>LKMJ01000799.1_pt1 | contig 25922 bp, 23 predicted proteins | sample 643391 | NCBI WGS metagenome assembly LKMJ01 (sample SAMN04112250, study PRJNA286221) | soda lake metagenome | biome: soda lake; feature: Kulunda Steppe; material: water; isolation source: sample PL-Br10 brine of Picturesque Lake | place: Russia: Kulunda steppe | collected 2010-07 | reverse complement strand
GACGAAAGGGTTGAAGAGAAATCCGAGAACTGGAAACTCGGCAAGCCGTTCCAGCGGTGTCTTTTCGGCATCGTACCGCTGGTAAATCTCCATCCGGTCGGCCTCTACGCCCAAATAATAGTGACACGATTGAGTGTCATCCAGGTCGGATGGTCGAGTCTCGCGATACTCCTCGATCAGTTCGCCGAAGACGGGGTTGTCGTAGACATCGTCATCGTAGCGTCGCGACTCCAACTGACTGATTATCTTTTCAACCGGAAATGACCGGGTTGTGACGTACAGCGACACCGGAAAGTCGAGTTCGTTATTGGCGAAGGTTTCAGCGGATTCCTGGAGTGTCGCCCAGTCCTCTGACATCGCAAAATCCATGTTCGACGGCTGGAGTTCGACGAACGCCTCCATCGTTCCGTCGTCTCGTTCGATCACGTGTGCCCCCGGCCATACCTGCTTGACGCCCATCAGATCCTGTGTCGACTCACTGACCTCGAACGGCGTGTACTCGACAACACCACCCTCCGTCGAGGGTTTCTCCGAGTCGGTTCGGTAGCTGTAGGTCACTCTGGGACGCTTGAGAACGTAGCGGCTAAGATCTCCTAGCCATTCCATCGCTGTCCGGTCCTTAGGAGCAGCATAGACAACTGCAACTCCAACGAAGAATCCACAGAGCAACAACCCGATCGCGAGAATGTCGATGCCCAGGGCACTCCCGATGAATAGTCCCGCTAATGGGAATCCGAGCAGGATGCCGACATCTCCCTCCTTGGCGCCGATTATTGGTAGCCTGTTTTCCTCGCCGAGTTGGTTCATCACGCGTCGTTGTGCTTGGTTTGGATCGTGTGACATCGCTCAGTAATACGCTGGGTCGTTCTCTTTGCGCCGATACTCCGGAATTCCACCCTCCTCTTCAGTCGTGTCGGCACCCTCTGTACCCTGCTGTGTGTTACTATCGCCTGCATACTGTTGGCCGAGCATCGCGCCCGCGGCACCACGAGTTCCCCAGCGAGCAGCGATCGCGGCCGTCTTCGGACCGGCAACGTACGCTGCGGTACCGACGGTACCTGCGAGAACGGCGCCACGGCCGACACCGCCGAGCACACGACTCGCGAGCGGGGCCGCATACCCGAATGTTTTCCATGTCACGTACACGGCAACCAGCGGCAACGAAATGACCGCGATATATCGGAAGAACGGACCGCCAACCGGCACCGTTGTTTCTCCGACGAACAGCAACTCGTACCCGCGGAACAGCAACGCCGTCGGCAACGGCAACACCGCCAACGAAACGAACTGGACCGCGATCCGTCTAGCGATCTCCGAAACAACCGGAATATTTCCGTAGACGATGCCAATCGCGATCGGCATTACGTACAAAAACACGTACAGTAGTAGTTCGCGGATGAAAAACAGAGCTCGTAGAAAGACGATTGAGAGTCCACCCACCATTGCCATAAACAGTGTAAGGATCGGGGTGTCGAGTCCTGTTGGAAGCATCGCCGCGAGCGAGGTGCCGACACGGTTGACATCGGGCAACAGACCGATCGTCAGTGCTTCGACAACGTACAGCGTCAGGACGGCCACCCAATACCACCCGATGATCAAGAAGCCACCCGTCAGCGCCGTTTTCCGAGTTCGACGATGTTGGTGTGCCGATCCGAAATCAAAGATTCTGATAAAGTGTCGCCCTTGAACGCAGAGGAACAGGACGATCAGCCCGAAGAACATCATTTCACCGGCAACCGTGGCCTCGTAGATACTGTGCCATGGTTCGTCAGAGGCCGCCGGCTGTGTAAACACGCGTTCGACACCGCTTCCGCGCGGACCCGGCGTCGAGAGCGTCTCAACTGAGAGGGCTTCGTACCCGCTGGTCAGCATATCGGTAAACCACAGCGTTAGCCGCCCGATGATGTCCTCGAACCACCGTAGTCCGAAATCCGCAAGTGACAGACTCATCGGCCCTCTCCGACGCCGATCATAGTGGCGAAGGTTCGGCCGGCGTACCATGCGATCGCGAACGGAAGCATGAACAGGCCAAACTGAAGGAGTGTCGCAAGCCAACCGGCGGACGTCGTAAGCGGATGCCACCGTATGGTTGCTGTATCAGCCGTGTATGGACGGTGCGTGTCGAGCCACGGCGTCGGCTCATACCGGGCTTCGTAGGTGCCGGGTTCAGAGAGTTCGACGACAGCCTGACCGTCAGCGTTCGTTCGCACCCGCGTCCCGTCGATATCGATGTAGCCCGAACGCGCATTCGAGACGTTTGAAGCTCCCTCGGCGTCAAGTTCGATCGGAGCCCCCGTCTCAGCGTTCTCAAGCGTCAGCTGAACGGTCGCGTTTGTCGGCGTTTTCTCAACGACTGTCGCTGACAGCGATGCCTCACGAATCCGGTCGGAGCCAATTGAGAACGTTCGCGCATCCGTTTGTATTCCGTTGACGATTCCGTTGACGATCACGCCTTCCGAATCGATATCGCGAGCGCGGACGGCCATTCCGTAGGTCCTCTCGTAATCGTCTTCGACTGTGTTGACATCGACGTGATCGAACGGGAGTGGTTGGGGTGATTCGTGTGTCTCTCCCCACGTACGGACGATCGTCGGATCAGTCCCCTCCGGCTTTGCGGTCGGTGTCGCCGCCGCAGGATAGGCGTACACAGAGACAGGAATCGCGTGACTATCGTGTGGGTTTGTTCCCTCCTCACTGGAGGCGACGAGTGTCGGCCAGCCGCGATTCCGGGCCGTGAAAAACCGCCAGATACCACGGATCTCGGTGTCGTCGTCCAGCATATACCCTTGCCACGGATCTGACTGTGCGATCGAGATACCGTCACGACCATCCGGGTATGTGACCCGATCGACAGTCGGGTCAATGTCGTACACTTCGATTTCGTAGTCGTTCCACACGTCGACCCATACATCGTGCTCGTAGGTCTGTGTCGACCGGTTCGACTCCGGCGGTGGTCGGACGGTTTTTTCGACTGTCGCCTCTATTCGGGCCTCTAAACGGATCGTCTGGGCGTCGAATGGGAGTTCGTACTCGAACGTCGGACTGGCCGTCCCGGACATCGTATCGACAACCTCGTCATCGACGGCCAGCCGAACCTCGTCGACGTCGTGATCGAGGAGCTGATACGATGTCGAGTCGCCGTTGCTCGTATCGTCAGGCAGCTCAATACGGTAATCGACCGTTCCCCGAAGCGTACCATTCGGGGCAACGTAGAGTCGTTCGTCGTTGTCCGCTACGTAGGCGCGAGTCGAAGGCGTCACTGAGAAGATCGACGCATGTGCGTCCTCAATGTACGAATACGAGTGTGTATGCCCGTCGAGGGGGTGTACTGAAACGTCACTACCGCCCGGCTGATACCGGCCGTGAGCGTATTCGTTCCACTGCCTGGCGGTGTCGGGCGGTTCAGTAAACGTCAGATCAGCCTCAGTTGCGAGTTCGTGAATCGTCGTGTCGGCGCCTGGCTGTGGCTCCCAATATTCCGGCGGTGTGTTCGACCACAGCGTCGCCGCCTCACTTTCGTTGAGACCGCTGTCGGTGGTTCCGGGACGAGGGGGGTCAGCGGCGGAGGGTATCGTCATCCCCCCAGTGATGAGCAGACAGCCGACGAACAAGGGAATTGATCGACGCATCTTACAGCGGGATCAGATCGACACAGTCAGCGATCGGAAGATCCATCGTCGACCCCATGACGGTGAACAGCGGGCCAAGCAACACGAGAATGGTCGCGGATTTGAGTGCCCGTTGTTTGTGTTGCTTGATCGATTCTTGGCGTTGTTTACTGAGTGTGAATATCTCCATGAGGGAGTCGGCCTGCCAGACGACCAACAGCCCCATGATACCGAGACCGGTGGTCAGTTGAACGAAGCCCTCGATCATGTTGATGAGAGTCTCCGATTCCTCCTGACAGACTGGGTTCTGTGCAAGTGCTGGGTCCACAGCAAACACCGAAAGGAGTAGCAACCTCGTTATGCTGACCGCTATCCGGCGTGCCGTCAACAGCTGTCCATCGGTGAATTCATCGCGCGCCGAAACCGCACACTCCCGGAGATTTGATACAGCAGCAGTAGTTGAATCAGGAAGCGGTACGTTGGATTGCCAGCGATCGGCTGATTTAAAGATACGGTTTAAACACGTTGCCCCTGCGGCGAGTATCTTGGTGACCATCGCTGAGCAGGGTTGGCCGCCCTTTCTGTTATAAAAGCTCGGACTGAGTGGTTGCTAACAGGGCATGTAGCACTATCTCTTACTAAAACTGGCTCCGGGGGCTTTCCTCAACCGCCAGCCAATGTGCGCCGATCAGCTCAGTTTCGACTTCCTCTCGCTTATGTTGATTATCATGCTTGTCGAGCGTCGTATACGAAAATAACAGCTCACCTTCTCGAGATCGTCGGTGCCGATAGAGTCGTGACCGGAGGTTCGAACTTTGACCGATATATTCCAATGGCGGCACATCACCCTCTCGCCAGATTCTATATAGTCCATCGGACTTCGGGATCGAGCTGTCCGCATTGTCCAATGGGCGTGGCGGCAACCAGGAGAGCCCCATCCAATCGTCGGCAACGATATCGTCACTTCGACGCCAATCAAGCGGACCGATACCTGCTTCAGTATTTGACTCCGTCTCCCCCGGCGCTAACCGCCCGCCACGGTTCCCACCACTGCGGTACGACGACTGCTTGTAGCCATCGATAATTCGGCCGAAATTCGCCGTTGGACTCTCTCCTGCTTCCCGTCGGTACACCGCAATTAGTGCGTCCTCAAACGCCTTCCGTGATTGCTTATTTGATGCGAGCGATGGGACCGTTACTGAAACCTCTAGCTGATCAGGATATTCCTGCTGAATTGCCCAGAGACACGGTGCAGCAGTGTGAGGATCACGGTAGGGCATCTGATCAGCGAACACTCCCCTAGCGAGTGCTCGAACACGCCCACGAAGACTTCGTCCCGTTTCGCCGATATATTCCAGTCCAGGTCGTCCGGAGTGTCGAACTCGATACAGTCCCGGATCAGTAGAAAATTCCGATAAATGATCCCCGGTTGGATGAAGTGTCCCCCACGCAGACCATTCGACTCCAAGCCAATCGGTGGCATAGAAATCAGATTCGGTCATTATTTCAAGTGAGTGTTTCGCCCATACCTAATCCTTCGGTCGAGGTTTTGACAGTAACGGCCTTCATTCTGAGTAACGGAGAGATTCGATAGGATAATTAGATCTTGTAGGCTGATTTCTCATCTCACTCGCATCACTATCTGGGTTGTGTACCGCGTACTCGAGGTTCCCTCATTAACCAACAAAACTATGTCATTGGCCAGAGTGTTGGTTAACAGGAGGCGACAGCTGATGTCCTACGAGCCACCCACACCACCAGCAGAACTCCCGACAGATATCGTCAATACGCTCAACGAGTATCCTCCAGAACAGCTTCAACACGTTGCACGCTACGCCGAAGAGTTAGCGGAGCACAAAGCTCGTGAGGCTCGGCTCGAAACCGGCTCGGATGAAGACGAGATCGACGAGCAGCCTGACGACCTGCCGGACGACGTCCCGTCAAAGGCTACGATAACAATTAAGAAAATCAATGACAACCGCTACTACTATTGGCAGTGGCGGGACGGTGATAGGGTGAAATCGAAGTACAAAGGACCAGTTAGTCCAGACGAGTGAGGAAGTGGTACACTCAACCCCAGAGTCACCACACCCCGTTATCGAAGTGTAAATATGCCAAATCCAGACGTTTAAGATCTTCATAGCGGTTTTTAAATATTGAGTGTGAACTACCAGCCGGTGAAAATGAAGTTAGTCTTCTCGAGGATCCCGTATGCGAGATGAGATTTGTGGGTAAAACATGAGAAGAATTGGAGGCTAGGACTGTTTTCACTTCGATGACGGGGGGTTCAATGTAGTATTTACACATCGATGACGGGGGGTGTTAGATGTATGGCTTGCACTTCGATAACGGGGAGGGGGATAGATCAGTTCCGATCAAAATTCTACGAAGTGCAGCGATCTCCATTACACATCGATAACGGGGAGAGGTAACCCATAGATGTACTTCGGTGTCGGTCTAAGCGTAGTGGAGCGAAAACCGAGAAATTCAGGGGATATACAGGATACAGCGGTTGAATAAACATCGATTAGGGTCAATCTTTTTAATGCTTCGGCGTACAGCGGGCATATGGCGGGTAGTAATCAAGATGGGGAAGACCAGTCCACCCTAGATGGGGAGACTAGTTCGACGGGGGATGGACAGCAAATAGAAGCTGTCCATGAGGATGCTGCCGGAGAGGTGAGCCCGAGCCAAGACGAAGTATTTACCGAAGAGAAAACTCAGCAATCAATTCGGGATATGCTTGATGATGAGGGAGAGGCATCCGTCTTCGTTAACCGTGACCTTGTCGAGCCGGACACGATTATCGATGAAGAGCGGATCGTCGGTCGCGACGACCAACTCGAGTCAGTTGTTTCGTTTCTGAAGCCGACGCTTCAAGGAAACCGTCCGCCAAATATGCTGCTGTACGGCCCCGCTGGAACAGGAAAATCACTCATTATTGGAGCTGTCACAAAACAGATTATCGAACTCTGTCAATCCAAAGGTGAGCGCTTCGGCGTTGTCGTTATCAACTGCCAGCCGATCAACACCCTCGATCAGGCCGTCTACGAACTCGTCCAGACCGTCGCGAAGGATATTGGTACTGAGGTCGGTGTTCCAGAAACGGGCGTTTCGACAAAGCGGAAGTATCGGCGTCTGTACGAACTCATCAACGAGCACTACGATTCGGTTATTTTCATTCTCGACGAGATTGATCTCCTGGTTGGTCGGCGCGAAAACGACGAACCCGCATACTCAAAACTACTCTATCAGCTGTCGCGAGCGAGTAACACAAACGAAATCGAAGGTCGTGTGTCCGTCGCTGCGTTAACGAACGATCCGAAATTTATGGAAGACATCGACGGGCGTGCTGAGAGTTCGTTCAATCCTCGTGATGTCTATTTTCCGGACTACGATGCGAATCAGTTGCGCGAAATTCTCGAAAATCGACGTGATGCCTTCCGACAAGACGCACTCAAGGGCGACGTGATTCCGCTCGTGGCGGCGTTCGCTGCACAGAGTCACGGTGACGCACGAAAGGCGATCGACCTGTTCCGCGGCGCCGGCGATCTCGCGGACGAGCGAGGAGACGAAGAGGTCACCGAAAATCACGTCCGAGAATCACAAGAAGAGATCGACAAGGACCGATCGCTGAAACTGGTCGAAGGGCTCACAACACAAAAGAAAATATCGCTATATGCGACTGCAGCAGTCGCCCATCACTCGACCCAGACAGGCAGTTCCGTCCCAAGCCCAGTCGGGTTCAAGATCTATCAGTGGGTGACGAACGAACTCGATGCTGACCAGATGACCCGGGAAACGTATGTCAAGTATGTCAAGGAGCTCTCGACGTACGGATTGATCTCGACATCTCGAAAGAGTCGCGGACGAGGCGGTGGGATGTATATGGAGTTCACGTTCACGGGTGATCCAGAATCGATAATGACTCGGATCGTTGATGACACCCGCCTCGAGGGAATGGCCGAAGAGGAGGAACTCCTCCGCTCAGTCGTGAACGCCCAACTGAAAGAGTTCTACGAGTAGTGAGAGCTGGGTTGTAGACTCATTTGAATCACACGTCCTAAATCGCATCACACCCCCCGTCATCGATGTGTAAAACCCGGAGAGAAAAGAGGAAGAGCCGATAGAACCTCGAAACAATCGACGAGATCAAGGAGCGACGAAATTTCTACACGAAATACTCCGATTGACTTACTCGAGAGATAGTTCAGGGAGTCGGTCGTGGAACCCCCACCCCCCGTCATCGATGTGTAAACCACGAAGGGGAGAAGCAGTCGCTACAGGAGAACAAAGCACGAAAGTCAATCATACGGGGGTAAGACACGGAAAAACGGCGAAGATCGGGAAAGTCACGAGGTCGTTTCCGGATATAGTCCTTGCTCGGTTAGTCGGAGTAGCACTCCTCCTACACTCACATTTGTTGCTAGTGCGGTTACGGTTATACGGGTCTACATATAAAACTTTCTTAGATAATATGTAGACCTTACAGAAATATAGTTTCGTCTACTCAACGCATCTACTTCGTGTCTATGGCCTTTTTGACAGTTTTGGTACTTCTTACGTCAATACCCCCTCCACCCCTCTCATGATTTTACACATCGATAACGGGGGGGGAGGGTGTGGTCATAAATCATCTCGAGATTACTCAACACCGATCCTGATGAAAGCCAACGTCTCCAGCTCCGGCGTCATGATCTCGCCCGATATTCGAAGGGCCTCGCTCAAAAATTTCATATGATCGTTCAAGCTGGTTCGTCGTTTGTTCTCTGTCCAAAGGAAAAGTAGAGCACATCGATAGGGGGAGGTGTCCCATCCTCGATCTTTCCCTTGATGACTAACGCAACCGGCTCAGAGTTACTACCATCTATTAACCAACAATCGAGAAGCTGTGTCTGTCCTGTTGGTTAATCAGCCTAATTAAGACGTCACTGTTTCCAAACTGTGGCAAACGACGACAAATTCACCTCTCGAGTCTCGGCGAGTTCCCGACGTATTTCCGACCTGTCCCAACCCAGCGGAGACAGTACACTCTCGACAGCCCTGATGAGTTCCGTCTCGTAGTACGATGGATCATACGACTTGATCTCTTCGTGTGCCAAGGCGACCCGCTCCCGCGATGTTTTCTTATCGTCGACGACCACGTATTCGATATCCTGTCCAGGATGAACGGCAAGGTCTTGATCACGGGCACGTTTCAGCGCAGCCACGTTCTGCGTGTTTTGCGTATAGCCTTCGAGTGGTTTGGACACTCGGTTCCGTTCGATGAGTCTCTCTATCGACACGTCTCCCGAATGAAGTCTTTCGATTGCTTTCTCGAGACGACGGACAACAGCCTCCGAAGAGCGAGTTGCATCAAGACGTTCGAGACAGTCTCGCTGGACGTCCTCGATAAATGTCGGCGTTGACCGCTGGCGAGCCTCGATACCTCTGAGCTTGAACTCGTCGTCGTCAGCGACTTTTCCGAAATACTTCGTCAACGCACCGGCGTCACTCTCGCGCTGGGGAACGAACGCGACCCAGTCGTAGTGGGCCTCGTGTTCGAGGCGGATCTCCACGTGCTCTGTGATCTCTGTCGCGAGCGCCTCGAGGTCCTCCCGATCTTCATCGCCGACGTCTGGATCAGGAGTCACCCAGATCGAATCGACGATACCGTGGACGACACGCCAGCCGCCGGCTTCTAATTTTTCTTTTGCCGTCAACAGGATTTCGCGAGCGAACGCATTGATTGCCTCATGGCATTCGATGCGTCCAAACTTCGCGTTGCTGAATCCCTGGTATCCAAAACAGGCGACGAGAATCCACTTCAGCGCTCCCGATCGACCTTCGAGTTCCTCAAGGCGGTCCTCATCGGGATTGTCCCGATCCCTCTCGTGACGGATGGCAGCCTTAATCTCGTCACGAGCGTCGATGATTGGTTGGAGAACGTCGACGAGATACCCACGATCGTCACAAATAGAGTACCCGAGCCCTGGGACGTCGTCGCGGTGGCTGTGACAGTCACAGCGGATGACATCGGGCGAAACATTTCGCGTACAGATGATATTCGGATACAAACTCGAAAAATCGAGCTCGTGAACGTTCTCGTGAAGGCCGACTTCTGGCGCAAAAATGAATCCGCCGCGGTCGGCGTCGTGGAATGTTCCCATCGGCTTGTAGAACTCGTGACGCCAGGAGTTCCACGGAACGAGGACGCCGCGGTCGTGGGCCTCGCAGATCTGGATGGCGGTGAGGACGTTCCCGATCGACGCCCACGCGAGCTCTTGGACCGGCTTCTTCGAGCGCGAGACGAGATCGAGGATGCCGTCGAGGTTCGTCTCCCCGTAGAAGAACGTGTTCGACTCGTCGATGATCGCCCGACCGGGCACGTTATACCGCGCTGGAGAGTGTCCGACCTGGCCGTAGCTCGAATACGTTGAGCGACTCGCGAGCTGCTGGTAATCGACTTCAGGCCACCGACTCAATGTGAACTCGTCGACGCCGGCGGCCGTCGCCATTTCGTACAGCGTTGGGATGATCTCACTCGTTGAGCAGACTAGGATATCCGGCTCGTGTGTCTCGATTGCCGCTTGGACGGCAGTCAGAACGTCTTCCGGCGATCCGGTAATGATATCGCCAGCGACCGTGATCTCGGCGTACGTGTCCTGATTCGTCTCGGCTACTGGAACACTGAGACGGAGCGACGACAGCTCCATCGCCGGCGTTGGATCGAGATCAGTCTCCAAACAGTAACGGAACTCTCTCGTGAAATCGACGTTGAAGCAGGCGAGATCGCCGATCGGATACGCCGACAGCTGGCGTGCTTGCCGGGCAAGCGTCGTGACACGATCGATGTGATCAACGTCGACGGCGAGGACTGGATTCATCCCCCGACGGAAGCTAGGGCGTCGAGAAACTATCTCGGTCGCGACCACATCTGGGTGTTGGCCGTAAACCGACTGAACTATAGAGAGGTCGACATCTGCGTCGGAATCGCGAGCGGCGACGTAGAAGCGCGGCGTATAGTCGTCCCGTTCGGTCACGACGGGACTGTCGTCGGTTGCTTCCCACTCGAGTACACGGCCGTCATCGAGGAAGTCGATCGTGAAGGGCATATAAGGAGTTCACCTAGTTGTCTATCTCTACACCGAAATCTCGCATAATGGTCGGCGTGTCTGTTCCAGATTTCGGAAAACGGGTGTTCTCACGATAGAGACTACATTCTATTGTGAATTCACTCCTCTAGACCATTTTCCGGAATCGTTTCCGAGTTTGATACCTGGCTTTTTGACTCTATATTAACCAACAAAGATTCGTTATACGGTCTGGTTGTTGGTTAAGACCTGTGGTTTGCGGTTTACCGTCTATTGAAATACTATAATTCAGAGATATTACCGGCTGCAACAGCCAGTCACTGACGTCCGCATACCGACTGTCGAGGGTTCAATGTACGAATATTTACAGAGGTTCACAAGGGAAATGGATCCTCTCGTTATGCAACTTGGCGGACATGAGCTTTGACAGCTTGATAGAGCCCATCGAAATCTCTGAACTCGTCGACTGTGACGTGCCAACGGTCTGAAATTGCGTCGATCATCGAACTTTCGACGTTCTGTTCGCCGAGGAATAACACCTCTTCACGGAGTTCCTGTGAGGAGAGATGTTCACAGACAGATCCGATCTCGATCCCAACGCCAAGGTTGTCGCCCATCGCTGGAGCAATAAAGATCGTTGCAACGGACGCCTTAGTAAACTCGATACTCTGGGTGGCGGCATCCATCTCGTAGAGCGGGATCTCAGGATCCGTCGCGAGGAAGGCATTAACTCCTCGATTTTTTCGGAGTCGGCGGCGGAGTTTGACAAGGAGCCAGAGTGCTTCGTCCGCGTCGAAGTCGGTTTCGGTGGCCTGGAGGTTTTGGACTGCTTCGTCGAGTGTCGTTCGCGTCGTGGCTACGTCTCGATCGGCAGCGAGTGACTCGTAGGGCGGATAGGATTTGTACGGCCCCATGATGTACACCAAGAGCCGCGGCTTGGAGATTTTACTCTCCTTGATATATGGGCTCGTTTCAAGGGCTTCGATCAACCGATCTTCCATTGTCAGCTACTCATCTGCGTGGATCAAATAACTGAATGGTCTCACCGCAACCACAGTAAAAATTCTTAAGATGGTTCGGAACTAACTGACTCGTATGACTGACTCGCCTGGCCGCACGGCAATCCCTGACGGTGGTTCGCTCCAACGGCGAGAGGGCCCCGGGGAGGATGATAACAGATTCGATCTTGACGTTGAACTCCCTGAAGACAGCCTGTTCGATCTTGAAGACTACTTGGAGATGTACGAAGTGGCGTCCAGACCCAAGCAATTCCAGATCCTCGAGGCACTCGCGGAGAACAATCAGCTGAGTACCAGCGAACTGTCGATGGTGCTCGGTGAGGAAGATAATGCGCTACACTATCCGCTCCGGACGCTCAAGGATGTCGCGCTCATCAAGAACCGGCGTGATCCGAATACCGGGACTGAAGAGACCTATTCGTACTACGAACTGACGGAGCTGGGACGCATTGTGTTAACTGAGGGGATCCGCGATGGGGTCAAAATACTGGCTCGACAAGAAGCTGCTCTTGAAGATAAATATAGCAAGTAGCGTCGTGGAGCGCTAACTGTACCACCAAAATTATCGTTATCTCCCGGAAACAGGCTCATCATCTTCCGTTTTGTGGGCGTTCCGTAAGATCGCTGGATCGGTTGCAAGTGTATCGACAATTTCTTCAAATGCAACCACGCGTTCCTCGAGTGTTTCTGGATGTTTTCGATCTCATAGCCACTAGTAGTCTCCTCGGTACTGGACTGGACTTGGTCAATGTTTTCGCCCGTAACTAAGCGAGGGTGCGCTAGAATCTAGGTACCGATTTTAACACGATGGCATACGTCAGAACGATCTGGTATGGACGGACTGTACGACGCAATTGGGGAATTGGCTCGGGTGGCACATGCGAACGGAGATAAAATTGACGAGAACATATTTCCGAGTGACGAGAACAACGATGCCCACGGCCTCGATATCTTCCACCGGGGTCACTACTGCCGCGTGCGGGCAGTACCGGACGAACCACGGTTCACGATCGGCGCGCCGTTCGTGTTTATTTCTCGCCTTCGGAACCAGTATACACCGGCACAAATCAACGAACGTGCGGACGTCAAATTCGCTACACTCTCCGCCGACGATCGAGAGGAGGTCATCAAGACGCTCCTTCAGAGCGATCTCGAAACGGCAGAAGATCACGAAGACGAGTTCCAGACGCGGTTCAATGAGGATATCGAACCGATACGGTATGAGGTTCTCCGTCTCGGATACGGTGCCGACGATCTATGGAACGGTGTTGTGATTCGGGATCGGATATTCCCCCAGCAGGAGTCGTTCGACATCCAAACGTACCGGGACCTCGTCGAAGGTATCCGAAGCACGAAGACTGCCATCGCTGAAATAATGGTGGAGACGGTGCCCCCGTTGCGTGATGATTATGTCGAAGAGGCTGTCGACCCAGCACAGGACAAATCTGAGGGATCGATCGCATTCTACTGAAATCGAATCCTACTTTTTTGATCCGAATGGCACCGTCACCAACTCCCTCTCCAGTGATGGCCCACCGTTTTCCACCGACATGGACCCATTCACCGCTCCCCAGGGGCATATAACTTGGTGGCAGAGAACTGTAATCTTGCTTGCTGTACCGTGTCGGCGGGTGGCCGATCCTCCATAGCTCGAGGTACTGTTCTCACGCGACTGGGTCAAGTGAGCGCATCGTGAAGTGTGACTTTGAGCAGTATCGTTCGGCTAACTGCATCAGTGCCCGTGTCCGCCGAATGTCTGCGACGTTGTGGAGAATGAGTAGTTCAAAATTCCCTTGTTTCCACGCTTTGACCGCTTTCTTACTGTCTGAAAACGGATCGAGTTCAGTCAATTCGTGTCCGATGAGCTCATCGTAGACGCCTGTCAGCGTGTCTTCCGTCGTATTGAATCGTGTCTCGAAGACATCCATCGCATCGATGTATGGTAGTTCTGCGAACGGCCAGTCGATCTCATAGTAACAGAGTCGTGTCCGAAGGAACGGGAGGTCGAACCCGCCATTCCACCGTTCGCCGTTGTACGCGACGAGTTTCACCTCTCGCTGAGAGAGTGTCGACCTGACGAATTCGGTCATTTCGTTCAACAGGGCCTGTTCAGTCTCTTGGTTCGAGATTGATACAGGGGGATTCAGTTCATCGTTGATCTGCGATTCGAGATCGGCCGGATACGACTTGCTCCCTGTATTGAGGAAAATTCGAGAGCCAATGTCCGAGTCGAATCCAACGACCGTCAGTTGGTCCTCGACTGCAAAGCCGGTCGTTTCGATATCGAATGCAACGGTTTCGAGTACCGTCATTGTCCTTCTCGGTCGTGACTACCGGGTCGTGAGTGTCTCTCGTGATCTTCTCCGCTTTTTTCCACCGCCGCCTCGAGTTCCTTGAGGCGCTCTTCGTGGTCATCGAGGCGAGACTCCTGTTCGAGATCAATACTGAACAGCGCCGGCAGGAAGGGATTCTGGTGGTTCAATAGCCCACTCGCATCGGCGTGTTCACGAGCGTACTCGAACAACTGATCGAAGCGCGGTTGATCGCGACGACGCAGCGCCCTCCGGAAATCCGCCCAGCGCTCTTCGATAGCCCGCAGCGCATCTCGGTACGTTGGATTCGTACGCCCCATTGCTACCGCCCTCCAGCGTCAGTTGTTGTCCAGGCATCGAGGAGGGGGCTCGCGGTGAGCGACGCCGTCTCACCGTTAGCTGTCACTCCCGTCCCGATGCCTGCCGTCCTCGACGTCGATACTGTTGAAGCTGTCAGTTCCATGCCAACCTGCGTGGCACGAGCCGCCAGCAGCTGTCGCCAGTAGGCAAACGTGGTCTGGTAGTACGCGCCGTCGTCAACGGGATAGACGAGTGTCTCAAACTCGTCGCCGACAAACCGCGGCCCCATCCGGGTTTCCTCGCACTCAAGACGATGATCGGCGGCCGTCACGATCGGTTCAGTGAATTCGTTTCGTTCGTTTCTAGTAACGAGTACTGGGATATCGTACCCATCGGCGTAGGTCGCTAGTTGGGCGAGTGTTCGCGCCTGCAGCGTTTTTGCATGCTCTTCTCTGAGGGTATCTTCACTGCGGTACTGGGCGTCGACGGCTTGCGCGACGATGAGTGAGGGGGTGTGGGGGGACACGTCCTCATTGTGACCTGATGCCCGTCGACCGTTCGTTTCGGTGTTGGCGGTCGATTCTTGGATGGACTGATTGACCGCTGCCGAGAGATCGCAGACAGCGCCGTAGTGCTGATAGGCGGTGAACCCGCGTGCGACGTGGATCCGGTCGAGCAACCGTTGGCTGGGGGCGATCTGGGCAAGCGTGGTCGTCGTCGCGTGGCCGTTCGCGTCAACCCAGAAGGCGGGCCCGTCGTGCAGGAGGAGATGATCAAGCACGAGCGACTGCAGGAGTGGAACGCCACGGCCTCCATCCACCTCGAGCAGCGTAATGCCGTCCTCGAGTGATGGGAGTAGCATGCCGTCCGTGTCTGGATCAGCGAGGTCTGCGAGCGGTTGATTGCGCTCAGCGCCTCGTGTCGGCTGATCTATTGCTAATTGGTTCGACGTTGAGTGATCTGACATACCTGATTAGATGTCCACGTTGCAGATAAGCCGCGGCGTGTTGTTTCCGTATTTCCAAGAAGGGTTGAGAAAACGCTGGTACAAACTCTGTTGTTAGGTTTTTCGTATACGAGGACTGTTTCAGAGAATGGTTCCGGAGTCGATACCGGATTATACCATATATTAACCAACTCACGGCATCGACTACGGCAATATGTTGGTTAAACAGATTTCACTCGCCGCTAGGAAATACTGGCTTTGTTGAAATCTTCTGCTGGTGATCGGTTCCAACTGAATACAGAGCGCATAGTCATCAATCGCCGAGATCACTCCGAAAGGAAGGATCGCTGGTCAGCAGAGAAGCTGTCTCTCACAATGTCTACTCGACAACCATTGTCACATATCAGGTACGAAACTTTAGTCGGTACTGTCTAGATAAGCCAGTTTGAGAAACGAGCAGATCAATGGTTTAGGTGTTCATACTCACCAAAGATCTGCTCAAAAGAAGCGCTAGACACGGCGAATCTTGAATGTTGGGAGCGTGAGCGGACGGCGACGCCCGTCAGGACGTTTGCCATCGGCTCCACGCGACCGGTTATTCTCTCAGAGAGACACAAAAAATTCTTTGACTCTTCGGCGTAGAACGCTCTTACTGAGCGATCTGGAAATGGGTACATTAGGTCGCTGACAGCGTTCCAGACCCGCCGTCGCCGCAGCCGACGCGGGTAGCTGTCGACGAAATCGCTGTCAAAATTAACGGCGAGCTGTGTTGGTGTATGATGCAATAGACCTTGACTCAAAACTGATTCTTGATGTTGAATTGTTTGGACGACATGGCACTGATCCGGCGGCTGCGTTTCTTCACAGCCTGCCGAGAAACACGATCTCTCCGAGACCGTGCTTCTCGTTGAAGGTTTCGCCTATGAGACTGTTCTCGCTCGGTTAGGATTGAGCGGTCGGCGGAATTATACCGACCGAAACCTCATCGAAAAGTGGTTTCAAACATTGAAACAACGTATCGACCGCTTCTATCGCTCATGGGTGGGCAGTCGGCGGAGCGTTCGACAATGCATTGAACAGTTCGTACACTATTATAACCGCCAGCTGAGAAAAACCGTAACTAGACAGTGCCAGTACAACCACAACCAGTAGTCACAAAACGCCGCCCCAGCGATCAGCACCGCTTGAGGAATTGCCGACCACCGACGCCGGATCCGTTCGAAAACAACATGCAATGGAGTGGCTTTCCTCGCTCTCCGAGCCAACCGATAGAGAGCTACGGAATTCGTTTATCCCAAAACCATCGAATTTCTCCGGTAGCACGTATCCGACGTCGACCTCGAACATCCGGATTACCGGTGACGCACAGTTCGTCGAAACGGTCGCCGGTCTACTAATATTGTTCTTGTGTTAGCGGGCAATCGTTACTGGAACGGGAGATCGCCGTGCGATCTTCTCGGCTACACTACCCAAGAGAATACGACCTGCCCCGGTCCGTCCACGACTGCCAACAATGATATGATCAATATCGTGCTCTTCAGCATAGTCAAGAACGGCCTTGGATACGTCGCCAACTAGAGCTTCAGTTTTTATATCGATATCATCTTCACTAGCCTGTTTTCTAGCGGTTTCAAGCAAGTCCTCAGCGCGTTCTTTGTGCTTCTCTTGAATTTGTTCGTAACTTATCATACCACTCGTTCGCCCCTCAATACCGGGCGACGTGAACAAATCATCAGGATTCACGACGTGGACAACCGTAATTTGACTACTTGGATATTCCTCTATAGCAAAACTAAGAGCTTCATTAGAGTATTCGGATCCATCGATCGGGATGAGTATATTTTTACTCATAGATGCCTAAAAACACATGATATATAAATATTTTTTGACGAATCGAATTTCCATATTTATAGATAACAGTAGTACGGCCGGCAAACGCTCTCAATCCAATCAGAGTCCGAGAAGAGTAGTCGGGTTCTCCCGAACGAGTCGCTGGACTGTCTGTTCTGACAACCCGGCATCGATGACTTCCTCTGCAAATGTTTCCAATCCTTCGACGGGAGGATTACCCTGCTGTCCGTAGTCGGTCGCCAGAACGCAGTGCTCGGCACCGATTTGCGAGACAGCCTCGGCGATTCGATCGATGGAGTGGCCGTCGGTGCTCCCGACTGCGTACCGACAGTACTCTAGGGTTGCCCCTTGCTCAGCCAGCGATTCCTGCTGCTCTATGGAAAGATCTGTAATTCGGAAAAACGGATGATTGACAAGCACATTGACGTCAGCGTCAGCACAGGCTGACACGACCGCATCGGTTTCGTCAGCGGTAATGTGGCCGGTCCCGAGGACCGCATCGTGCTCGGAGACCAGATCGATAACGGCGCGGGCGTCGTCGGTCAACGACCCGTTATTGGTAACTGACAGCTCTTCGTCGGGATCGGGGATTCGCTGTCCGGCGAAGGTACTCTCGCCGGCCGCCCGGGCCTGTTGGGCGTGGTTCGCGCTCCATGCGGTCGGCAGCCAGATGATTCGCGCCCCCAACTCGAGAGCGATCTGTACCGCGTCCGGGTTGACACCGCCGGTCCCGGCATTCAGCGCGACCCCGCCATACAGGATTTCTTGGCCGACTGCTCGATTGACCTGATCGACGCGGCCCACGGTCGGAACGACGTGGCTTTTGACCACGATGCCGCGCATTCCAGCTTCGATCGCCGTCCGGGCCAGATCGATGTCGTAAGCGTGTCGTTCGACAAGATCTGGAGCCGTATGGACGTGGAGGTCAACGGTACCGTCCAGAGAAACGCTCATGAGTCTCCTCGTTCGGTTCCGTCAGTTGTCGGTGAATCGCTATGTTCGTGAGATTCGTTCTGAGTGTGCTCGTGATCGTGTCCATGTCCGTCGCCGTGATCGTGGTCGTGCTCCCCGTCGACGAACTCAGAAGCGTCTCGATCTCCTACAGCAAACTCACGAATTCGATCTCGAACTGCGTCGGATTCGACGAATTCCTCTTCGATAACGAGGCGCTCTAGCGCCCGCAGCCACTGTTCGTAGTATACGGACTCAGAGCTACCGGCATCTTCAACGTCACTACTCTCGATCTCTTCGACGAGACGTTCTTGGAACTCCTGCCACGAGTACTCACCTCCGTGGTAATCAGAAAGTGCGACCGCAATCGCGAATGATCGTGCCTGCCAAGGAGCCTCGAATGTCGGCTCTTGATCAACTGGGAGCGTACCTCCACGGGAGCCTTCCGAACTGACCTCGTTATCAGTCATACTAGCCGATCGACTCCGATCATGGCGTCACGGGTAACGTACTCTACGAGCTCATCTTCGTCGAGCCCTTCGGTTTCCGGCGGCTGCTGTGGCAACACGAAGTACCGCAGCTCCGAGGTACTATCCCAGACATTGATCTCAACGTCCGAATCGAGATCGACATCGAACTCTTCGGTTAGCATCGCTCGGGGCTCGCGAACGATCCGCGAGCGATATTCGGGAGATTTGTACCATGTCGGCGGAAGCCCAAGAATCGCCCATGGATAACACGAACAGAGCGTACAGACAACGACGTTGTGGGTATCTGGCGTGTTCTCGATTACTTCGACCTCCATGATCTCACTGTTGACCTGGACATCGAGTTCCTCGATTGCAGGGAGTGCATTGTCGAGTAGTCGTTCGCGGTACGATTCGTCAGTCCAAGCCTTCGCGACGATTTTCGAGCCGTTAAGCGGCCCGATCTCTTCTTCATATGTGGATACGATGTCGTCAACCGCATCGGTTGACAGCAAGCCTTCTTCTATCAGCAGCGACTGGAGTGCCCGTGCTCGCGGTTCAGGATCGTACTCGTCCGACAACTCTGCGACAGTCTGATCGATAGATAACCGGCTCGTCTGATCATTCGAAGGCGAATTATCTTCGCTCATTTGTCGATCTCCTCCAGATAGCTTTCCCAGAGTTCAACGTGGATCACGCCGCCCTCGCCGTCACGATTCGGCCAGAGTTCATCAAGTTCGAAGGCGATATTGTAGATCGGCTCAGCACCGTCCTCTCCGTGGGCGTGAGCGTCCGGTAGTGTATGGGTTCCACGATGGTTGACGACCGTCCCGCGGGCACCACGGACGTAGCCAGGACAGCGAGTGTGACCGTGGGGATGTTCGCGACGGACTCGTACCGGATCATCTGCCTCGAACGTCGGTTCCTCCCCATCTCTCCAGACGTCGTAGGCGTCGATGACGCCTTCCAATATCTCATCAAAACGGTCAGGATCGTCCCGTTCGGGAAGCTCTGTGTCCCCCGATACGATTGCCTCTGTCCGCTCGCGGAGTTCTTCTGATGAGATGGGCCCTTTTTCAACAGCTAACGTCGAAGCGGCCATCAACCACCGATCGTAGTACGCCACGTTTAGGTGACGCCCCGGTTCTATCCGCTCTACGGCGTGACGGAATTCGTCCATGTTGTGGATACCTGAACCGAGCGTGCAGATAGCGGCGCTGTGCGCGAGTTTTTCCCAATCTTCGTGGTAGCCAACCACGTTGTCAACCGGATCCACCGGAGCGAATCCTTGCATACCTCCTACGTCGTGGATTCCATCCATGCTAAATAGTACCGTGGTGTGCTGCTTATATTTACCGACTCCGATACAGGAACCAAATAACCAAAACGAGCCACTAACATGCAGGATCGTTCGAGTTCGCTTAGTTGTGGTGATTAATCCGATCTGTCTTCCCCATCTCGATAGGCGTAGAGATCCTCGAGAAATTCGACGGCATTATCGACGATTGTTTCGTACAAGATTTCGCCTTTTTCGACACTAGCCTCTGTCGGATCGCCGTAATGGCCTAAATCATCGTCATCCCAGTCATGACTTGAATTCGCGGTGAGGACGCTGTCATCAAGGCCAACGAAGTCGTCAGATGTAAACTGCGTCCATCGACCGTGGACCTCTTTTATAAACGCATCCTCGTCGACTGTGTCAGGATGTTTATATAGCATAAACGACGTCTCGAACTCACCGCCATGCATCCCATCTTCCGGATCACCATCCCGTAACTCGTTGTGAATCTGAACTCCAATTCGAACTAAATCGATCGTGCCAAAGAACACGTCCGGATACTCTTCTTTGACCTGCTTGGATGCGATATTGATCGCCGGAAGATTCGCGAGACGGTGACCGTTGACTGTCAACACGTTTTCGACACCGTGTTCGGCAAGGCTAGTGTAGATATCCGTAAGCACCGAAATAACGGTTTCCGAAGAGAGTGAAATGGTTCCTGGAAATGCCATGTGGTGTTCGGCGTCCCCGTACCAGACGGGCGGTGCGACTATCGCATCGGATCGGTCCGCGATTCCCTCGGCCACATCTTTCGCCTGATAGGCGTCGACTCCCAGCGGCAGATGGGGACCGTGCTGTTCAGTCGATCCAATCGGAACTATAACAGTCGGATGCGGGGCCTCTGTGAGGTACTCTTCAAACGCAGTCCAACTCATGTCCTGGAGCCGCACTGCATCGGTTGATGTCGGCATAGGTGCCTTTCGATCCAGTAACTAAAATATCCATACGCTATCTAATGCTGAATTGTGCTTTCACGAACTGTTCCCGAATACCTCATTGAACGACAGTTTAAATATTGTATCCGACTATGATTCGGTATGGATATCGCATTCGTCGTTTATGACGACCTGACTGCTCTCGATTTTGTCGGTGTGTACGATCCGATCACGCGATTGTCAACGATGGGATTCCGCGACGACCTTTCATGGGAGATCTGTGCCCCCGATGCTCAAGAGACAGTTATGGGAACCGGCGGTGTTTCGTTGAACGCGACAGAGGTCGGTGAGTCGCTCGCTCGATTTGATGCAGTGATCGTTCCTGGAACGGTCGAAACAGACGCTTACCGAACAGATGCTGAGTTCGTTGAGTGGCTGCAAACGGCCTCCAATTGTGAGTACAAGATTTCAGTTTGTACTGGTTCGGTACTACTCGGCGCTGCCGGCCTGATTGACGGGCATCGCGCCACGACTCACCCGATGGCCTATGAAGATCTTGAACAATATGCCAATGTAGTCAAAGATCGAATTGTGATTGATGAGGATGTAATTACTGCACGGGGCGTTACCGCTGCAATTGATCTAGGAATTTATCTTTGTGAACAATGGGGTAGTGAATCAATTCAAAAAGAAATTAAAAATCAAATGGATTACCCGTACGGTGATGCTCTATTCTCTGACCTGTATTCCGAATAAACTGATCATCTCTGAAATTCAATCAGACAGCTCTACGATTCGAAATCAACTGTGAACGTTCTCATACTCCATCCTCCGATCGGCACGTGGGATGTCAGTTCAGACGATCATAGCGATTAGGAGAATATAATAAGCTGAGAAGCTTGATGACGTGTCACTTCAACACGAATCTTGAGATTAGTAGATTAATACGTATTCAGTCGTCTGCTGGTGCAACCGGCTGATCTTTTTGTTCGTGCTCGTTAATACGCATTCCTTTAACTAGAACACGACGCATCTTGTTCTGTCGTTCCATCGGTACGGATTCAGTAGCCTTAGAAACAACGTAGAAAATGAGTCCAGCTACCAAGAGGCCGTAGACAGCAGGCCCGAAGTAGGGGAGTATATCTCCGAGAGGGGTCCAAATCGTGAGCTGCATAAAGATGAATCCAAGAATAAGGGACCACTTAGCGCCGGCTGTGGACGCTCCGTCCCAATGGAGAATCCCAAGTACGACAGGGATGTACAATAGAACAAGAGCAACCCCGTCTGTTGCAAGTGGGATAATTGCATCTTCGGCAGCAGGACTAATGGCGAACAATAGAACAAAGAGCGCAAAGAAGATCGTGAAGTAGCGTCCAATTTGTGCTTCTTTGTTATCTGACATCTCTGGCTTGAATGGTTTCCGTACGACGTCTCGTACGAACATCGATGTTGCCGTGAGAATGAAACTACTGATTGATGACATCCCGGCCGCGAATGCCCCAACAGTGATAAGAATCGCGCCGACAGGGAAGAATTCAGTATACATGAACGTCATGATACCATCTGCTTCAATTCCCGCAGGTAGTTCAGCGAACAGCCCACCAGCGAGACCGCCGATAAACAGCGCTGAAAGTGAGATCACAAACAGCGCAACACCACCAGCGATAACGGACGTCCGTGCGATGACTTTCGGATTTTCAGCCATCAGCATGCGCTGCCACATATGGGGAACGAAGATCCATGCCATTATCCAAATGAGTGCACCTGTATACCACGCACCAGCGCCCTCCAGATTGAATTGCCATGCTTCCGGATTGTTTTCAAGTGTGGCGGCAAATCCAGGTGCAATACCTCCAGCCCAATAGACAGCGAAAATAGCAGTTATAACTAGGAGTGGCATGAACACGAACGCTTGGAACGTATCAATCCATGCAACAGCGCGTAGTCCTCCAATGAACAAATACAACGCAACCATCCCCATGAGCAAAAAGACACCATATATGAAGTATTGCTGCGCACCGAGTGCTCCAACAAGAGCACGGGCGGCTCCAGTCAACTGGATGACTGAGTATGGAATCAAAGCGGAAATAGCGATTACGGCGACCATGATCCGAACGATGTTGTCTTCTTCGTAGAATTGTGCGACAAGATCAGATGGGGTAATATGGTCGAACGCTTGACCAAGAAGCCAAAATCGTGTTCCAATGACCCAAAAGAGCAGCGCTCCTGTCGCATTGAAGAATCCGAAGTACAACCATGCAGCGCCACTTGTGTAAAACGTCCCAGGGCCTCCCAAAAACGCGAATGTACTGTACCAACTGGCTAGGACGGTCCCAGTTAGTACAAGTGTTCCAAGCCCACGACCAGCGAGATAGTAATCACTAGGTAATACATCCAAACGCCTCATCGCCACAAACGCCAATGCTAGAACACCAATGAGGTACAGTCCTAGTGCGATTGCGACGTTTTGAAATGTGAGAATTTCAGACATTATTGATCCTCCTCGTCTTGGTTATAGTTGACAAGCTCTTCTTTTCTGTACCACTCAGCCGAGTCTGCCCAAGGCCCGAACAAAAATACGTATGTTCCAACAATCACCCCGAAAATAACAGTATACCAAGCGTATGTCCATACTGCTGTGGCAGGCATTCCTGCAACAAGAACTGGATCGGCAAAGACAAATCCAGTAACCGATAGCCCGATTGCAATGAAGGCAATAGTGTATATACCTAATAAGATCTTCCCGATCGTTGTTTTTGGTATGTATCGGAATGCTTTTCCTTCTAATTCGCGATCGTCTTCGCCTTGTGTGATGTTCTTACTCATGGGGTTATGTTCCACACCCATGAGATAGCACACCATAACATTATTTAAATTTTGTTCTGTAAAATAGAATATTAGTCCCATAATTACTATAAACAACTATTATAAATCCTTTTGTGAGTATTGTTAGTCTGGCTACGGCCCACCATTGAGAATCTTCAAATACTGACCTGAACGCCTTTCTGGTCCGACCAACGTTCACCCGGTACACGCCCAAGCAAAAAGACAATGAGCTATCAATAATTTGCTACCCAAGAACCTAGTATATCTCAAAAAGGACTCTAGTAGATTGATAGCAAGCGTTTGATTTTACTATTCTACGGCTTGCCTTACGTTGTAGACCATACACACCGAGAAGAGCTTATGAAAATCGCGATCCGCCACACGCAGGTACACGGTGCGTGCCCGACCATACACTAAAACGTCGGAAGACAGCTTCAGACTGCGCTTATTGATCGTATAGAAGCTCCATCGATCACGAACACAACTCGCAGTGCTTGATCAACGGTACCACGTCCACCTCGCGATGTTTCTCATACAAGCGCATCTATCCGCACTTTTGTCGACAATGAGTGATACGGGAGCTCTTCAATATAACCACCTATCAATTCCACTTCGCATTCTTTGATTAGGCATCTAACCCGCCACTTTCTAGCGATTTTCCAGAGCATACTCAAACCTCACGGACTGTCGGTACGATTAGTCAATCAATTGTCCTCGGTTGGAAAGATTTTATAAATCTTCTATGTTAGGGTATACCATGTCATTCCAACCAGAGAAAGTTGAGACAGTTACCGTCGACTCGTATGGAACATTGGTGGATCCGAGTGCCGCAGACCGAGCTGTATCGAAATACATCGATGACCCAGATCCATTACTCTCCCACTGGCGAGCGAAGTACCTCTCGTATGTAATGATCGCCAATGAACTCGATGACTACCGACCGTTCGACGAGCTGATCGGGGCTGGACTTGAACAGGCACTCGGTACGTTCGACATCGAGACGACGCAAGCAGAACGTGACGAGATTCTCTCGGTCTACGATGAACTCGATCCCTTCGACGATGTCCGCTCGGGGCTTGCGGCGGTTGCCGAAGAGTACGACGTGTACGTACTCTCGATGGGGACACCGGATATGCTCGATGCAATGATCGAATACGCTGACCTCGGAGACATTATCGAGGATGCGATCAGTGTTCATGAGATTCGAACGTTCAAGCCTGCAGCCGAGGTGTACCAACACGGAGCAGGGCGGACGGGTACGCCGATCGACAGAATTGTTCATGTCGCCGGACCGACGTTTGACGTTCGCGGCGCGATGTCGGCAGGAATGCAGGGCATCTGGATCAATCGAACTAACGATCCATGGGAGCCATGGTTCCCCGATCCAGACCTTACGATCGAGACGTTTGACACACTTGCCGATGCACTCACCACCAACTAGATCCCTGACAGCGCATGGATTAGACATCCCCGTTATCTGAAATACGCTTATGCAAACGATGGCCGGTCGTTACGGTCATATGAAACCGAGATGAGGCTTCACAAGCGTTCCTGTTTTGATAACCAACACGCGCTCGGATGCGTATTGAATTCGGAATCGTCAACGCGAGCTGAACGTATCTCGTCACGTAATTCTTCCATCTCTCACTTTCTATCCTTACTCTGATTTTTCATATCTACTCGTAGGAGTCGTACTGACGTTGAATCTATTAGACACCACCTCCCCCTTGGATAGAACGACCGTATCGTTCATGAAATCTATAACAGTTCAAAGAAGCAAAAAGCTCGATAACGGAAAGACGCAGAATCTGTGGAGATTTCTCAACGCAACTACATCGGCGAGGCAGCTGCCGCATCGACGAGCGAGTACTCCCGGTCCCGACTCGTGCCTTTCGCCTTGAGGAGGTTGTACTGAGCCATTTTTGAAAGGTAGGTTCGGACGGTCCGCTTCGTCCGTGGATCGTCGACTCCCTTGGTATAGCGATCGTGAATCTCGCTTGGTCCGAGCGGGCCATGCTCTCGAACGATATCGTAGACGACCCGTTGGTGTGGGGTGAGTGAATCGAGGCTCTTCTGCTTGATCTGGGTCCGAGCGTCTTCAGCGGCGTCCAGGAGGATGTCGTTAGTGATCTGCTCGCGATTTTCACGGTCGGCTTTGCTGGCTGCCGTCCGCAGGATGCCGATCGCAAGTCGAGCATCGCCACCGGCAGCACTAGCGATTTGATAGAGCTGGTCATCGGTGACGACGTCCTCGTCGAGACCCCATTTCGCTCGAGCGCTCAGAATGTCGTATAGCTGTTCGTCGTGGTATTTGTCCATCCGGACGTGTTCGCTGGATCGTAGACGGCTCACGAG
>LKMJ01000798.1_pt1 | contig 25936 bp, 28 predicted proteins | sample 643391 | NCBI WGS metagenome assembly LKMJ01 (sample SAMN04112250, study PRJNA286221) | soda lake metagenome | biome: soda lake; feature: Kulunda Steppe; material: water; isolation source: sample PL-Br10 brine of Picturesque Lake | place: Russia: Kulunda steppe | collected 2010-07 | reverse complement strand
TCGAGCCGAATTCAGCGTAGACGTGCTCGACAGCGACGTTCTCGTTTTCGGCCTCGATTTCCTTTTCGAAGGGCTGCCAGTCATCGCGGGCTTTCCAGCGTCCAGTAACCGTGTACTCACTCATACTTTCCGGTCCGGTACGTAGCCGGAAGAATCTTGCTACTCACTCTTCACGGCGGAACGTCACCTCCACCGTCCGGGAGGGTGGCTGCTTCGAATCGTTCAATCTGGCACAACGAAAGTACGAATAGACTCTTTGTACGTAAAGTATCCAGGATGCTCGAAGATATGTGACGTTACATGAGTTAGGTAGTTAGTAATACCGTTGATGATATCCAGAACATAACGGGGCATGTGAACACAGTATCGACACTCATACGATTACATGAATTCATTCGAGAGTTTGCAACAGTTGGTTCGATATTACCTCGGCCGGGAGTAACAACGTGGACAGTGTGCCGGTGGCAACGGGCAATACACAGTTTTCCGTCTGTCTGGCGTACTTTGTGTTAGAACAATGACTGCAGAAGAACCCCACGACAGCCGCATGACGACAGACCGTGAGACCATCGAGCGATGGGCCGAAGAGCACGGGGTCACTCCCGTGGAGATGACCGCGAGAGAGACTACAGTCGAGTCCTCGAGTCCCTACGGGCTACACACTGAAACCGAGCGCACGGAGACGATGGAGACGCTCGCCTGGGATGAGTTCTTCCGGCGGGTCGAAAACGACGACCTGGTCGTGGTTTACCACAGGGACGACGCCGACCAGCCGTTTGAGGTCCTCGAGCACGACCAGGCGGTGAGTCGCGCATCGCTCGAAGCCAACGAACTTCAGGAGCGCTTGCTGGCTGGAGATACAGTCACGAGCGAACTTACCGAAACGACCGTCATCGAACGGACTATCGTCGAGCACGCGACTATCGAGAGCGAAATCGTCGATACTGAGATTCTCGACAGTCGCGTCGTAGATGCCAGGCTCGTCTCCAGGGAGATTGGCGGCTGTGACGTCGTCAACCGGGAAGCCCTCGACGAGAGTGACCATTCCAGGTTCGGAGATATGAGCCGGCTGGAGAGCGGCTATCGCGAGGACCTTCCGAGCCAGGTAACTGTCGAGGTGGAGGTCGAGGAGGACTGGTCGGTCACTCGCGAACTGCTCGAGCGAGCGACAGTCGAGAGCCGAATTGTCGACGTCGACGTCACCGAGAGCGACGAAGTAGAGTACGAATCGCTGGAGAGCTCTATCGAAATTGAAAGCATCCAGCAGAAGCTGCTGGAGAGCGACATAATCGAGACGGAAGCGGACGCTCAGGAGGTCATCCAGAGCGGAACTATCGAGAGCGAGTTCCACGAGGACGACATCGTGCGGACACATATCAACCAGCGACGACTTGTCGAAGACCAGGTCACTGAATGGAGACTCCTTCACGGCGAGCTAACCGAAAGCGAAGTCGTTCAGGCGGAGACGAAAGCGAGCACGCCAGTCGAAACCGCGTTCGTCGACAGCACGGACCTGGACACGGAGTACACGTCCGTGGGTGTCACCGAGTACGGAACCGACACGACCGATACTGGCGGAAACCACGACGAACGAGTTACATTGACCGAAGAAGACGAGGGGAAGCCGGTCGTCGACGCTCAGGGCGAGTCAATCGGTCTCGTGGAGGAAGTGCGCGCCGGCACAGCGTACGTCGACCCGGAGCCCGGAATCGTCGACAAAATCAAGGCAAAGCTTGGCTGGGGCGACGCGGACGAGGACGATTATCCCATCGACAAGGAGAATATCGGACGAATCACCGACGACGAAGTAGAACTGCGGGTACGTGAGTAACCAGTTACCGCTGTGACCATTGCTTCGAGTAGGCTCTCGTCGCGGTGTATTGGGGTGCGGATTGGCCGTCGCTGATTTTCACTTTTCGTCCTGTAGAACGGCGTTTACGACCGCTCCGAGGAGAATGATGATGCTGGCGAAGTACAGCCAGATTACGAAGAGAAAGACCGCCCCCAGAAACCCGTAGGCCTGATACTGCCCAGCATTGGCTGCGTACAGTTGGAACCCTGCCTGGAGTACGAACCAGCCGATACTCGCTATGATTGCTCCGGGGAGAATCTCTCGAACCGATACGTCGAGCGGTGGCATCACGTAATACAGCGGCAGGAACACCACGATGAGACCGACAATCAGGGCAACCCACCCGAAAATATTGATGAACGGAATGTCGACGAATGTTGGCCGGCCGATGAGCGTGCCGAGTCCGACCATCACCACCGCTGCGAGGCCGACCGTCAGTAGCACAGTCAGCCCGTCGATAACTTGCTCGAGCAACGATGTCTCGGGGTCGGAACGGTACACTTCGTCGAACGCCAGGTCGATTCCACGGAAAACTTTCAGACCGCTCCAGGTCAGCGCTACGATACTGACCAGTGATGCACCGCCCCGTCCGGTCGGGCTGGTTATCGCCTCTTCGACGACTGTTTCCCCTTCGTCCGACAGCTGGTCTCCAACGAGCGAAAGAATCTGGTCGGCGAACGCTTCTTCGCCGATTAGCGAACCGACCGCGAGCGTCAGAAGTAGGAGCGGGACTATCGAGAGGAACGCGTAGAACGCAACGGCCGCGGCCAAAAATGTGACGTGTTCTTCCTGGAAGACTGCCACTACGGACCGCAGTCTCGTTTTAACGTTCATACTGACTATACTGTCTACAGACACAAAGGGCGTTCCTGTACCCACGACCGAATTCGGTGCAATATTCACGAACGATTCTGGTGCGACCACAATCTATATTACTGACAGCTGAAAAGAATACCGTACATTGAACAGGGGCCCGAGGCTGCCTGTCCGCGTCTAGCGGGGGCGGCCGGCTGGCCGGCTGTGGGCGTTTCGTCGGAGCAGTCCAGAACGTAACGGACTCTTCGCGTGGCGTTACGCTTTCGGCCACTGGCTCGCGCGCCCTTTCCGTAGCTGTTGCTCACCGCGAGTCATCCGGCCGTTCCCTGACACCGTTGAGGATTCTTCACTGCCGGGTTTCCTGGCTCGTACACGCCGAGTGAACGTTCTGATTGGGCGCGCAGGTCCAGCACGACAACTGCCAGCCATGCACGCCCCATATCAATGCGACTCACACCACGATTCGGACTGTCTCGCACGCAAACCAATCACTCTCGAACGCACATCGGACCATCGGACCAAGCCACCGGTGAGACAACCGCAGTTACTGGAGGTGGGTGCCTGTGACCTGTTCACCACGGACACTCTCGTTAGCGGCGCAAATCCCCGAGGGGCCCGATACGTATCGGTTCGACACTGTCGACGGAGTACACGCCAAAAATGAGTTCCGAGACGCAGAGCTGCTGTTGCTCGAAACCCTGTGGGACCGCTCGCCCGAGGACCTGCTGGTGGTTCAAGCAAACTACGGTGTCGTTGGTACCGTCCTCGCTGCCATGTCAGATGTAACGATGATTGAAACGAGCGCACGGGCTGCCCGCCTTTCCCGAGCGAACGTCGACCAGAACGGTGCGACAGCGATTATCTCACTCGTTGCTTCACCGGGAGAACTCGATTCCACGTTTGGCACGGCCTGTTATGCGCCGAAACCGTACACGCCGGTAGAGGTCGGAAAGCAACGACTCGCCGACACCTTCTCAGTAGTCCGTCCAGGCGGTCGTCTGTACGTTGCCGGACAACCGTCAACTGGAATCAACAGATACGAGTGCTGCCTGCGCAAACATGCCGCACACGTCGAGACGATTCGACAGCGCGGTTCGTACCGAGTTCTCGAGGTGATTCGCCCCGATAAATTCGACGGACAGCGATACGTCTCGATGGATACAGTCACGGCGAGCGTCGGCGGAACGGACCTCACGATGAAAACGCGTCCGGGATTGTTTTCACCGGGGTGTCTTGATGATGGAACTCGGTTACTCGCCGAGACCGTGACTGTCGGAGATGACGAAACGATACTCGATCTCTGCTGTGGTTACGGGCCGCTCGGCACGTACGCGGCGGCCAGCGCTGACGTCAATGTAATTCTGACTGACGACGATATCTGGGCGACCACCTGCGCGGAAGCGACGCTTGAGGCAACGGGCGTCGATGGAGAGGTCGTCACTGCGGACTGCCTCAGCGGTGTGGATTGTCAGGTCGACCGAGTTCTCTGCAACCCGCCGACTCATGCCGGAAGTGGTGTCCTCTCCGAACTGTTTGCGGACGTTTCGAGCGTCCTCGACAGTAACGGCGAACTCTCCGTCGTCCATCACCGAACTCTGGACCTCGATGGGTATCTCACTAAGGTGGGAGAGATAGCGGAGACACGGACGAGAAACGAACACACAGTCGTCACAGTTCGTCCCTAACATCGTGTCCGTCCGTTCTCGTTCTTAACATCGCCGTCCGTTCAGGTGGCAATAACAACCGACCGCAGAAGTGTTATGCCGTCCCAGTGATAAATGGCGGTCAATGAGTCCTACCCAGGCAATCGACCCCCGAGCGCCACGGTTCGGTCAGGGAATTACTGCCACGGTCGCGCTGGCTGGTGTCGTTCTGCAGGAACCGGCTCTGGTGTACGCCATCACCCTCCTGTTGGTCGTTCCGGTCGTGACGCGCTGGCGAGTTGACCCGTACGGCATGCTCTGGAAACACGGCATGCGCCGTCTCCTTGACCCACCAGAGGAACCAGAGTCGCCAATCCCCCATCGCTTCGCCCGAGTTGTTGGGGCCGTGATGACGAGCCTGGCAACAGCCCTCCTTCTCGCTGGCGGGGGAGTTGGCATCTCGGCAATCGTGTTAGCTGGATTCGCATTCGCAGCTGTTGTCGGTCTTCTCGCCGCGCTAGGCGCCGTCACGGGCTTCTGTCTCGGCTGCCGGATGTACCGACAGGTCTCACTGTTCCGTGAGTTGCGGATTCTGACCTCTCCCGCAGAAGACCGGGCGAGTAAAAGCTAATACACCGTTCTGGAAGCGCGCTATCGCAGGTGGTTTAGGCATTGCAGTGCGTAGGACCGCCAATGAGCAAACCCAGTCCCGACGTCTACGAGCAGGGAAAGGGCATGGACGCCCACAACCAGGCAATGCGGGAGATACGCTCCCGAAAGGACGAGACCTACGACCCGCGCGAACCCACGCGAGTCTGGCTCGACGAGGACAACACGCCATCCGGCGTCTACGACTCGTTGACTATCATTCTCAACACCGGTGGCTGTCGGTGGGCGCGCGCAGGCGGGTGTACGATGTGTGGCTACGTTGCAGAAAGCGTCGAGGGCGGAACCGTGGCCCACGAAGACCTGATGACTCAGGTCGAGAAGTGCCTTGAGCACGAGGCCGAACAGGCCGACGAGCCAGCCGGGCAGGTGAAAATATACACTTCCGGGTCGTTCCTCGACGAGCGCGAAGTCCCCGCCAAGACCCGCGGGGCTATCGCCGAGACGTTCACAGACCGCGACCGTATGGTGGTTGAATCGCTTCCGGATTTCGTCGAGCGCGAGAAGATTGCGGACTTCACCGAGCAAGGCATCGAGACGGACATCGCTATCGGCCTGGAGACAGCGACCGACAGGGTACGACACGACTGTATTAACAAGTACTTCGATTTCTCGGAGTTCGAGCGCGCCGCCGAGGCCGCCGTCGACTGCGGTGCCGGCATCAAAGCCTACCTGTTGATGAAGCCGGCGTTCCTCTCCGAGGCAGAAGCCCTCGAAGATATGATTCGCTCCGTCGAGCGCTGTGCTGGCGTCGAGGGCTGTCATACAGTTTCGATGAATCCGACGAACGTCCAGCGGCACACCATGGTCGAGGACCTCTACTTTCGGGACGGGTACCGCCCCCCGTGGCTCTGGAGCGTCGCTGAGGTACTCGAGTCGACGGCAGAGGAGGACGTTATCGTCGTGTCCGACCCAGTGGGCCATGGGAGCGACAGAGGTGCCCACAACTGTGGTGAGTGTGACGACCGCGTCCAGCGGGCTATCAAAGATTTCAACCTGCGGCAGGAGCCGGCTGTCTTCGAACAGGTCTCTTGCGAGTGTCAGCTAACGTGGGAGGCAGTCTGTGACCGAGAAGCGAGCTATTCGATGCCGCTTGATCGGTAACGCAAACGAACATTCGTTTTTGACGGGTGCGTTCACTTCATTTCCAAAGAAAGATACTCGCGCACTTCCAAGCGTTCGGTACCCGTGACGAACACGCAGGTTACCCACATCCAGATAGACAACTACGGACCGTGGACTGTTACGCCGGAGCCCCGGCGCGAAGTAGACCTCCAGACACTCCAGTCGCGCCTGTTTGCCGACCTCTCACAGCTCTTTGGCAACCGGGACGGCTACGTCTTCTTCACCCGGTTCGACAACATGGTTGCCATCTCGAACGGTCTCGACATGGACGCCCATCGACTCATTCAGGAGTCTGTCTCGAACCGCTATCCAGTGACGATGAGCCTCGGGGTTGCCACCGGACGGAGTCCGGTTTCTGCTCTCGGAACAGCAACGGAACAGCTCCAGGAGGCAGGAAGCGCACAAGATAAACACCGCCGCGAGATTCTCAAGGGTCGGACAATCGACGACCAGTTCCGCAGTGAGGACGATGTTCAGATTGCGCATTTCGACGTCGACAACGCCACCGAGGAGTACACTGACAGGCTCAACGAGTTCGATACGTTCATCAGCATCGAACAGGGCTACGCGGAGCTGATGCGGTACATGCGCCGGGCTCACGACTCACTGTCGTTTTTCGTCGGTGGTGACAACATCATCGCCGTGTGCCCGGACCTCGACAGCGAGGCGTATCACGACGCAATCGAGCACGTCAGCGAAACCGTCGACGTGCAGCTGAAAGTAGGCGTCGGAAGAGGAAAGAGTGCTTCCGATGCGGGAATGGACGCAAAGCACGCGCTGGAGGCCTGCCGAGCTACTGGAGAGACTGTCGAACTCGACTTTTAGCTGAGTGCAGGGAGTGGGTAGCCCGACCCTGCCCGGTGACCGAATCGCACAACATATACAACGTAGTTCGTCCACGTTTTGTGACCGTAGAGTTACGGCTTTCAAGAGTATAAACGTACTGCAGATATCTTTTTAGTCCAGTGTGCCAAATAATAGCACATATGAACAGGGATGTGACGGTCCAAAGCGTGATGGACAGGGAGTACGTGGGTGTGAGCGAATCAGACGACCTCGTTGACACTGTCGAGTTGCTGTTGGAGAGCGACGTCGATACGGCGGTCGTTCAGCGAGGTAGCGAACACGTGGGCGTGTTGACTCACGAAGACATTCTCGCGTTGCTCGTCGACGGTCGCGACCCGTCGGAAGCGACGGTCGGGGACGCGATGACCGAGAGCGTCCCGACAGTGTCACCCGACACTCGACTGGATACCGCCGTAGACAGCATGTCCACCCAGGAGGCGGGCCGCCTCGTTGTGGCCAACGGTTCCGAGCCACTGGGGGTCGTCTCCGAGCGCGACCTCCTCGCAGGTCGAACACTGGGTACACCCCCGGAGAAACAGAGAGAGCGACTCGTGGCCGGGATGGACAGCGAGGCGGAGTTGCAGGCTCCTGACCAAGAAGGTGTGTTCGAAGAACAGAGCATCTGTGAGGGTTGTGGCACGTTCGCGAGTGACCTCTCGGCGTTCAACGGACAGTTGCTGTGTCCCGACTGCCGCGCAATATAAGTTCGTGTGGTGCGGACTACAGTCCGGTCTGGTCCGACGCCGACCTGCTATCATGGACGTTTACAAACCGTCGCTGTCCCAGGTAGAGAGACTCGTCGAGATGTGGCTATCCCTGGCCGAGAGCCAGCGACAGTACCAGTCGCATCTGCTCGTTTCCGAGAACGAGACGCGCATCCGTAACTCTATTTGTAATCACATCGCTACTGGCCGTCTCCTGGTTGCCGAAGATGACTCTCTCTGTGGGTTCGTCATGTTCGCTATAGAGGTCGAACGGTACGAACAGGACACAAAGCGCGGTCTCGTCGAGAACCTGTACGTCGAGCCCGAGTATCGAAGCGAGGGTGTGGGCGCGGACCTGCTGAACGCGGCGGAGCGGGAGCTGGTCGAGCAGGGCGTCGATGCAGTTGTGCTGGATGTCATGGCTCAAAACGATGCCGGGCGGCGGTTCTACCGACAACAAGGTTACGAGCCGCACCGCCTTGAAATGGAAAAACGAGTCTCCAACGAGAGTGACTAGCTCCGATCACTCGGACAGTTGTGTACGGCTAGCACGCTGAGTGAAAAACGATAACCACTCAAAGGATGACCTTCAACACTCAGGTGCGCCAGGGGAGCTTGGGCGGTTCAAGCACCCGACTTGTAATCGGGAGTTCGTGGGTTCAAATCCCACCCCTGGCTTGCTGTGACGAACGATCGCGAGGAGTGCAAGCCAGTGGATTTGAAGTAGACTGAGGTTCTGTGAGCGGAGCGAACAGGTTCTCAGACGTAGTTCAATCCCACCCCTGGCTCTCCTCGCCTGATTTTACGCTCGCTCAGGGTAACGTTCGGTGACTCTCAAGTAACGTCTCCCGGTCGACGTTGGTGATGGCGAGCGCGAACCCGTCGATTCGGGCAAGGTCCGTCGCGTACTCCCAGACCTCGTCGTCTTCGATGCCGTGTAACACGACTGCGTGAGGGGTGGGTTTCACGACGCGCAGTGCGACGAGTGGCGATTCGCCTCGGGTGACGTTGGTGAACACGAGCGCCCGGTTCGTGCTCTCGCCGTAGAGGTTGTAGAACTCGTCACTTGAGAGCCTGCGGATGGCTTCGATGCTATCAATAACCGTATGGCCTGCAATCGTATCACGATTTCCGCTGACCAACTCGGTCGCGTCGATAGCGTCGTAGTACCGCTTCAGGGGGATGTTCGCGGCGTACTCCCTGAGGTCGAGGACGACTTCGCTGTCGAATCCGGCCGACAGCACTCGGGTGTACTGGTGAATGTGCTTCCCGCCACGGCGCTCATCGATGTCGAGCAGCGCCTTAATCGAGCGCTGTACGATGTCGATACCAGGGTTCTCCCGCCGTCCGCTTTCGTAGTCGGAGATCACCGACGGTGAGATATCGAGCGCATCGGCAAGTTCCGTTTGCGCGATTTCGAAGTCCATTCGCCACTTCCTGAGCGTCGCACCCGGGTCCTCGCTGAGCGTCACTTCACCCGCCATCTTCTCCGCCAGTTGCTCCCGTTCCCCACGAGCCATACTACGTGACACCTTCCGTCCATACTAAAAACGTATCGGTGCTTGCACTCCAGCGCGGAGGGTCTAGTTGCACTCGCGAGAATCTTCCCACCTCATAACCAACTACTAATATATCAGTAAAAATATACTTATATTGAATATGTGACGCATAAATAAACAGGCTGGTTCCATAGCCGTGGCTGATGGCAGGACGTATTACACAGGACGAGCGCATCGACCGGACAGTCGCTGCTGACAAGCTAAACAATCTCGCGGGGACACTCAGAAGCGAGGGGCCCGTTGCGGTTGACGTCGGGAACAAGAGCGTCGAGTTGAACCCACCAGGAGATGTTAACTACAGCATTGACGTCGTCGAGACAAAACGACGGTTCCGTGGGGATCGAGAGAGTATCAAAATCGAGCTCAGCTGGAAACCCGAACCCTGACTCGCTGGTCTCACAACCTCACTGCTGCCCTGCGGTGAGCCCCTCCGGAGGGCCGCCAGGAAGCTTTTGCCGGTCGTGTGACTGCTCGAAATCGAGGTCGGGACCGGCCGCGATGATACGTGACGGCGTCACGTCCGGGTGTGTCGTGTAGTAGTGTTCTTTGATGTGGTCCATCCGGACGGTTTCGGCGACACCCACCGTCTGGTACAGGTCGCGCAGGTAGGGCCAGAGGTTGTCGTACTGGTGGATGAACTGTTTGTTACACATGAAGTGGGTTTGATAGACCTGGTCGAACCGAATCAGCGTCGTGAACATGCAGATATCGGCTTCTGTCAGACGGTCGCCGGCGAGATAGCGCTGGTCTTCGAGCGCGTCGTCCCAGTGGTCAAGGGCATCGAACAGCTCTGTCACAGCCTCGTCGTATGCGGACTGTGACTTGGCGAATCCTGTTCGGTAGACGCCGTTATTGATTGGCTCGTAAATCTCCTCGATGATGCGGTCGACTTCCTCCTGATACCCGTGGGGATACAGATCCACATCCCTGCTCGCGACGTCGTCGAACTCAGTGTCGAGCATCCGGAGTATCTCCGCAGATTCGTTGTTCACAATAGTATCTTCGTTCTTGTCCCAGAGCACCGGTACGGTCACACGACAGGTTGCATCTGGGTCAGCCTCGACGTACAGCTCGCGGAGGTAGTCGCTCCCGTACAGCGAGTCCTCGGTACAGCCGTCTTTTGGGGGCGTGAACTGCCAGCCATCTTCCGCTCTGAAGGGGTCGACAACGTCGACCGAGATTGCGTCTTCCAGCCCTTTGAGCGCACGTACGAGCAGCGTACGGTGTGCCCACGGGCAGGCGTAGGACACGTAAAGGTGATACCGCCCGCTCTCGGGCTGGAACCGTACGTCTGACTCGTCTCGAATCCAGTTCCGGAACGTCGTCGACTGCCGTTCGAACTTGCCCTCCCTGTTCGTCATCTCCCCGGCATCTGTGCGCCACTCGCCGTCGACGAGCATGTTCATGTCTACACGTACGGCGGGAGACGTAAGGTTGCTTTCCCCTTACAGAATAGGGACTCCTGCCATCGTACTGCGTCGCTCAGTAGTGCCAGGGGTACTGCCGGAAGTTCGGTTCGCGGCCCTCGTTGAACGCGTCGCGTCCCTCGGAAGCTTCCTCGGTCATGTATCCGAGTCGCGTCGCCTCCCCCGCAAACACCTGCTGGCCAACCAGTCCGTCGTCTGCGAGATTGAAAGCGTACTTCAGCATCCGAATCGCCATGGGGGACTTTCGCGTTATCGCGTCGGCCCAGTCGAGTGCGACTTCCTCGAGTTCCTCGTGGGGGACCACTTCGTTGACCATGCCCATCTCGCGCGCTTCCTCAGCATCGTAACTCTTGCCGAGGAAGAATATTTCCCGGGCCTTCTTCTGCCCAACCTGCTGTGCGAGATAGGCCGACCCGAACCCGCCGTCAAAGGAGGCCACGTCGGCGTCCGTCTGCTTGAATTTCGCGTACTCCTCGCTCGCCAGTGTAAGGTCACAGACCACGTGCAGGGAGTGGCCACCGCCCGCTGCCCAGCCCGGTGCGACACAGACGACCGGCTTTGGCATGAACCGGATGAGTCGCTGGACTTCGAGAATGTGTAGACGACCGACTCCCTGCTGCGCTGCCGTCGAGGTTTCCGCATCGTCACCGTCGTATTCGTAGCCCGAATTCCCGCGAATCGACTGGTCGCCACCGGAACAAAAGGCCCAGCCGCCATCTTTTGGCGACGGCCCGTTCCCGGTCAGAAGTACACAGCCGACGTCGGCCTGTTTGCGGGCGTGGTCGAGCGCGGTGTACAGCTCATCGACCGTCTCCGGTCGGAAGGCGTTGCGAACCGCCGGACGGTCGAAGGCGATTCTGACGGCCGGAACATCAGTCCCGCGGTGATACGTCACGTCCTCGAAATCGAACCGCTCGATGTCTTCCCACCGGGAATCGTCGAAAATCTCAGAGACCATGGTTTGCGTTCGGCCACCGGATATTTGTGTGTCGTGGTCCCGCGCTCGCGGTCAGCCCGTCTTGTGGAGCCGATACCGGTCGAAGAACAGGTCGTACCCGTCGCCGGTTTCGACGAACTCGACTGGGACAGGGCGACCGGGTGCAGTCGCCTCGAACGTCGTCTCTTCGAGCGTCGGGTCTGTCGGAACGAGCGTGAGCTCTTCATCCAGGGGTCCCATCGACAGGTCCAGCTTCAGATGTCCTTCACCGTCTTCGACAGTTGCGGAGACGACGTCACGGTAGCCGGTGTAGGAGCCGGTCAGGTTATCAACTCGCTCGTGATACGCGAGTGTCGGCTGATGGTCTTCGATTTCCTTGTCCAGCAGGATTGCGACGACCGCTTCGAGCACCTCCGTCGGGTGGATGTCCGGCTGTCCCGCGCTGGCGAGGGCAACGCCGATTCCCTTCTCGGGTAAGAATCCAATTCCTGAGGCAGAGGTGAGCAGTGACCCGCCGTGACCGATAACGGTGAACCCGGCGACTTCGCGGTGACTCCAGCCGTATCCGTACCCGTCACCGTATCTCGGCAGTGGTTCGACGTGGACGTCGTGTGCGTCTGCGAGTAACTCGTCGTCGACCAGTGTCTCATCGCCTTCTGTCGTTCCAGTGAGGTTGAACTGGAGGTAACGACCCATCTCTCGTGGCGAGGACATGAGTCCCCCAGCACCGAACGCGAGTCCACTGGACGGAAACTCGGTTGCATCGAATCCATCCTCGCCGGCCTTGTACGGCGTTGCGTGGTCGTCGTCGTCGGCATACTCCTTCGGGTCGAACGTCGAGCGCTCCATCCCGAGTGGTTCCAGAATCTCCGTCGTGACGTACTCGGTGAACGATCGGTCGGTGACAGACTCGACTGCGAACTCGAGCAGGTAGTAGGCTGTGTTGTTGTACATGAACCTGTCGAGGGAGTGTTCGTCGCGTTGCTCGCCGGCGTCTTCGAGGAACTTGAACAGGTCGTCGACTGTACTCAGTGGAACGCCCGTCTCTCCGAGGTTTCCGTGACGAGAGATGAGCACTGTCGCGGTTGCAATCGAGGGGAGTCCGGAGCTGTGGGTGAGCAGACTCCTGACGGTCACCTCCTCAATACCGTCGAACTCGGCGTCGGTGTACTCGGCAATTGAGTCGTCGAGGTCGATTGTACCCGCCTCGACCTGTTGGAGGACGGCGAGGGCGGTGAAGGACTTGGTCACCGAGGCATACCCGTACAGTGTGTCGGGTGTCGCAGGCTCGTTCTCTTCGCGGTCGCGGGCACCGACAGCAGTGGACAATAGCTCGTCTGTCTCATCAACGACGACGAGGCTCGCACCTGGCGCACCGGTTTCGGAGAGCCAATCGAACAGCAACTCTTCGATTGTATCCTGCTGTGATGTCGTAATTGACGACTGCATGGCAGTATCGATAGGTTCCTCGATAAAAAGCGTTTAGTTGCTCCTAGTCTGATAATCTGGACCTCAGACCTCCGCTACCGTGAGGCTCCTTCGTCAGTGTCGCGTTTGTCTATCTCGTCGACGACGCCCCCGACTGCACCCTCGAGCACCGGCAACTGGCGCTGGTTGTACGCGATAACGACCCGGTACATCACCGCGTAGGCGAGTATCGCGGTGGGGATCGCGAGGACGAAACTGCCAAAGACCAGGCGAATGACGATAGCACTCCCGTCCGCGAGAGTCGGCACGTCACCGATTGCGAAGCCATCAACAGGCCCAAGGACGACGAATCCGATTGCGAGACTGACGACCCAGACGCCCGTTTTTAATACGGGGTTGAATATGGCGGCCGAAGCAAACAGCGCAAGTTTGTTGATCGATTTGAAAATGAACGAGAGGACTACAAACAGTGCGAGGCCTGCTCCGAGTGTAGGGAGCATACAGATGAACGTGCCAACGGCAAAACTACCCGCTACCTGGTGTGGCGTGTAATCTTCAGTCAGCGACGCGCGAATCGCCAGACGAACACGAGTAATGTAGCCAGCTATTACCGAGACCATTGCTACGAGTAGTTCACCGGAGCTATGTTAACCGTGCTGATTGGAGATACAAGTAGGTGCGGGTTCAGGACAACCAGCCTTTCGAGACACATCTTGTAAGTGGGCGAGACGTTGGCGGTACCCTAACTTATTATGTGTGATAGCCGTAGTTCAGATATAAATGAGCTACTCGAAAGTTAACACCGACGACGTCGAGAAAGTTTCCGACGCGATGCACTTTCTCCGTGAGCCGCTAAACTGTCGTCAGGTCGGCGTGACGATGGCGCGCTGTGAGCCGCAGTGGAAGGGAAAGCCACACGACCACGCCGACGACGAACACGAGGAGGTGTACATCCTCATCGATGGGGAGGCAACTGTCAGAATTGACGGGGAGGATGTCGAGATGAAAAGTGGTGACGCAGTCTGGATACCGCCGAATTCGACACGTCAGATTCGAAACGGCGACGTTGAGAGCTCTTTCGTTCTCGTGAGCGCCCCCGAAGACACGGAGAACGAAGACGAGGAGCGGTCGAAGTGGATTCCCGACGGCGTTCAGGGATAGTTCGACGGTCTTTGGAGCCGCTCACCGCAATAAAAACAGAACGCATCGTCCGGCTCGGCCACTTCCCCACAGTCCGGGCAACGGTTGTCCTGCGAACCCTCAACGCTCGGACTGTTGTCTCTAGCAGTATCGGCTTCCGTATCCGGAACTGGGAGCCGTTCGCCACAAAAATAACAGAACGTGTCGTCAACAGCAGCAAGCTCGCCACAGTCCAGACAGTAGCGTCCTGGGCTTCTTTCGTTCTTCCGGCTTCTGGCTGTTCGCGGCGAGTGTCCCTCCGTCGGAGAAGACATCTGATCTCCTCCCACAGTCTCTCTTTTTCCTGACGGCTCACTATCTTCGGTCTCTACGTCGTTATCAGGTAGCTCTTCCCCGCAGTAGTAACAGAACTTGTCGTCCGGTCCGACGACCTCTCCACAGTCCAGACAGTACCGCTCCATCTACAGTACTCTCAACGGGTCACGTGAATAACTGTTACTGATACGCAACTCTGAGAGTACGGCAGCAGCGAGAGAATTCTTAGATAAACGACGATGTGGGTGGAGCTACCACACAGATAGTACGCGCGGAGTTGATGATGCTGTATCCCTCTCCCTCATGAAGCTATCAGAAAATTCGAAACTGGATTCACACATTTTTAGATAAAATTAAGTGCTATTGCGAGAGAGATTGAATAGATAGATGAGTTCGACAGATTTGCACGTCGAGGAAATCACTACAGTGGTAGATCATAGTCTCGACACGGCTAGCTCGGAGCTATTCGTCGTCAACCCTGCACGGAAAACAATTCGGGAGTTCGTCACGACGCTCTCGTCGACCTCCAATACGCCAAACGTCAAACTCTTCGCAGACGGACAGACGCTGAAGGACGTTCTCGACGACTTCCTCGTGGCGAGCAGGCTGGCAGACCTCGTTACTGAGGGACGTCTCGCTGTCAGGACGCTCGACACTGTCCCGCGCAGCTCACTGCTGTTGACTGAGAAGACACTCTTGACTATCGTAGAAGGCGGAGAGGATATCGCAGCGCTCTCGTCGACGGACGAGCAGTTCGTCACTTCGATGTACGAAGAGTACTCACGGCGATGGGAACGCTCTACACAGTTTTCGCTACGTACACCTCCGCTCTCTCGCGTGCGTGAAACGATGTTGCGGGAGATAGGCGAATCAGCAGTCGGTGATTTCGATGCGAGCCTCGACACGCTCGAAACCGCTTGCGGAGACGGCGATGGGCTGGATGAAGTCACTATCGCGTTGCTCGTCGCTGCGAACAACAGGGTATTACTGTACGATATTAGCCGGTGGGGGGAAGACGTTCGTCTTGCCAGCAAAGCGACGTTTTCCCGGACGAAAAATCACCTCGAATCAGAAGGGCTCATCGATACAGAGAAGGTCCCTATAGAGATGGGTCGGCCAAGACTCCGACTTGTTCTGGGCGAGAATGACCTCGTGGAGGCTGGCATGCCGACAGTTATCGAGCGAGCCGAACAGCAGTTGAGCTAAGTGGACACGGGGTACTTGTTAGAGCTAGCTTTCACCCCTCTCTCTGAGTGTCGTTCTCATCTTCTTCCCACACCGTTGGCGTCGGGACGATATCGAGCCGGACGATGAGCGGTCGGTACGCGAACACCAGCGCGAGAATAAACGCGAACTCGACGAGAATGTGTTGTGTCCCGATAGCGGCACGGATGAGCGTCATAACGAAGAGGACGAGCAGAACCATCGCAACGTAGTGCGGAACGAGTTCCAGAACCTGGTCCTTGGTTACCATATCTCCACATTTGCGACCGGTTACTAAAAACTGGTCGAATCCGGACACAATGGTGTTTCTAGTCTGAATCAAACCACTGTGACGATAGTAACGCAAGACGGACACGTCGCGGCAGTGATACGGTTTCCGCGCTTGCTCCGGTAGTCAATGACCATCTCGTCTTCCGAGATGAATTCGTTACAGTGCGGACAACGTCCGAGTTTCGTATTGTTGACAGTCATAGACTACTGCAGTGACGGCCTCCCATCGAGCAGTGTGGCCTCCCTGTACAAAAGCGTACGTCAGACTCGCGTCAGACGGTGTCGTTTGGTTTCATCGAGGTGACTGTATCGGGAATTACTAGAGGGAAGGTGGCGAATGAGGCGTATGGACGAAAAGACTATCGTGATTACCGGAGCGAGCAGAGGAATCGGCAGAGCAGTTGCAATCGACCTCGCGTCTGCGGGGGCACACGTCGTTATCTGCGCCCGAAGCACCGATACACTCGAAGAGACGGCCACGGAGATCCGTGAGGCGGGCGGGACAGTTACCGTGAAGCGGGTCGATGTACGCGACGAGTTCGACGTCGAACACCTCATGGAGATTGCAGCAGCCGAAGGTGGAGAAATCGACGGTGTCGTCGCGAACGCAGGCGTATATCACGGCGAGACGGGAGCGACACCAATCGACCAAGAGAGCTACACCGCCTTCGATGAGCACATGCAGACGAACGGGCGTGGAGTCTTCGCAACGTTCCGTGAGGCGATTCCACATCTCGCCGAGGATGCGCGTCTGCTCGTAACGTCTGGTGTCGTCGCGAGGGGGACAGCGGAAGGTGTCGGGTCGTACGCCGTCTCAAAGGCTGCTGCTGAAGCCATCGCCCGTGGATTCGCGGCAGATACCGAGTACGACGTTTGTGTCATCGACCCCGGTCTGGTCAAAACCGAGCTGACAGGCTCGGACGGATACGACCCCCAGGATGTCGTCAGCCAGTTCCGCTGGGCGCTCGAGGAAGCGCCGTCTGAAGCACTCGATGGCGGTGTTATCGACCGGCGGACGTTCCGAACCGCTCGGCAGTAACATTCCCATCTTAATATTTCTAATTTTCGATAAAGATTAAGTATACTTATCCGGTACGTAGTTAACAATTATGAAGAATGATTCAGCAAGTCCGTCCAGACGGGAGCTACTCGGACTCACGAGTGTCGCGGGATTTGTCGGCATCGCTGGCTGTATCGACGCGCTCAGCGGGAGCGACGACCCTGAGTTCGACGTAGCGATTCAGGAAACCAACTCGCCGATAGAGGATGGGAGCATTTTCGAAGTTGTTGTGCAGGTTGAGAATGTCGGGGATGAGGAGCGAAGAGAGACCGTTACGCTCGATGTGGGCGGCTTGCAGCCAACGACAGATGTGTCCCTCGAACCCGGGCAAGTAACGGAGACGACGTTGAGTGCACGCCTCAACACCGATGGAGAGCGGCGGGAGTACGAGGCGACTGTCGAGACGACGATGGCTGCTGACTCTACGGACGTCATCGTTCAGCGTCCGGCAGAACTTCAGGTCGATGTCCTCAGCGCGCCCGACGAAGTAATCGACGGTCAGACGATGTCGTTCGAACTCGAGGTGTCCAACACGGGGGAAGCGAGCGCGTCGGAGCTATTGATTCTGGATGTCGAAGAGCTGCACCGCAACCCTGACAGTAGAGAAGTTACGCTCGACGCTGGCGAGTCAGCGACCATTGTTCTGGAGTGGGAAACTGACGGTAACTCCGAGGTTGAAGAAGTTCTCTTCAAGTTTGGTGACGTAGAGCAGTCTCACGATGTAACCATCCTCGAACCGTCTGGTGCAACCCTCGAGGTGCCGGAAACCAACTCGCCGGTCGTCGAAGATTCGCCACTGGAGGTTGACGTTTTGGTCGGAAATCCGGGCGAGGTGCCGCTCAACGATACTCTCACCCTCGAACTGGCTGGCACCGAAGTCGCGGCGGAAGAGCTGACAGTTTCCGGTGGTGATGAGCGATTGATTACGCTCACTGGTGACCCTGCCACAGACGCTGGCGAGTACGACCTCGAGGTCGTATTTGGAGATCAGATAGAGACTATCCCGATCGAAATCCGATTGCCGACGTACATCACGCAAAGTGCGGTCAGAGAAACTCCCGAAACAGCCGGAGAAATCATCGATATCGTCCTCGAAAACGAGAGTGACGAGGTTTTCACTGTCGATATAAAAAGCGTTATCGAACTCGCGGGCCAGCCAATCCAGTTTGAACCACCCCGGGCAATCTCCGAACCGGTGTTGTTGACCTACGAAATACCACCAGGCACTCACGAGAACCAGCGAACGGTCACGGTATCCCCGAACGAAGAGCTGAGCGTTCCACTCAAAGTACCGGTTGTCCCCTGGCCGTTTGACAGTAGTTATCTCCCAGACGGTGACGAACTCGCTCTCGACTACGACTACGACGTATCTCTCACGGAGAGCGACGCTGACGAAACTGCGCTTGAACCCCATGAACAAGTCGTCGTGAGTGAAATCGAAATCGCCCAGATTGCCCTCTCGGATACGCTGGTCGCGACGGTAGAGAACGTCAGCGAAGAGCCCGCAACTGTTGATATTGTCGGCGTTCTCGAGGATGCAGCTGGTGATATGGACGACAACATCTCCGACCGCGTCACTGTCTCACTGGACCCCGGAGAGAGCCAACAGCTGGAGTTCGAAGACATCGGTGCCCGACTGGATATCCCGGGGCTGCCGTTCGTGGAAGTCGATGGTATGCGGGACGACACCGGTCGCAACACCGGGCTACTCGTCGACGTCGAGGAACTCGACTGAGCAAATCCCACCGTTGGTACTGATTTCACACCTAAATCGGTTGCTCTGACTGGTATTACGTGCTTTTAGTAACCGACTCTTTCGAGACACACGGTCGTTTCTCCCAAGAATATTACTACTATGAATACAGGACAATAGTAAATATTATACCAGTGCATTTCGTAAGGCAGGATAATGACGCAACACGTATCGACGACGCCGGGACTGTGTCCGCTGCCTGATTGGTCGAAAGAGCAACTCCAGGACCTGAAGGGGAACCAGAAGGAGGACCTCATCGACGGAACGGAGGGCGAGGAGATTCAGAACACGTACGCACAGGTGCGTGAGGACCTCATCACCACCCAACAGGACGCGGGACTGGACCGAATCGTCGAGGGACAGGGGCGATGGGACGATTTCATCGCACATCCGCTCTCTGTCCACGAAAACGTCGAAACGCGCGGCATCGTCCGCTACTACAACAACAACAACTTCTACCGCGAGCCGGTCGTTACGGGCGAGCTGGACTTCGACGGCGACGTCGCCGCCGAACTCGAACAGGCAAGTGAGTACGTCGAGGCTGGTCTCCAGGGTGTCCTGCCAGGACCCTACTCTCTCGCTGACCTGGCAACCGATGAGTACTACGACGACGAAGACGAGTTCCTGGCTGCCGTGGCAGAGTTCCTCGCCGGAGAACTCGACGCGTTCCCGGAGGTCGAAACGGTGTTCCTGCTCGAACCTTCACTCGTGGAAAACTCCTTCCCGAACGAGCGCGGTGAAGTCGTTTCCGAGGCTATCAACACAGTCACGACAGCAACCGATGCGGAAGTCGTCGTCTTCCCGTACTGGGGTGCGCTTGAAGAGCACGTGTATGCGCACGTCCTCGACGCGGAGTTCGACGCGCTCGGCTTCGACCTCGTCTCGAATCACGATGAGAACGTCTACAACGCCCAGGAGTATGGAACGACTGACGACATCGCACTCGGGGTCGTTGACGGCCAGAACACGCTCGTCGAGGACGTAGAGACCGTTCGCGAACGCGTTGACTGGTTCGAAAATCAGACGCCTGTCGAGAGCTACGGAACGGTCTACGTCTCGGCGAACGTCGAGTTGTCGTATCTCCCAGTGAATCGCTTTGAGGAGAAACTCGCCGTTCTTGGCGAGGCGACGAAACAGGAGGTGGTTGCATGACTCGAGAGCAGTTCCGGCCACCGAACCATCCGAACGACCACTTCCTGCTGACCACTGTGGTCGGCTCTTACCCCAAGCCAAAGTGGCTCCACCGTGCCCGCGACCTCTGGAACGATGAGGACCACAAGTTCGACGACGATGACTTCGAGGAGGCCAAAGACGACGCCTCGCGCCTTATTACGAAAGAACACGAACGCTCCGGACTCGACGTAGTCGTCGACGGCGAGATGCGGCGCAACGAGATGGTCGAGTACTTCGCCCACCGCATCGACGGCTGTGAGTGTAACGGCCCAGTCAAAGTCTGGGGACACAACTACTTCGACAAACCGAGTGTCGTCGATGACGTGTCTTATGCAGAAGAGTGGCTTGTCTCCGAGTACGAGTTCACCTCAGAAGTGACGGAACGCCCCGTGAAAGTGCCCATCACTGGCCCGTATACACTCGCGAGCTGGTCGTTCAACGAAGTCTACGAAGACGAGGAAGCAGCCGCATACGCGTTCGCAGACCTGGTCAATGAGGAAGTCGAGGCACTCGTCGAGTCGGGCGCCCGTTACATCCAGATCGACGAGCCAGCGCTGGCAACGACGCCGGACGACCACGCTATCGTCGGCGAGTGTCTCGAACGCATCGTCGACGGGATTCCGGAGGACGTGCGTATCGGACTCCACGTCTGTTACGGCGATTACTCTCGGATCTACCCCGAGATTCTGGAGTTCCCGGTCCACGAGTTCGACGTGGAGCTCTGCAACGGTGAGTACGAACAGCTCGACGTGTTCAAGGAACACGAGTTCACGAAGGACCTCGCACTCGGCGTGGTCGACGTCCACGACAAGGAGGTCGAGTCGGTCGAGGAGATCGAGGAGAACATCCGGAAGGGCCTCGAAGTCGTTCCGCCCGAGCAGCTAACCGTCAGCCCGGACTGCGGGCTCAAACTGCTCGACCGCAAGGTGGCCTACCAGAAGATGGAGAATCTCGTCACCGCGGCGCGAAACGTCGAGGCAGCGCTAGATGCTGGGGAAATAGAGCACATTAAAGCGCCCGTTCCTGCCGACGACTAACCTGTAACTTATTTTCCGTTCGTTGTGGAGTGTCGGCGGTAACAACTATACGTTCGGTGGTCATGGGTGGTGATATGCATAGACGCAGGGACGTTCTCGGTGTACTTGGCGTGGCTGGTATGGCTTCACTTGCGGGCTGTGTGCTCGTTCAGGACACGTTCGAACGGAGCGCATCACCCGCAGGAGTGGGGACGGCTACGCTCGATGAGACGGGATTCGAACACCGGGAGACTAACGAAATGTCGTTCAATCAGACAGTCGACGCGTTGGGTCAGTCTCGAGAGCTGAAGTTGACGAACTGGCTGGTCACCTACGGGAAGTCGGTAGAGGAGTTCGGCCCCGACGCTGCGAAGTTCCGACTGTTCTCGACACCGAGCATCACGGTAGTAGGGAACGAAATCAATCCGTTCGATAGCTTCGACGACCAGCGACTACTCGGCGAGGCCGGGGCAGCTGACGACAGCACTGGTGACCTGGACCAGGAGGATACACGGACGGTCGAGACGCTGGGTGACGACGTTACCTACACACGGTACAGAACCGAGCGACAGGTCGGTGGAGAAAGCGTTTCGGCGTTTCTTTACGTCGGGCGCTTTTCGCGAGGCGACGATTTACTCGCTGCTATCGGCAGTCATCCTGAGGCACTGGACGAGTCCGAGAACATCTACGAACTTGCAGCAGCCGTCGAACACCCCTTCGAGTGAGAAGGACCCCCGATTTCCGAAATGGAAGCATACTACTCAATTTGAAAGAAAACGAGGTCGGTTACTCGACAGGATAGAACGTGAGGATACGGTCATCAGTCGTTTCGGTGCGTTCGATGCCGAGGGTGACTTGCTGACCGATTTCGACGGAGTCCGGATCGATATCGCGCATCTGTCCCGTGATGTTCACTGGTCCAAACGAGACGATTGCCACGACGTATGGTGCGTCGTCCTCGAAGTCCGGTCCTGCGACGAACGTCGTTGTGTGCGTCAGTATCTCCCCGGCTTCGGGTAGTTCTTTCTCGACAAGTTCGCGTTCGCCAGTCTCTGGATCACAGATTCGTGGCGGAAGCCAACCGTTGCCGCTTGGGCTCTCCAGGAAGTAGGGCTCGCCGTCCTCGACGGCATCGAGGAAGTCGTCGTAGCCGTTGTCGCGTGCTTCGTATTTCATGATTCTACCTCCAGTACGTGAACGACACAGCTGGCGACCGTTCCACCAGCGTTGTGGGTTACACCGATAGTTGCATCTTCGACAGCGTGGGAGTTGACGTGGTCGCCCCGCAGGAGCTTCGTCAGTTCTGAAATCTGCCCACAGCCGGTTGCCCCCACCGGGTGGCCCTTGGCTTTCAGCCCACCCGAGAGGTTGACGGGTAACTCGCCGTCGATAGTCGTTTCACCGTCTCGTGCTGCGGTGATGGCCTCGCCAGGCTCGTACAGTCCGAGCGACTCGAGCGCGAGCACCTCCGCGATGGTGAAGCAGTCGTGGACTTCGGCGACGTCGATGTCCTCCGGCGAGATGTCCGCGTTCTCGTAGGCCATCTCGGCGGCGCGGGTCGACGCTGGCGTGTCGGTCATCGACGGGCGGTCGGCGAGCGAGAAGTTGTCGCTGTGCTGGCCCGCCCCCCGAATTTTGACGGGAGCATCGAGACCGTGTTCTTCGGCGAAGGAGTCGCTGACGAGAATCGCGGCGCTTCCGCCATCGCTCATCGGCGAGCAGTCGTACAGGCCGAACGGGGAGCAGATGGTCGTCGCTTCAAGCACGTCGTCGACGTCGATAGCTCGCTGGAACTGCGCGAGGTCGTTCTCGACGGCGTTCTCGTGGTTCTTGACAGCGATATGGGCGAGGTCCTCACGGGAGCCGCCGTACTCGTGGAAGTAGCGATTGGCCATCAGCGAGTACGCACCCGGGAACGTCATTCCCGCACGAATCTCCCAGAGCGCGTCTGCCGCTGCAGCGAGTGCCGCAGTCCCGTCCGGTGTCGAGAGGTTCGTCATGCGCTCGGCACCACCGACGAGCACCACGTCTGCCATTCCGGTCCGAATCTTCTCGTACCCGAATCGCGTTGCAGCGCCGCTCGATGCACAGGCGCTCTCGATTCGCGTCGCCGGAGCCGTGACACCGGCGGCCTCAGCGGCTAGCGGTCCCGAATGCGCTTGCTGCTCGGCAAACTCGCCCATGTAGTTGCCGAAGAACACCTCGTCGACGGCGTCCCGCGGGATACCTGCATCCTCGAAGGCCTCGTCTGCTGCGTCACCGAACAGCTCACGAATCGTCCGCTCCGCGGCTCGACCGAACGGTGTCATACCGACGCCAGCGATTCTGACGCCGTTTACCATTCCATTCCTCCGTTCACTCCCAGCACCTGGCCGGTCATGTAGCTCGATTCGTGGCTGGCGAGGAAGCGGACGATACCCGCGATGTCCTCGACTTCGGCGAACCGGTCCAGCGGTATTCGTTTGAGAATTTGCTCTTTGACGCGGTCAGGCACCGGTTCGAGCATGTCCGTTTTGACGAACCCTGGGGCGACGCAGTTCGCCGTCGAGTTGTGGTGTGCAAGCTCCAGCGCTATCGTTCGCGTGAATCCGAACAGACCGCTTTTTGTGGTCGCATAGTTCGCTTGCCCGTAGTTCCCTTGCTGGCCGACGACACTCGAAATGTTGATGAGTCGTCCCTCCTCGGCTGCCCGAAGGTCGTCGAAACAGGCCTTCGTGCAGTTGTAGACGCCGCCGAGGTTCACGTCCACGACGCGGTCCCAGTCCTCGCGGGTCATGTTCTCGAACTTCTTGTCGACCGTGATGCCGGCGTTGTTCACGAGCACGTCCATTTGCCCGAACTCCTCGGAGACGGATTCGCACATCTGCTGCACCTCGTCGAGGTTCGACACGTCCGCCTGTGCGACGACTGCCGAACCGGGCCCGTCCTCGATTGCATCCCGGACTTCGTAGGCGTCGTCCTCCGAAGAACGGTAGTTTATGACGACGTTCGCACCACTGTTCCCGAGTTCTTCTGCGATTCCCCTCCCGATCCCTTTCGATGCACCTGTGACGAGACAGGTTCTGTCTTCCAGTAACATCTGTGTTCTATGATATGGGTTCGACCGCCACGGACATAAATGTAGTTTACCTGTTCTATGTTTCTTGGTTGTGTTCGTTAGCGAATACTGTCTGTCGGCAAACGACTGAGCTACTCGCTTCGGCTCGACCTGAGCAACCGCTCGTACACTGGCCACGACGAGTCTCCGGACGGTGGCACCGTCGATTCTCCGTCGACGACGACACCCTCTCCTTGTTCTACCCGCCCAGCGATTCCAACTGTGGTTCCCGATGCTTCGACTGTCTCCCGGACGGATTCGGTGGCGTCGGGGTCTACCGCGAGAACGAGCGTTCCACCTGATGTCGCTCGCAAGGGGTCCATCCCGAGAGCGTCTGCCGTCTCTCTCACACCGGGGTGGACGGGCACTCGCTCAGTGTCGATTCTGAGTTGGACCCCAGCGCTCGCCGCCATCTCGTGGAACGCGCCGACGAGACCTCCCTCGGTCGCGTCGTGCATCGCCCGGACACCGCCGGTTGCGCTGGCAGCCATTGCGTCCCGGACAGACCCGGTTTCGCCCAGACAGTCCTGTGCGTTCGACAGCGTTGTCTCGCCGACGGGAATCTGGTCAGGAAACAGCGTCGTCAGTAGCCCGACGGCCTCGACAGCTGGCCCCTTCGTGACGAGAACCGCGTCACCTGGCCGTGCCCCATCCGGGTGGACAATCTCCTCGTGGTCGCCGACCGCGAGCGCCGTTCCGTGTCCGACCCAGGGGAACGAACACTCCTCGTAGCGTGCGGTATGGCCGGTGACAACTGACACGCCGAGGTCCTTGCACTCCTCGTCGATTGCTTCCCAGACCGCCCTGAACTCCTCATCGGTCATCTCGGGCGGCAGGGCGAACGAGACGGCGAGGTGACTCGGGGGCAGTCCCGAGACGGCGACGTCGGCGAGAATGAACTGGAGTGCGAACCGTCCCGCTCGTTCGAATCCCAGCTCGGGGAGAATCGAAATGGGGTCGGTAGCAATCGCGAACGCGCTGTCTCCGACGTCGACGACGCCGAAGTCGACGCCGTGAGCCGGTCCTTTCGACACGTCGGAGCGGTCTGCTCCCAGTCGCGATGCGATAACGTCCTCGAAGAACTGCCGGTCGACTTTTCCTGCTTCGGGCATAGCTCCTCAATCTCGGTCTTGTGTTCTTCTCACTCGTCCTCGGCAAGGTCGGCGAACGCGAACTGCGGCTTCACGTCGTCGACGACGATGCGGACGGTCTCGCCTTGCTCGGCCTCGGAGACGAAGACGGTGAATCCTTCGACACGGGCGATACCGTCCCCTTCGGCTCCGGTGTCGACGATCTCCACTTCGAGTTCGTCGCCTGGCCGAACAGGGGCAGTCAGCCGGTTTCTTGCGACGAGGTACAGTTCCGAGGACTCGTCACGCGAAGCGTCCGGGCGCATCTGGCGGACGTATTCGAACTCCTCGTCGATGTCGTCCTCGAGAGCTTCGAGATCTCGTCCGTCGAACACCTTCACGACCAGGTCGCCACCAGCAGCGAGAATCTCCTCGGCGACCTCGAAGGCCTGTCTGGCGAGGTGGACCGACCGCGCGTGGTCGAGATCGTACTCCCCGGTCATGTTCGGTGCCATGTCCGAGATGACTACGTCGACTGGCCGAGCGTCTTCGTCGGCACCCACTACCCGTCGAATTTCGCTTTTCGTCCACTCCTCGGTGATGTCTCCGCGAATGGATTCGACGGTCGCGTCGACGTCCTCCAGGTCGTCGATTCGCTGGCGGTCGACGCCGATGACGGTCCCGTTTTTTCCGACGCGCTCGGCAGCCACTTGCATCCACCCACCGGGTGCCGCTCCGAGGTCGACGACCGTGTCACCCCTATCGATGAGTCCCGCCTCGTCGTCCAACTGTGCGAGTTTGTACGCCGACCGGGC
>LKMJ01000797.1_pt1 | contig 25955 bp, 32 predicted proteins | sample 643391 | NCBI WGS metagenome assembly LKMJ01 (sample SAMN04112250, study PRJNA286221) | soda lake metagenome | biome: soda lake; feature: Kulunda Steppe; material: water; isolation source: sample PL-Br10 brine of Picturesque Lake | place: Russia: Kulunda steppe | collected 2010-07 | reverse complement strand
TGATCGCCGCCGACAGCGACAGCTCCCTCTTCGATCAGCGTAGTTCACCCACTCGTGATGACTCGTCAGGACGAAACTGAAGACTCAGATCGAATTAGCTGGTAACGCTTTGTGAGCTACTGAGAATACACAAATGAGGTGAAAACCCCGCTTGACGGAATACTAGCGTATTTCCAGTCCGAGCAGTGGCTGATGCTGCTGGCTCCCGTACACGTCCGAATCGTGTAGACTTCCCGCTGCGATCGGGCGAGTAAACGTGATCTTCACAGCGTTGATTCGATCAAGTTCGTAGATCCCGATGATAGCCGATTCGTCGATTCCATACACCTCGGCGACGCTGGCTTGCTTGAGGACGTCTGCATCGACCACCTCTTCGTAGAGTGCTGTCGACTCGAAGAACACATCCACTGTCAGACGAAACGGTCCGGCGTTCTTGCTTCGAACAATTTCGGCAACGTCTTGAATAGTCGTCATGCCGGCACCTCCGTTCGCAGCGTGTAGATGTCGGCTGGATCGACTCTCGTCAGGAGGTGATGAATCGAGAACTCGTACGTCGGACCGACTTCGATGTCAGCCGGTGAATACGGAATTGCAAGATTACCTGATACTGCGAGACGCCCCTCAAAACTCTGATGCAACATTGTCGAGCGTGCCATTCCACAGACCGTGTTCGCGATTTCCTGTGTGTCACCCACAACGTCGATGATAATTCCCAGTTCGGGACCAGGCTCAAGGTCCTGACCCGGCGTGATCGGAACGCCATTTTTGCCGTACTGGCGAACGGCAACGTGGTATCGATCCGGTTCAATCTCAACCATCTCAGTAATCTTCTCCAGTACGCGGTCGACAATCGCCTCGATCTGACTCGTCGCCTCCATGCCACGAATGCCTGCCGGAGCAATTGTCCGATACCCTGTTTGTGTGACGCCTTCGACGAGCACAGTGTACGACGCCGCTGGTTCAAATTCGCTGTTGGACACGCGGACTCGTCGATCGGTCACCTGCGCAAAAGAACTCCCGGAAAGGTCTACCTCTCCTGTTGGAAGATGAAGCGTATATGGATCTGCCTTCTCATAGAGTGTGTGTGCCGCGACCGACTGAACGGTACAGCGTCGATCGGGGCTCGCCGGCTCGACTTCGAATGCGTCCGCCGACAGAAATCCGACCAAACAGTCGGATCCACTCCGGGGCTCCGATGCCATTGCGCCACACTCAAGAATCTTCGCCATGTGATAGGTGAGCCCTTCGTCGTATCCTTCGATGAGCGGGATAGCAGCGAAGGGGGCTTCATCGATCGATCGTCCGCCGATGACGACGTCCGCCCCGGATTCGATCGCCTCGATATATGGATCCGGGCCGATTTGTCCGACTGTTTTTGCTGTCGCATCGACTTCGTCCGGTGTGAGATCGGTTTCGAGATCAAGTGTCTCAACCTCTCCGTTGGCGAGTTTGGTTTTGAAGAAGTCAGGGCTGACGTCGGTGTAGATGGTCGCCAGGTCAAGTTCGTACTCGTTTTCGTTGACAATGCGGCGATAGATGTCGACGACTTTGTCTAGATGTTCTGCCGAGCCGGACCCTCCGGCACTACTCAGCAGTAACGGAACATCGAGTCGATCGACAGCCGACAGCAACAGTCGGATATCCCGTTCGACCATGTTTTCGTCAGCGAGGAATTTGCCGCGCCCAAGGTAATCGGGTCCCTGGTCGATGGAGCCGGCATCGCACGCAATGTAGTCGATATCGTACGCCGTGATTGCTCGTTCGAGTGAGTCTGCAGGGATGCCGTAGCCGAGCATACCCGTTGGACTCACCACTGTGAGGTCACCCATATTCGTAGGTACAGTGGCAGTGGATTAAATCTTGTTATCGTTGTATTCGACCGTATCACACCAGTAGACCCTGGCTGTGACGACCCCCGAAGATTCAAGTATCGGAGCGACAAGGTCCTCATATGAGTCGTAAACGGCTCCAAAATTACATCAACGGTGAGTTTCGCGATCCCTCATCAAATGAGTGGATCGAAAGCATCAATCCCTGGACGAACGAGCCCTGGGCGGAGTTCCCAAGCAGTACAGAGGCAGACGTCGAAGATGCAGTAACGACTGCCAGTGAGGCGTTTGTCAACAGCGAGTGGAAGGATCTGCCGCCCACTGAGCGAGGACGCTATCTCTTCAAACTCGCCGACGAACTCGAGAATTGGGCGGACGAACACGCGATGATGGACGTACAGGATAACGGGAAGCCAATCAAAGAAATGCAGGGCCAACACGAGGCAATTCCCGATTGGATACGCTACTTCGCCGGACTCGCCGACAAGATTCAGGGAGACACGATACCGTCCCGAACTGGAGATAAGCTGATATACACCAGACGAGAGCCCGTAGGCGTGGTTGCCGGGATTACGGCGTATAACTCCCCTGCGCTCATGGCCACTTGGAAACTGGCACCCGCCCTTGCAGCAGGGAATACGATCATCCTGAAACCACCCGAGACCGCCGCTGCGTCGACACTGTCGTTTGCCAAGGCAATCGATGCGGTTGGCTTCCCCGACGGTGTCGTCAACATCATTTCTGGGTACGGAGAGGAGACCGGACAACCACTGATCGAACACGATGCGGTGGACAAGATCAGTTTTACCGGCGGGACAAAAAATGGCGCGCATATTGCCGAAACGGCAGGCTCGAACCTCACCCGGACGCTCCTCGAGCTCGGTGGCAAGAACGCAAACATAGTCTTCGACGATGCCGACCTGGATGCCGCAGTTACAGGTGCCCTTTCGGGGATTTTTTCGGCGTCAGGTCAGTCGTGTTCGGCGGGTTCGAGACTGCTCTTACACGAGGACATGTACGATGCGTTTCTGGACAAGCTGGTTTCCGGTGCCGACAATATTACTGTTGGGGATCCCACAGATTCCGCGACGGATATGGGACCGGTCGGATCAGAAAGACAATTCGAAACCGTCTCGAAATACGTTGATATTGGAACCGAAGAGGGAACACTCGCATACGGTGGCATACCCGATCCAGACGAGTTCGAGAGCGACAACGTCGTGAAGCCGACGGTCATCACTGACATCGACAACACCGCACGAGTCGCACAGGAGGAAGTCTTCGGACCGTTGCTAGCGGTGATTCCATTCGGATCCGAAGAAGAAGCAGTCGATATTGCTAACGACACAGAGTTCGGCTTGACTGCCGGCGTCTGGACAGAGGATATGCGCCGCGCCCATCGCGTCGCCCATCAGATGCGGACGGGTCGCGTCTGGATCAACAACTACCGAAACTCGAGTTTCACATCCCCACAGGGTGGTATCAGGTCCAGCGGCTGGGGTCGAGAAAACGGGAAGGATGGAATGGACGAGTTCCTCGAGACCAAGGCAATCTGGGTCGAACTCTCCGAAGAAGCGGGCAACCCCTTCCAACTGGTCTGATAGGGTCGTGCGTTACTATTTTTGGGTATCGTGGATCTCGAGCAGCCTGGTCCCTGAAAGGACGGACTGTCTGTAGATAGCTGCAAAGACGTACGCACGATCCTATGATACGGTCGGGTACGACGAGATTCGACTGGACGTGAATATTTCCCGTTGGGGAACACGTATATAGGATACTACGGTATTTCGTGTATGGGAGCAGATAGTGGTAAGCTAGCATACCTAAAAGGAGCGAACAAAATCGAGTTTCGGGAGTATGACGTCCCGTCACCGGAGACGGGAGCAGTTCTGACAGAAGTCGAATTTGCGAACGTGTGCGGCTCTGATGTCCACACCTGGAAAGGAAAACACCCCAGTCGGAAATCCGGCATGATGGGACACGAGGGTGTGTGTCGAATCGTCGAACTGGGTGAGGGCGTCGAAACGGACTACGCAGGCAATCCAGTCGAGGAAGATGATCTCATTGCGCCGGTATACTTCAAAACCTGCCAATGTTGTCAACCGTGTCGGAACGGCCACTTCCACGGCTGTGTAGAGGGCACAGCCAGAACGGTCGGGAGTTCGGACAAGTGGCCTCACTTCACGGGGACGTTCGCGACCCACTACTATATCGAGCCGAATCAGTATTTTTATAAAATTCCGGAGGGGCTAGATCCAAAAATAGCGGCGACGGCAAACTGTGCGCTCTCTCAGGTCATGTTCGGTATCGACGAGGTTGGAATTGAACGATCGGACACCGTTGTTATTCAAGGCGCAGGCGGGTTGGGACTGAGCGCGATCGCCGTTATCAACGAGATCGGTGCCGAATCGATCGTCATCGAAGGCCGTGAAAATCGAATCGAGAACGCCAGGGCGTTCCACGCTGACCACGTCATCGACTTCACCGAACTCGAGACCGTCGAGGAACGGGCCAATCAAGTCGCGGAACTGACCGGCGGTGCCGGTGCGGACGTCGCCATCGAAGTCACAGGCGTCCCCGATGCGTTCGCCGAAGGTCCACACCTGTTGGGCACCCGTGGACGCTATCTCGAAATGGGAAACGTCAGTCCGGGATACACCACAGCGTTCGACCCCGCGTTGCTCACCCGAAATTCCCTCGACATCGTTTCACGAGCGCGATACGATCCGTGGTTTTTGCGTCGTGCGCTGGCGTTTCTCGAGGAAACTCGGGACACCTATCCCTACGAAACGCTGCTCGATCAGAAGTTTACGCTCGACGAACTCGAGCAAGCGCTCGAGCAGTCCGAAGAGCGTAACGTCGGACGGGCCGTGCTCACGCCAGAGTAGTTACAGCAGTCATATACGAAATATATCACAACAGGTCGTCTCAGTCTTCGTAGCTCGCGTACGACTTCTCGAGAGCCACAATATCGTCTAGACCGGTAATGTCGTTGCGCCCTTGCCAACTCACCAGTTCGTCCATGACGTGTTTTTGGGTTCCGGTTTCAGCAATCGAATGGAATACGTCTCGCATCGCACGGGCAGCCGCCTTAAAGCCAGTTGCTGGATACAGCACGATATCGAATCCCATTTCCTCCAACTCCTCGGCAGTGAACAAGGGTGTTTTCCCGCCCTCTGTCATATTAGCGACCAGTGGAACGTCGTTGAACTCGTTACCGACACGCTCAAGTTCCGATTGGTTTTTTGGCGCTTCGAAAAAGAGAACGTCGGCCCCGGCATCGAGGTACCGATACGAACGCTCGACGGTATCCTCAAATCCGTGTACGGCTCGAGCATCTGTTCGAGCGATAACCACAAAGTCATCGTCACTGCAAGCGTCCGTGGCAGCGCGTATTTTTTGTACCATCTCTTCGGTGGCAATGACGGATTTGTCCTCGAAGTGACCGCACTTCTTTGGGAACGTCTGATCTTCGATATGGATTCCCGCAACGCCGGCACTCTCGAATTCCTCGACCGTTCGAATGACATTGATTGGATTTCCGTACCCGGTATCGGCGTCACAAAACACTGGAATGTCGACGGCGTTCGCCATCTGTCGCGCTCGCTCGGTCATTTCAGTCATGGTGGTTAGTCCCACGTCGGGATAACCATGTGTGCTCGTCGAAACCGAAGAACCGCTCATGTACACGACTTCCCCGCCAGCCTGTTCAATGAGGCTGGCAGAGAGTGCGTCATAGCCCCCCATGGCGGGGAGAATCTCTTCACGCTCGACCAGCTTTCGGAACGTCATCGTTGAACTCATAGAACGGACTTTACTATCGAGGCATAAATGCGTTCGTTTTGAGGTAAGGGTCTTGCGAGAGTCACTACTCAGCACTATTATTGAATTTGACATACTACGATTGGCTATGCAACTCCCTGTGAGTGGACAGTAAATAGCCGTGCCACCCAAAGACTTTTTATAATGTCCCACACACTATCTCGTGTGTCGGGGACGGAGTCCTACTCACCGGTACCAGAGTACTGGAACTTTCCCGACCCAAGATAAGATGCGAACGAGAACTACCCATTCAACGAGGAGCTACCGATGACGGGTGTCTATATACTCGGCACCGGTGTTGCCTCCCATAACGACTGTACAGAACAGGTATTTGAAGAACCGGTACATCAGGCCTCGAAGGAAGCCCTCAAGGACGCTGGCCTCACTCGAGACGCACTTGATAGCGTCATGATGGCGGGCTACGATGCCGAGGTCGGTCGCACGATCTCGAATATGTACGCGGTGTCGCCCGCTGGCGGCTTACTAAAGGACGAGGGCCGCATTACAGACGATGGGATAGCTGCTCTCGCAATGGGCGCGATGAAAATCCGAAGCGGTGGATACGATCTGATGATGCTTACCGCATACGGATTCCCCGAGGGCAATCGGCATCTCGTAGACAACGTGTCTTACGACCCACTGTACGTCCGTGAACTCGGGATGACCGACATGACGGCGAACGCACTTCAGGCCGAACGATACGTTGCTGAAAACGAGCTGGACGGCCAGGCAGCGGCCGAAGTCGTCGCCAAAAATCGACAGAACGGAGCGAAAAACCCACACGCATACCATCAGGAGGCAGTTGACGTAGACGAGGCAGCGTCCGCCGAACCCGTTGCCTTACCACTGCGCGAACACGACGTCACTCCCCCCTCTTACGGTGTGGTATCGATGATCCTCGGGATCGAAGAGTATGCCGCACGGTACGGCGACCCGGTTCACGTTGACGCGGTCGGGTGGTCGAACGACACTTATTATCTCGGCGAGAAAGATCTCACCCGATCACAGTCACTCGAGGCCGCTGCATCGGACGCCTACGAGCGTGCCGGTATCGAGGACCCACGATCTGAACTCGATCTCGTCGAGCTAACCGAGGTCACGCCCTATCACGAACTGATCGCCTACGAGGCTCTTGGACTCTGTGAGTCCGGGAAGGGTGCCGATCTTCTTGCAGACGGAGTAACGGCCGCCGACGGTGAGCTTCCGGTGAATCTTAGCGGCGGCGCACTCTCGTGGGATCCGAGCTCTGCTGCCGGTCTCGCTGGCGTCCTCGAGGTCGTCGAACAGATACGCGGTCGTGCGGGGTCGCGTCAACTCGACGATGTGAGTCGCGGTCTCGCTCATGGAAACGGACGCAATGCCATGCAAACGAACGCGGTCGCAATCGTAGGTGAGAGCGATGTCTAGAGATGTTGCAGTCGTTGGAGTCGGACAGACAGAGTACGCTGGACAGCACCGAGACAAATCTCATCCGGAGCTCACTTTCGAAGCAGCGACCAAAGCCCTCGATCACGCGGGGTTGACCCGTGATGATCTGGACGCCATCGTGTTTGGGACGATGGATCCCTTCGACGGCGTTAACCGCCCCGACAAGTGGGAAGCAGGCGGTGCCGGTGCCTTCGGCAAGGCGTACATGAAAACAAGTACGGGCGGGACAACGGGTCTCTCGACTGGAATCAACGCCTATCATCAGTTGGCCGGCGGCCCGGACGATGTCGAAATTGCGATGGCGATCTGTACACAGCGGGTCGGCGAAGGCGAAGAAACTCAGCCGATATTGAATACGGTCTACGATCCGTTCTTCGACCGTCCCCTTGGCGTTGGCGCGATAAGTCAGGCGGCGTTCCAGGCGACGCGCTACGAAGACGAGTTCGGGTTAACCGACGAGCAGCGAGCCGCCGTTTCGGTGAAAAACCGGCAAAATGCGTTCGATAACCCGCTCTCACATCTCTATACGGACATCGATATCGACGACGTACTCGAGTCGCCGCTGGTGACGACACCGTTTCACTTACACGAGTGTCCTCCGAGTAGCGACGGGAGCATGGCAGTCATCATGGCCATCGATGATCGTGCAACGGAAATCCGAGACAATCCCGCATGGATCACTGGCGAGATCGAAATCGCCGACAACAAGTATCTCGGTGACCGACCGGATCTCGCGTACTGGGGCTCACTCGCCGTCGGTGCAAAGAAACTGTACCGCGAAGTCGGCGTTGACGATCCGTTCGAATACTACGACGTCGCGGAACTATACTCGCCGTTCAGCACTCGTGAGATTATGAATCTCGAGGCATTGGGATTCGCTGAAAAAGGCGAGGCTAAATCGTGGGCACTCGAAGGTATTACCCACCGCGATGGTGAGATGCCTATCGATCCGAGCGGTGGTAACCTCAGTAGTCATCCTATCGGTGCGACCGGTCTCATCAAGCTCGCGGAGGCCTCGCTCCAGGTGATGGGAGAAGCGGGCGATCGACAAATCGACGGCGTCGAAACGGCACTTGCCCAGGGATGTGGTGGCAACATCCAGCTAAATTCGCTCATGAGTTTGAGCGCACATCGGAGGTAATTACAATGTCCGAAAAAAGAACTAAATCGGCGACGTGGCATATCGAGTACGAACACGCAATGGGAGATATCGCGATCGAGTTTTTCGATCGGATGAAAGACGAGGGTGCCCTCTACGGACGGCACTGCCCGTCTTGTGACCGCCTTTTCATTCCCCCACGGTCGTTCTGCGAACAGTGTTTCGTGGACACTGACGGGTGGGGGGAAGTTGCAGACGAGGGTGAAATTCATTCGATCACGATCCAGCACTACTCCTACGAGGGGCTACCGGAGCCACCGATCGCGATGATCCGAGTCGACCTCGACGGGGCAGATACGGGACTGCTTCACTGGGCTGACGCGGACGACATCGACCTGTCCGATCCCGAGGTCTACCGAGATGAACTCTCGGTTGGGACCCGCGTCCGTGCTCACTGGAAAGACGAGGACGAACGAACTGGCGAGATCACTGACATCGAGTACTTCGAGCCAATCTAATCTCGATCGTCACCGTACGGACTCCGGTGTGCAGTATATTTATTGTTCAGTAGGGGCATGATTGTGTATGAGTCAGCCCGATACAGGCACACTCGTCTACCTGCAAGGTCCGAAAGATATCGAATTCCGAGAGTACGATCTCCCCGAACCCGAAAGGGGAGCGGTCCTGACCGAAGTTGCGTACTCGAACGTCTGTGGATCGGATCTGTATACGTGGCGCGGCGAACACCCGATTCGAACAACCGGTCGAATGGGCCACGAGGCCGTGTGTCGGGTGAGCAAATTGGGCCCAGGTGTAACCGAAGATTACGCTGGCGAACCGCTCGAGGTGGGAGACGTCGTCTCACCGGTGTATTTTATCCCGTGCGATCGCTGTAGCGCGTGCCAGGATGGCCATCACACGGTTTGTGAGAATCTGACCGAACATACGACCGGATCGCCCGATCAGTGGCCCCACTTCACGGGAACCTACGCAACGCACTACTATATTCACCCCAACCAGCACTTCTACAAGGTTCCCGAAGCAGTCGACCTGCCCATCGCGGCCTCCGCGAACTGCGCGCTTGCACAGGTACTGTACGGGATCGAGCAGGTCGGCATCGCGAGTCCAGATACTGTCGTCGTACAGGGTGCCGGTGGGCTGGGTCTCAACTCGATCGCCGTCCTCAAAGAACGCGGGGCGGAGGTGATTGCCATCGACGGTGTCGACAAGCGACTCAGACGCGCCGAGAGCTTCGGTGCCGATCAGGTCGTTGACTTCCGAGAGTACGAGACAGTGGATGATCGTATCGAACGCATCCACGAACTGACTGATGGTGTCGGTGCCGATTACGTCGTCGAAGTGTCGGGGGCCTCCGCGGCGGTTCCAGAAGGAATCGAGTTCGTTCGACGAGGCGGCGAGTACCTCGAGATGGGGAACGCGATGCCCGGTAAGACGACCGAACTCGATCCTGCCGTACTCACGCGAAACTCCATCGATGTCACGACGGCGATCCACTACGAGCCATGGTATCTCAGGAAGGCCCTCGAGTTCCTCGAAACCAATATCGATCGATATCCCTACGACGAGTTAGTCGATGCCGACTTCGATCTGGTCGACGTGAACGACGCCCTCGAGAAATCGGATACTCGAGCGGTTACACGGGCGACACTCAAACCCGCTCACTAGCTCGAGACGAGTTTAGGCTCGTGCGTTACTATAGGACGGACTGTCTGTACATCGTTGCAAAGACTTACGCACGACCCTATTATGCTCCGGACGGTTCACGTTCAGCCGAAACGTTCGATGAGCTGTGAGCAATATGGAGGCAGAGAAGTTCGCCAGCACCCGCGACAAGGACGACACACAGACCGGCAAGCTGGATGGCCAGTTCGAATCCCAGAGCAGGCGTTGCGACCGCAATAATTGTCCCCATGACGATCGGCGTTACCGTGACTCCGACACGACCGCCGGCTTCGGCGAGGCTCACGATACCGCCGCGGAGTTCCGGTGGAGCAAGTCCGGTAATGATACTACGATATAGCGACAGGGAAACCCCAAATCCTGCACCCGTCAGTACAATGCCGACTATTGCCACGTCAATGGTTGGCGCGAATAGCACGGTGAGAAATCCAATCACGAGCGCAGCATTGGCACCGAGAAGAGGGTACAGCCGGCCGTCAAAGATGATGGTAATCCGCCCCACCTGGCTCGCGATTGCGGCGAAGGTAATGTTGCCAAGGGCAGCCAGTAGTCCTGCTTGTGGCGGTGTGCCGCCGATAAGCTGGACAACGATGAGCGAGTTGTAGGTCAGAAACGCGATCCAAACGGTGTTTGGCAACGCTCTGGCGACGATTAACGAGAACACTCGAGGATGTCGAGCCAGACCGACTAGCGCTCGCGTATACGAGTCCATCTCCGACCCGCCGTTGGCTCTCTCCGGGCCAGTGCTCGAACGTGCGTCTGCCGGTTCGTCGAACCACAGGTAGACGAATACGGCGATTGGAATAGCGACGGCGTACAGGAGAAACGGGTACTGCCAGGCAACAACGACCAGTCCGCCAGCAATCAGCGGAAAGAGTGCCCCGCTCAGACCAGAACCCGCCATCCGAAGTCCCTGGCCCGTTGTTTCTTTCGTTCCTGCATACGTGTCACCGATGCTCGTGATTATGACTGGGTTGATACCGCCAAAACCGATTCCCTGAACGAGACGGAGTGCAAGCACTACCCGGAAATCGGTCGTGAACGCGATCGCGGTTCCTCCGATACCAAATATCAACAGCGAGGAAACCAGAATCGGCTTACGGCCGTACCGATCGGCAAGCATACCTGCTATCGGAATCATGACAATCGCTGGAGCGGTGAAAAACGAGACCATGAGACCGATGTTGGCTGCAGAGGTGCCAAGCGGATTGATGAGCGAATCGAGTACCGGTGACAGCAACGAGGTCCCCATCACTGGAATCATTCCCGCGAGAAACAGCAGCTGAAAATTCGTCTCTCGGAGGATGGCAGCGTCCTCGCCAAATAGGCCATTTAACATGTATACGTCTTTAGATCGTTCCTCACTGCCCTTTCGCTTAAATGCGCTGATTGATGTACCACGATGTCAGTTACCACGTATGTGGACTCATCTCACACGATAGTTTAATGTATACTCATCCGGTTATCTTCCTCTATGAGGAATCCAACGGCAGAAAGTGCGATAGAGACCGATTCATTATCGCCTCGGGTCGACGCTCTCGACGGCAAAACGATCGGCTTATTCAGGAACATCAAACGTGCAGCCGAACCGGTTTCGGACACGGTTGCAGAAAAACTGGCCGACGACCATCCGAGCAGTGAGTTCGTTCGATTGACGGCCCCAGCACGAAGCGACGATGACCTCGAGCACATCGCTGAGTGGGCGTCTGGAGAACCGGACGTTTGTCTAATCACGATCGGTGATTGTGGTGGCTGTACGCGATCGGTTGTCCGAGCGACTAACGCAATCGAAGCGGCCGGGATTCCAGCGGTTGGACTCGTGGCGGAGGGATTCGAACTAACCTTCGAGTCGAACGCAGCCGATCAGGGTCGCGAGCTTCGCTATCAAGCCCTCCCGATTCGTTCGGAAACGACTGATCGTGACGAACTCCGAGAACGCCTCACAGCGGACGTCATCGACGATATCAAATCGCAACTGACAGCACCGCTTACAGACGTAGAAAAAGGGGACGCCCCCAATGGCGGTCTACTGTAATGAGGTTGTCAGATGAGTAACGATCCTTTTGAGGAGATGTACCAGTCCTTTTATCGAGCAGGGTCGACCGACGGCTTACCGATTGTCCCACCGACTGACGAACGCGTCGACGAAATGCTCCGTGGGACCGACCTGCCTCCCGAGACAGAACTCGGTCGACTCGGAGACCGAGGCGGACTGCTCACCGTCGAAACGCTGGCCGTTAACGCCGTAATGGCTGGTTGTCTGCCGATCCACATGCCAGTACTGATCGCCGGTGCCAGAGCGCTGGTCGACTCGAAATCGAGTGTGGTCGAGGCCATGGTCGGAACGGACTCATCAGCCCAACTCTACCTCATCAACGGTCCGATTCGAAACCAACTGGACATCAACTCCGGAACGGGAGCGTTCGGTCCAGGATTCCGATCCAACCAGACGATCGGCCGAGCGCTCGGGCTAGTGACGAAGAACACGGCTGACATCCATCCAGGTGAACAGGCGATGGGTGTCCTTGGAAACCCGTTCAAGTATTCCGCAGTTGCTGGCGAAAACCAGGAACACAGTCCCTGGGAACCCTATCACGTCGAACAGGGATACGACCTCAACAAAAGTACAATTACGCTCACGAACACCAACGGATTCGTGCAGACGTGGCCCCCAGAGACTGGAGCCGAAGGCGTGCTGCGCGATATTGTCCACAATACACCGGCGCAAATGGGATTTCGCGGCGGTGCTGTCTTCGCGATTTCTCCGTTCAACGCTGCCGATCTGGTATCCCTCTCGAAGCACGAGGTCAAAGTGTACATCGCCGAAAACGCGACGTCACTCTCTCGTGATTTCAACGCTGCACACCTCTCGACGTTCAAACCCGACGACCCAGTGGCCACTGTCACGGAAAAAGACGAGTTACCATCCGTACGCACGCACTTGTTCGACAACCCAGAAGAGGTTCTGGTCTTCGTCACCGGTGGCGAAGGGAAGTGGAACGGCGTGATCGGTCCCATGGAGGGCGGGCCAACAACTGTCAGTATCGAACTACCGGACAACTGGAACCACCTTCTCGAGACGTATGCAGACCACCTTGAGCGTGACTGGGGGCGAAAACGGCAAGCAGCCGGTAAATTGGACCGATGACGAAAAATCGATCGCCCTCACCTGTCCACCATGGATAGAGACCTCGTAATCGTTGGCTCGGGACCGGCCGGAATGACAGCCGGTCTCCTCGCCGGTCGGTACGGACTCGAAACGACGATGATCGAACGCACTGAACTCGGGGGCAAACTCGTCAACCGCCACTCGATCGAGACGTATCCAGGGTTTCCGGACGGAATTTCGGGACCCGAACTCCGTACTGCCATCGTCTCACAACTCCGAGAATATGACCTGGATTTTCGTCTGGCCGAGGTCACGAATCTCGTTCCGGGCGATCCCATTACCGTCGAGACCGATGCTGGCTCACTCTCGACAACAGCGGTTGTGCTGGCGGCTGGAGCGAGTCCGAACCTCCTCGAGTGTGCCGGAGGAACCGAATACGAGGGACGCGGCATCTTCGACTGTGCGATGTGCGATGGGCCGCTCTATACTGACGAAGTCGTTGCCGTCTACGGCGGAGGAGAGTGGGCGCTCGAAGACAGTCTCTACCTCACAGAGTTTGCCAGTGATGTACTCGTGATAGTCCCAGAGACAGCACCATCAGCACCACAACTGCTTCGTGACCGGGCGGCGACATCGGACACAATCACCATCGAGACCGACACCGAAATCGTGGCGGTTGACGGCGATGACGTCCTCGAGACGGTTCGGCTTCGAAACAGCAAAACGGGGGATGAAACGGTAGAACGCGTCGACGGAATCCTGGTCCGTCAGGGCGTTCAGCCGAACACTGCGTTTTTGGAGGGGACAGTCTCACTGACAGAGACGGGGGCAATCGATGTGGACGCACGGTTAGCGACGGATCAGCCCGGCGTGTTCGCCGCGGGGACGATTCGATCTCACGGCGGACGACGAATCGCTGCCGCTGTCGGCGATGGCGCGACCGCCTTTCGATCCGTTCGTCACTATCTCGAGAAGACTCCTCAATAACTCCCCCATCACACCAGTGCTTACGCAAGCGCAGACACGGCCCGCTCGAGTACTGCTTCGTCGTACAACGTCTGTGCCTGTTGGTCGCGTTGCTCCCAGATTGCGACAGCCAGTCGAATAGTGTGGCGGTAGTGCTGGACCATCGCAGCGTCGACAACTTCCCCGTCGATCAGTAGTGCATTCGTTTCGCCTGCGTCGAGAAATTGCTCGAGTCGGCGAAGTGCGGTGAGAAGGTGTGTCTCACTCGGTGAGTGAATCGTATTAGCTTGGACCGTCTGTGCCGGATGCAGCGACCACGCACCGTCGAATCCGATCGTTGCCTCGTTCGTCACGGCCCCGGCGTAGGAGTCACCGTCGTAGTACCGTTTTCCAGCCTCGACGGAGTACACGTTCGGATGGGTCCCACCGATACAGTAGAGATCGTTCGCACTGGCTACCGTCGTGAGCCACTCCCTGATGCTCCCCCAAGCCGGAAACTGCCCGTCGGTCATCCTGCCGCCGACGCCGAACGTAAAGTCTCCTGGGCCGAACAGCAGCCCCGTTATCCGTGCTGTTTCCCCACCATATCGCCCGATTCGGTGAAGATCGGAAACCGCTTCCGGCGTCTCGAGTATCAGACATACCTCGAACGTATCCGAATCGAATCCGTAGGCTTCCTCTACCGCTGAAATTTCTGATACAACATGTTCGACAGTCGGCTGTTTCCCAACTTTTGGAATGATGAATCCATCAACCGACTTCCCCGCCTCCCGAACGAGTGCGTCCAGGTCCGAGTGGCCTTGATCCTGGGCAGCCGACCCAGCATCGTGATCCCAGTTAATCCGCGGCCATAGCTCACTTTGCGGCGACTCCACGGCTACGTCGATACTATTCTGACGGGCAGTTTCCAACATCTCCGTGGCGACCGAATCCTCGAGATCCGGGCACAACCAGTCCGGTGTCTCGAGGCCGTCACGACGGACCGCTGATCTGAGGTACTTTGCGGTATCGTCTCCGGGAACCGCCGCGGGGGCGGTCTGGAACGATCTACAGAGGCGGATACGTTCTGTCATCGGCACTGTACTCCAATTCTCCCCGCGACCAATAAGCGTGCCGACGAAAGGTGAACGTATACTGTTACAGTACAATTAATACCGGTCGTATACGTGTTCGTAGTATGCCAAGAACCCCAATCGAGGAAATCGATAACGTCAATCGGAACATCATCCGAATTCTCTCGAACAATCCCCGGTCGTCGTACCGAGAGATTGCTGTCGAACTCGAGGAACTCGGTATCGAGTTGAGCGCCGAAGCCGTTCGAAAACGCGTAGCGACAATTCTCGAAACAACGTCACCGTTCTTTCTTCTCGCACCGGAAGAACATGGGTGGGAAATTGTCCGCGTCGGAATTTCTCTCGAGAGCGGAACTGAAGCGAAAGTACAGGCGTTCGAGGATGTTATCGACACGGACGCGTGGCTCATCTGTCGTGGCTTCGGTTCCTTTGACATTTGGGCGGTCGCGACCGCACGAACGAACGCCGAAATCGACGAATTCCTCACGGAGGTACGTGGGATCGAGAACGTCGTCGATGTCTCGTACTTCATCGAGACGAAGCGGGCGACCATGATGGACGATTATCTCTCGGCGGCCGAGTAACCCCTCGCCGTCGACCTGCATATGGTAGTAACTACTCTCCGTCAGTATATAACAAACCACTATAGAGCGAACGCACGGTCACGTGATAGTCGAAACAACTGGACAGTCTGCGGTTAGAAGGATAGACTGTGTGACGCTACCGAAGATCACTTTTCCTGTGGGGGACCGTTTCTGACCAGCAACCACAATATATCGCGCATCCTGTTCGCTGGCGTAATCAACGATACGGTCCGCTGGGTCACCCACCAATCCGACTGCCTCGTAGCCAGAATCAAGTTCGGATGCGGCGACCTCGGTTGCGATGTCTGCTGCTACCTCGCGAATGGTATCCATACTGAGTGTCTTACCGGTGTCATCAACGTTCGTTCGTTCCAAATCGACGAACTCAGCACTGGTTAACACATGGACAACGTGAATCGTATCGTCGAACGCAGCTGCCAGTGTTTTTGCCTGATGAATAACGGTCGCCCCTCGATTGGACTTGACTACGGCCGCAACGATTACCATACTACTACTACTTGTCGCCGGTTGATTTTATACTATCGGACAAAACGGTTCCCGAGTATCCAGCCCTATCCAAATTCTTATACTACTGACCGAAAATTACCACTAGTAATGCCAGACATCGAATCTGCATTTCCCGAGCTAAACGCCATCACCGATCCCGAACTGCGCACTGCTGTCCACGAGTGCTGGCAGATGGCCTGTGAAGAAAACGACATTGAATCACTCGATGCCGTCGAGTGGTTTCCTCCAATTCAACGGGAGTACAACATCGAGGACGAAACGCTCATCGACCACGTTCGAGACGTCGTTGGTGTCGCCTGTGCGTCGGCCAAATCACTCGAGCGGACATGAGATACAGTGATCGACTACGATATCGTTCGCGCCGGTGCCCTAGTCCACGACATCAGCAAACTGTACGAATTCGATGGGAGTGAGCCGACGCCAGCCTTCGAATTAACCGATCATCCCTACTACGGTGTGTATCCTGTCGTGAAAGCCGGTCTATCGCCAGAGTACGTCCACATCGTGCTCTCTCACACTCCTCGAACGCAGGTCGAACCGGCATTTCTCGAAGCAGAGATAATCAGGCGAGCGGATGAACTCACGGCGACAGCAATCATTTCGACGGTGGTTGACGATCTCCGACATCTCGAGTGGTCTTGAGTGGTTCGTCAAGTCCGATCTTGTGAGTCGAACCAACTGCGGGTAGTCGGTTCGACTCACACGCCGACACTTGACGGAGTACTGATACAGTAGTAGTGTCATACGGTCTGTTGCATATGCTGGATCGAGAAAAGATGTCCGCAAGCCGACACCCGGAAAACGTATTATGCAGTCGGTTCACAATACAGACGTATGTCAGGAACTGCGCTTTTGGAGTTACTCGAGCGAGATGAACTGGTCGTCCTCCCCGGTGTATTCGACGGGTTAACGGCGACGATCGTCGAGGACCTCGGGTACGAAGCGATCTATCAGGGCGGATACGCAACTGGTGCATCGACGGCGATCACGGAACCGATCATCTCGGCGCCCGAGATGTGCGATCGGGCTCGCGAGATTACCGAATCCGTCGACGTGCCGCTACTGGTCGACGGCAATGCGGGCTTCGGTGACCCAGCGCACACGTATCGCAGTGTAAACGCGTACGTGAATGCAGGCATCTCAGGTATTCACATCGAAGATCAGGTCCATCCCAAACGATTGCACTACCACGCCGGAATCAAGCGGATCATTGGCGTCGATGAGATGCTCGATAAAGTCGAGGCAGCAGTACAGGCGCGCCAAGACCACGACCACGACATCGCGATCGTTGCACGCTCGGACGCTGCGCGAGATCAGCGCCGTGAGGACGAACGTATCGAGGATGCCGTCGAGCGAGTGAACCAGTATCTAAACGCTGGTGCCGACGCCGCGATGGTGTTTCCCTCGACTGAAGCAGAACTGCGCTACGCCGCCAACCACATCGATGGGCCGTTCATATTCACGTTGGTCGAAGGACGCGAGCCTCGCCCATCAACTGACGAACTGGATGAGATAGGTGTCTCAGCCGTCCTCTACGCGATTAGCGCAACTGTGGCAGCGGGCCAACGGATCCACGATCTATATTCGACGCTCCAGGAGACGGGTGAGACCGGACTCGATATGGAGGCGTTTAACCAGACGCAGTCGATGGTCGAAGACCGCATTGGGTTACCGAAATACTACGATATTGAGGAGCGAACCGGGAAAAAGTGAGCTGGAATATGATTCGAAGAACAGTCCTCTACACTCCGGCAGACGAACCCAGGATGATGCAAAAGGCTGTTGAGACTACTGCGGATGCAGTCGTGTTCGACCTCGAGGACGCGATTGCACCCGATGAAAAACAGTCTGCTCGAGAAACAGTAGCGACTGTGCTTGCCGACCTCGAGACCGACACGGAAATCGGCGTTCGAATCAACCAATTCGATACTGTCGGTTTCGCCGATCTTCGAACGATCGTTGACAGCGCAAAGAATCTGGACAGGATCGTGTTGCCAATGGTCGAATCAGAGTCCGACCTACATCGACTTGCGGGCGCACTCGAAGCACTGGGGCTGTCGATGCGGGTCACTGCAATTATCGAAACACCGCAGGGCTTGCTGAGGGCGACGGAGATTGCTACAGCAGGCGTCGACAGTCTCTGTTTCGGTGCGGAAGACCTTACTGCACAGATTGGAGCGACTCGAACAACGAGTGGAGAAGAAATTCTCTATGCTCGTGAGCAACTTCTAATCGTGGCGAGGGCTGCTGGTGTCAACTTAGTCGACACCGTTTACACGAAAATAGATGACGAAAAGGGGCTTCGTGAAGACGCCGAGCGCGTGGCTCGACTCGGATACGACGGGAAGGTCGTTATTCACCCATCACAAATAGCCATAGTTAACAAAGCGTTTACGCCACCCGCAGACCGAATCGAGTGGGCACAGAACGTACTCGAGGCGAGTCGAAACGCTCGTGCAGCCGGAAAAAGCGTCTTCGGGGTTGATGGGCAAATGATCGATCACCCGCTCATCACCCGGGCCAAACGGATTATCGAACTCACGGATGCAGCAGGCGAAATATAGGGATTCGCGTCGCCAACCAGCGTGTATCTGCCACCTCACGACACAGTGTGTAGTTTCGTCAGCTAGAATCGATGACTCCGGACGCGAGTTCCTATCTAATCTTCTCGTGACCCATCGGCATCACTCGCCAACGAGTAAGATATCGACGACTGAACACCCCTCTTCTGTAACGAAGACTGGATTGAGATCGAGTTCGTCGACGTTGCTTTTGTAGGCCAATATACCAACGTTAACGAGCAGTTCGGCGAGGGTGTCGATATCTCCGCCTTCGCTATCACGATGACCAGCGAGCAACTCGCCAAGAATCGTTCGCTCGATTGCGTCTCGGGCAGTTTCCGTTGTAAACGGTGGAATGAGCAACGACCGATCCTCGAGGGCTTCGACTATCGTTCCACCCGGTCCGACCGAGACAACAGGTCCGAACACCTCGTCGGTTACGACTCCGATGATTCCTTCCACACCATCGATCTGCGGTTGAATCAGTACCCCATCGATCTTCGTCTCCGAACAGTCTCGGTTCACATTCTCAATAATCTCCTTGTAAGCCAATTCAACATCGCCAGCGGAAGTGAGTCCGACACGTACGCCATTAACGTCGGTTCGGTGTGGGATGTGTGTTGAGTCGACTTTGAGTACGACGGGATAGCCAAGCGTTTGCGCTGCTTCCCGAGCTTCGATTGCGTCCGTTACGCGGATCGTTTCGACAGTATCGATTTCATACGCCTCAAGTACATCGGTTGCCGTTGTCCATGTTGCCGTCCCAGTTGAAACGGCTGGCCCAGTTCGACTGGCGTGGCGCGAGATGAGTTCACCTCGGGTGGGACGGTCAGAGGCGGTCTGTGTGACCGCCCCGAATTGAGCGAACGAAGCGAGTGCGTCGATACTTCGTTCAGGATCGTAGAACAGCGGTGAGTGCTGTCGAACACGCTCGTAAGGTAGAGGTCGTTCGGTATGGTCTTGCGGTTTCTTACGCCCAGTCCACAGGTAGACAACCGGATCGTCAGCTGCCTCGGCAACATCGATCATGGCGTCAGCGACTGCCTCTGCTCGGTCGTCAACCGCTGAGAGACCGATTGCAAACAGATACGCATCGAATCGATCGTCAGCGAACAGTGTATCTGCGATCCTCGGCAGGATATCAGCCCCGTATCCGCGGATATCTGCCGGGTTGTTGACCAATCCAAACGTCAGCAGCTCCTCCATCTCGAGCAATGTTTGCTCGGTTTCACCCTCGATAGCTGGTAAGTTCAGCCCGCGACCACTCGCAAGGTCGGCGAGTAAACTTGCTAGCCCCCCACTCGTAGAGGCAATACAGACGTTCTGTGAGTCCGGCGGATCAAAGTGCGTGTGGAGTGTTGCGTGCTGGAACAGTTCTGGGATATCGGATACTCGTTGGACACCGATTTGTTCGAACGTGCCGTCCCACACGTCGTCGTTACCCGTCGTCGAACCGGTATGAGAGATTGTCGCTCGCTCGGCAACCGCTGACCGACCGACTTTTACCGAAAAATCGGCGTCCCGTCCCGAATCGCTGCCTCAGCAACGTCGAAAAAGTGAGCACCATCGTCGAGCCCTTCGACATACGTACAGATCGCATCAACTTGATCGTCACTCACCATGTACTCCACGTAATCGGTCAGCGGCTGGTCTGCTTCGTTGCCAGTCGAGACGATGTACGCGAAATCGATGTCTTCGTCTCTTGCTCGTTCGTAAAAGGTCGTAAACGCCAACGCACCGGAGTGACTCACGAGACCGATCGAACCTGGATCGGGTTTTCGTGAACACGCGCTCGTGAGTGTCACCTCCGAATGGCTGTTTGCGAATCCGATACAATTGGGCCCACATATCCGCATATCATACGTTGTGGCAACGTGTCCGATCTCTGTTTCGAGAGTGGCCCCTCGGTCGTCCGCCTCACCGAACCCAGCAGTAATCACCAGCGCTGCTGGTACTCCGACCTGTCCAGCGCTCTCTATTGTCTCTACGACGTACCTACGGGGGACGCTAATCACAGCGAGATCGACGACAGACGGGACATCAGCGATCGAATCGTAACAGGGGCGATCCCATGCCTTCTCGCGGTTGGGATTAACCAGATACAATTCTCCAGGAAAGTCGTACTCGAGCAGGTTGGTCACGAGTTGCGAGGAGTACCACGAGTCGGGGCTGGCACCGACGACTGCGACCGAATCGGGATCTAGCAACGGATCGAGATCGGAACGAGACTGAGCCATACCTCCAGTCCGTAAGAAGCGTGTAAAGGGTTTTCGTCCACACTGACTGTGCTACTCGGTGTTGCCCACAGTATGACCAGGAGTTATTTGCTCAGATACCCTCCGTCGATAGTCAGGGCTTCTCCGGTCGTAAAGGAGCCTCGTCCGAACAAAGCCACGCAATTCCGGAAGCGATTTCTCTGGGTCAGCGAGCCGCCCCATCGGGTGTGCCTCCTCGAGAGCGGTACGCTTTGCATCAGTAACTCGGCCAGAGGCGTCCAATAGTGGGGTATCGGTGAATCCCGGACAATAGCGTTGACGCGGATATCTTCGGAGGCGTACTCTAACGCGGCGTTCCTGGCCAACCCGATGACTCCGTGTTTCGTCCCAGTGTACGCACCAGCGTTCTCGGAGCCGATCTGTCCGAGAATCGAGGCGACGTTGACGATCGCGCCGCCGTCGTCGTCCACCATCGCGTCGAGTTCCCATGATATGGTTCTCCAGACACCGGTCAGGTTGACGTCCAGACGACGGATTTCCACTCCGAGAGTGAGATATCGGGCATCCGTTTACCACATGAACCAACTCCAACACAGTCCACGCCGATATCGAGTCCACCGTATTTCGTTATCGCGGTCTGAATCATTGCCTGGACGTCCGCCCCGTTCGTGGCGCCTGTCTCTACGAACGTCGCTTCACCATTTGTATCGGCCGTTAGCGTGGCTGCGAACTGAGACCCTGCCGAATCGATATCAGCAATGACGACGGTAGCGCCTTCTGCTGCGAAACGTTGTACTGTCTGTCGACCCATTCAGGATGGGCTGCCAGTAACAACGGCAACGCTCCCGTCGAATCGTTTGTCGATTACTATGAGCGAGAATCGGATCGGATTAACAGTTTCCCGTGGCACTGGATACGGAAGCCAGAACGCTCCTCTGGCAGCTATTCCTTGAAGAACTGATCGAGTTCCAATTTCTTCGTCTTTCCGGTGTCCGTCGTCGGAAGATCGTCCACATCTGCGAAGGCAATACGTTTCGGTCGCTTGTAGCTCGCTAATTTGGAGGCGTGTTCACGAACCTCCTCCTCAGTGAGGTTCTCGTCTGACTTCGGAACGATAACCGCCCCAATTATCTCATCCATCTCAAGATCGTCGAGCGCGATGATGTAGGCCTGGTCGATAGCAGGATGTTCGAGAAGGTGCTCCTCAACCTCAACAGGCGAGACGTTGATGCCGCCGGTCTTTATCAGCGATTTCAGTCGCCCTCGATACTGGAAATACCCGTTTTCGTCTAAGAGGCCGAGATCTCCGGTGTGGAGGTACCTCTCGTCGTCGAACGCTGCCTCGTTCTTCTCCGGGTCGTCGTGATAGCCGGGAGTGATACGGCCCCCGATACACACCTCACCGACTTCACCTGCGGGTAGTTTTTCACCTGTATCCGGATTCTTGATCACGATTTGCTGTCCGGGAAGCGCTTGCCCCGCTGTATGAATGCGAACGTCGCGATCGAGTTTGGCGTCCGCGACTGCTGTGTTCCCGTATCCCTCGGTCAAACCGTACACGTTACACAGTTCGGGAACGCCGAGTTCGTCAATAGTAAACTGAACGTCTTCGGGTGATCCAATGGTAATTCCCGTCCGGAAGTGGATACGGGCAGGATCGAACGCGTCGCTGTTAACGATCTGGCGAGCCATATTTGCTAACCCGTAGTAGACGGTACACTCGTGTCGGTCAACGAGTTCCACCGCGACATCCGGGTCGAATGGTGCCTGTAACACGAGACTTCCGTGATGTGTAAACAACGCGCTGAGAGAGTTAGCAGATCCGAAACTCCAGAACAGCGGCGACCCTAACCAAGCGCGGTCGGACGGCCCCAGGTGCATCCGTTCGCCGATGTGATAGCCGTTTTCGATGACCCCCTCGTGAAGCAGCGGAACTCCCTTCGGTCTCGAGGTAGATCCACTTGTGTAGAGCAACAGTGCTGTATCCTCGGGTTCGTTCGGGTCAACTGGAAGGGTTTCGACGGAACCGTCAAGGTCGTCGAAGTCGATCGCCCCTTCGATCGGTTCGTCACTCAGGAACACGACGGTGTCCAGCTCGGGGTGGTCTGGAGGCTCGAGTTTGCCCGGCGTTTCGTCACGAAATCCGAGCAGATCGTCCAAAACCTCAACGTAGTCGTTACCGAGAAACGAATCGACTGCGATGACAGCGTCGGCACCAGAGTGGCTGAGGTAGTAACTGATCTCCCGTTTTTGTCCAAATGTACTCACGCCGACGAGGGTTGCACCCAGCAGGTGAACGCCGAACATCGTCTCGACCCACTCGACGCGATTTTCCATCAGGAGCGCGACCTTGTCACCTGAACCGATTCCCTGCTGTTGAAGCCCTGCAGCGATCTCAGTTGCACGCTCACGGAGTGCGTCGAAGGTTCGTTCGGAGCCGCGGCTGTCGATAAGCGCTGTTTTTTCGGGTTGCGATGCGACGAGTTCATTAAGGAGAGTAGGATACGTCCTGGCCTCAGGGAGTTCCATGTAGCTCACCTCCTGACCGGAGACAACCATAGGTCACCAGACTGCCGCAACTAGTATTCAATGCATTCATAGGTAGTATATTTGCTCATGGTTCTAAAAAGGTTAGCTTCTCGGTAGTTAGATTTGAACAGTATAGGCCTCAACCGACAATGTTCCTCGACTGCACTGTCGGAAATCAGTGTAGGCGAGGGAGTACCTTGTCGCCAAAGCGTTCACGATAGCCCTCGAGTGCGTTGACGACTTTGGTGGGTGTTCCAAAGACGGCCTGATCACGAGCCTTCTGAAACATCTCGTCTATGAGGGTGCCATCGAAGTTCCAGTTCGCGAATCGCTGCATGTAGTATCGAAAGCCGTCTTCGACCTGTTCCCAGGCGTTCTCTTCTGCGACGAAAATATCAACTTGAATAACGTTAGTAAAGGGGTTGTTCTGACGGTTTTGTCGGCTAGCGTCTCCTCGATGCAGTCGAGTCGTGGCTCGATATCATCGGGGTTCTTTGGACCGACAAGGTAACCGTCCCCAATTCGTGCTGCTCGTTTGACCGCTTGCATCGCGAACCCACCAATAAAGATCCGCGGCGGTGAGGACGGTGACGGTCTGACGAGTATGTTCTCGTAATTGAACGACATCCCATCGAAGTCGAACGTGTCTCCCGTCCAAGCGCGCCGAATGAAGCTGATCGTCTCCTTGAGCCGTCAGATCCGCATATGCATCTCCGCATCGAACCGGTCGAACTCCTCCTTGCGGTATCCCAGTCCTAGCCCGAGATCAAACCGGCCGTCGCCAATGATACTGAGCGTGGCTGTCGATTCGGCGAGTCGAATCGGATTGTAGTACGGTGCAATGGCAATAGCCGTCCCCACCCTGATGTCGTCAGTCACGGCCAGGGCGGCGCTCGCTGCCTCGAGCGGGGAGTTCATTACGCCATCCTGAGTAAAGTGGTGCTCGCTGACCCAGGCCTGATCGAATCCTGCTGCTCGGCGGTTTTGACGGCATCGAGAAACACGGTGTACTCGTCCTCGACAGTCTCTGGCGACTCAGTGGGAACCTGACTGGTGAATGAATAGATTCCGAATTTCATAGCAGTCGGTTTGAGATATAACCGACACCCCCAATAATAGTAGTGGTCTCACAAACGCTCGTGGTTCGTTTCGGTGGGTTCGCGTTTGATACGGGTTGGTACGACTATGCACCGCCCAATCACAATACGCCGCTGCGATTGGGCGGTGCACTGACTCATAACGAACCGTCTGAATCACTCGATCTTCATTTCCTCTCGGTATCGGGCTTCCTGTTCCTCAAATATTGCTTGACGCTTTGCTTTTGCTTCGATCGGCATCATATCCTCTGTCCACTCGAGCCCATAGTCCGTTTGCAGTGTGACCGAGTCGACGTTCGGGTGTGAGCCAACGCGAGTGTCGATTTCTTTGATGAAGTACGCGATCATGTTGCATGCAGGTGTCGTGAGTCGCATATCGAAGACGGCCACGTCGACATCGATATCAATCGACTTCACTAAACCCATTTCGACAATATTCAGGTTCGAACCGGTTGCTGCACTGCAGGGATCGACAATATCCTCCAGATGCTCGATGACCTCCTGTTCTGAAATCATGCAGGCACCCCCTCAAAGTCTGTTGTGGAGTACGGCTCTGCAATACTGTTGCGGCCGCTGTACTCGTCGTCTGCTATCTGTCGTTTGATCGTGTCGAAATCGAGGTTATGTGCGGTCTCGAGGTTTTCGCCGAGAATCTTCCGCTTGTCATCCTCTGTAATCGTGTACGTCCCACTCAATGATTCCATCTCGGGGAACTCGAAGTTCCAGAACGTCTCAAGCAGCAGTTGTGGATGAAAGTGCGGGGCTCCGCTACCGTAGAGGATCTGACTGATGGCGTCTTTCCCACCGGCGTACAGGAGTGTTTCCATCGTGTTGACGAACGATTTTGGAGCGAGAACGGCTTCAATCATTGTTTTCTCGAGGTTGACGTAGACGTTCTCGTGGCGACCCAGTTGCCACCCTGTCTCTTCAGCGTACACTAATCCTCCGTGGACGATTTCGAAGTTGAGATCCGGGAAACTGGACGCTGCGACATCGACGTCGTCAACTTTGTATGAGTCTATCGGGACGGGGCCAATGGGCGTTCCTTGTGAACCGCAACGACGTCGAGTCCCAGGTCAGAGACGTGTTCCCAGAGTGGAAACGCCTGTTTGGGTCGTCCATTTTGAACGGTTGATGACCGTCTTCGGACCAGTACGACGGATATACTTTCACGCCGTGTGGATCCAACAGTTCAACTTGGCGTGAGAGCTCCTCGAGTGGGTCATCCATACCGATTACGTCGACACTGGCCAACACTGCACTCCTGTGTGGATTGTCTTTGTTGAATCGCTCTTCGGAAGTACATTGTTGATTTCAGAGCGCAGCATCGATGGCTTGTTTGAGTGCTTCGTCACCAGGTTCCCTGTAAAGTTCTCTGCGGAGTTGAAAGGCTCTGAGATACGGCGTCAGCTT
>LKMJ01000796.1_pt1 | contig 25958 bp, 23 predicted proteins | sample 643391 | NCBI WGS metagenome assembly LKMJ01 (sample SAMN04112250, study PRJNA286221) | soda lake metagenome | biome: soda lake; feature: Kulunda Steppe; material: water; isolation source: sample PL-Br10 brine of Picturesque Lake | place: Russia: Kulunda steppe | collected 2010-07 | reverse complement strand
GCAGTTCTAAAACTGCTGAACTAACAATATCCATGTTTTCCAGTTCAAACTCTCTCAGGTGGTCAACTTCCAGGATTCCCCGGCCTTCCCGGCTGTCAAAATTATATTCAATAGCAGGTTCCCGTTCTTCGTTACGATAATGAAAAGAAAGGTCATAAAGATTTTCCTCTTCCTCCGAAGAAAAAATATCAATCCTGCCAGCATCGATACTGAGGTTGATATCAAGCTGCCTGATTTCATCGGTATAAACCCTGGATGATTCAGCTTTTTCCTCTCTTCTAACAGTCTCCTGAACCTGGCGGCCTGGAGTTAACCAGTAACGATAATGAGGAAAATACTGGGGGTATACTAAAACAGCAAAGAGAGCAATAAGCAAAAGCGGTGTCAGCCACCAGATTCTGGTTCTTTTTACTACCAGATGCAGACCGAGTAATATCAACAGCAGCGGCCAGGATCGTAAGATTATTTCCCAGATATTATAGGGCAGAATATCAAGGGTATTTAATAAAAATAGTGCACCCAGAACTATAAAAACCACACCGGTAGTAATACTGTTCCGACGGTCCTGCCGCTGCTGCTTTACAGCCCGGTTCTTTTCTTTTCTATTCTTAGCCATCACTCCCCACTCCCCGAACCAGTACAGCTATACCCAGGACAATTAAAATAAAGGGCCAGAAGGTCCTGAAATAGATCCGGGGCATCCAGATATCAAACAGAAATAAAGCCCCGGCTATTATCAAAATAATGCCCAGGTAACGCTGGCTTCTGGTGTTCTCCCCGAATGATGTTCCTTTCCCTGTTTCTCCTTCTATTTCAATGTCAATATACTCTTCATCATCCTCCCGGTAAATCTCTTCTTCATCCTGATAATGGCTCCGAGGTTCTTCCGGAATTATAATCCAGGCAATAATATAAGCCAGTACTCCAGCACCCTGGGCAAAAAACATCAAAATAAAAAGCAGTCGGATTAGAATAGGATCAATCTTAAAATATTTAGCAATTCCCCCGCAGACTCCTCCAATTACCTTTTCTCTTCTGGATCTGTACAACCTCCTGACATCATCAGCCATAATTATAACCTCTCTTCAGTAAAATTTCACAATAGATCTCTTTAATCATTATACACGAGAAAGAACAATAAATGCAACATGATTTAAAATCCTGTTCACTATTTACCCAAGAAAATTAAAACCAGCCATAATCGGTGAAAAAGCTGATTTGAGTGACTTTAACAGGACTTTTTTGAGAAAAACTCGTTTACCATAACTGCAATTCCCGGGCTTCCTGGTTAAGCTTTTCACGAAAATCAGGATGGGCTATGCCGATCAGGGCTTCCACCCTGTCCCTCAGACATTTTCCTTTTAAATGTGCGACACCGAATTCCGTCACTATATAATCAATGTCATTACGACCCAGGGTGATTTTTGAACCACCAGGAAGTTCACTCATGATGGTGGACATATTCCCCCCCTTGGCCGTGGACCGGAGGGCTATTATACCCTTACCTCCTTCAGAACGCTGGGCTCCGCGGTGGGTATCGGCCTGACCTCCGGTACCGCTGTACTGCTTGTGAGCGATAGCCTCAGAACAGACCTGTCCGGTTAGGTCGACCTGCAAAGCTGTGTTTATACTTACCATTTTGTAATTTTGGCCGATCACAGTAGGATCATTGGTAACATTACCCTGCTGAAATTCTACAGCAAGGTTATGATCGATAAAATCATAAAGTTTTTGAGTCCCCAGAGCAAAGGTAGCCACCATTTTACCGGGCCAGAGAGTCTTGCGCCGACCGGTAATAGCTCCAGCCTTGAAAAGGTCAACCATACCGTCTGTAAACATTTCGGTGTGTATTCCCAGATCAACTTTAGTTTTAAGACACTTGGTAATGGCATTGGGGATCCCGCCTATACCAAGCTGCAGAGTGGAGCCGTCATCAATCATTGCAGCAACATGGCGTCCAATTTCCATCTCAATTTCTCCGGGCTCAATATTGGGCAGCTCAATCAGAGGAGCTTTGTTTTCCACAACATGATCTATTTCTGAAATGTGGACCTGGGTATCTCCCAGCGTCCAGGGCAGATTTTCATTAATTTCCAGAACAACCAGATCGACACCCCGAATCATCATCTTTTCATAGGTCAGCCCCAGGGAAAGAGAAAAATATCCCCGATCATCCATGGGTGTGGCTGTTCCCCAGAAGATATTTATTGAATCATTGTCAAGTTTTTTTTCTCCTGCTTCGTGAAGATTATTTGGAATATAGCTAACATTCCCGTGTTTATGAAATTTCCGGTCGGTTCCTCCATAAAACCAGCTTTCATTAAATATGTGGCCCTTCATATCAAGTTTTTGAAAATCATAATCTCCCATAATTAAACAGGTTACCAATCTAACACCCTGAAATTCCTGGTAACTTTCGGCAAATTCCTGAAGCAGTCCCTGAGGCTCGGAACCTGCCATTGCAACTGTTACTGTATCGCCGTCAGATACCATTTCAACTGCCTGAGATGCTGTAATTTCCCTGGCCTGATATTCCTGTCTGGCAGAATTCATAGCTTTTGGACCTCCCCGTTTCAGTTTTTCAGCTTATAATACAGTAATATAATAATATTTGCCGCACCGGTAAATTTAAGGCATTTTTTGTTCAAAAATGCCTGCCAGCAATATTTGCCAGATTTATATAGAATGTAGACAGCCTGATTTTATTAGACTTTCAGCATAAGCAAAACTGCTAGCCTATAACAAGGCCACCGTCAACACTCATAATTAAACCATTAACGTAATCTGCTTCATCAGAGGCCAGATAAAGATAGGCGTAAGCTATATCTTCCGGCCGGCCCAGACGCTTTAATGGTGTTTTCTCGCTCATTTTATCAATTATTTTATCAGGAACACTTTCCAGCATATCGGTTTCTATAAAACCTGGAGCTACAGCATTAACCCGAACTCCCCGGGGACCCAGTTCTTTAGCCCAGGTTTTGGTCAGACCGATTATCCCGGATTTGCTTGCGGCATAATTGGTCTGACCGATATTACCATAGAGACCCACTACCGAAGAAGCATTGATAATTACCCCTTTTTCCTGCTCCATCATCCGACGGGCAGCCTCCCGGCCGCAGTTATAAACTCCTTTAAGATTTACATCAATTACCCGATCCCAGGACTCTTCACTTGTCTTGACCAGAAATCCGTCGGCGGTGGTCCCTGCATTATTAATTAGAACATCCAGCCCTTCCCAGTCCTCATCAATTTTAGAAAATACCTCCTGAACGACAGCAGTATCACTGACATCAACCTGATGGAATTCTGCTCCAATCTCCCGGGCTGTCTCCCGTCCTTTTACTTCATCATAGTCAGCAATGGCCACCCGGGCTCCCTCCTCCAGAAAAACTTCAGCTGTTTTGCGCCCGATTCCCCGGGCACCCCCCGTTATTAACACTCTTTTGTTTTTTAATCGCATGATCTATATCCTCCTTAAAAAAATTTTCATCTATCTTTCTCCAGTTAACTGCTCCAGTTTTTACTTCTTTATCCTGTTTTTACAGGCTGAAAACCGTAATAAACTGCTTTAGAAGGTTATTTTACCCCAGCGAATGACATTGGCAGCCCAGGCATAACCGATACCGGCTGAAATCATAGAAATCGTTGAACCAGGTTTGATCCTGCCAGACTCAAGTCCAAGCTTAAGAGAAAGTATCTGATCTATCTGGCCAATATGGCCATAGTTATCTAAATAAGTGGTATTAGCCGGAGTTAAGCCCAGTTCATCCAGCAGAAACTCATGCATGGAGGGTTTAAAATGCAGAACTGCCAGGTAATCCATATCTTCAATCTTTTTTCCGGCCTTTTCAAAGGCTTTTTTCATGCAGTAAAGCCAGTTCTCCAGAGAAATTTCGTTGAGTCTTTCTTTCATATGTTCTACATCAAAGATCCGAAGTTTGAAGGCCTGCTCCAGATTTTCTTCTGTCACCGGATTGGCCACTCCTCCTATCTCAACCCCGGCATCCCGGGCCAGAGAGCCATCGGAAATCAGGTGGGTACCCTGCAGTACATTTCTGCTGCAGTTTTTCTCCACCACCAGGGCACCACCACCCGCTCCCAAATTATACATGAAAGAGAGCGTAGGATCGGTATAATCAAGAAGATCACAGTTGCGATAACCTCCGGCTATTAAAATCTTCTGATATTCTTCGTTACCCAGCAGCAAATCTTCAGCCAGCTTCAGGGCTGCCACCGTTGTTCCGCATCGCTGTTGAACATCAATGGCCCAGGCTCTGTAGGCTCCCACCTGCTCCTGGATATAGATGCTGGAAGTAGTCAGAGGGTATTCTTTCCACTCCTCACCTATCCCAAGCACCATATCAATCTCCCCAGGATCAATTCCGGCACTCCTAACCGCCCTCCTGGCAGCGGCCACTCCCATGGACTGAGTTCCATCGTTTTCTCCCGGAACCCGCTTTTCTTTTATACCAAGCTTTTCCCTCACTGCCTCAGGCTTCCAGTTGCCAGCAGTCCTGGCAGCTATATCTTCAGCAGTCATTATATTTTCTGGCAGATATATGCCTACTCCTGTAATACCTATATGGTGATTATTTTGGGCAACCAATTTTACCCTCCTCCTAGACGATGAAATCAAATAGCAGACCTGGCAGATTTAAATTATTCTGCCAGTCGTTATACACTATTTAGAAAAGACAACCCGGAACCACTAAAAGATCCCGGGCCATCTTCCTATTTAATGTTTTGGACTAGATTTTTATTATGGTTCTAAAATTCCTGAAATTCGGTAACCTGTTCAAACTCATAACTGCCATTTACTTCTACTACTCTGAGAACAGCCATGTGTGTTACTCCCTCTCTTACCCCGGGCTGATAGGAAATTTCTGGAGCCATTCCTTCAGTAAAGTGCAGGGTATCCATGGCCACGAGATAATTCTCCCAGGTTAGTTCACCTTCAACTGCCCTCAAGCCTGCAACAAAGGTTTCTCCTGCCACCCAGCCCGCCATGGTGTAGGAATTAATAGTGCTGTCGGGGTAAAATTCTGCCATGGCTTCTTCCATAGGTTCCATGCCTTCTTCATCGACCTCCAGCCAGGCCATAATATGAAGATTTTCAATAACATTGGGAGCTGTTTCTGCCGGTTCAATGGTATCAAGAAAACTGACATCGGCATTGGAATAGGTTGTCAGCATCGGTATATCCAATCCAAAATCTTCCATTGTTCTAATAATCAGGGAAGCTGTCTGGGAAAGACCAAAGATAAAAAGCAGATCAGGATCTTCAACCATTACCTGCTGAATCTGGGCTGTAAAATCAGTCCTAGTGGGAGCGTAAGAAATAGCTGCATCATCAGACATAAGCTCTTCCCGTCCCATTTCTGAAAGACCCTTCTCAATACCCTCTATACCATCGATACCTACTTCATCATTTTGATAGAGAACCGCAATACTCTCTGCTTCAAAATGTTCCACGGCATATTTTGCCATAATCATACCTTCATAAACATAATTGGGCTGTACCGGAAAAAAATTTTCTCCCAGTTCGGTAAGCTCAGCAGCTCCAGATCCAAAATAAACAGAGGGTATTCCAGCCTCCTGAACCAGACCGGCAGATGAAATAACTCCAGGTGTGCCGAGCTGCCCTACTATGGCAAAAACCTCTTCATCATAGATCAAGGCTTCGATGTGGTCTCGGGCCTGAGCAGGGTCAAATTCATCATCCCGTTGAATCAATTCAATTTTTCTCCCTCTAATTCCTTCAGCAGCATTAACTGATTTAAAATAGGCTTCAATCCCTTCATAATAGGGAATACCAATAAAAGCCGCCGGTCCCGAAGTCACTCCTACCGAACCTACAGTGATAGAATCATCGGTTACACCCTGTTCCACCGCCAGAATTGTCGTTCCCATTGCCAGTGTCAGAACCAGTAAAACTGCCAGCACTTGCATTGTTCTTTTAATCATTTTCTACCTCCTTAAGAATTTTGATAAAATTAATCGGAAAATGAATCTGGTATTAAACACTATCTGCTTCCCAGATAGGCTTCTCTGACTTTTTCATCCTGAGAAAGTTCCCGGGCCGGTCCGCTGTGAACCAGCCGTCCTGTTTCCAGAATATAAGCTCTATCAGCCAGCTTTAGTGCCAGGTTGGCATTCTGCTCGACCAATAAAATTGTAGTGCCCTCCTGATTGATATTTTTAATGATCTCAAAGATTTTTTTAACTATCATGGGTGCCAGTCCCAGTGAAGGTTCATCAAGCAGCATAATACGGGGCTCAGCCATTAAACCCCGGGCAATGGCCAGCATCTGCTGCTCCCCTCCGGAAAGGGTGCCGCCGGATTGTTCCTGTCGGTCTTCCAGCACCGGGAAAATTTCAAATACCTCCGGAAGTTTATCCTGCCAGCTCCCCTTTTTTCTTCTGGTGTAGTAACCAATTTTAAGGTTTTCTCTGACACTAAGTTCCGGAAAAATTTTGCGCCCTTCCGGTATCATGGTGAGACCAAGATTGGCAATTTTTTCGGGGTCTTCTCCGGTAATATCCCGTCCAGAAAGTCTGACCTCTCCCCGACGGGTTTTAAGCTGACCGGTGATAACTTTCAAAGTCGTCGTTTTGCCAGCGCCATTAGCACCCAGCAGACTGACTATTTCTCCTGCTAAAATCTTAATGGAGACACTGTCAAGAGCCTGAATGTTCCCATAGTAGGCTGAGATATTTCTAACAGTCAGCATTTCAGTTTCTACTGAAGTGTTTTCCATATTACTCATCCTCACTTCCCAGATAGGCTTCCTGTACTGCTTCACTGGACTGAATTTCTTCCGGGCTGCCCTCAAAAATTTTTCTGCCAAAATTTATAGCTGTTATCCGGTCACAGATATTCATAACCAGTGACATATCATGCTCAACCAAAAAGATAGTTATTTCAAACTCCTGCTGGATTGATTTAAGCAGGGAGGCCAAGTGCCCGGTTTCTCTATTATTCATCCCCGCACTTGGTTCATCCAGCAGCATGATTTCAGGATCTGTCATCAGGATTCGACCCAGTTCCAAAAGCTTTTGCATACCATAGGCCTGGGCACTGGCTCTCTGATTTTCTCTGCCGCTAAGATTGAGAAAGTCCAGCACTTCCCGGGCCTTCCTCCGGGCCTCCTTCTCTTTTTTACCAAAACCCGGTAACCGGAATACTTCCTGAAAAAAATTTGTCTCAAGTGCAGTATGACCTCCGGCCAGCATATTTTCCATGACCGTCATGTTATTAAAAAGCTCAACATTCTGGAAGGTCCGTGCAACTCCGAGTTTTATGATTTCATGAACCCTGTAATCAAGCAGATCTACTTTTTCCTGGCCGTCATGAAATAAAATCCGGCCGGAATCAGGTTGATAAAAACGGGTGATAATATTAAAAACTGTTGTTTTGCCGGCCCCGTTGGGCCCTATAAGCCCATAAATTGAACCTCTGGGAACAGCAAAATTCAAATCATCAACAGCTACCAGGCCGCCAAAGGTTTTTCTTAGAGCCTCAATTTTTAAAACTGACAAACCAACCCCCCCTTTCAGCTATCAGACTCTTTTTTAAGATCTTGATAGCGGAAATTTTCACCACTCCGACCCATGAGATAGGGCTGAATTAACTTGAGATCAATGGTGGTATAGATCCCGTAGGGCATGTATTTAATCACCAGAATCATTGCCAGCCCGGTTAGGATATAATTCATGTTGGTAATATCGGCAAGAACCGGAGTAGCAGCGGTAAGACGAGGTACAAGCACCAGAAATCCTGCCCCTACCAGGCTGCCACCAATTGAAGCAAGTCCTCCGATAACAACCATGGCCAGCATATCCAGAGACAATTCAACTCCCCAGGTTGAAGGATGAACATACCTTTCTGCGTAGGCGTAAAGCGAACCGGCAATCCCAACATAAAAGGAACTGGCAGCAAAAGCCAGCAGCTTATATTTAAAGAGGCTGATCCCAAGAGACTGGCTGGCATATTCACTATCCCGCATGGCTGAAAGAGCCCGGCCGGTCCGGGAGCGGGAAAAATTATAGGTCAAGATGATAACCAGTAGTAGAATTACTGTAATAAGCATAAGAAAATGCCGGGAGTTATTGAAGGCAAAACCCAGTATTTCAGGACGTTCCAGCCGTATACCGGAAAAACCTCGGGTAAAGGCCCGCCACTCCTGAAAGATCATCTGTCCGGTTACTCCCAGTCCGAGAGTGGCGATGGCCAGATAAAGTCTCTCCATTCTCAGAGCTACCAAACCCAAAATTATTCCTAAAGCCATGGGAATTAAACCGGAAAGCAGCAGAATAATCATAAAATTCCAGCCCATATGATTGCTGAAATAGGCAGTAAGATAAGCTCCCAGACCCATGTAGGCAGCATGGCCCAGGGAAATCTGTCCGGCATAACCCAGCAGCATATTAAAACCGAGAGCCATGATTCCGAAGTAAACAACCCGGATCAAAAGATTGATAGTCCGGCTGGTAAAAATAATAAACTGGAGATCAATTAGAAGAACCAGAAAAAAGACAGCTGTGACGATAATGTATTTAATATAGGGATGGGAATTAATCAGCTTATCCTGGAACATCATTACACCTTCTTTTGGGGTCGGGTGCCGAAAAGCCCATAAGGTTTGAAGATCAGAATCAGAATCAGGATTCCGTAAACGATAACAGTCTGCCAGTTGGTAGATATATAGTAGCCCACCAGATTATCCATAACCCCGATGATTAAACCTCCAATTACCGGACCCACAAAGGAAGTGAAGCCTCCCAGCACTGCAGCAATAAAAGATTTTAAATGGACATCGGCCATCATGCCGGTGGAGACATTGGTAGCCGGGGCAATCATCAAGCCGGCCATGGCTCCCATAATGGTGGCCATAATCCAGGTGAAAGCGGTAACTTTAATGGTGTTAACCCCCATTAGCCTGGCAGTTTCCCGGTCCTGGGCAGTGGCCCGGATCGCCACTCCAAACATGGTATATTTAATCATATAAAATAGAACTCCCATAATTACCAGTGCCAGAAAAATCACAAAAAAGGAATGGGGGCGAATAACCAGGTTGCTGATAATTATTGTTCCACCAACAGCCCGCTGCAGATAATGAGAATCGGTGCCAAAGATGGCAGAAGCACTTCCATTGACAATCAGAATCAGACCAAAGGTAACTATCATCTTACCCAGCAGTGAGCTTTCCGTAGTAGGCCTGATAAAAACTCTTTCAATAAGATAACCAAAAACAGCGGAAAAAATCAAAGCACTGAAAAAGGCAATCAAATAGGGGTAGGAGTAGCCCGCTGCCCGGCTGTAGGTCCAGACGGTGAAGGTGACAAAGGTGCTGAACATAGCCATTTCACCCTGGGCAAAGTTGGTAACATCAGAAACCCGGTAGATTAAAACCACACCCAGAGCAGCCAGGGCGTAAAGGCTGCCGGTTTCCAGACCTCCGATAATATTCTGAATAAAAATTATCCTACCCATCTTATCAACTCCTCAAAGTTGCTGTATAATTAATATACCTCAGAGTAGTTTCAAATAAGTTACAAAGCAAGGTATTTCCTTATTTATCCCTCAAACACAAATCCTCAGTTGATAATTTTAAGCATTTGCTGCAGGAAAATTTACTTGAATTACCCTAAAATTATTGATAAAGTAAAATAAAGTTAAATATTTTAACCAAAAATTATCATCAAGGAGGCCGAAAATGGAAATTAAAAAGGTTAATCTTAAAAACGGTGAAACTCTGGGATATCGGGAACAGGAAGCAACTGGACGCTGTCTGGTTTTGATTCACGGCAATATGACCTCTTCAAAACATTTTGATGTTCTGCTGGAAGCATTGCCGTCAGAATATCACCTGCTGGCACCCGATCTGCGGGGGTTTGGAAAATCCAGTTATCAAAAACCAATAAATTCCCTTGCGGATCTGGCTGAAGATATTAAAGAGCTGCTCGATATTAAAGGATTTGAAACTTATAGCCTGCTGGGCTGGTCAACGGGAGGCGGGGTGGCAATGGAAATCGCTGCTGACAGGCCGGAGGATGTGGAAAAATTAATTTTACTGGAATCGGTTAGTACCAGAGGTTATCCCATGTTCGAAAAAGATGAAAAAGGCCAGCCAATTCCCGACAAATTACTGAAAACTAAAGAAGAAATAGCCAGTGATCCGGTAAAAACCATACCAATCAGTCAGGCTCAGTCCGAGGGCAACAAGAATTTTTTAAGAGAAGTCTGGAATAATCTGATCTATACCCACAATCAACCTGAAGAAGAAAAGTACGAGGAATACCTGGAAGATATGCTGACCCAGCGCAATCTAGTGGACATTTATTATGCTCTGGCTCACTTTAATATCAGTGATGAGCATAATGGTTATAATTCAGGCAGTGATAAAGCTAAAGATATTAGTGCCCCCACTCTGGTATTCTGGGGAGAAAATGATCTGATAGTTACCGAAGATATGGCCAGACAGACTGCCAGAGATATTGGAGAAAATGCCAAAATGGAATTTCTGGAAGGCTGTGGCCATTCTCCTCTGATTGACGACCTGAAACAATTAACAGATAAAATTATTACATTTCTGGAAGAATAAAAAATTATTTATAAATGACATCCAGTATTTATGACAAAAATAGCAAACCTTTTTCCTTAACCAAGATAATTTATCAAAACAGGCTGACTTAATTAAATAAATTAAGGCTCTTCCCTATTTAGTGTTGATTGCTGCGCAGGAGCAATCCGATAGCAGTAGCTCTGTGGCATAGGTTTGCTATTGTAGCCGAGGAATTTATCCACTTCTATGGACTTGACTTTAAATACCCAAATAAGATTTTTGTATATGTTCATTTTCCAGAAGATCTTCAGCGCTCTCCTCCAGTACTATCCGGCCATTTTCCAGCACATATCCTCGATCAATAATTTTCAATCCCTGACGAACATTCTGCTCTGCCAGCAAGATTGAAACATCCTTTTCCTTAATTTCCTTTAATTTTTGGAAAAGTTCTATCACTAAAGAGGGCTGCAAACCCACTGAAGGTTCATCAAGAATTAAGAGCTGGGGCTTTGCCATCAAACCTCTACCTACTGTCAACATTCGCTGCTGACCTCCACTCAAGGTTCCAGCAAGTTGTTCTTCTCTTTTTTTTAGAACAGGAAAAATATGATAGATAAAATCTAATGTTTCATCGGTTGATTGTCGGGCTTCTGAGATAAAAGCTGAGCCTAATTTGAGATTTTCCTTAACAGTCATATCAGGGAAAAGTTCTCTGTTTTGAGGAACAAGCGATATTCCTTGTCTCATAATATTGTAGGTTTTTTTCTTAGTTAAATCTTGACCACGAAATAACACTTCTCCTTCAACCGAGTCAACTAGACCCAAAATCGCCTTAATCAAAGTGCTCTTGCCAGATCCATTCGGTCCAAAAATTCCTACTGCTTCCTTCTTGTTAACCTGCATAGCCAGTTCCCAGATCACCTGAATTTTATCATAAAATACATTCAAATTGTTAACTTCCAGCATATTACCCTTCCTTCCCAAGATAAGCAGTTATAACCTGTTTCTGTTGAGAAACCTGTTGATACGGTCCTTGAGCAATAATATCACCCCGATCCAGCACTATAACTCTGCTGGTCAGTTCAGCCACCACCTTCATGACATGCTCAATTACACAGATAGCAACTTCATTCTCTTTAATTTTTCTGATCAACTCAATCATCTGCCAGGTCTCCTCACTGTTTAACCCAGCCATTATTTCATCCAAAAACAATAGCTCTGGATCTGAAGCCAGTGCCCGACCAAGCTCAATTTTTTTTAATTCTAAAACAGTAAGTTTATCTATAGGTAGATCATGTCTCTCCAGTTCAATATATTCACATATTTTCAAAGCCTTCTCCCGGGCTTCATTCAACTGCAATTTTTTGCCAAACAAAGCTCCAACCATTATGTTTTCCAGGGCAGTAAAATCCTGCAGCGGTCTAACAGTTTGAAATGTACGGGATATACCCAGCTGATTTCTCTGATATGCTGGAAGCTCAGTTACCTGCCTATCTTTAAATACAACTTCTCCTCCACTCACAGGAAGAGTCCCGGCTATAACATTTATTACCGTGGTTTTACCAGCTCCATTTGGTCCAATAATACCCAGTATTTCATCCTTTTCAGCTGTAAATGAAAGATTATTTACCGCAACCAAACCCCCGAATTTTTTCAAAAGATTATTTACCTTCAGAACTGGCATCCAGCTTCACCTCCTGGCTTTTTCTATTTCTATATTTTTTCCTGGCTACTTTATAGATTCCTTCAGGCAAAAATAATATTACAATTACAATTATCAATCCATATATAAATAAATGCCCGTATGGCATTATCAACTTAAGATATTCTGAGATTAAACCTAAAAAGATTGCTCCCAGAATTGGTCCCATTGTAGTATAAATCCCTCCAACCAGTGCCATTGCTATAGGTAAAAGCAAAAAGTCTAGCGAGAAGGTACTTTCCGGCATAACAAAAGCATATTGCTGGGTGTAAACACCGCCTATAATGCCCTGGATTGCTGAAGTAAACACAAAAACAAATACCAGATATTTAAAAACATTTATACCGCTAGATCTGGCGGTAATTTCATCATTTCTGATAGAGTTTATAGCATAATGTGTTTTGCTTTTATTAAGTAATTCAGAAATTAAAATAACAATAATAGTTATAAACAAAATGAGCCAGTAAATTAAAACTGAATTTCCTCCAAAGATAGCCTGAGGTAATACTCTGCCACTAGAACCTCCTGTCAAGTCAGAAAGGTTCATCACAATAACCTCAAACACCAGTGCCAGAGCTAAAGTTGTAATTGCAAAATATATCTTCCTTAACCTTAAAACAGCAAAACCCACTACCAGGGCTACCCCAGCAGCAAAAACAGCAGCAAAAAACAGGCTTAAAACTGGATGAATATCAAGGTTTGAAACTGAAATTAAAGAAGCATAGGCTCCCAGTCCAAAAAACCCGGCATTTCCAAAAGAAAGCTGTCCGGTTCTAAGCATCATATCCCAGCTCAAGCTTAAAGACATAAAAATTAATATAGTTGTAGAAACATGCAAAAGATATCCACCGGCATAATATGGCAGAGTAGCTGCCATGATCACAAAAAAAAGATAAAAAATTATTTTTTTCATAGCTAAGCCTCCTGGATATTTTTAGCCATAATAACTGCTATAAGCACTCCGAAGAAAACCAGGTCTGACCATCCTCCATATCCAGGAATAGCCTGAATAACTGCTTCGGCAATTCCTAATGTTATTCCAGCCAGTAATATGCCATTAATGCTTCCCATGCCGGCCATAGCCACCAGAGCAAAGGATATAAGAGAAAATGGGTTTCCTGTTAAAGGAAATATTGAAACCCGAGGTAACATTACACCAGCTGTTAACCCTAAAATTCCGGAAGAAAGACAGAATATAAAGAGATAAACCAGATCAACATTTATTCCAACTATCTCTGCTCCTCTAGGATTCTGCCCTACAGCATAGACAGCCTGACCCAATCTGGTTTTCTTCAAAAATAATTTAAGTAGCAAAAAAACAGCAAAAGCTAGAAAAACATATAAAAATTCATAGGAACCTATTCTGAAGTTTCCAATTGTAATAGAACTGCTGGCATAAGCTCTATATACATTACGGGGTCTGGTGGTCCAATATATTTTAATTAATTCAATAAGCATAATTGAAATACCGAAAGTTAATAACAGCTGAGGCAGATGTCCCTCCCCCAGCACTTTTTTTATTGTTAAAAAGTAAATAATCCCCCCTAATATTACCAGGAATATAAAAACAGGCAAGGTCGAAATAAGAGGATCTATGCTAAAATTTATAAATAAAACATAGGAAGCATAAAGTCCCACTGTTAATAACTCACCATGGGCCAGATTTAGGATATCCATAATTCCTAAAACCATTGCCAGCGGCAGGGCTATTAATGCATAAAGGCTACCCCGCTGAAGACCATATATCAGGGCGCTGGCATCCCAGATTCCTACAATAATAACAATAAAAAATAAAATTGCAAATAACCATGATGTCTTTTTCTGATTAATTTTCATATTGCCCCTCCATTTTGAAATCTTTATTCAGATTAATCAGAGGATGTACAGCCAGTTTTAAACTGGCTGTACATCCTTGATTTCTGATATTCAGTTAGTCTTATTTTACCATTCATAAGGGTATATAATCTCAGAGGTTGCAACATCAAAAGGCCAGATGATCTCCTGAACACCATCCTGCCACTGAATTATTTTTTGCTCAGAAAAGCCCTGATTACTAATAATACGGCTGGGACTGATTTTAAGGGTGGTACCTACGGGAGAATCATATTCAATTTCTCTTAAAGACTCAATTACTGCTTCTTTTTCCAGAGTTCCTGCATTCTCCACTCCCTTTGCCAGAAAATGAATGTTGGTATACCCTAAAGGAGCAAAATAAGTTACTGGCTCATCATCATGCATGGCAATATATTCATCCCAGAAATGCTGTGCTACAGGGCTTACTTCATTAAGAGATTTAGCCCACATACCAAAGAACACTACATTTTCAGCCAGAGGAGAGTCTCCGAAATCTTCCGGCCAACCAGGAGGAGAACCAGCATATATTGGAGGGCTAAAACCTATTTCTCTGACTTGAGAGAGCATGGGGACTGCATCTGCATCATAACCGGCCCAGATAAATAAATCCGGATCATAATTCATAGCTTGCCTGAGCATAGCTCGATAATCTCCACCTCCGTGGGCAGCACTTACAAAAGACACCCCGGAAAAGTCTTCCATTAAATCAGCATAGGGCCCCTCCCCCTCCTGGGCAGACTCAAAATATTCTTGATAGGATTCATAAGAGTCAGTTCCAAAAGCCCCTTCTTCATAAGCCAGGAAAAGGCTATCAATCTGAACCTCTGGATGCTTTTCTTCAATATCCTTCCAGCCATAGGCATAACTGGCTCCCTGCTGATAATCCCAGGGATGTAAATGAAAATACCAGTCTTCATCTGGACCAACAGCTTCTTCAATGGCATGAGATGCTGCTCCAATCCAAACAGTTATTTTTTCATATCTTTTCAGAGTGGGAATCTGAGCCAGGTGAACACTGCTAGCCATTCCACCAACAAAAAAGTCTACCTCATCTGAAGTTGCCAGCCTTTCAATTGCAGAAGCCCCTTTTTCTGGACGAAGTTCACTATCAATAACAATTAATTCTACAGGTCTCCCCAGTAAGCCCCCGGCCTCATTCAGCTCTTTAACAGCAAGTTCCATGGCATTGGTGCTCTGCCGACCCGTAATATCGCCTAATGGGTTAACCGCTCCAATTTTAATTGGATCTTCATCAGCTCTGATCTGAAAACTGAGCGAGAGTGTAATAACAACCAGCAAAAAGATAATCCCAACTACAGATAGTTTTTTCAAAATAATCTCTCCCTTATATTATTTTTTTGCCTGAGTCCTATTTAAAGTTTCCATCTAAATTAAAAAACCATTATTTCTATAGACCTTTATTTAAGCATTCAGATATAAACAATTTTCCTTGCACTTGGTATTCTGGCTATGCTATAATTAAATTCAGTTTTTAAAAGGGGTGTAGGTTAATGAGTGAAAGCCTAAATGAAAAGGATATACCAACCAGAGATTCTTTATTAAAACAGACTATTGATAATATAAATAGACCAAAAACTAGCAAGGGCCAGAACACCTTTAATAATTTGGTGAAAGCTGCTGAAGAAATTTTCGGCCGTAAAAATTACTATCGTACTTCTATTACAGAAATAACAGATAAAGCTGGCGTAGCACCTGGTACTTTTTACTTATATTTTCCTGATAAAAAGGCAATATTTAGAACCTTAATTTGGGAAATCAGCATAAAACTTCGCCAGGAGTTACAGGAAGCAACTCTTAATCTAGAGACCAGAAAAGAAATTGAAAAAGAGGGTTTTCGCGCTTTTTTTTCTTTTATTAAAAAACATCCCGGCCTATATAAGATAGTCTGGCAGGCTCAATTTGTTGACGGTAAAGTTTTTAAAGAATACTATCGCAATTTCGCCAGAGGTTACCAGCGTAACCTAAAACTTGCCATGAAAAAAGGAGAATTCCGTCAGTTAAATCCTGAAGTTATCGCCTACTGTCTGATTGGAATAACAAATTTTGTCGGTCTGCGTTGGTTCATATGGGAAGATGCTGAAATTTCAGAGGATCTTCTTAACGATGTTATGAGTTTCGTTTTTAATGGTGTTGCAAAGGATTAATTTTCTCCCCAGCGAACACAGGTAGCACTCCAGGTATATCCAGTACCGGCCCCTACCAAAACAACAAGGTCTCCCTCTTTTATTCTCCCCATTTTCACCCCCTTTTTAACTGCAATATATGCATCGGCAGACTGGCAATGTCCATAGTTATTAAGCAAGAAGCTACCGTTACTGTCCAGATTATAACGATCTAAAATACCATCCAGAAAAGATTTTTTCATATGAATTAAGGCTAAATAATTTATATCTTCAGAAGTATAACCACTTTTCTCCACGCTTGTTTCAATAACCCGATAAAAATTCCTTTCAGTTACAGCATTTAATCTTTCTCTCATGGAATCAATGTCTGCAACATCCAGGATGCAGTCAGAAATATTTAGATTTTCCTGTCTGGTACTATTAAAGTGCTTTGAACCTATATTATAGACGGCAACATCATTGGCAAAACTACCATCAGTAATAGTATGATTTCCCAAAATAATATTTTCCTGGCAGTTTCTTTTTAACAAAACTCCTGCTGCTCCTTCTCCAAAATTAAACATAAAACGGGAATCTAGATTTTGATAGTCAATAAAATCTTCTTCTTTAGATGCAGTTATAAGCAGAACATTTTCCAAATCAGGATCACCGCTCATCATATCCCGAGCTACTTTCAAGCTTAAGGCTCCCGAAGAACAGAGCGAATGAATTTCAAAAGCATAAGCATTTACTGCTCCCAGTTCATATTGTACCCTGGCAGCCAAATTATATAAATAGTAATCCTTGTACTCACTGCCATGATACAAAATCAGATCCAGATTTTCAGGATTGAAATTTACCAGGGTCTTTCTGGCAGCTTTAAGTGCCATATTTGAAGTATTTTCATCTGGTGTTGATTTATGCTTTTGTTTTATGCCAAACTTTTCAATAATAACCTCTTCTGGAATCCCGCTTTTAAGGGCAATTTCATTACTGGTAATAATATTTTCTGGAAAGTATAATCCAATATTTTTTATTCCAACTGAAACCTGTTTTTGCATAATCTATTTCTCCTCTAGGTTATTATCTTCTGGCTTGCCATATTCTTTTTCTATTTGCGAAGAAACTATTTTACCAACAGAGTTTTTCGGGATTTCCTTAACAAAAGCTACATATTTGGGAATCTTATAGCCTGCAAGTTTTTCTTTTAAAAAATTAATTATTTCATCCTTTTCTAATTTAGCCCCTTCTTCCAGTGAAATTACTGCTTTGCCCACTTCTCCCCACTTTTTATCAGGTACAGCTATGACGCAAACTTCATGTATTTCAGGCATCTTGTATAATTTGTTCTCAATTTCTGGAGGAAATATATTTTCTCCTCCGCTGATAAACATGTTCTTCTTACGTCCTACAATATAATAATATCCATCTTTATCTTTTCGAGCCATATCTCCGGTATAAACCCAGCCATTTTTCAAAGTTTGACGGGTTTCCTCCTCATTGTTCCAGTAGCCAGAAAATATTTGAGGACCGGAAAAAATTAATTCCCCTTCCTCTTCAGCTGGTAATTCTCTACCTTCTTCATCTACAATCTTAACTTCAGTAAAGTAAAATGGTATACCAACCGAATCATATTTATTTTTAAGTTTGGCCAGAGAAAGAAAATCGGCTGGTACTGAAAGATTATTAGGTCCTCCTTCTGTCAGTCCATAACCAGCGCAAAATTTGATACCTTTATCCCAGTATTTCTTCATTACTTCTTTAGGAGTAGGAGCAGCGCCTGACATAACCCAGCGAACTGAAGAAAAATCAGTCTCATAAAAATCATCTTGTTGTGATAAAACTCGAAAGATAGTGGCGGCCCCAAAAACCAAAGAAGGTTTTTCTTCCTCAATGACCTTAAGACTTAGACCCGGATCAAAAGCCCTATTGATCAGTATTCTGCCACCAGCTTGAAGAATAGGCAATGTTAAAATATGCCAGCCTCCGGTATGAAAAAGAGGAAGCAATATATGCGCGCTGTCTTGCTGGTTAATGCTCCAGGTAACAATCTCATTAAGTGAATTGTAAAGTACAGATCGATGAGAAATTTTTGCTCCTTTGGGCAGCCCGGTAGTACCTCCGGTATGCATTATTAAATGAATGTCTTCAAAATTAATTTCCGGAGATTTATAAGTCTTTTCCCCTTCATAATTTTCAATAACCTGATACCCAGAATCAGGTACTTCTATATTATTGTTTTCTCCATCAGAAAGCACAAAATAGTTCTCAATATCAACTTTATTTTTTAACTGCTGTACCTTTTCTGCAAAAAATTCTTCATAAAACAAAACCCTGGGGGATTCATTTTTAATTAATTCTGCTAATTCTACCACTGACAGTCGGGTATTGTAGGGAACAAAAATTGTACCTGTTTTACCTGCCGCAAAGAATCCATCAAACATTTCAATCCTATTTCGAGAGAGAAAAGCAATCCTTTCTTTTTTTTCAAGATTTAATTCATTAACCAGATAACCTGCCAGTCTTTCTGCTCTAAAATTAAGGTCTTGATAACTGTATCCTCTTTTCTGATCTAAATCGTAAACAGCTTCTTTTTCAGCTGAAATTTTAACTCGGTTGGCAAGCAGATCACCCAACCAGCTTAAATCTGATAATTCCATCTACCTATTCCCTCCTCAATATAATTTCTTGAGCAGTGAAGAAATATTTGCAGCCAAGTGCTCTAATATAACCAGGGCCTCTTCATCTTCTTCTGCATCAAAAGCTCCACCTCTGCCTGCCACTCCAATACTCCAATAATTTGAGCCAACAACTATCAAATCATTGACAGTCATCCATAGAATCAATTCAGCAAAGGCAAAATTCTGGCCTGCCCTGCGGGCTACAGTGATCGGTGCAGCAATTTTACCAGAAAATGCCGTGGTCTTCCATTGATAATTATCTTTTTCAGCTGCCTGATAACCTTTCCAGCGTCCAACAAAACCTGCACGATTAAGTAATGCTTTTAGTTTGGAGGTAACTGCAGAATGATAAACTGGTGATCCGATAATTATTCCATCTGCTGCCAGCATTCTGCTAAAAACAGCAGTAAAATCATCCTGCACTTCGCACTCCTTATGTTCCTGGCAGTAATAGCAACCCCGGCATTGTCCAATATTTAAATTTTCCAGATTAATCAAGTCGGCATCCATATCATGCTCGCCCAATTTTTCCAGAGTAAAATTGAGAAAATAAGATGTGTTGCCCTGACCTCTTGGGCTGCCATTTATTCCTATTACCTGCATATTTTCTTCCTCCATTAATATAAAATATGAATCACCTTTCAGTTTTTATTATAATAAAAATTAATTTTGTTTTCAAGTAATTTTTAATATTAATAATATATTTTTTATAAGAATATTTTGTTTTGGACAAAAAGTGGTCAAAATAACTTCACAAATAACCATAACATGGCAATTTAATTAACTTATATCATGCTTAAATAATCCAGATAAATCTGCTATAATCGTTGATATTATGAAGATTAAATTATACAATAAGTTTAACCTCCTGGCGCCAGGAAAGAATGATAAAATATATTATCCACTACTGGATGAAAGTATTTCTCCTCTCTCCTTTTTTGTCTAATATTCAAAATAATAAAGTTATTTCTTTTACTTTATTAAGCTTTATTAATTGTTTTGCCGGTTTAATTGATGCTATATTGACCGATTTATTAAGTAATTCACATTAAACAGCAAGGAGGCTAAATTAATAACTCATCAAATCAAAATTCCTGCTGCAATTTCTGTATTTTGGAGCCGGGCTCAACTTCCAGTTCCTGTAGGAGAATCTGACTACAGCGCTGATAGGTTTTTACAGCCATAGATCTCTTATCTAACTTAAGATAGGAGCTGATTAGATGGTAATAGGCAGGTTCCCAGCAACGGTCAATCTTAAGAGCCTGATTGCAGTATTCAATGCAAACTCGGTAATCTTTCTGACGAAAGCAGTAAGAAATAATATTTTCAACAGCTTCAAGATATTTATTACGAAGGCGAATCCTTTCATTTGCTGTGAACTCTAGATAAAGGTCTTGGTCAAGAAAATCATCTCGATAAAGCTCCACTGCTTCCAGATAAAAATCCAGAGAATCACTATCAACCTGTTCCTGGCGGGCCCGAAACAGGAGATTTTCAAACTCTTCAACATCATAATTATAGCTGGATTCCCGATTGAAACCGTAGTGTCTCCCCTCTCTTTTAATAAAGTAAGGGTTTTGACGGGGCTGACGGTTGGGCTCCAGAGTATTTTTGAGGGAATTAAGGGTAACCTTAAAATATTTTTTAGCCTTTTCCGGGGGTAAATCAGGCCAGAGAGTGGCACAAATCTTATCACGGGAAATCAAATCCCGATAATTCACTAAAAAGAAAACGAAAAGTTCCCGAGCTTTCATTCTTTCCCACTCATCTCCAGTAATTTCTTCCATCCCCCGATATAAAATTCCCCGTCCAAAAGCTTTAATTATCAAAGAATATCCTGGGTGGCGGTCCAGTCGGGCATAGCCCAGTTCACCCAGCATCCGATCTGCGGCAAAACTGTCTTCTATTCTTTCCCTGGCAGCCAGAAGTGCAGGGACAATTCGATTGGGATCCCGGGAGGTAAAGAGAGTTGGTTTCCTCAGTATCTCTCCCTGATTGTTATCCTGGATCATATCAAGAAGTTCACTGGCTGTTACAGCACTGCGGACATATTCCTCTTCCAGGTGATAGATTACTGTCAGCCAGTAATTGCAAATTATCCGGGTGAAAACATCATAGGAATGCTTACTGTAGGTTCTTGCTTCCAGGAAAGATTCTCGGGAATCAGTGAGGTTACCCTGCTGCAGCTGGTTTATTCCCAATGAGATAAGCAGTAGGCCGGTCAGCCACTCATCACCGGACCTGCGAGTTAGTTTCTCGCCTTCCCTAGCATAGCTTTCTCCCAGCTGGCGATCGCCATAAAAGGCTTCCAGAAGAGCCAGCCCCATCAGAGGTTCACTGCGTCCCCTCTCAATACCGATATCCTCGACAAGATCCAGAGCACGCTGGTAATAATGACGGGCTTCTTTCAGACCGCTATATCCTCTTAGCTGACAGGCATGGCCAAACCTCATATAAGCCACAGCTTCAGTAAAGGGGGAACTAAAGTTCTGAATCAGTTTAAGGCCCTTACGGGCAGACTCAGCAGCCTCCTGCTGACGACCCAGAAAACTGTAAATCAAAGATTTCAGCAGGGCTGTTTCTTTATGCCAGCGGGGAATACTGCTGCAGTGATCATTGCTTGAACCTCTATTAAAGATTTCATAGACAGTCTGAGAGCTGGAATGATCTGATAAAACTGAATTTTCACCGGTCTGTCGGGTCGTTCTTTCCTGCAGTAAGGAAAGAGCTTCCTGAAGGCGGCCTGTTCTGAGCCTAACCCGGCCGGCCAGGTTGCCCTTTTCATCAGGTTTTTCTTTCAGTTTACGAACTTCCTTGAGATAATTTTCTGCCTCGGGATAATGGCCTTCATTAATTTTATTTTCAGCCAGGAGTTGATAAAACTCTGCTTCTTGAAGTGGGCTGACCTGACCCTTAAGCTTAAGAGCCTGCTGCAGATAATCATCAGCCCGGGCTGGCTGAACAGTATCGAGGTAAACTCTTGCTACTCTTTGCAGCACCCGGGCTTTTTTGCCGGGATTTTTTGAAGAAAAAATATTTTTATCGGCTTCCTGATAGGAATTGAGAGCTCCATTAAAGTCACTTTGCAGGCGATAAATATCGCCCTGATAGAGGTAAAGTTCGGGGTAAAGATCAAAATAATACTCCGGAAGTTTCTGAAGGAAGTCCTGAAGTGTGTCTATTCGGCCCATTTGCAGCAGCTTTTCTGCTGAATTTAATATCAACAGAGTTGAACGGTCATATTCCCTGGCCTCCAGATAATGATAAATAGCATAACCGGTAAAACCGACCTTTTCAGCAGTCCGGGCTGCCCGTCTGTGCAGTTCTACAAGATTATTATAACAGGAAGCTTTTTTCTGCAGAAAATCCTGAAAGAGCCGGTGATAGCGGTACTGATTTTCTCCATGCTTGCTGATAAAGAAGTTACTATTCAGCAGTTTCTCAAGTATCTCTCTGCTGGAACTGGTAAAATCAAGATATTGGTCACAGAGCTGAACATCTAGAACCTGAAAGATTGAAGTCTGGATTAGAAACTCAATAGTGTTTTCATCCAATTCAGCCAAAACCTCCCTGGCCAGGAATTCAAAAAGCATTTCCATTGAATCGGTTTCCAGAGATAAAATTTGGTCTATCTGCTGACCGCACTGCAGCCTACGGCCAATCAAATCCAGAGCCATAATCCAGCCTTCGGTAAGCTGGCTAACTCTGGTGAGTTCTTTTTCCGGCAAAGTAATATCGTACTGATTCTCGAAAAAATCCTGGACTTCCAGTCGATTAAGATGAAACTTCTGATCGTCAATGATATTTACTCTATTTTTAAGCTGCCAGTTTAAAAAATTCGGAAGCTGCGGCTGGGTCCGGCTGGAAATAAATAAGTGAAAATTTGCAGGGAGGTTTTTTACAAAATAACTGGTAAGAGTTTTGAGCCTTTCATTATTCTTTACCAGATGAAAATCATCAATTATCAGAAAAAACTTCTGCTGTTTGAATTCCTCCAGCAGATTATTCAATAAAATTTCCAGGGCTGAGCGTAGTTTCGCGGGGTTTCCCCTTTCATTTTTGAGAAAATCCAGCGCCTGTTTGCCCATATATGGGCGGTTATAATTTAGAGAGGCAATCAGATTCTGTACATAGAGGCTGATATCACTGTCAAATTTATTGAGGCTGTACCAGGCAAAGCTCTCCTGGTGATGCTGCCGGAAATAATGAGACAGCATCATGCTCTTGCCAGCTCCGGGGCCGGCCTTTACCACTGTTAAAGGATACCGACAGGATTTGTTCAGTTCCTGCTGCAGGTCCTGCTTCAGCCAAACATCCTGATTTTGATAGGGGGGAACAAACCTGGTTTTTAAAATTGTTCCAGCCACCTGACTCACCTCTGTTATAAGAAATTCAGGAGGTTTTAATTCCCGAGCAGATTTTGTGCTGTTTTTATAGCAAAAGCAGCTTTAAATAAACCTGATATATACAAATATTCTAGAAATTTAAAAAGAATCCTGCACTTTCAGTATGCTGTTTTGGTTAGTCAGGCAGGAAAGCAGAAACAAAAACAGAAATACTCATAAACCTGAACCTATCAGGACAGCCGACTCACCAGTTCTGCCAAGGCAGTCAGGGCTGCTTCAATCTCCTCCTCAGTGGTAAAGAATCCGGGGCTGAAGCGCAGGGTGCCGGCAGGATAGGTACCGACTGCTTTATGTGCCAGAGAAGCACAGTGCAGGCCGGAGCGGGTCATTACCCCGTAATCCTGATCCAGCCTGAAGGCTACTTCCGCCGGGTCAATATCCTCAAATGCTATCGACAGGGTGCTGACCCGGGGATTTTCCAGACCGGGACCAACAATCTCTACCCCGGAAATTTCCTGAAGGCCCCGGTATAGCTGTTTCGTTCTGGCCTTTATTACCCGGGCAATCTCCTCCCGGCCGGTTTCCTGCAGAAATTTTAGGGCGGCAGTAAGTCCAGCAATGCCCGGCGTGTTCTGAGTGCCAGCTTCAAATTTATCGGGAAGCAGTTCCGGCTGAAGCAGTTCATCGGATTTACTGCCGGTACCACCTTCAATAAAGGGGGCCGTACGGGAAGCAGCTTCCTTGCTGATTATCAGTCCCCCGGTCCCCTGAGGCCCCATCAGACCCTTATGACCGGTAAAGGCAATAAAATCCACTCCTAGAGCAGTCAGTTGCTCCCAGTTATAATTATATCCTCCCGCGGTCTGAGCGGTATCAATTAAAACTGCCAGCCCCAGTTCCTTAGCCCGGCGGCTCAATTTTTCCACCGGCAGCCGGAGGCCGGTAACATTAGAAGCATGATTTACTATCAGCAGACTGGTTTCGGACCGCTGCAGTCTTTCCAGGTCCTGAAGATCCACCTCTCCCTGAAGTGTAACCGGCAGATAATCCAGGGTAATTGTCCCGGCCTGCTTGAGCCGGTGCAGGGGACGCAGCACAGAATTGTGTTCATAGCGGGTGGTGATAACATGATCGCCAGCTTTGAGGTAGCCTTTGGTCACCAGATTGAGAGAATGGGTGATATTCTGCGTCAGTATTATCTGGTTAACTCCGGCAACACCAAAAAGGTCAGCCAGCAGCTCCCTGGCTTCAAGAATAATCCGGCCAGCAGTGAGAGAACCGCTGTGACCTCCCCTGCCAGGATTAGCGCCGATATTTTCCATAAAACTGCACATTGCCCGCACCACACCCTCTGGTTTGGGAAAGGAAGTGGCAGCATTATCAAGATAGATGGTTTTCATTATTTCTTGTCCCCCTGAACTTTAGGCAATTATGAGATTAAAAGTCCCCGCTGGTTTTTATACTGTTTATACTTTTATGCTGTTTATACTGTTTATTCTTTTATTCTGTTTATGCTGTTTATGCTGGAGATATTTTCCTGAATGTTCATGGTCATTATAACCCGGCAGGCTATAATCTGCAAGATAATAATGCTTTATTATAAAAATTATTTATTTGTGAGATAATTTTTATTGATTAATCTTAGTTATTGTGTTATTATGTACAAAGTGTTTTCTCAGGCTGAACCAGACCCGATAACACTAATGATTATACTGCAAAAAGCCGAATTTTGATGATATCGACTTTATGCAGGGAAATCACCTAAATATTAGTGAAAGAAATGCCGCTCCGGGAAAACAGGAGCGGTTTTTTCATGAACTAAGGGCATCACTCCAGGAAGTGATATGCTGCATATTAGATTGAAAAAAACTATGATAGATAAAACAGAAAAGATGATTTCGAAATTTGACCAGCTTAAACTTACTATAATATAATCATCAATATAATGCCGGATAAATTTTCTAGAAAATATAGTATATTCCCGCTGAATGTGATAAAATTGATTTGACCGGATATCATTTCTGGTTGTAGATTTGTACTGCTTTTTTCCCGGTATTTAGCGTTTCCCGGCATGCCAGCCATCATTCAACAGCCAGCCTGCAATCTGTAAATTGCAGCTGAATTATCAACCTGCCAGGGATAAGCAAGAACAAAAACAATAAATCAAGAGCAAAAACAAATAAAGGACAGGAGGTGAAACCGGGCTATGAAACCGCTATTAAAGACTGTCTTTCTCCTGATTTTTCTGGTATCTTTCATTAAAGCCTGGTTTTTCAGTAAAACAAAAATTGAATTTGGCACAAATAGAAATTACAAAAAAATCTATAAGATATTTTAGGTATTATTTTTTTATTTCGAATTTTTATTTTTGGGCTATTTTACTCCTGATATCATCATCGGCTCTTTTCATGTTCTACTGGTACTGTTCCTTTGGTATTGTTCCGGCGGTAAAAAGCAGCTAAGCCCATATTATTTTATATATACTTATATAACGAAAATTTAAAGGTTTAAATTAATATCTTTTAAGGATTAAATTAATATCTTTTAATGTATACTTTTGCAGAGATTTAACTTAGACCAAATTTTTAATAGTAACCAAAAGTTTACAAGAAGATCCCCATCTTTAACTTTACTGAGACTCCTCCCGGGGATGAACTGGTCGAGGAGCAAGATAGGAAGCTAACATG
>LKMJ01000794.1_pt1 | contig 25963 bp, 34 predicted proteins | sample 643391 | NCBI WGS metagenome assembly LKMJ01 (sample SAMN04112250, study PRJNA286221) | soda lake metagenome | biome: soda lake; feature: Kulunda Steppe; material: water; isolation source: sample PL-Br10 brine of Picturesque Lake | place: Russia: Kulunda steppe | collected 2010-07 | reverse complement strand
CACACACACACACACACACACACACACACACACACACACACACACACACACACAGACACACAAACACACACACACAGCCATCCAAGGTGTCTACATCTTGTGCTGCTCTGGTGTGCAGCATGGCTGACCCGGGGCGGACCTGGCGCTGCTGGGCTTGGTGAAGACAGGGGTACCCCTGGCCAATGGGATTTTCCATCCACGGTCAACTCAGTGGCCTTCAGCGCAGACAACATCTCCGAGTATGCCCCATCTCATGTAGCAGAGATGGAGGCCTTGGAGATGCGGCACAGACAGCAGGAGACAGATGAAGTCGGCGTGGCACTGCCTGCACACTCCGCGCCCAGGAGTCGCCTCTCCAAGGCCAGCGGTGTGGCGAGAGCCCCAGCCCCTGCCACGCTCCAGCTTCCTGACGAGCTGCCTGAGCACCTGACCATCCAAGTGAGGACGAGTGTCGCTTCAGGCACTGCTTGCTTTGCGCACTGCTGCACACCACCCAAAGCTGCAGGGCTGACTCAGGGTGGGGGGCCCCAAGGGATGACTGCGTGCTTTGTCCGTTGCACCTGGCCCCCGGTGCCCCAGGCTCTCTAAGCGTGTTCTCATCCAGCAGCAGAGGCAGCGACTTGTTGCTGCTCCCCAGCTGATTCAAGCTGAGGGCTGTGCCAGAGTTTGGTAGCCCCCCCTTTGTCCATGATGGCCTCAGTGGTCCATGCCATGTGCTGGCCCCCTTGTAGCCGGCAGACTGTGTTGGCGTTGCAAGGCCTCCTCATGCTGCCCCTGCACTGTGCTGGCCCCACTGTGGCCTGCAGACTGTGTTGGCGTTGCAAGGCCTCTTCATGCTGCCCCTGCACTGTGCTGGCCGCTGCCGCCTGCCAGCTCCAAGCATGCCACCTGACATGGTGGTGATGCTGCGCAAGGAAATGACTGCAGTGGCTGCCCACTTGAGGGCAGGCCACCGTCCTGCGCACGCTGTGCGTGCTTGCTGCGCATGTGTCCCCGCCGCCGCCTTTGACTGCTGCCCTGCCCCTGCTTCAGTGACCCGGCACTAATGCCTTAGTGTGCAGCACTGTCCGCATAGCTGCCTATCTCATGCTTGCAGCACTGTGTTGTCGGTTGTGGTACAGAGCACCAGGGTGATGTCCTGCCCCTGAACGTGTACTGCAGGTGCCCAACCTGGACAGCACAAAGTGGGAGAACTATGTGCATGCCGTGTTGTGGCGCGTGGGGCGGCACTTCGGCTTCCAAGCCTTCAACCCCAATCCCAAGACTGCTGGCCTGGTGCGTCGAGGGTGTCTGGTGCACATCCTGCCAGTTTCTGGCGCACAGCCAGCTAGTGTGTGCGGCACGGCCTGCCAGTGTGTGTCAGTGTCTGGTGTACAGCCTGCCTGCCAGTGTGTGGGGCTCTGAAAAGCTAAAGAAACAATGCAGGCAGCGAAGACGCAGCCTACCTCAATCATGGGAAAGGGGTCACCTAGGCATACCCAGCTGCGTTTGCTGTTTGCACCTTCACCTGCACCAAAACAGCATGCTCCAGCCTTTGCACTCAGCCACACCCAAAGTGGAGCTGATGCACAGACGGCTGCAACGTGCGAGGCACAGCTGTGTGGGCTTGGATTGAGCACCTCGACTTAAGGGCAGATGTTGCAGGAAGCTCACATGAATAAGAATACACCTAACCCCACATGATTTCAAATGGGGTGCGTCCTGTTGGGCCGCAGGCCATGCAAGAGTATGTGCCCGCCACCATCTTCTGTGCGTCCGACCACTTGAATGCGCTGCTGTGCAAGAACAACTACATCCGGATGTCCCAAGGCAACGACAGGTACAGCCCTGCACCCTTCCATTATTGTGCAGGTAGTGCAGGCAGCCGTTTATGTTACAGTGCGGGCGGATGTTGACCTAGCTCAGAGTCGCTGCTGCTCCTCCTGCGCTCATGCTGTGTACTTGCACTCACGATCGAGAGTGGGGGGGTGCACAACTTATTAGCTGAGCTTTGCACTGCCTAGACTTGCACCCCCTTTGAGGCTGAGCGATCATCAACTTCGGTTGGCCTATCTGGTTTGGCGCTAGTATTGTGTGTCTGCTTGCCTGCCTGCAGCGACGAGATGCGGTTTGCAAAGGCTCTGCATGAGCTGCATGCCAACATCTTCCTGCCGTACGAGGAGCAGTGGACCAAGCTTGTGGATCTGTCATGGAGGCCTCAAGACCGAAATGAAGTGAGTGCTCTTCACTGCAAAGCTCACCTATTACAGCGTGGCATTTAGGCTGATCTGGTCGATGCATTGGTGGCCTTTTCTGGGCTGTGCCGTGCGCCCCCGGGGTGTGCCCTATGAGCTGCAACTTGCTGCAGCAGCATGTGTAGATTCTATGCTGGTCATAGATGTGAAACGTGCAGATGCATTCACATTGAAATTGGTCTGCTCTGTTCAAGTACAGCTGCCGCTGCGCCCTTTTTTCCCGTTCCAGCAGGCATACTGCACTATCAGGCCTGCATCTGCTTTGCCACGGCAGATTATCTACCAGCTTTGCGGCCTCCAACCCCCTCCCCTCCTTTTTTGCTTTTCTGCAGGTACTCGAGTCCCACAGCTACTACCATCCAATTGTGGTGCATGGGCTGCTTTGCGAGCTATCGCTGTACATGCTGATCTACACGGAGGCTGCCAACTTGCGCCACACGCCTGAGCTGCTCTGGTTCCTGTACTGGTGCATGAACCACTCCTACGTCATGCATGAGCTGTGGAAGAGCGGCGTACCCCAGGTGGAGCAAGGTGGGCGACCCTGCTTGTAAAGTCCTGTGTGTTTGTGATGCGTGTGTGCACCCGTGTGTGCACACCCTAGCCTCTTTGCCTGTGTATGGCTGTATGTACGCCTGAGGGACTGGCTTGGCCTGCTCATGTCCTGGTTGTGCTTTGATTGTGTTGTGCAGACTTAACTAGTGCACAGGCGTGTCGTGACGTGCATTTCTTTCAATATTACCCTGTCCCTCAGGGACTTTTCATCCTGAAGTGTTGGCTTTTTGTGCGCACGTGCGGGCAGGCACAAGCTGCTTTAGGCATGTACGCTGCCTGTGTATATCCCCCCCTCCGACTGATGGTTATGCAGAGCAACCCCTTTGATTGGCTGCAGATGCGCGCTTGAGTGCCATGGAGCTGCGCAACGAGCACCAGCACCTCATCCTAGAGGTGCAGGCCCAGCTGCAACTGTACCCCAGCCGGGTCAGGCCCGAGGACTGCGGCCGCATCTCCAGCATCACATCGCGGCTCAAGGTGCGCGGCGCTGCAGAGTGGCAGCTGTGGCAGCGCTGACCGGGAGCACCTTGCTAAGATGGCAGGGTATTCATTGGAAATCTTATCTGCATGCAAAGTATTACCCTCATCCTTCCCAAGGAAGGCTGGCCACCTGCACGGTGCCCCTCAGGTTGTGTCTGACCATTGACAGATTGTAACGTTAATGCTTGACCCAATCAAATCTGACATGGACTCTGTTCGATTCCTACTGAAACTACGCTCTCTCCTTCTGCTCTTGGCCATTCATGGGAACAGGAGTACCCAGATGTTGATGCCAAAAGCCACGATCTTCTGGCAGACTTGATTGCATTCGGTGATGGCGGCTTCTTCTGCAACCGCATTGTGACCCCCGTCTTTGATGTCATGGCATACGAGGTGGGATACACAAGGACAACCCGATTTGGAGCTGCTGTATTTCCAGCTTGCATGGAATGTATAGCGACTGTGGGCATTCCTTGCATTGATGCTTGGCATTTTTCCCATTGAAGTGTGTTCAAACTTGGCATTTGCCCTGAGTAAAGTGCTGTGAAGCGCTGAAGCTTTGTGTGGCTTCAAAATTAGACCATGCACTTCCAGCTGATTACCTGCTTTGACTGGAATTTGTTTGTATTTGAGTGTGGTAGGACCTGAAAGGAGCTGGCATTGAGACCTGAAGGTAGCCCTGTCTGCCAATGTGCCAGCCAAAAGGCATTTCTTTTGGCATTTGCAAACTAAAAACTGCTCCTGCTTCCAGTCAAATAATCCTGCTTTCTAGCATTGTCCATCTTACAGATGCCACTGTCTATCGAACTTCTTCTCCCCACTCCCTGGTTCCTACTCCTCTGTCAGGCAGCCCTAGGCTTGCACCTGGATTGCTAACGGTGCTGCTGCTGACTAGCTGCTGCTGTTACCTTGCCTTGCAGATTGATCTCTTGACCAGTCTGGGAGTTGATGTGGCGCATCGCCTGGGCTATGATGACTTCAACGAGAGCTTGTGTGTCAAGGAGATTGTGCATGGTGGGTGCAGAGCAGGCACCGGGCCAACTTTACAGTAGGCCTCCTACACCATGACATTCATGCATGGAGGTGCACGGCACCCACTCCTCCTTGTTAATCTGCAATTCTTGGGTTAAGTTGGTCAAGGCCTGAAAGTCTGACAATGGGGTTCAAGGGCACGCTACTGGCACCCATCACTTGCTCAAATGCGTTTCTTGTCCATCCATAATGCCGTTTTTTTGTGATCCCATGCCCCCTGGCATAATGGGAGCATGCGCAACGCACTCCTCGTGCATGTCCTTGACAAGGGGCGCTGCATGGCTTCCTGTACCCGCACATTTGCCCGGCGCAGAGACGCTTGCGGAGCTTCATGTGGTCCCGGAGCGTGTCGCAAAGGCCATCTGGAACGACTCCTGGGTGGCGCTGACGAGCCTGGGCTTTGCCAGAGGGCATGCCAAGGGCACATTTGACCCCATGGTGCGCACATCTGAATCACCATGTGTCATACCTTGCTGGCGAGACTGTGTTTGGCGCGTGCGGCAATCCGAGCCAAAGCCTTGCTTTTGAAGACACTACCAATTTGTTCAGCATGCCCTTCTCTTGACCTTCTTTCCATTGCATTATTCCCTCCTGCCCCGGCACCACAGGTTGCCAGTGAGTTCTGGCAGGCCCGCGTGTTTGTGAAGACCTTCCGTGAGCGCCGCTCGGCGCTGGCCATGTACCGTGCGTACTTCAGGGTCTTTGCCTCTCAACTGTGCTTCTTTCAAGCCCTGCAGGTGAGTATTTGTATGTGTGCAAGCGTGCGCATGTCCTTGCTGGCGTGCTGCTGCTATGTATCAACCCATGCACACTCCTGCTCCTGCTCTGCCCTTGCTTTTCATGTATGTCCATCTCACATGGTCCAAGGCCATGGGTGCGGCAACCCGCCTTTTGATCACAACCATGACATGATGATGGGTAAACTCATGGAGTTACCTCCACCAATGCCCACACTTGACCCCACAGACATGCAAGCCTGTGCAGTGCTGCGTGCCTGGCTTGCACACCTCCTGATCTACAGCAGTCTGAAAGATGTGCTCTGCCCTTGTGCTTTTGGCTCCTTGCGCCCATCCCTTGCGCCCCCGCTGCCTGTTGTGTGTGAAGCAGCCTCCGGGCCCTTACTGCATGCTGTGTGCAGGTCATTGCCTTTGTAGGCTTCAAGTGGCGAGAGCTGTCTTCGGTGTTTGTTACACATTCGGGCATGAAGGCGTTTGAGCGTTTCGCCAACTGGTTCATGACCAACGAGCCCAGGGAGCCTACCAACACCCTCTTGGCCAAGTACTTTTCCAGCAAGTGCGTGCAATCACATGGAGGTCAGGCACTAGCTGCATGTATGTGCCGTCACCATCACCTTGCCAGTGCCACAACATGTGCTAGCATTGCGGTCAGCTAAACCTTTCCGGTACATGCTTGCATGTTGGTCCGCTGTGCCCGCATGTGCTTGCACTTGGTCAACCATGCCCTCGCAGCACATGCTTGCAATGCGATCAGCCACACCCTTCTAGCACGTGCTTGCATTACGATCAGCCACACCCTTCTAGCATGTGCATGCATAGCAATCAGCCACACCCTTCCAGCACGTGCTTGCATTGCAATCAGCCACACCCTTCCAGCATGTGCTTGCATTGCAATCAGCTGCATTCGCAGCACGTGCTGCGACTGTGGTCGGCCACACCCATCCAGCTCATGCTTGTACTGTGGTCAGCTACACCCTCCCAGCACATATTTGCATTGCGATCAGCCAGACCCTTCCAGCAAGTACTTCCGTTGTGGTCAGCCACTCCCTTCCAGCATGTGCTTGCATTGCAATCAGAAACACCCGTCCAGCACTGCAGCACACCCAAGTGCTGCACCTGGTCGAGTCAGCTTTGCCAAACATGCCTAAGCCCGCTCCTGCAACTTGCCTCTGGCGCTGAGCAGCAGCAGTAGCAGGTTGCTGCTCGAGCCCTGAGCCTGACAAGCCAACGGCCAGGGTTGCTTCCGTGAAGTAGCAGCGCCGCATGCTTACGCAAGTTATCTCAAGCACCGAGCAGCAGGGCACTGCTCAAGCCCTGAGCCTGACAAGCAAACTGCCAGGGTTTCTGACATGGAGCTGCAGCTGGGCACCACTCAAGCCGCCTGCATGAGCAGCATGCCAACTATTGCAATGCAGGCACTTCGCACCACATGGGCTGCAAACCTGTGTGCGCGCGCATTTCCTGCGTGTCCTGCAGGGAACGCTTTAGGTCTCCCAAGGGCCTGGACGTCCAAGCCCTGCGCTCAGCCATTGCCAACAGACAAATGGCTGATGAGCGCGACGTCAACAGCATCCAGAGGCTCCTGCTGGCGGGGAAGTCGCTGCCCATCGCTCGGGTTGGCTATTTCAACTCCAGTGGGGTGCAGCTGCACCGCAGGCGCCATGTCATTGAGGGCACGCCCCTCTATGGTGGGTGCAGGCTTGCCTCTTGACTCTGCACACATGTGTGCTTTGGTCTCAGGCGCCCTGAGGCGGCGTGGTGGCACTTGTCCTGACCGGATGGACCTCTGTGGCTGGGTGCTAGCCCCTGGCACCCTGGGCATGCATGGCACTTGTCCTGACCGGATGCTAGCCCCTGGCACCCTGGGCATGCATGGGTCATATGTAGTCAAATGTTGGGAGGCAGAGGGTTGCCGACCTAAGACCAGGCGCACGCTCTTTTGCACCTAGCTGCACTTACCATTGGTGTGTACAAGTCAATTACTACTAAAGTTTGGTTGAATTTGATCCAACTGACCGAACCAGTTAGTCTAGACTGGTTGGCATCTACTTTCTGCGGGATGAGCGCAAGTCTGCGTCTGGAGCTTCAGGAGACACGATGCCCAAGCGTGAACGGGCAACAACAATAACAATTCATTTTGGTAGCCAATTTGTGTGCTTGCTCTTTGAATGCAGGCATCTTTGGGTTTGTGGAGTGGGTTGTCTGGTTCTTCTTCAACACAGTATGGTGCGTGCATGAACCCAGTTGCAAAGCAAGTCTGTGTCCCTTGGTGCACTTGCTGGTCCAACCTTTTGCGGGAAGCAAGGCTTGGCAGTCTTCCTGCACGCATTCCCAGTGTGAAGCTCATAAGAGCAGCAGAGAAAATCTGCAGGCAGATGTCCTAGATTACTTTCAGATGCCTGCCTGCTAGGGATAAGATACATTGCGAGCATTCACCGCACGTTCAAGGGGAAACGATAATCCGTAACACCCTGGCCTGTGGCTGCTTGTTCTTTGATGCTGAATTTGCTTTGAGTGAGCCTGATGCCTGTTGGATAGCCTGTGAAGATGGGCGGCTCGGATGAACCGGAGGTAGGCTGTGGGGGCAAAATGTGTGCTGTGAGAATTTGTGTGTGCTCTGCGTAGATTTGTGAGACGCCCACTTGTGTCCACCACTTATGCCCAGGTACATCATGCAGTGGTATGAAAATCCATTGCAGCAAGACCTCCGCGATTGGTGGGCTGTGTACAGCGGATGCTATCTTGGCCTCCACTTCATCCACTGGGCCCTCACTGCGGTAATATTGCTTGGGCACATGCATACGCATGGTGCTGATGAAATATGTGTGCTGCAATGAAGATCAGAGTGAGATTAGTACACTGCATGCAATGCATGCACTGAGAACATTGTCTGGTGCACTCGCATCTATTAATGTGCAAATATCTCCAGACTATGCTTTCAGATGCCCCATTCCTGCCCTGTCTGGGCTGGCCAACCACTTGACTTTCAAGCCATCATGGCTGACCAATGCTGAGCCCAACCGTGCATTATGTGGCCTCAGCGTTGGGAGTTGTGGAACATATGGAAGGAGCAGACGCTCTGTGTGCACCTCTGGCGCTCCGTTTGCACCTTCCATGTGCCATGCAATGTGATAAGAACCTCTTGCCACCTGTGGATGCAAAGGGTGACCTCTGCATCTGATTTAGTGCCCAGGTCAGGAACCGACGCATGAGGGGCAACGTTGGCTGAGCAATGCTCAGGAAGCTCTCGTAGGGGAGGACTCTCTTTTCAAACAAGGCCGCAAAATGGATATGCCCAAGTTTTCAGATGCTACATTGCTCTAAACCAATGACTCTTAAATGCACACTCGCAGCGCGACGGGTTCATGGAGAGCCTGACGCACATGCTGCAGCTGCCCCAGTGGTTCACCGTGCAGTCCCCGCGGCCCCCCGCCCGGAGCTGGATCAGCGGCAAGATGCACATGAAGTGGAAGCTGTGGAGGCTGAACAACCTCTTCTGGGTCCTGGTGTGTAGTGTGGTGATGTTTGAAGCCCATGCTTGCAATCCAGCATATGCTGGGCACTCCCCAGTGGACCAGGAAACACTGTTGCGCAGGGCACTGGTCCTTGAAGCAGGCAGTATGCAAGTACGAGTGAGATTCGATGCCCATTTTAAAATGCAACAATTATAAGAGGAACAATTCTCTCAGTGACAACTCGAACATTCCTTGTACCATACGGTGTTACATTGTTATTGGAGCTTAACTGGAAGATTTTTTTAGTTTTTCAAACTGTGGTCACTTTCGCTTCTCTCTCTCTTTCTGTATGTCTCTGTCTCTGTCTATCTCTTTCTCTCTCACATACACACCCCTAGTTCTTGCCTTGTTCTGCTGCATCCTGAGAGAACCTCCGTGCGCTGCGCGCTCAGAAGCCAGCATGAGCACACTTGTCTACAACCCCAAAAGGGCACACGCGCTTGCTTGCCTGCAGGTGTTCTGTATGAAGCTGCCATTCGACTACTTTGTCATGGCTCAGCCAGCCAGGGATCCTTTGATCCTTGTGCAACAGAGAGGCTGGCTTGAATGTGGGGAGGGCTCCTACGGGGGGAGAAACTGGTGCGTGCTTGGTAGTGTTACTCTCATTTTTTGCCACCCTGCCGCCCCACCCCTCAGCCTTGTCCTGTGAGAACAATCAAGGAGTGGCGGTAAAGGCTTTGGTCATGGATTTGATTATCCACCACTGTTGTCTGTGCACACTTGCCTGTCCAATAGCCCAAGCGCACCTGGTTTTCGCTGGTTATATGAAACAAGACTTCAATACAAGCTAAGGCATGGTGATTAAAAACAAGGAATGAAGTCAAGCTAGTCAAACACTCTATTTGTTTTGTTCTTTTCACCACAGGTACACATACCCCTTCCCTTGCATTGGTGGTGATTGGGTGCTTCAAGCAGTGCGTGTGGCACCTTTTGTTGTCATCATCTTCATGGACACCTCGCTCTTCTACCAAATTGCAACAACTATTTACGGTGGGTTCTTCTGCACTGTGCATCTCCGTTTGCTTTGGCGTGTGTGCATTTCTACATTTTTTTCTTTGTGGCCTCAGTGATGGTATGATGGTGCTCTTTTTAATTTTTGCTGGGCAAATATTTGTGGACCTTGGTCCTCTACCTAGTTGATATAGTGCTGGTGCTTGGACATGTGATTCTCCTGCTATTTTGTTTTGCTGTTTGCTGGCACAATCATTGGTGTTTCAAGGCCTGATTATCACATTGGTAAACAAGCACATGTCTTGCATTTTCTAATTGAGAGCCTGGGCATCTGTCATTTGCTACAGCCATGCCTTCCTGCATTGCTACTTGCAGCATGTTCCATGTTCCATGCCTTGGCAATGAACAAGACTTCCATCATTTTGCTCGAGGGCGGGCCCCTGACTTTACACCTACCAGAGCCCTCAGCGCTTGTAGTTGCATGCCGTTGGTGCACAACAAACACACTGCACTGCGAATGCAGGCTTACTGCGCGGCCTGTTTAAGCTGGACCTTGGTGTGCTCACCTCCTGGGGGGAGATGGTCACCGAGTTCTACCGTGCACCCACCAGGTGCGTTGCGTGGCTGAGCACCTGGTGGGGTGGCCTTGCTCAGTGAGCAGCTGTTGCGCGCCCACCTGGTCCATGCTCACCCTGTCTTTCTGGCCTATGCACATCCTCCCCTCCTGGTCCATGCACACCCTTTTCCTCCTGGCCCATGCACATCCTTTTCCTCCTGGCCCATGCACATCCTTCCCTCTTGGTCCATGCACGTCCTTTTCCTCCTGGCCCATGCACATCCTTTTCCTTCTGGCCCATGCACATCCTAATTCTCCTGGCCTATGCACAACCTTTTCTTCCTAGCCCGTTCACACCCTTCTCCTCCTGGCCCATGCACGTCCTTTTCCTCCTGGCCCATGCACAGCCTTTTTCTCCTGGCCCATGCGCATCCTTTTCTCCTTGTCCATGTACACCCAGTGAGTCACCCAGCAAAGCACACCCTCCCCTACCTGGCCCTGGTAGTGTGGCCTTGCTTTCTGGCGAAGGCTGGAAGCACATGTTGATGAGCACCCATCAGCAGCACCGTGCCCTTGTATCCTTCAAATCCTCAAAAGCGGACAGCTCTGTCATGCTGTGAACGTCTGTAGCCCTTGCACAAGCACAGCTCGTGTGATGCTAGCTTGCAAAGGGTTGCTGACGGCAGCGTCCATGCTGACGTGCTTGTTTAGACTGTCAGTGTTGCCCCGATGCGTGCGGCAGGTGGTGGCACAAGTGCATGAGCCCCCTGGGCAACGCCAACCAGCTGGCCATGGTGAAGCAGTTCATGATCTTGGAAGAGATGCAGAGCGGCTACGGCAAGCTGACAGATGGCCAGATGTTTAAGCAGGTTGGCGACAAACACACAGCAGCAGCAGTACTCCCTATGCTTTAAATTTTCTCAAGCTCCACTTCTTTGGTGTGCCTACCGGCTTCATCACTGGTGGCTCCATCTGCTGTTTGTGCAGGACGTGCTCACGCCAGAGAAAATCAGGACCAAAAAGCCACAGGCAAACTTCATGCTGCGCAATAAGCTGGCAAATGGTTCTGTGTCTAAGATACATGGCAAGCGCCCAATGACAGCTGGGCGGCAGTTGAACAAGGCAAGTGCCTATTGTGTGGTGTGTAGTAGTATGTATCCAGACCAGAAGTTTGTGTGATTATCATGTACTTGCTAGGATGATTGATCTTCCTCATTGTCCCATTGTCGCTCATGCCTAGGTCTTTCTGCTGAATAATTGTTCTTGCTGATGCTTATTATGATGATTAGCACTACCCAAGGGGTTTCACTAGACTGTTTTGGGGGCTACTTTTCACAAAATTCTCGGGGGCCCCAAGGCAGCACCTTCTTTCTTACGCATACATTTGATCAGGCAAAAAGTGCCCTACACAGGCACCAATCCATCCCATTCTTCTTAAGTACATTCATGTTCATAACAAAGCTTTCAACACTGACATAGTTTGGTGCTCTATGTGACCCACAATGTCGATATTTCTGCGATTTACTGCCAAACCTTAACCCCACTTTTGAGCAGGTTATCCAAAGTGTGCTAGGGTGCTTAGTATAAGGATATCCAACAAAGTGCCAGCATCTTGGCATATTTTTGGCAACCTGCCCAAAGATGCGAAAGTTCCACAAATAAGTGACACCCCCTGAAGCACTACTTGGTTTCAAAATGCTAGAGCTTGTGCCTTTTCCTTTAAAGAAATGCATGAACGTGCATCCATGCATCCATGCACACAGACCTACCATCTCTGTTCCTGGCCCGCCCTGGCATGTTGCATCACAAGGGCATGCATGCTGAGGCGCGTCTAACGCGCATGCTTGCCGGACAGCCATCTTCAGGTCACGCCTTCTGCAGGGGCAAGCACATTTATACACATATGAGCTTGCATACACAAATACATGTGGACGCGCACACACGCACACACACACACACACACACACACACACACACACACCTGAACACAACTCGCGCGCGCGGGTGCATTTGTGCTGGCTTACAGAACATCCTAACGGCAGCTGAGGAAGCAGACAAAGAGGACAGGGACAATTTGGGTGCTCTGAAGGTGGGTGTGTATAAGGATGCGTGAAAGATTGTGTTTGCCTTGCAAACAATGCACAACACCATTCACAGCTGCTTTGCATAGCTTTAACCACCTTGGCATCTTTGTTTTCTGTCACCACTTCCGAGCTTGCCAGGGCTTTCTACCCTGGTGGCCGCCCCCTGCCATTAGTGCAGCAGCTTTGAACTCACGTACACCTGCTCGTATTAGCCTCATTCTTGTGGTGGGAGTGTGCTGGGTCATCCTGCTTGTGAGCCTATGGAGTAAGTGTGACCAGGCCTGGATCTGGCCAGCAGACTAGCGTGGACACCGCATGTGGGTGCTGTAGGCTACAAAACCAAAAGTGTGTGGGCTACAGGATCAAACGCATGTGGGTGCTGTTGGCTACAAGGCCAAATGTTTGTGGGCTACAAGACCGAACGCATGTGGGTGATGTAGGCTACAAGACCAAACGCGTGAAGGTGGTGTTGGCTTTAAGGCCAAACGTATGTGGGTGGTGTGGGCTACAAGGCCATACACATGTGGGTGGTGTGGGCTGCAAGGCCAAACGTGTGTGGGTGGTGTGGGCTTCAAGGCCAAACGTGTGTGGGTGCTGTTGGCTACAAGGCCAAACGCATGTCAGTGCTGTTGGCTACAAGGCCAAACGTATGTAGGTGGTGTGGGCTACAAGGCCATAGGCGCAGAGGGCACTACCTGTCTCTGCTCTGTTTGTGCCTATAGGACAATGCCATGGGCCACATGAACAAGGCCGGGAGGATGGTGAAGGGCATGTTCCGTGGGAGACGCTTTTCTGTAGGTAAGGCCATGCCTTACCTCACAAAGCATTCATCTTCCGAAGCTCAGCTAGGCTGCTTTCTAATCTGTGTGTGAGTCAACCATAGCCAGGACGGTGTGTGAGTATGTGCACCATAGCCAGCTGTGTGTGAACTAGCCATAGCAAGGCTAGTGGCTCAGTATGCTCTTGCCCAGAGGCTTGAGTGACCGTTGCTTGCATTTCATGTCCTACATTGGCTGGCCACACTGTATTGTGACCATCAGAGCCCCAGGTGGACTTCGTAGGCTGAAGAACGCGTCTACATTTGATGCATATCCTTGTCCATCCCTACAGGGGCTCTGCTCCTTTGTTCTGCATTGTATCAAGCTTGAGTATGTGCGCGTCCAGGAGCGTGTCCAAAGATGGCTCGCTAAGCTTGATCAAGTCCATCTTGACAATTGTGATTGCCTGTGCTTCCTCAACCTCCCATAATGGTCCCCTAAGTTCCTTGCTTGTTTATTTTTTGCGCCTTGTAGACCCAGTCCTTGTCATGCATCGGAGGGCGCAAGAGATGGCGCGGCTGCTTAGGCTAGCTAAGGGGGAGGACGCGGCTGCTGCACAAATTTCCATGCCCAAGGTAAGCGTGTGCATGGTGCTGCGCAGTGTCACCTGAGCATCAGTGTCACCTGAGCCTGCTCAATGCCACCTGAGCCTGCTCAGTGTCACCTGGGCTAGGCCTTTATTTTGCATTCCAGGAGCCTGCGCTTCGGCTGGGTGCTACAGTCATCCCTCGTGTTCTGGCAAGGCTAAGCGCACTTGTGTTCGCCAGGGGTGTGCGTATGGATACCCAAGTGCTGCAAGCTGAACCACCGCCAATGGGCAGACAACAACTTGCTACGCCGATGCTTACTTTGAAGTAGGGACAAGATAGTTGCATTCTGTGACCTCAATACCTCCGCGCTTATGCAGTATTTAGGTGCTGTGATCTTAGTGCATTCACCTCAAGCATCGCTGGTGACCACCAGAATGTCTGTGCTGCTGCACTGCCCGCTCAGGTCAAAGGGGGTGATCAGAGTAGATCTGGAGACGAGGTGGGACATCCTGTCCCTGGGGAAGCCACAAGCTTGGCGAGGCCCTCCACAGAGGTACTGACCATGCTGCCTCTCATTCTGGTGGGACTGATGCGGTTTGAGTGAAGCCTGCGCAGTGTGATACGACTCTGGCCTGCCTCCTTAAAAGCGCAGCTAGCTGTGAGGTGGACACTATCACACTGTCAAGCGCGCAGCAAATATGGTGATGGCCGCATCACCCAGTCTTTGTAGCTCGTGTATCAGTTGGAGCGGCGGCATCACACAGTTATGGGGCTGTCAGGCTTCAGCTGGTCATATTCTTAATAGCCAGATATTTTGTGGACAGGCCGTGCTGCTTACCTGCCCAGAGCTTGCAGAGATGACGGGTTCAGCTAGCACTTTTTGTAGAGTTGGCTTGGCTTCTTCTGGGAACAGGGCAGGTCGCCGCGCATTTTGGTTGGTTGTTGTATACAATATTGCCGTGCCTTCGCTGACAGCCGCACTTCAAATTCAAGCAATCCCAAGTTCATGACGGGCACTAGAATTAGAATGAAAGAATGCTTGTAATGTTCATGTATGGTGTGCATCTCTTTTTTGTTCCCGGGGTAGCAAAGGTCTGTCATAACCCAACGCACCCGCTTAGGTAACCTGAGATGTCCAGGTGGCATGTAAAAAATCCAGCTTGTTTTCATTCCAGGGCTTTCCCATCCACAGTTGCTGCTCTTCTTTTACCAATATGATTCAGCATGGTTTTGGTTCACTGGGTGTTCAGCATGTTTGTTTCTTATTCCATCATCCTTAAACCCTGGAAAGATCCATACAATTTCCAGATGCGACCTCCAGTGTGGGGCGGTTAGATGTCTACCCTGAACTTCAGTGGTGCACTTAAACAGGCAATGGTGGTGGCAGTTGGATGACTGGGTTAAATTGTGCTGGATACATGCCTAGTAGTCTGAATGTCCACAGCTCCCTTGTGCCGGCAAGGACAAGCTGGTGCTCGCTCCTCCACACGCAGGCGCCACATTCAACATTCGAGCGCAATGCACAGTCTGTCAAGGGTATAATCAAGCCCAAGGACCACGCTGCTCTTGCCTCAACGATTCCTGCCTTAAAGCCAAACGTGAGCTTGCTTCCGTCTTCTTGCTCGAGCCTTGTGCAGATTTTCCGGCTCCCGCATGGTTGCAAAAAGATCTTGTCAGGCTCTAGCGTGCTGCTTGTGCTGTGCTGCTTGTGTAGTCCTGCATGCTGCTTGTGCCTTGCTGCTTGTGCTGTGCTGCTCGTGCATTGCAATTGTGATGTTTGTGTGTGTGTGCGCGCGCGCGTGTGTGTATGTGTGTGTGTGTGTGCATCTGCACTGGTTGTCAGCCATGCACGTGCCCTCCCATCATCCAATGCAGAAGCTGTGCACCTCCCCATCATTGCCTCACGTTCATGCGGTGAGGCTTTCCTCTGGGACTGACCCATGCACAGGCCATCCCTTGATACTTATCCAAAGAGGCAGGTGACCCAACACATGTGTGTGCTGTGCTCACTTCCTGTCTGCAGCCCGCAATGCGCCTGCCGCATTTGAGCCGCAGCTTCCGCAGAATGAAGCCCGTAAGCCTTCCCCCTCTACCTCACCCAGCCCGCTCATCTTCCGCCCCAAAAAGGCTGCGTTTCAATGAAGATTCTCCGGCTAGTCATGAGGAGAGAGAAGGCAGCGCTCATACCGCGCACTCAGGGTCTGATAGGCAAGGGCCCATGGGGGAGTCTCGTGAGCGCGACAGCTATGACAGGAGCCGCGGCCACTGTAAGGTGGTGATCATGGAGGAAAGCGAGGGGGAGGGCGCGCACAGCGATGGCAGCATCAGGCAAAGCGAGGAGAGCCACAGGCAAGCCCGTGTGAGGGGTGGGGCTTGTGCGTGTGTGGGGGGCGCGTGTGGGCGCGCATGCCTGCTCATTGATGCCAAGGGAGGCCACATGCCTAGTCTGTTGTTATTCTTTGGGAGCTCCAAAGTTTCTGGGACAGGGCTCGTGAGCAACCACTTGCAGCTGCAAGGCGCATGCCTGGACTTTCCATGCCATACCTCACATGCGTCAGCATGCTACTCAGTGTATGTGTCGGGTGCGTGGCGAGAAAGTATGGCTCACGGGGGTGCTAGTATTTGTGGTGGCGCCGTGTTGGGCGTGAGGAGGAGGCCGTGTGTGAATCTGGTAACGTTGTGGTGTACAACCTCACGCCATTTGTGACAAGCCTCAGTGCCTGTCTTGTCTTGTCAGCATCAACCGCTTGAACAGTGCATGAGCTTTGCCTTCAAGCCAACACTTGCCATTAGGTGCGCAGGAGTCAGGCACTGGGGCGCAAGCCTGGGCTGAATGCATGGCACTTCCTTGCACGTGACATGCAGCACCCCCCTGCAGCACCTTGCATACCTTTGTGCACTGCTTGCTTGGTGCTCTGCAGGCACCAGGCCAGCATCAAGGAGGCGCAGGCGCACTTCAACCAGCACTCCTGGCAGCCCAGCATGATGGGCTTGCGCGCCCTGTTCGGCAACCTGTGGCCGTCGCCGCAGGCAGAGGTGCGTGCGCCTGCACATGGCCTGCTGACTTTGCTGCTGGACCCCATGCAGCCCTTGAAATTGGGCGCCACTCTCCTTGCTTGTGCTCATGCTCGTCCCTTGTGGTCAGACACAACTTTGTCACAGCAATGGCATCTGGTCCCTGGCATGCGTGAGCAATACTGCATGTCATCCAAGTCTGCACAAAGGGATTTTTGAATTCTGATGTTCACTGCAATCATGAGCTGGTTCAAGAACAATTGAACTTTGTAGGACGCTGGAATGCTTGAGACACTTGAAGTTTCGAGGGGCAAGCGATGACCGGCCACTTAGGTTGGTCATGTTGACCTCCAGCCTCATTGCTGGGTGTGCAGGAAGTTGGGCCTATTGGCTGGCCAAACATTCTCTCCAACACATGCAAGATGGCACTTCCACAGGCAGAGAGCTTGGTATCCAGTGTATTTGGCTTGACTGACAAGCCTCACCCTCTGGTGGCGTGCAGGCGGGCGCCCCTGGCCCTGCTGCGCTGTGGTGGGCCATCAGCAACCGCCCCGGTAGCACGCGGCCCTTCGCCGCGTCTGTGGACTTGGAGCAGCAGGAGCAGGAAGAAAAGGAGGAGGATGACTTGGTGGTGGCTGCCTCCAGCCACAAAGACGAGGTGCCCAGCCCCGAGGTGGGTGTGCGAGCTTGGTGGCAGGCTTTGCCTCCACGTAGGCTGCAAGAGCGCATTTGCAAGGCAGCTTTGCCGCTTGTTGTTGAGCTTCTGGCTGGCAGCATGCTTTGCAAGCAGTTCTGCTGCCGTCCTCCTGATGTGCATGCAGGTTCTGAACGCATTCCAGGAGGGCATGCGCCGCGTGCAGCTGCTGCAACCTGACGGCAACAGCGGCTCCAGCCATTCCGGCAGCCCCCCCCTGCCGCCGCACGTGCCGCTGCCACCTGCCCCTGCCCCCCCTCCAGACGCGAGGACTCACCCCATCGACGACCCGCGCTTCCAGGTGTGTGTCACCTCAGAGCAGGAGGCTGCATGGAAGGTGGGTGCTCTGCTGGCCTGCTGGCCGGCTGTGCCTCTGCGTGAGGGGCACTGCTGCTTGGTTTGGCACGGCGCCCCCTGCAGCGCCTGTGCCGAGGCTCACAAGTCTGGACACAACTAAAAAAAATGTTGATCAAAGGATAAAGAGCAGGATTTCACTGAAGGATGTGCAGTTCAGCAGGCAGCAAGTTTGGTGAGTCCATTTCACTTTGCTGTGCAAGGCTTTTGGGGCTTGGATCTCTCACTGCACACAGCTGACCCAAAGCATGTCCAAGTGACGTTGATAAGCATCAAAGTTTGCGTGCGTGCAAGGACCCAAAGATGCTGGGCATCCTTCCAAACACTTCCAAGGGCTCAAGTGCCCAAGCCTTGCACATGCATGCTTACAAGTACGCACACATGCATGTACATACAACCAGGCAAGAGGTGCCTCTGGGCTGCGCCAGAACGAGGTATGTGAGCAGCAGCCGATTGCGGTCTCTGGCAACAAAGGTTTGCTGGGCAGGCTTATGCAGGTGTGTCTGGCGCAAGCACAGGTGGCCTGGTGTGGGCAGAATATTGAACCAAAATAGCTCATCAAAATGCAAAGCCGAACGTTTTTGTTTGCGACTCGGAACTCATGCCTGGCACGAGCACGTGTGGCCTGGTGTAGGCAGCGTATCAAACTAAAAAGGGCTCATCGAGACATGAAGCCGGATGATTTTGTTGACGTTGCAAAACTCGTGCCTGGCACAAGCACACGAGTGGCCTGGTGTAGACGAGGCCTTGATAATTGCTGCAGGCAAGACGGCTGCAGGCAAGGCGGGTGCAGGCAAGACGGCTGCGGGCAAGGCGGGTGCAGGCAAATCGGGTGCTGGCAAAACGGGTGTGGGCATGCTAGCCATGAACTTGGGTAGTCTGATGCAGCAGTTGGGAGCAGGCGGGCAGACGAAAGAGCAGGCGAACAGGTACTTTGTGGGCAGGCACAGGGGCAGGTGAAGAGGTCGTCTGTGGGCAGGCGCATGGGCAGGCAAACAGTTAGTCTGTGAGCAGGCGCAGGGGCAGGTGAACAGTTAGTCTGTGAGCAGGCGCAGGGGCAGGTGAACAGATAGTCTGTGAGCAGGCGCAGGAGCAGGTGAACAGGTAGTCTGTGAGCAGGCCGAGGTGCAGGTGAACAGGTAGCCTGGTGCAAGCAAGTGGCCTGGTGAGAGCAGTTGGGAGCAGGCAGGCAGGCAATTGAGGTGGAGATCTGGCAGCCGTGCCTTGCGCCAACAAAATGGTGCAGCAAAGGCAAGGCGGGCAAAGGCGGGCCATCAAGCATAGAATGGGCATGGCCACAATGAGAAGGCTGTGCAAACTGTGCGCTGTGTTTTCTGCGCACTGCGATTGCACCCCCTTCAACCCCACACCCCATTCAGACTGCTGCCCATTTTTCTAGCATCATCTTCATTGAGCTCACAACCCGCATCAATGCGTGTGCTGCACACTGTCAGCTGGGCACTGACCTCTGCCTGCCAGCTGGGCATCAACCAAACTAGCTTCTCCACAACTTGTAAGCTTAACTGCGGCTGATCCAAAAAGCTGCGAGTGCTATGCACGAGCTCCCACTGCACAGGAGGGCCCTGTGCGTCCAGCAGACCAGGGCAAGTGTTTTGCGGCCGGAGTCCAACTCGTGCACGCGCACATGGTGTGCACAGGCTCTGACGACCCCAGGGAGTCCCTTGAACAACGACACCCATTCAAGCAGTGGCAGCAGTAGTAGGAGTGCCCATGAGCATGCTCTCAGTGGCAAACAGGTGGGGCATGGCTGGACATGCTTGGGCGCCCCGATCTGCACACCTGTGTGTTCACTCCTTGCCAACAACCTGCAGCAAACAAATGCAGAGGGGCTTGCGCCTACATGCATAGAGCTTGCAACCTTTTGGTGTGCTTCACCAGATCAGATGCTGTGCACTGCAGTGCGCTAGTTTGTGCGCGTGCACCTGCACATAAGCACACGTACTCATGCATGACGTAAGTGCACAGTGACGGCACGATCCCCTGCACCACCGGCGGTGCTTCCAACCCCTCCCCCCCCCTTTCCCTTCCTGCCGCTTTTTGCAGTCTGCCAGCCAAGTACACGAGCCCCTTCTGCTGCAGCAGCTAGCCTCTATATTTGCCGCGTCAGCAAATGCCGGCAACGCGCCGGGCGCGCATGGCGGCGAAATCGGTGTGGCTGGTGAGGCAGGCAGTGCCTTCTTAGGCGTCCGTAGGGACCCTGCCTGGCTCTCAGGCAGCTGCGGTGCTGGACCAAGCCTGCCAGAAGCTCTCTGGTCCCTGCCTCATCCTCAACCCACGACCGCCCCTGACCCTGTGAGCGTGGCCAGGGGCACTGCCGCTATCGAAGGCACCAGTGAGGCGGCGCGCGCGGTGCACCCTGCAGCGGCCATGGCTGAAGGTGCGGGACGTGTCAGGATGTGCAGGAATGTGTCTGGCGGGTGCCTTGGTGTTGGTGCGTGAAGGGCGTTGTGTGCATGCGTGTGCACACTGTTCGGCCCCCGCGGCAGGGCAGCAGCTCTGCTTGGTGTACAGGGCGTGGGAACACCCGTTTGAACATGGGTGACGCAAGCTGCCCCAGATGCCTGCGTCTGGCCGGTGGGGCAGCTGCGTCAGTACAAGGACTTGCCGCGCAGCAGCACTTGCCTGACTGCAAGGATGCGCCACGCAGCATGCACTTGCCTGACGACGCTATGTGAGGGTGATGTTGTCAGTGCCGTCAGACATGGCAGGCCTGCATGCAGAGCTGTCAGGGACGACAGGTCCTCGTGCAGCACCATCTGCTGTGATAGACTCGCGTGCAGAGCTGTCCGCCGTGATAGGCCTGCGTGCAGAACCGACCGCCGTGATAGGCCCATGTGCAAAACCATCCGCCGTGATAGGCCTGCGTGCAGAACCGACCGCCGTGATAAGCCTGCGTGCAGAACTGACCGCCGTGATAGGCCTGCGTGCAGAACCGACCGCCGTGATAGGCCCTCATGCAGAACCATCAGCCGTGACAGAGGCCTTTGGGGAACCACATGCCCCCTGGCTGCACATTTGCAGCGCCTGGGCTCCGCGCCGAACTCGACAAGACCTTGGGCACCCGCGGCGTCGCTGTGAGCGGCGATGACGCGCTGGCGCAAATCAGGGGTGCCCTGGAGAAAGGCATGGGCGCAGATGGCGACGGCGGCCCGGCGCAAGCAAGGGGTGCCCTAGATGCAGGCATGGACGGCGAAGACTCCTTGTTTTCAAGCTCTCACAACACCAGCGAGGTACACATCAAGCCCAGGCCACAGGCGCTCCCACAAGACGCTGCTGCGGCCCAGGTGGCGGCAAGGAGCAAGAAGGTGAGACAGGGTGCAGGCATGCACACAGCTGTCAGGTTAGGTACACCTGGGAGGGCATCTTGCACCCACGCGCATCTTGCGACGTATGGATTGTGTCATCCGGACACACACGCATGCACATGCATGCTCTTCAAAAATGTAGCAATCATAGATAGACACACAGGCACACGCGCCTGCAACTTGCATGCACGTGTGCACAAGCAAGCCCACACACCTACATCCTTGGGTGTACGCTTTCAGGGTGTAAGCTTCAACGTTGGCGGTGTGGATGAAGGCGCTGAGGGAGCTGACCATGATGTGGAACGTGGCATGGACGGGCGTCGCCACGTCAGGGGTCATGGGGGACACAAGCCAAGCTTCCTGCGCAACTTGGCGAGTTCAGGCTCTGTGTCGGGGTGGTGCGCGGTGTGGTAGGGATTGTCCTGGAAGTGGTCACAGGCATCAGGTTGGCAAACGTGCAGCTGCTGGCCCTGGCTCCACAAATTTCTGGAGGGCAAAAGGGTGACATCCCTTGGTGTTCAATTGATTGTGAAAGGCGCACGGAGTAAATAAGTAATGACTGGGAATGAATCCACTTCTTTCCCCGGCATTGTTGGGAGGACATGGCACATAGCACAGCTCCTCCTAGCATCTCATATGCCTGCTGGGTAGGCGTCATTAGGTATATTTCCTGTTGTTCAACTCCATCCACCAGCACCACACTTATAAAACATCTCACATGTGGTAGAAGGAATTGGTGGCATGATGTATGTGAGGGGGTGCAGTCTCATGGCCCCCGGGGCATATATGCTGCAGCACTGTCTGTGCCCTTGCTGTGAGCACCCCTTCTGATGCCACCAGCTGCTGTTGCTAACCACGGCACGCAGTTCTACCGCTTAAACCCTAAGGGCCAAAGCGGGAGTTCTACCAGTGGGACGGACAGCGGGGGTGGCCAGGTCCAGCAGGTGCGCGTTGCCCTACCCACTGCTGCATTGCCCCTGTTGAATACTGAGCCCGTTTGCGTACATGGGTGTGACTGCAAGATAGCACCTGATTCCTTAAGGCCCAGCAGGATATGTGCTGCCTCATTTGTAAGCCTGTTGCCTCTCATAGAAACCTGCGTGAGTATTGCTTAAGCAGCTGCTGCCTGGACTGCCCACATGCAGGACAAACGCTCAGTACTTGACAATAGAAGCAAAAGCGCCTCCAGCTTGGTAAGCGTGAGGAGGTGTTAGGACTAAGATCCGCTTCACACAAGTATGAAAAGGGACTGTATTTGTTCTGTAGCTGCAAACTCCAGGATCAAGACACTTATCATGTGGCCACAAATGACTTCAGGAATTGAAACTAATGTCTGGAGTTTCCTGGGCAATGCATGGCATATTCAGTGATGATAATGAGGCTTAGGGTGCTTGGCATAACCTTGTGAAATCTCTGTCCTATTGATTTTCACTTCTTAAAAGTGTGTCAAAAGCAACTTTGTGCGGGGCTGGAGTTGGCAGGGGATCTATTGTCATGAACACATAAATATTGCGGATCACGAAGGGCACCAACATAGTCACACTGGCAAAACATTCTAATGAATCAGCATAGTGTTCTAGCAGTTCAGCTGATTGGCAAAATCAGGCTTAGGCCCTAAGTTAGGGGTCGAGCTTTGAAACCCCCTGGCATGTTTTGATATTGCACAAACTTGCTTGTGATTGCATTAGAGCATACTGTTTTTTGTGTGTGCCACTGTAGGGGTACTGGCCTTGCATGCAAGCTTTGTAGCTTCCTCTAGCTCCCTAGCCCTCCTGCCATCTGGTGACGGCACTGTTCTTTGCAAAATACTCTTGGCAGAGTTGTACGTTTGGGAGCACAGGTCAGGTTTGAAGTCCCAAAATTTTGGGAAAATGCAGTTGTTGGGCCTTGGAAGGGATAACAAGAACTCCCCTCCCCCTGATGGTCTAGTGACGCCCACCCCCTGGGATGTGTACACGTGTAGATACCCACGACAATGGTTGAATGCCTTATACATTGCCAGGGTCCCTTTTTTTTGAAGCAGGTGTGCTGCAAGCTCAAGAATTGCCTGGAAGTACAGCCGCCTGATTCTGTGCAGTACATTGTACAACTTATGCCTACATCTTAATATGCCCACAGTGGCACACGCTGCTCTGTGCCTGTGTCCCTTTGAGTCAGTCTGCATTGCACTGACCTGCAACTGCTTTTGTGTTTCCCAAGGGACTGATTCTGCCTTAGAAGTCCTCACCTCAGTTGAGGAGCATACAGCTCTGTGAGGCTCTGGAGGAGGACTCATACGGTGTCTGGACCCTGGGTGACACCTCTTCCCTAATTGATGTAGGGAGTACTTTCACTGCCTATGTAGTTTTCCTTTTTATAATTCTGCGAGAAATCAGGACGGGCTCAGCTGCATGCCCCATATGCCTTTGCCGAAAACTGGCAATCAACAATGCCCACCTGCAGGGGCAGTTCAACCCTTTCAAGGGGGCTAGGAAACCAGGCAGGGGCCCCAGGTGAGCTGGAGCGTGCCTGCTGTGCTTCACACAGTCCATGCAGATTGACCAACAGTGCCTGTAATGCAGATTGACCAACATTGCTAGGTCCATGCGGATTGACCAACAGCGCCTGTAATGCTGCTTGCGCAATCCTCCATGGCATGCTCGATCTACATACTCACTCCTCTGGTGAAAGTCTCTGGTGATAGGCGTGGCGACCATGATTGATGCGCACCCTGTGTGCACTGTGTGTGCACACAGTGCAAGCGCTCCCCATGGCATGGTGCTCCCCATGGCATGGCGCTCCCCATAGCATGCTGCCGTTTACTGCTCTGTTTGTGTCTGGATTTTGTGTCTGCTGGAACACACTTGACGTTTTTGCATCTGCACGTCATTATGATTTCTTGAGTCAGACCGGGCAGGTCAACATACCAAAGAATAAGCCGGGACAGCCAAGCGTATGCTAAGGATGAGCTAGACAATGCCCCAAGTGCTTGGGCTGGTTTACATGTTAGCTGGAATAACTCTGAATCACAATCCAGATTCGTTCAGAATCAGAATATAAACACAGTCTGAGCTGGGGGGGGCAGGGTGCGCTAGGAGTTGAGCTACAACTCTGCAAGCGCGCTCCGCTCAGGTTTTGCTGGTGTTGTTTGGCATTGAAGCAGGCCTTCTTCTGCCTGTCTGTAAGCCCCAGACGCCCCTGCCTGTCTTCACGTGCCCCACCTGCCCCTGTTTGTGTACATGCAGCTCCGCAGCGTCCAAGGCGGACATGCGCTCTGCCATGGAGCGCGACCTGAAGCGGGCGCACAGCGTGGCCTCCAATCGCTCCCTCACTAATGTTAGCATGGTGCGTGGACAATGCACTTGCGCGTGCACCTGGACGTTTTGTGCACCAGGGAAGTTCAGGGGGGTCTGTGACTTGCTCAATTTGCCCAGACTTGCTCGGTTTGCCCAGAACTGCTTTTCGATCCAGTTCCTCAGAAGCCGAGTGCTAAATGTTTCCGGTTTGACCCTAGGAAAAAGCTGTGCCCCCGGCCAGGTGATTTGCTACGGATGATATAATGTAAAAGATAAAAAGTACTTGGAGCCTTAACATTTTTGCCATGACTGGGTGTTTCCTTTTCCATATGGATGTGTTGAGCTTGTTACTATTCCACAAGCTTTAGGTGCATGGCTGCTGCAGCTAGGAGCATAGTGTGCAATAGTAATGAATTAAGCCATTCCTCTATCCTGATGACCTATTTTTAGAGGTCGGCATGTAGCGCTATATGGACATATTTACAGTGCTATACAGCAATATAATGCTATAATGCGCTATATCACTGGTGCTATCTTCACTGGATCTCCCCCCGCCAGCCAGAATTTCTTCATCAAACTTGTCGGAAGGAATATGATGTATGCACCCCTCTTGCAAAGTCAGAGAGGAAATTTTCATTTGGTCGCGGTTTATTGCGTCACAGGCTCTGATATAGCGCTATCTTCGGTGCGCCTGTGCTGCCAGTAAGGGCCAAGTGCCTCAGGCACACCATCCTCTCTGCACCCCTGCAACCCCATTTTGGCAGCAATCTACCTGGATGGGTTATTGGCATGAATACATGTGCCGCAGCTTGTTTTTGCTCCTTGCTTGTGCCCATAGCATAGCTGCACCAGCGAATGAATGCATACGGATCCAGAAGTACTATGGGTGCATGCATGTGTCCTTGTGTGCAGGCATGCCATTGTAGCTCGTGTCGTGTTTGCTGTTGTGTATTGATGATAAGTCAGGCAAAGGGAGAGAAAAAGAGAGCTACTCCAACGAAGTTGCGCCACTAGTGATGCGATGCCTAAGCTGCACTTTCCTGCTCATGCTGCTGCTTGCACCCATTCTTTAGCCTTGAGCTCCAGCTACTGAATCTGGTCAAGCCTTTGTGCGCTGGTCAAGCCTTTGTGCGCTGCTTGCCCAGCTTGTTTACCACAGCAGACATGAAGAAGAAGGCACACATCAGAACTGTCTGGGCAGCCCGGTCAGACGCAGGTTTCTTCCCCATACATGACATTAATATAATCTGATTCATAGTATCGATTGAGGCCAACCTGTCACACGAGGGGAGCCTGAAACAAATCAGCAGGGGACCATTTTTTGCATCTTATATCCTGAAAAATATATACGCTATACAGCGCAGTAGGCCAATGCCGACCCCTACTCATTTGATCATTTCTATGTGCGATAGCTTGAATGAAAGCCTTTGATTCAGCCGTTGCTTGTTTGCAGGAAATATACCAGGGATGGATGGGAAATTAATATTGCAATTCCACCTCACAGATCGTCCAATTCCTCTGCCGCGCATGCCTCATCCATTCTCCCTTCCTCTGCACCAGCACTTACTGCAGGACCCTCTCCAAACCATTCATATGCCTCTTCATCCACTAATCCTCATCACTATCGAACATCTGTGCATCAAAATCATAAGACTATTCATCATCTTTAGGGTTGCTGGAAACTGTATATGGAAATTTTTTATAACTTATATACCGTATATATACCCCGTATATACCCCGTATACCGTAGAAACCGTACATACCAAAAATCCCAACCCCCCCGATCAGACCCCCAGGGGCGTCATTGCGT
>LKMJ01000793.1_pt1 | contig 25974 bp, 41 predicted proteins | sample 643391 | NCBI WGS metagenome assembly LKMJ01 (sample SAMN04112250, study PRJNA286221) | soda lake metagenome | biome: soda lake; feature: Kulunda Steppe; material: water; isolation source: sample PL-Br10 brine of Picturesque Lake | place: Russia: Kulunda steppe | collected 2010-07 | reverse complement strand
TGACGGCGGTAAACTCGTTAAGTCCGGCGGAACATACGCATTCGTTGTAACACACGAAAAAGACGGTACAAGAATAAGGCTTCCAAGCAAGAAGTTCAAGAAAATGAATACTCAGTGCCGGGCAACTATTGGAAAGGTAGCAGGCGGCGGAAGACTTGACAAACCGTTTGTCAAGGCAGGAAACAAGCACTTCGAGATGAAATCGAAGGGCAAGCCTTACCCAAGAACATCTGCAGTGGCAATGAACGCTGTAGACCACCCATTCGGTGGATCCGCAAAACCAGGAAAGCCAAAGACAGTTTCACGACACGCTCCACCAGGAAGAAAGGTCGGAAACATCGCCGCAAAGAGAAGCGGACAGAAAAAGAAGTGATCAATAATGACTTACAAAGGACACGAACTCGAAGAACTACAGGAAATGAGCCACGAAGAACTGGCAGAAGTAATGGATTCAAGAGCCAGAAGAAAACTCGAAAGAGGCCTGAGAAGACAAGAGAAAAAACTTTTAGAAGACCTAAAAGAAAAAGGCCGGAAAAAAACACACCTAAGAGGAATGATCGTGCTGCCGGAAATGGTTGGCGCAACAGTAGAAGTATACAATGGCCAAGGATTCACGCCTGTAGAAATAGAAGAAGAAATGATCGGACACTACCTAGGAGAGTTCACCAAAACCCGGAAAAAAGTGCAGCACAGCGCACCAGGACTTGGAGCAACCAGGTCCTCAAAGCACGTGCCGCTCAAGTAGAGGCCTGAAAAATGGAACTGGAGTCTCATCAAGCAATGGCACACGGCAAGAACATGCCGGTATCATGGAAGGACTGCACTGAAATCGGGAGATTCATTAAGAATGACTCAGTTGAAAAAGCTGAGAGAAAACTTAGAATGGTTACGGAAGAAGAACTCGCAGTACCGTTCACAAAATTTGATTCGGACGTCGGCCATAAACCAGGGCAGGGAGCAGCAAGGTACCCTGTTAAAGCAGCCGAACACGTACTGGAAGTACTGAACTCGGCGAAACACAATGCAGAACATGAAGGCCTAAATGTAGACGATCTTGAAGTACAGGGATTTGTGACAAATAAAGGCCGAGAGTTTGTGACGCCAAGCAGACATAGAGGCAGAAAAACCAAGGCAGCACACGTAAAAATAATTGTAGGAGAGAGGTAAGACATACTAATGCAAGAGAAACAGTTTATTGAAAAAGGCGCGAGAAAAGTCAAGCTGGACGAGTTCCTAGAAAAGGAGCTTGACGGCGCAGGATACTCTCGCGTAGAACTGGCAAGAACACCTACATCAACAAAACTAGTAGTATATGCACAGAGGCCTGGTCTCGTTATCGGAAGAGGCGGAAGCCGTATCCGAGAACTTACAGAAGACCTGGAAAAAGAGTTTGATTTCGAAAACCCTCAGATAGAGGTAAACGAAATCGAGAACGCTGATGCAGACGCACAAGTAGTAGCCGACAGTATTGCGTCTTGGCTTGAGAAAGGAGGCCACGTCAAACGTGTAGGATACACATATATCCGAAGAATGAAGGACGCAGGAGTAATCGGAGCAGAACTCGAGATTACAGGAAAACTTTCCGGTAACAGGGGAAGAACAGAAAAGTTCTCGTTCGGATACGTTAAGAGATGCGGCGACACATCAAAGAAAAACGTCAGAAAAGGATACAAACTTGCACGCACAAGGCCTGGCGCAATCGGAGTAAAGGTCAGGATTATGGAAGAAATGCCGGAGTTCATGCACAGAGACGTTGACGTCGACAAACAGATTCTCCACACCTCAGATGTTGGAGAGGAAGCAGGAGCGAAAGCCGATAGAATTGAACAGGTATTGGCTGAAGCAGAAAACATGACTTCTGCAGAATTAGAGCGAGCAATTGAACAGAAGGCAGAGGAAATTGAAACAGGAGACATATCCAAACAAGAGCTCAGAACTGCTTTCGATGAAATGGAAGATCTCGAAGATGAAGACGAAGAAGCAGATGCAGAAGATGCTGAAGAAGCTGTTGAAGAAGAGCAAGAGAATGAGATGGATGAAGAAGCTCCAGAACCTGATGCTGAACAGGCAGACGAATCAGAGGGAGATGAGGCAGAGTACGAAGAAATTGTCTCAGGAACTATTGGAGATGCCAAGGAGCAGATAGAAGACCTAGACAATCCTGATTTCGAAGCTATTCTGGAAGCTGAAAAATCCAATAAAAACCGTACAACTTTTGTAGACTGGCTTGAGGCCAAGCTATAAAACTGAGTAGGGAAAAGGTGTTACACAGTGGCAATATTCAGAATAGATGAGATCAGAGAAATGGATGACAAAGACATCAGACAACAGATTTCAGATCTCCAGCAAGAACTTGTACAGGAAAGAGGCCAGATAGCTGTGGGAGGATTCTCAGACAACCCTGGCAGAATCAGCGAAATGCGCAAAACCATTGCACGTATGAAAACAGTGCTCAACGAGCGTTCTAACAACTAAACTAATGGCAGAAACAACTTGTCCAAAATGCGGCATGCCAGAAGACCTCTGCGTATGCGATTCTATAACTAGGGAAGACCAGAAAATAACTGTCAAAGTCGACAGCAGAAGATACAACAAGGAAATGACGGTTATCAAAGGCCTGTCCGAAGAATCAAACATCTCCGATCTAGCATCAACTTTGAAATCCAAGCTAGCATGCGGAGGCACGTCAAAAAACGGGGAAATCCAGCTACAAGGAGATCACAGACACAGAATAGTAAATATCCTGGTGAAAGAAGGATTCGACCGCAGCAACATCGAAGTCAAATAAAAAAAACCTGTCTTGTTAACCCATTACAACTTTCAACCAAATAATTTTGAACAAGACAGTTATGCCAAGAACTCCTGAAAACATTCACAGACACGAACTGATAGGCCTAGAAGCAGAGGTAACACAACACTCTGACCCAAGTCTTGAAGGCATCAATGGAAAGGTCGTGGACGAAACACAAGGCCTTCTCGTAATACAAGACAAAAAAGTTTCTAAGAAGAACGCAGTATTCATTTTCACACTGCCCAGCCAGGAAAAAGTAAAGGTAAAGGGAGAAGTTATACTTCACAGGCCTGAAGATAGAGTCAAAAAATAATTCTTGCAGGATAGTTCAGAACTTTCTCGCATCTACCTGATCCACCCTTTTAAAGGTTACTTACCAAGTCCGTGTTACACCCTACATAATAGGGTAACCGCTGGGACTCGAGCAGTGCTCGACACTCTCAACGGCCTGAAGGTAAAAACCCGCATTATACGCGTGTTTACAGTTTTAGAGGCCGTTCTCGAGTCGCTAGTTCAGAGGTGAAAAATTGCTTTGACACAAAAAACAGACTACGAAATCGAAACAGAGTACTCATTAAGAGGAAACGAGTTCACAGGAACAGTCGAAAGTACGAAAATGCAGAAATCCGCTACAGTAAGGTGGGAGCACGCAAAAGACGTACAAAAATACGAGAGAAAAGAAAGAAGAAACACGAAAATCACCTCTCACGTACCAGAAGAACTAGACGTAAAAGAAGGCGACAAAGTAAGAGTAGTCGAAACAAGGCCTATTTCCAAAACCAAGTCCTCTGTAATTGTAGAAGTAATCGAAAGCAACGGTGAGTAAAAGTTGAAACCAGTAGGAGCAAACATTACAAGAACGCTAGACAAAGGAGCAAACCTAGTATGCGCAGACAACTCAGGTGCTAAAGAACTCGAAATAATCGGGATCAAAGCACGTAAAGGCCGCAGATCGCGGAGAGAAAGCGCAGGCATAGGAGACCAAGTCAAAGTAAAAATTCTTCGCGGAGACCAAGAAGTAAAACACCAAGTATTCGACGCAGTGATAGTAAGACAGAGAAAAGAATTTCAGAGACCGGACGGAGTAAGAGTAGCTTTCGAAGACAACGCAGCCGTACTAATCGAAGAAGAAACAGGCCTACCCAAAGGAAACCTTACAAGAGGCCCAATCGCAAAAGAAGTAGTCGAAAGATACGGCCCTATCGGAAATATCGCATCACAGGTGGTGTAAAAAATGCAGAGAACAGAAAACTGGAGCAGCGACTGGAAATCAAGCAAAAACCCGACAAAACAGAGAAAATACCGGGACAACGCACCCCTACACGTTAAAGACAAAATGATCTCAGCAAACATGAACGATATTCTAAGAGACGAACTAGGAGTAAAGACGCTCACAATCGTTGTAGGAGACCGAGTAAAAATAATGAGAGGCGACGACAAAGGAACAGAAGGAATCGTCTCAAGAGTCGACAGAAAAGAAGAAAAAATCTATATTAACAACGTCGACAGACAAAGAACAGACGGAACAGTAAGAGAAAAACCTTTCCACCCATCAAACCTACAGCTTCAGGCCTTAAACCTGTCAGACCCAGACAGAATCGACAAATACGATGTCGACGACCTAGAAGCAATCGAAGTAGAAGACGAAGAACTGGACGAACTGGAAGAGGAAGAAGAAAACGAAATGATGCAGAGAATGCAAGCCCAGTCAGAGACAGACCAGCAAGAAGATGATGAAGAGGAAGATGAGGACGAAGAGGGAACTGCAGACGAAAAAGAAACAGAACAAGAAACTGAAACGGCGGAGTTCGATGCAGAAGAAATCGTAGAAGGAACAGTCGACGAAGTCAAAGAAGCAGTAGAGAACGGAGCAGACCCTCAAGCAGTGCTTGAAGCAGAGGAAAACTCCAAAGACAGGAAAACCCTTAAACAATGGCTTGAAAGCCGGACAGAAGAGGAATAAAAAACAATGGTACACCAAAAAAGACTTTCAGCACCAGAACACTACCCTGTAAGCAGAAAAGGCCTAACATACACCACAACAACAAAAGGATCAAGGCCTGCAAGCGAAGGAATCCCTGCAGTAATATTCCTGAGGGAAGTAACAGGATACGCTGAAACCAAGAAAGAAGCAAAAGAAATCATTAGAAAAGGACAACTACACAGAAACGGAGACCGCATAAACGATATCAGAGACAGCATAGGTCTATTCGACACTGTAGAGCTTGAAGCAACAGAAGAGACATTCAGAGTACTGCCTCAGAAAAGAGGACTGAACTTTTTAGCAACGGAAGACGACAGGCCTGCCGCAAAAATAACAGGTAAAACCCGTCAAGCAGACAGCTTCGTATATCACCTACACAACGGTGAAAACTACAGCTCCGAGGAATCATACTCAACAGAATCAACGCTAATATTCGGAGACGAAGTTGAAGAAGCAGAAATGGAAGAAGGCGAAAAAGTAGTAGTGCTTAGCGGACAACACGCAGGTAAGACAGCCACAGTAAAAGAAATTCATGAAAGAGGGATGGCAGACGATACTGCGACGGTCGAGACAGACGAATCAGAGTTCGAAATCCAGAAAGACAAACTGTTCGCAACAGGAGGAATAGAGGTCGAATAAGATGGCGGAAATGAAACAGATCCAAGTCGGAAAAGTAGTGGTAAACGTTGGAACAGGCCAAGTAGGACAAGAAGTAGAAAAAGCAGTCCAACTAGTAGAAAAACTTACTGGAAGCAACGCAGTAAAAACAGAATCCAAAGAACAAGCAAAAACATTCGGCCTAAGATCAGGCCTCAAGATAGGAGCAGCAACAACAATCAGAGGAGAACAAGCAAGAGAATTCCTAGAAAAAGTAATGCCTGCAGTAGAAGAAATAAAGGCCTCGCAGTTCGACGGCAACGGCAACTTCTCATTCGGAATATCTGAATATATTGACGTGCCGGGAATCGACTACGATGCAGACATCGGTATGATGGGATTCGAAGTAACAGTTACGCTTGAAAGACCAGGATACAGATTAAAAAAGAGAGATTACAGGCCTTCAGAAATAGGAGAAGACCATATAATTAGTGATGACGAAGCAAAGGAATTTGTCGAAGAAAGTTTCGGCGTTGAGGTGACAGAATAAAGATGAGTTATGAAGCAGTACTTGAACAGATAAAGCACAAGGACGGTAAGAGAAGAAAGTTTGAGAAAAACAATGCGCCAAAAGAAAGAGACTTCGGAAAATCCAAAAAAGAATGCAGAAGATGCGGCAGAACAGGAAGAGGAGTTATTTCAAAATACGATTTAAACTTCTGCCGGCAATGCTTCCGTGAAATAGCAGAAGAGCTCGGTTTCGAGCAACTAAAATAACGAGGAGGAAAAAACAATGCAACAAGACACATTAAGCGACGCACTAAGCGCGATCAACAACGCTGCAAGAAACGATAAAGAACACGCAGTGATAGCGCCTACAAGCAAAGTTGTCCAGAACGTACTCATAGAGCTCCAGCAAAAAGGATACATAGGAGTATTCGAGCTTATTGAAGACGGTAAAGGAAGCAAATTCAAAGTAGAAGTGAGAAACATCAACGAATGCCAACCAGTAAAACCTAACTTCTCCGTCAAAAAAGACGAGTTCGAAGACTGGGCGCAAAGATACCTGCCAGCAAGAGGATTCGGCGACCTGCTTGTAACAACCTCCCAAGGCATAATGACCCACGAAAAAGCAAGAGAAGAACAAGTAGGAGGAAAACTCCTAGGATACGTCTACTGAGGAGAAAAAAATGACACAACAAACAGTAAAAATTCCTGAAGGCTTCGAAGCAAACTACAAAGAAGGAGCCCTCACAATCAGCGACGGATCCCAAGAACTGGAAAAGAAAATGGATCACGCACTCGTAGACATCAACATCGAACAAAACGAGATCCAGATCTCAACAGAATCCAACAAGAGAAACGTCAAAAGCGTCCTAGGAACCTACAGAAGCCACGCAAACAACATGATAAACGGTCTCAAAGAAGACTACGTCTACAAAATGAAAGGCGTATACGCACACTTCCCAATGAACATCAAGAAACAAGGAGAAGAAATCCACATCGAAAACTTCATGGGAGAAAGAAACCCAAGAAAAATAGACATAATCGAAGGCGTCAACGTCCAAGTAAACGGAGACGACCTCGAAATCACAGGCCCAGACAAAGAAAAAGTAAGCCAAACAGCAGCAAGAATCGAACAGGCCTGCAGAAAAGGAAACAGAGACCCAAGATCATTCCAAGATGGAATCTACATTACAGAAACAAAAGGAGGTGGCCAATAAAATGGCTAAGAGGCAGAACACACACAAGAACAAGAGAATAAAGAAATCATGGAGAAAACCGCGCGGCAGACACAGCAAACAAAGACTCAAGCTAAAAAGCGCGCCGCAAATGCCGGAAGCAGGCCTAAGAACTAGTAAAGACATTAGAGGAAAACATCCCTCAGGATACGAAGACGCACTAGTACACAGGCCTGAAGACCTAGAAGAACTTGATCCCGAAACGGACGCGGCAAGAATCAGCTCGAAAGTAGGAGAGAAGAAAAAAGAAATGATAGTTGAAAAAGCTGAGGAACTAGAAATCAAAGTACTGAACCCGGGTGACCAGGAATGAATCTAACAAGTCAAAGAAGAATGGCAGCAGAAGTAATGGACATAGGAGAGAACCGCGTATGGATTGATCCAGAACATACAGATAAGGTAGCCGAAGCCATCACACGTCAAGACATTAGAAACCTTATTGAAGGAGGAGCAATCAGCAAAAGAAAAGTCAAAGGCACATCAAAAGCCCGTGCCAAAAAAATAAAGAAACAGAAACAGAAAGGCCGTAGAAAAGGACAAGGCTCCCGCAAAGGAAGTAAAACCGCCCGGAAACCTTCTAAACAGGCCTGGATGGAAACAGTAAGAGCTCTAAGAAAAAGACTCAAAGAAATGAGAGATAACGAAGAAGTAACCAAAGATGAGTACAGAAAACTCTACGATATGACCAAAGGAGGGTTCTTCAGAGACGTCAACCACTTAGAAAACTACGTAGAAAACAAGATGGAGATGACCAGCTAATGGCAGAGAACTCAAACTACAAAGTACCGCACAAGAGAAGAAAGAAACAGCAAACAAACTACAAAAGAAGAAGAAACCTCTTGAAATCAGGTAAACCAAGAGCAGTAGTAAGAACAAGCAATAAACACACAAAAGCACACCTATCATACTACCAAACCGAAGGAGACGAAAACAAATACTTCGTATCCACAGAAGACCTAGAAACCTACGGATGGGACAACCACACCGGAAACCTGCCAGCAGCATACCTAGCAGGATACTTACTAGGCGCAAAAGCAGAAGACGAAGAAGCAGTACTCGACATAGGCCTAAGACAAACCAAAAAAGGAGGAAGAATCTACGCAGCAGTAAAAGGAATGAACGACGCAGGCCTAAAAGTACCGGTAGGGGAAGAAGTAGTTCCAACAGAAGAACGCATCCGCGGACAGCACATTGAAGAAATGAAAGACATCGAAGTAGTAGAAAACTTTGAAGAAGTAAAACAAAAAATCGACGAGGAGGCCTAAAAAATTATGAGCCAACAACAAGAAGAACAAGAAATCTGGAAGCCAAAGACCAAACTAGGAAAAATGGTTGCAAAAGGCGAAATAACAGACATAGTAGAAGCACTAAAACACGACAGGCCAGTAATGGAGCCTGAAATCGTTGACCAACTAGTAGACCTGACAGAAGAAGTAATCCTGATCGGAGGAACACCTGGAAAAGGAGGAGGAATCCGAAGAACAGTATCAAAAAGAACAGCAAGAATGCACAAATCAGGAGCAAGGTACTCAAGCAACGCAATGTCAGTCCTAGGAGACAAAAACCGTGTAATAGGCCTAGGAACAGGAGAATCAGAAGACACACGGGCAGCAATCGACGCAGCAAACAGAGAAGCCAAACTCAACATGATCCACGTACCAAAAGGAAACGGGTCATGGGAAGACCGTGGAGACGACAGAACATCGATCCCATTCGCAGTAACAGGAAAATCAGGCAGCGTCACAGTCGAACTCAAACCCGCTCCAAGGGGAACAGGCCTAGCATGCAGTGACGAAGTAAAGAAAGTAATGGAACTAGCAGGTATCGAAAACATCTGGGTCAAAACACGAGGACAGACACAGACACGAGAAAACCTTGTAAGAGCAACCTTCAACGCGCTCAAAAAACTCGAAGAAATGGAGAGACCGGAGGCGTAAAAAGTTATGATAGCAGCAGTAAAAATCAGGGGAAACGTAGACGTGCCTAAACCAGTCAAAGATACGATGACAAACCTAGGCCTAGAAAAAAGAAACCAGTTAGTCGTATACGAAGAAAACGACTCGATCAAAGGAATGATGAACAAGGCCAAAGACTATATTACCTACGGAGAAATTTCCGAAGAAGTAGTGGAAGCCATAGAAGAAAAACATGGCGAAGCAACACATGGTAAAGTTTACAGTCTTTCCCCTCCAAGCAAAGGGTTTAAAGGTACAAAAAGACACGTTAATCAAGGCGGAAGTCTCGGCAAAAGACAAGCAGAAGAGATGGACAGCCTTGTAAAGAGGATGGTGTAGAAAAATGACTCGAAGAAGATCAAAGAAGAACAAGTCAGGAAGCCACGGATACGGAAGCAGCAAAAAGAACCGTGGAGCAGGAAACAAAGGAGGTCGAGGAAATGCAGGAAGAGGAAAAAAGGCCTCATCCAAAAGAATGACAAAAGACGGAGTAATAACACTGGGAGAAAGAGGGTTCAAATCCCGCAAACCAGATCAAAACGCCATCAACCTTAGAGATATTGACCAAAGACTAGACAACTACGTCGAAGAAGGCCTAGCACAGAAAGAAGACGGTAAATACTTTTTAGAGCTGTCAGATCTAGGCTACGAGAAAGTCTTAGGCCAAGGACAGATCAACAAAGAAGTAGAGATCACAGCAGAAAACTTCTCCAGCTCTGCCAAATCAAAGATTGAAGAAGCAGGCGGAGAAGCAGTTGAGGAATAAACAATATGAACAACGACTGCGAATACAATCGCAGAGAAAGTGACGAGGTTTTACAATAAACAATGAACTGGGTCCAGATCGCACAGTACCTTCCAACAGTAGAACAACCGGATAAAGAGCAGACGCTCAAACAGATGATGATCTGGACAGGAATCACACTACTACTATACTTCTTACTATCCGAAGTACCGCTATACGCAGCCGACGCCCAACAAGTCGAACAAGCGTTAAGCCAACTAAGAACATTTGAAACACTTCTAGGATCAGAAATAGGAACAATAATAACCCTGGGAATCGGGCCTATCGTAACAGCATCTATTGTACTACAGATGATGGTAGGATCAGACCTGTTAAAATGGGATACAAACACTCAGCAAGGAAAACAAAAATTCCAGGCCGCACAAAAACTTTTAGCATACTCAGTATGCGTAGTACAGGCCTCAGGATTCGTACTATCCGGAACATTCGGAGATGTATCAGGAAACTTCCCATTATTTGCAATACTGACGGCACAGATCACAGCAGGAGGATGGCTCATAATAATAATGGACGACCTAGTCCAAAAATGGGGATTCGGAAGCGGAGTAGGCCTCTTCATCGCAGGAGGAGTATCAAAAGCAATAATAATCGCACTAATATCCCCACTCACAGAAGGAGGTACACCCTACTGGATAGAAGGAGGAAACCCGGCAGGAGCACTGTTCTCATTTGCAACAACACTTGAGGCAACATCTCTCATAACAATGGTGTCTACAATAGGAGTGTTCGCAGCAGTAGTCTACCTACAATCAATGAGGGTAGAAATACCGCTTACATTCGGAAACGTAAGAGGATTTGGGCAAAAATGGCCGCTTAAATTCTTCTACACAAGCGTAATGCCTGTAATTTTCGTCGCAGCACTTATCGCAAACATCCAGATCATAGGGACGGTAGCAGCAGGACAAGACGGATGCAGCGTCCTAGGATGCTTCAGCGAAGGACAACCACAGTCAGGCCTAGTGATGCTAGTCAACCCGCCGACAGACTTTGTTTCAAACCTGGTAGCAGGAGGTCTAGGAGCAGTAGGAACAGGACAACTATTCCACGTACTATTCTACGTAACAATCTACACTCTTGGAGCCGTAGTATTCTCGATATTCTGGGCAAAAACCACGGGACAGGACTCTAGCTCTGTAGCAGAACAAATCCAACAGACTGGTATGAAAGTACCAGGATTCAGAAAAGACAAGAGAGTCATCAAAAAAGTACTGGACAGATACATCCCGGCCCTTACAGTAGTCTCAGGAGCTGCAGTAGGATTCATCGCAGCAACAGCAGACCTCATCCAAGCAGCAGGAGGAGGGATGGGAATACTCCTAACAGTAATGATCATCTACAGAATGTACGAACAACTCGCCCAGAAACACATGGAAGAACTCCACCCAGCACTCAAAGGCATGTTCGAATAAAAAAAAGAAGAAGAGGAACAGGCCTAAATGCTCTTACATTCTAGGCCTTCTATCTTCTCAAAATCGGAATCTTGCGTTAAAAGAGCTGCATTATGTGAAATGCATATAGATGCTATCATCAAATCGAACTCGCTGATTTCGGGGTAAGTCTCTTTCAATTCCGCGAATTTCTTTGCCTCTTTTTCTCCAGATTTAAGAGTATTCAACCGTTGTAAAAGTTTCTCCACTTGTTTTTCTACTTGTTTTTCTCCTTCTTCTGTATTTCTTGCAATTCTTGTTCCTTTGAATAGTTCGCATTGGATAGGGTAACAAGTTGAGAGTGTATCGAAGTTTTCGAGCTTTTCAGCTGAAATCTTTCCTCGAAGTAGATCTATTAGTACAGAGGTATCAGCCACGTTCATTTGAGATCTCTTGTGCTAAATTTCTTTCTTTCTCTTTCTATCGTTTCTTTTGCTTCCCCTATTTGAGGAAAGCTTCCTTCTAAATCTTTCAAGGACTGTTTTTCAGAAATTCTTTCAACCACATCCGAGAAGCTTTCATTTTCTTTCTTTAAATTCTTCAATTTTTCGTAAGCGCTTTCACGAAGCGAAACAGTTTTAGTGCTCATGTACTTATCTGTGTACTGAAAAATTAAATAATTTTTGAGACCAAAAATAGTGGAGGGTATAACCGTGTTATATCAGGCTGCGAAGGGTTTTTTACTCTATCAAATTAAATAACCAGATATGATTGAATTAGGCCTTTTGAGCATTGTAATTTTCTTGTTGGCTACTGTGATTTATCTCCAGCTAAATAATGAGCCAGAGTTCCCTGAAATTGAAGTTGATCCGGAGAAAGTTAGGGGAGCTGTCAGCGAGTCTTGGAGAGACCTCAAACTGGATAAAGAAATCGGAAGCTTGGAGAACCAAGTCTCAGAAATCAAAGAACTCCACACTGATCTAGAGACTATGATGAAGAATCCCCGGGAGAGAGGAGAGTTTGGTGAGGTGAAGCTTGAGGCCTTGCTTGAAGACCACCTACCCCAGTCGATGTATGGTGTACAGGGAGAAGTGGCTGGTAAGAGGCCTGATGCGTTTATTGAGTCAGCGGATGGTAAGATCTGTATTGATTCTAAGTTTCCGTTGGACAATTTCAAGAAGCTTGTTGATGAGGAAGACGAAAGTTATGAGAGAAAGTTCCGGAACGACGCGGAGAAACAGTTGAAAGAGATTGCAGAAAAATACGTGAGGCCTGATGAAGGCACGGCAGAATACGCGTTTGAGTTCGTTCCTTCTGAAAGAGTCTACTACTATCTTGTGAAGGAAGAATACCAGTTGCTCAGCAAGTACACGCAGAAAGGAGTTCAAGTAGTGTCGCCGTTAACACTGGGACACAAACTTGAGATCGTGAAGGGAGAGGCGCATGCACGAGAGATGTCGGAAAAAGCAGACGAAGTTATAGAGAAGCTTCACGCACTCAAGACGCGCCACGAAAAATTTGAGGACTCTTGGAGCACGCTCCGAAGACATATCAGGCGCGCCCATAACAAGGCCGACGAAGTAGACAAAGAATATAGAGACTTGAAAAAAGAGTTTGACTCAGTAAACCAACTACAAGATTAGCTGTTAACGCTCATCAAAATACAGGTACACAAGCAGAAAAGTCAAAAAGACCTGCGCAAACTTGTCCACTGCCTCAAGCAAAGGCTCGCCTCTCACCACTAACGAGAGATCAGGCCTATTAATAAAGTACCACAACACGATCTGCCCAACTGTAAACGGAATACCTAACAAGTAAACCTTTTTCCTGTGGAAATCTTTCACAACTAAGATAATGCCTGCGAAGAATCCTAGGCCTGCAAACGCAAAGCTGAGGCCTAAACCATTCAAACCTATAACCGGCGCCAAGTAAAAATGTATAACACCCGATACTGCGGCCAAAACAATTCCAGTATAATGTAGCAGTGTCAGGCCTTCAAATCTCTCCATAATAGTCTTTTAGGCCTTCAAGGTTTAAAATAAAAAGGGGAAAAATTGTTTTAGAGTTCTGTGAACTCTAGTTTGAGCAGTATGCCTACGATTGATACTGCTGCTACGACGTGTGTAAGAGAGAGCATTGCGATCTCTTTCATTCCTGCTCCGGGTTCGCCTATAGCGTAGATTATTGTCGCCCAAGAAGCGATCAGCACAAAGCTTGAAAGGTTCAAGAACTTTTCGTAAGGATTGTCGAAATACTGTTTCTTTCCCTCAAGCACTATCCACGCTCCTACTGCAGATATGGCGGTGACAAAACCTACTGCGCCATAACTCAACGGCTCGAACTCACCGCTTACATTCAGTACTTGGTGTGCATAAACCGCGACAAGCATGTTAGCAAAAACCGCGCATGCAACGGTAATCAAAGGCTTCCTATAGTCAAGACTCTTCAAATCCATATAAGATTAATGGCAGATCCGAGATATAAATTCAAGGCCTAAAAACTATCTTTCATGAAAATAACTAAAATCCAGGACGACGGAGAAAGGTTCATAATACACGGCGACCCACAGCTCTACACCCGATTAAAAAACGTTTTCGACCAGATGGGCCTAGGAATCTCAGTAACAGAATCCGAAACCGGAGTAGCCAATATCCTATACACCGAGAACAACCGCGACATAGTGCTCACAGTCCTAAACGAGAGAACAGAAAAATGAAGCCAGAACTAGAAAAAGGCGAAAAAATACTTTTCAACGAAAGAAAAACACCTCTAAAAGTCATAGAGGCCTCAGACACAATAATCGTGGAAGGCCCCAAAGGAGGCAGATACGAAATATTCGAAGACAACGACACCCTACTAGTAGCAAGGCCTGGAAAAAGAGACTACGCATCATACTGCAAAAACCTTAGAAAAACAGGCAAATGGATCAGAAACAACGACAAATGGACACACACCAAAACAAAGGCCTCAATCCAAATAAAAAAGAAAGAAAACGGCTTCTGGACAATAAAATCAGAAAAATACCAAAAAGAACTCGACACACCAAAATACGGCTACACCAAAAAGAAACACGCAACAAAAGACATAAAGAAATTCATCCAACAAAAACCAGAAGGTTGATATCTTGTAATTCGACTTAAGTCCACTAATATTTCTGTTCCAGTTTTGCTAAAGTTCCAATTATTATTACTGCTGCTATGACGTGTGTGAGGCCTAGGATGTTTATTTCTGCGGTTCCTGCGTTGGGTAGGTTTAGGGCTATGTGGCCGATGGGTCCGAAGGATGCGATTAGGGTTAGGCCTGAGATGTAGTAGAAGTATTCTAGTGGTTTTTGAGTGTATTTTTTCAGTATTTGTAGCGTGATGTAGGCTGCGGTTGCGGCTGCTGTTGTTGCTAGGCCTACTGAGGCGTATGTTAAGGGTTCGAACTGAGGTGTTATTTCTGCTGTTCTTCTTGAGAAAGCTATGACTCCGAAGTTCGCGGTCACAGACAATATTGCTGCTGTAAGCAGTTTTCCAGCTTCAGCTCGGTAAGTCATAACATAATTATTTGGTTTCTGGTTTTGAAATCAGTAACGATTTTTCGCTTCAGCTCGGGTTTGAAAGGCCTAGGTTTAAATTCGCGTATTTCTCTACTGTGTTTATGGATTCGGAGAAGTATGTTGCGGTTTCAGGCCTATTGTTTTTAGTGAGTTTAAAGTCTTTTGAAATAGCTGCAATGATTGCTCCGGCAACGGTTAAGACGTGTGAACTGGCGCCGAGATTTGCTTATTCGCTTTTACTATCTACTTTTGCTGTAGCTACTGTTGTAGCGTTCGGTTTCTCGGCTTACTATCTCCGTGTATTTATGCGTGAGTTCTGTAGGGAGAGGCCTGGTCTGTAGAAATTTTTCGTTGAACTCTGGTGTAACAAACTGTAAACGTTACCAACTCCAATACGGTTTGTAAAGGCCTTTTTCAACAGTGTTGGCAAGGCCTGGCGATAAATTGGGTGTTTTGGTGATGGAAGAGGAGATGAACTTGGTGTGTCTGCGGTACAGTGTTCCGGTATTTCTTTCAGCAGCTTTAGCTTCGATACTTTTCCTGTTTGTTGCTGCGTCCACGCCTTTTCCATGGCTGGACTTGCTTTTCCTTTATGTTCTGGTTTCTGCGACGGTCACAGCAGCCATATTTGCTTTTAGAACAGTGATTCATGGTTCTGGAACTACTTTCAATATTTTTGAGCTAGGTATTGCAGGCTTATCGGCTTCGGGAATGTCTCTTGTGGTTGCTGTCTTAGGCCTGTTTCTCAGCGGCATAATCGATTACATTAAGGGCGATCCATGGATAGGCGAGCTGGAGAGTCCGGAGGAAGAGATCCAGAGGATTGTTGCGGAGCTAGATCTTTCGGAAAATGTTTACAGCGATGCTGTCCAACTCTTTGAAAAGGTAGCTGATTTCGGATTGTTGAAAGGCAGGAATATTTCTGAAATCGTTCCTGCGATAATTTATATTACGGCTAGAGAGAATAATGAGCCTAAAACTTTGGAAGAGGTCTCGGAAGTGGCGAGAGCCTCCAAGAAAGAAATCGGCCGCGCTTACAGGCATATAGGCCGGAACACGGAGATACCTATCAGGCCTTCGCATCCGGCGGACTTCCTAGACGATTTTGCTTCAAAGATGAGGTTGGGCGATAACGTTGTTGAAAGAGCTGATGAGATTGTGGAGGGTGCTGTACAAAGCAGTGTTGTTTCAGGGAAGTCTCCTGCGGGAATTGCTGTCAGCGCGCTTTACTTGGCCTCGCATATAGAAGGCGAGCGGAGAAGCATGAATGATATGTCGAGAACGCTTGGTATAACTACTGTCACGATCAGAAACAGGAGTAAGGATTTGATAGATGCTCTAGGCCTAGAGGATTATCCAGAGCACCTTGATTCTTGAGGCTCACATTAGTTCAACTGTTTTTATGCATAAAATGGCTAATACTTCTTCCATTACATCTATGTAGGCTTTTGTAAGTCCTATGCGTTGGTTTTGCAGTTCTCCGTCTGCGTCTAGGACTGGGCAGCTGTGGTAGAAGTTGTTGAAGTCTTGTGCTAAGGTGTAGCCATAGTTGGCGATTACTGAAGGATCGTATTTTTCTTCCGCTTCTGCCAGCTTGACAGGTAACTTGGATATTGTGCTTACCAGCCTCAACTCTTCTTTTGAAAGTTCTGCGGCTTCAAAAACAGGGTTTTCTTTTTCAGAGTCTTTAATTATTTTTTTGGCTCTTGTCAGCGAGTAGAGCAGGTATGGTCCGGTCTCTCCGTTAAAATCTAAGGCCTTTTCTTTGTCGAACTCAAAGTCTCTTTTCCTCGAGTATTTCAATGTTTCAAATCTCAGGGCTGCGAGGCCTATCCGTTCTGCGGTTTCGTTTATCTCTTTTTCTTCTAGGCCTGGGTTGTTTTCTGCTACTATTTCCTCTGCTTTGTCTGTGGCTTCATCTATTACCTGTCTGGCGGTGATTATGTTTCCTTTTCGGGTTGACATACTTCCTTCTGGAAGGCTTATCATACCGTAGCTTATGTGTTTGAAGTTGTAGTTGAATCCTAGGCGTTCTGCGGCCTCAAATATTTCTTGGAAGTATTTGTCTTGTTCGCTGCCTACTACGTACATCATGTGTTCAGGGCTCCATCTCTCATCGCGGTACATTATGGTTGCGAGATCTCTTGTCGAGTATAAAGTGCTGCCGTCGGATTTGAGGATTACTAACTCGGATTTTTCTCCGGTTTCAGGATCAGGTTCTCCTACTTCTATTACAACCGAACCGTCTTCTTTCTTCTTGGCAACTTCTTTTTCAAGCGCTAGCTCTACTACCTCGTCGGTATAACCTTCTTGAACGTAGAATGATTCTCCTATCCACTCGTCGAACTCTACATCGAGTATGCTGTAGGTCTGTTTAAACCGTCTGATGCTTGCATCTCTAAATCTTTCCCAGAGGTTTTCAGCTTCTTCCTCTCCGTCTTCCAGTCTACTGAACCATTCACGGCCTTTATCCCTCAAATCTTCTCTCTTATCTTCTTCAAGCTCTTCCTCGAGCTGTCCGAACTTCTGATAAAGCTCTAACAAGTGTTCTATAGGCCTTTCCTCAAGCTCTTCATCACTGCCCCATTCTTCAAACGCGTACATCAGGTTTCCGAACTGGCCTCCCCAGTCGCCTAGATGGTTATCAGCTATAACAGTGTAGCCATTTCGCTCCAATACTTCGTTCAGAGAGGCTGAAAGCAAGGTGTTCCGTAAATGGCCTATGTGCATCGGTTTCGCGACATTAGGAGAGGACTCGTCGATTACGGCTAGGCCTTTATTTTTTTCTATAACTGTTTTTTCTCCGAGTTTAGAGATCAGATCTTCAGCATACTTCTTCTCGTCTATGAACAGGTTGAGGTATCCGGACTCAATTCTGGCGTCTTTCAAGTATGGGTTTTTGAACTCAAAACCTTGTTTAAACTCGTTTAAGGCCTGTTCAGGAGATTTTCCAAGTTGTGATGCCAGTTTAAATCCCAGTGGCAGCGCCAAAAATCCTTTTTCGTCTGAGTCAAGATGGTTTATTTCTATTCTAGTATCGACTTGGACTTCTAGTTCGTTGAGTCGTTCTTTGACTTCGTGTCTTACATCGGATTTGAGTTCTTGTAGTAACACTGTGTAAAACCAACTTGATTCAATCTTTTTTACCCTTACTGATCTCTGTTGTAGGAAAAATCAGGGAGAACATATAAATGCGGCTAGGCCTCAAATATTTTTTATGTCTTTAGATATTGGTGGAGCTATAAAAAATGGTATTAGCAATGTTGCTTCGAAAACTGGAGCAATCTTCATAACAACCCTAACATTAATTTACCTGATGTATGATGTAGCATTAGATACAGTTTTAGCAGGTCTTGGAGAACCACAGGTGTCTGAATTGGCGATAACGTCGAGTCTAGGCCTAGGACTATCGCTTCTCGGAGTATACATTATTTCTCTCGTATACCTAATGCTGGTGCTGCTAAGGGCTTTTGCGGCAGAAGAAACAAGCAGTGTGCCGGAAGAACTCTACAAGAATAAAATTTTATTCCCGGCAGTCAACTTAGTAGCAGGATCAATATTGTTTACAATCGCTGTAGGTTTAGGCCTTCTGGCATTGATAATCCCGGGTCTTTTCCTGTTAGTAGTGCTGTACTTCTACTCTTTCGAAATCGCGGTGCAGAACAAAAACTTTTTCCAGGCCTTCAAAGGCAGCTACGGATTAACTAAGGGTAGCAGAGTCGAGTTATTTGCATTAGGGGTAACGGTATTTCTCCTAATGTTTGTGATAGGTATTTTGACCATGCCTATCATGTTTGCTGCAGAGCTTGGAGGCACAGCAGTAACTTTGGCTGCTTTAACAGTCTACAACGCTGTGCTTGCAACAACGCTTGTCGCAACATTTTCGATAGCAGCACAGGCCTATAACCAGCTGTTGGAGATGAAGGGTTAAAGGCCTCAACTCTTTCACTTTATTATTTTTTTGCTGAGTTGCGGAAGTTGTTCTTTTTTACAACTTAATTCTCTGTAATTTTCGTTAAAAATCTGTGAAACACAGTTGAGTATATGAGAGACCGCGATAATTATGATGATGGTGAACAGGCTTGGAGGGTGTTGCTTATTCTTCTCGGTGCTGTTACTGGTGCTGCGTCCATAGCGATTTTAACCGGTTTTTGGCAGGAGGACCCGATACTGTCTCCGATTCTAGGTGTTATAGCATTACTTCTGCTTGTTGCTGGCGCTTTGCCTTAAAGTATTATTCATTTCTTCTCAGAAACTCTAGATAGGATGTTGCTGATGCCAGTAAGAGAGTTGCGCCTATCAGTTCGAGGCTTTCTTCAATAAAATGATCTGTGAACATGAATGCCAGGTCGTCCCAGTCATCGCCGTGAACATCTATAATTCTCTGTTCCGCTTCTTCGTAGGCTTGTTGAAGCTCTTCTCCTCCGATAGCGACGGTGGCGTCGAGGCCTATTTCTCCTAGTTGAGATACTCCGAAAGAGTGGCCGGGCCCTGAAATAGTAACTGCTAATCCGTAGAAAAATCCTCCTAAAATGAGCAACGCAAGGGTTCGCTTATGTTCTCTGACTTTTCTGCTGTAACGAAGGAATGCGTAAGCAGGTATAGATGCTAGGCCTCCGAAGTACAGTGTCTCGGCTACGTTGATCTGCTGCCAAGGAAGATCAAGTATGTCGCGGAATAATGCGTGCCGAGGATTCAGAGAGTCTTCTATCAGCATCAGGATGCCTGTAACCGCAATTAGGCTCCAAAACCTCTGGTTTAATGTGTCTGCTGTCAGCGAGGCTCTTTGGTAAATTTTGTAAGAGGTAAATATTAGGCCTGCTAGCATCGTCCACTGCATTATCTCAATTAGGCTTCTCTCTACAAATAGCGTGTTCCAGAAGAACGGGACTATTCCTCCTGGAAGCCCTCTCAGTTCGAAGACGTTCAAAACATCGATAAACAGAACTAGTAGATAAGAAATACCTAGAACTCCGAAGCCTGTCGCTAAAACGTGTTTATGCGTTACTTTAACTGAAAGTGTTTTTTCCCGGATTTTTTCTAAGCTCATATATTGTGGTGAGGTCTGCCAAAAATTTTTGGCGAAAAAACTTTTTTGGCGGTTAGTTCTTTTTTCAAAAGTTATTTGATTGACAGGCCTTCATTAGATTCCTGTCTATTGCGTTTCCATTCGATTTCAAGTTCTAGGCTCTCTTCGCCATTCTCTTCCTCTACCTTTATTTCGAACTCTGCAGGCCTATCTGTTTCTAGCTCTGCTTTTTGGCTCTCTGATTCCAGAGTTATTGGTTCTCCGGACTCTATTTTTTCAGCTATTGCTCTAAGTTTTCCTGCGATCTCTGCACCGTTCATTTCTTTTTCTATCTCGAAAAGAACTTTTTCAACCATACTTGCCTTTGATAGTTAAGCGATAAATAAGTTGAGGTCGGCCAGTATAACAATATTTTTTTTGTTTTTGGATTTCTTGATAGGCCTAATTTGGCTGTTTGAGATATTGTTTACTGTGAAAAATTGTGTTGAAGGCCTAAGATTTTTATTTAGTCTAGTTAAATCCTTCTTATGGTATATGAAGCCATTGCAGCATCGGGCAGTAGCCCTTACATTTGGGCATATATAATAACTGCCTTTTTGAGCGGTTTGGCCTTCCTATACCTCAGCAGAATATGGGATAACGTGCCTAGAAGATTCCCGATAGTCCACTTCTTTATTGTGACTTGGTCGGGGCTTATGTACCTTAACTTCGTTGAGGGACAGACTTTGATAAGCGATTATGCGTGGTACGTTGACTGGATGATATCTACTCCGTTGATTGTGCTAGCATTAGCTATGACTGCTACGTACAAGTCGGAGAAGAATCACTATGATCTGATAGCCGCTTTGATGGGGCTACAGTTCATGCTTATCGTCACAGGAATTATCTCTCAGGAAGCTGCAGCCTCAACAGCTTACGCGTTTTGGATTGGCTGTGGTTTACTGGCTGGAGTAGCGTACCTTCTATGGGTGCCGTTCCGAAAAATTGCTGAGGAGACATCAGACGTACTCGCTAAGAAGTACAAGCTACTAGCAGGATACATCACAGTATTCTTTGCGCTGTATCCGGCAGCGTGGTACTTAAGCGAAGTAGTCTATCCTGAAGGCCCAGCAATGCTAGGCGCCTTTGAGACATCTCTGGCTTTCGTAATCCTGCCGTTCTTCTGTAAGCAGGTCTACGGATTCCTAGATATGTATCTGATCCAGAAAGCTGGAGAGGAAATCTAGAACCGCTACAACAAAAAAACCTCTAACACTTTTTCTTTCTTTTTATTTATCTGATAACAAAAACATTATTGAGGACGAAAACTAGATGATAATAGGCAGCTTTGAATTAACAATTCTATTGTCTGCTGCAACCGTTCTCGGAATAACCGCATATTATCTGAAACAGCCAACACTCGTAGCATACCTATTTGCAGGGATAATTATCGGGCCTTCCGCGCTAGGGTTAACTGACACAACACCTCTTACTGAAACCGCCGCCGAATTAGGGCTCGCATTTCTACTTTTCCTTATAGGCCTTGAACTAAACTTTAATGAGATAAAACACATTTTAAGGCCTGTAACAAAAATTTCCGTTGGCGTGATGGCCTCGCTATGTATTTTAACTACTTTAACAGGAGTCTTAATAGGCCTGACCGTGTTTCAATCATTTTTACTAGGCTTAGCGTTTATGTATAGCTCTACAGCCATTGTAGAAAAGTTTTTGTCCGATATGCATCTTGTGGATGAGACGTTCGGAGAACTTAATACAGGAAACCTTATTATACAGGATCTGGCGGTCGTACTGCTAATGGTTATAATTACGTCAACGAGTGGTGGAGAAGGCATAATAGATAGTTTAGCTTATGCATCGGTCTTTCTTGTCTCAGCTATTGGTTTAACTCTGATCGCTTCCAAAATACTTCTTCCCCGGCTAATGTCTTATATGGCTTCCAGAAATCTTCCCATATTTATAACGGGCATGGCTTGGCTATTCTTATTTTTAGTAGCTGCAGAAGCTGCAGGAATGAGCATCGAGATAGGAGCGTTTATAGCGGGTTTGGGGTTAGGCCAGCTAAATTTCTCTGAAGAAATTAAGTACGAGATAAAGCCGTTAACAGAACTGTTTATCGCTTTCTTCTTCCTGAACTTTGGGATGGGCATATCTGAAGGAAATTTCCTTTCAATGTGGCCTCAAGCAGTTTTACTAGCATTAGTATTAATGGTTTCTAAACTACTGCTCACTTTTACCTTTACAAGGCTAGAAGGCTACTCTCTAGAGACCTCTCTAAAATCAGGCCTAACAATGATGCAGACCAGCGAATTTTCGCTTGTTTTTGCAGCAACTCTAGTGGCGGCAGGATTAATAACAGATGATTTAGTAGGCCTAATAACACTTGTTGCAATACTGACAATGACTGCATCAAGCTACGTAATTATTATTCACGAAAAAATAGTGAGAAAGATTTTAGGCTCTGAAAATGAAGAAAAATCATTTCAAAGCCATGCAATAGTCCTAGGATACGAAAATAATTTAGAAGGATGCATAGAGATTTTAACCAGTAAATTTGATGCTGTAACAGTGATAGACGATGAACCACGGAAAGAATTCTTTTCCGCAAACTATGTCTATGGAGGCGTATACCACGAGGATCTAAGATCAGAAGAAGGAATAAAAGATGCAGAATTTGTAATGGTGAACATAAATGATAGAGACCTTCACGAAGAAATTCTAGAAGAAAACAAGGAAGGCCTTATACTATTGAAAACCGGAACAAATCATGATAGGGCTAAAACATACTCTGAAGATGCGTTAATATCTGGAAAACTGTCGAAACTGTTGAGGCAAGAGGGATGGAGGGGTTCTAATTGATAGAAACTGTGTTTATGCTCTCAGTATTATTTGGCGCAGGCTTTGTTGCCGCAGTATTCTCCAGGGCATTTAACCTGCCGATTATACCTTTTCTAGTTTTATCAGGCCTGATTTCTTCAGTCTTTGTAGACTTTGAGCCATCAGAAATGCTTTTAGTCGGGATTCTGTTTTTAATATTCTATATCGGTCTCAGAACCGACCTACAAGGTTTCAGAAAGATATCTGCAGATAGCATGAATATAGCTATGGCCCAGATAATTATAGTGGGCTCTATAGGCTTTTTAATAGCGGAATTAATAGGCCTACAAACTGTAGAAAGCCTATACATAGGTCTGGCTGCTGCTATAGGCTCAACTCTTGCCGGAACTGATTTATTCGACCAGAAAATGAGAATGGATCTCCACCACGGTAAGATATCTACGGGGACAAACCTAGTCCAAGATATTATGGCTGTAGTGCTTATAACTGCTATAGCTTCGCAGACTATGGGAGAGGCCTACATAAATACTTTAATGACTGTAGCATTGCTTGTTGGAGCATTAGTTATACGATACTTTGCTTCACCAGTAATACAAGTTTATCTTAAGACTGTTGAACTTCAGGCATTATTTGTAATATCTGTGTTCAGTTTAAGCGCTTCCATTGGATACTATACTGGTATCTCCATGGTTGCATCATGTTTTGCGGGAGGCCTTGCATTCTCTAAAGGTCTAAGAACTGACGAATTCTTAGACTCTGTCGAGTATATAAAGGACTTTTTCGCAGTCATCACATTCGTAGGGATAGGCGCGTTAGTATCTATACAAGACGTGACGTCCATCTATCTAGCAGCAGCCATTCTAGCCTTAGTCATGGTTTTAAGGCCTCTAATAATATTTTTCACTGCCTTGCTTGATAACAAGTCCTCTCTTACCGCATTTAAAATTTCATTAAATCTGTCCGAGGTAAGCGAGTTTGTCTTAGCAGCGGTTTTACTGGCTTTCCTAGAAAATAGTATATCTAACACGGTTTTCGAATCAGTCGTCATAGCTATGGCAGTATCAATGATAATAGTAGGCCTAGCATCTCACAGAAAGTATTACTTATTCGAGAAAATAACCGGGCCTGTCAGAAAATTAAGACGTATTAGGTCAACTCCTTCTAAAAAACTCGATCTCAAAAACCACATTATTTTAGCAGGCTTTGGAGGAATAGGGGCTAATATTGCTGAAGAATTACAAGAAACAGGCCATGACTTTGTAGTAATCGACTATAAGAAATCAAATATCGAAGAAGCTGAAATTAACCATTATGAACGCTTATTTGCCGACTTGACAGACTATAAAACCTGGGAGAACGCAAACTATAAACAAGCAAAAATCATAGTAGTAACAACAACTAACTCGCTTGTTTTAGAAAAAATCAAAGAATTAAAGCATCAAGCCATAGTTTTAGTAGAGTCTAAGCAAGATTTAATCCGGCTTGAGGAACACGATCATATACAAGCTGTTTCAAAAGATCAAATTATCGATAATTCGCTAAAAGAATTATTGCAAGACCTTCTATTTGACTGAAGGCCTTTTTAATCCTACTTTGCCATAAAATATTGTTTAGGAGCTTTGCATCCAGAAATTGGGCGGATTATATAATAAAAGGAAACCAACTTATTCTCAACAGGAATGACAATGCTGACGTACCTAGAGTTCTTAATGGTTTTTTTAGCCACTCCAATAATAATCCTTGCTCTTTTATCCATGCTCAGAAGTAAAAAACGCATTTGGTGGGATAAAAACGCCTTTACAGGCCTTATGATAATATATTCTTAGCATTTGCATATACCACTCCTTGGGACAATCTAATGATAGAGGCAGGCGTATGGTGGTATGGTGATGGCTCAACGCTCATACATTTCTGGGAAGCACCTCTCGGAGAATACCTTTTCTTCATATTACAGCCAATACTCACAGCGTTTTTCCTATACAACATTACAGAAGTTAAAGACGTCAGCCTCAAAATATCACGGAGAAACAGATTCTTAGGGTCTATTGGAGGCCTAACAGTAATGGCGATAGGAGTGATCGGTCTTACAAACCAGTCTACGTTCTATCTTGGATCAATTCTTTTCTGGGCAGGCCCTATTCTGGCTATTCAGTGGGGTTTTGGATGGCCTTACTTGTTAGAGAACTGGAAAGTTGTTCTTACAGGAGTAATGGTTCCTACTACGTATCTCTGGATTGCTGATGCATGGGCCATAAGCCAAGGCATATGGACTATATCTGAAGACTATACGGTTGGCATAACTTTTGGATCCTTGCCTTTGGAAGAGGCCCTGTTCTTTTTGGTAACTAATGTTTTCGTGGTTCAAGGCCTTGTAATGTACCAATGGGTGGCAGAGAGAAAAGGTGTTAAAAACTACTTGTCTGGGCTTATAGAAAAAATCGGGTAACTGTGTTTGGCGGATAAAAATGCGTGAAAAATACTTTCTAAACCGTAGGCAACGCAAAAAAGCTATTAGAACAATTATTTATCCTGTCTGGATAATTCTTGGCTTAACAATCTTTTTCGGATTAGTCATCGATTTGCCTTTGTACATTCAGTTTATTCCGTTTCTAGCAAGTATTGTCTTTCTAGGCCTGCCTCATGGCGCGGTAGATCATTTGATAATTCCGAGAGCAGAAAAAACAGAGCTATCAATTAACTGGATGGCAACGGTAGCAGCAATTTACCTGGTTTTAGGAGGCCTTTACCTCCTAGCCTGGTATCTGGCGCCGGTTATGTCTTTTGTATTCTTTATTTTGATGACCTGGTTTCACTGGGGTCAAGGAGAGCTTTACATATTAGAGAATCTGGTTTTCGGAACTGAGATTTCAAAGTTTCACAAAGCACTAGAAGTTCTTGTGAGAGGCGGAGCTCCGATGATTCTGCCGTTGGTGGCTTTTCCAGAGTACTATCGTTTTGTTGCAGAGTCGCTGGTAGCTCTTTTCACTGATCAAAACTCGTTGGGTGTGGTGGAAATATTTTTCCAAGAAGAAGTTCGGCTCCTGCTATTTGTAATATACTTGGCGCTATCAGCAACACTCCTTTCCATATTGTACGTAAAATTTGAAGGCCTTGAACTACGTATAAGCTTTATTGAGCTAGTTTTGCTCACGTTTTTCTTTTTAACGGTGCCTCCGATACTGGCGGTAGGAGTTTACTTCTGCTTCTGGCACTCCTTAAGACATATCTTCAGATACTCTATGCTCAACAGTAAATCAGTCAAAAACCTAGAACAAGGTAATTTAAAGCCTATAATAAAAGATTTTTCGCTTGAGGCAGCACCCCTAAC
>LKMJ01000791.1_pt1 | contig 25985 bp, 23 predicted proteins | sample 643391 | NCBI WGS metagenome assembly LKMJ01 (sample SAMN04112250, study PRJNA286221) | soda lake metagenome | biome: soda lake; feature: Kulunda Steppe; material: water; isolation source: sample PL-Br10 brine of Picturesque Lake | place: Russia: Kulunda steppe | collected 2010-07 | reverse complement strand
CCTGGCAAATATCAGAAATAAATTCCAGATAAAATACCCGCCTTTCAGAGAGAAAAATTAAATTCAGCCAGGAGTTAGTTTTAATTAGAATGGAGATGATTAAAGTGAACAGTTCAGAAATTCAGCCGGAAGCAGAAGAAGAGTTTGAGCAGAATGTTTCAGGAAAATCAATGATATCAGATTTTCATTTTCCGGAGAAAGCTAAAGCAGCCGAGGAAATTCCTGGAGGGTTAAGAATAGATTTTGCAAAGAACCGGCTGGAGCTGCTCTGGTATCGGCCCGGTGTGGTCAGGGTGATTTTTGCTGATAACAGGAACTTTACCAGAAAGACAACTCCGGCAGTTTGCCAGGAATTTACTCCGGAAAAGCTGGCAGAGAAAATTGATTATCAGGAGGACGCCAGCGCGGTGCTGCTTTCCGGACCTGTCTGCAGTGTCAGGGTGGAGCTGGCTCCCTTTTCCTTGAATTTTCTTGATGGTGAGGACGAGATTATTCAGGCTGATGTTCCCGGCAGATCAGCGGGCTGGCGGCGCAATCAGGTCTGCTGTCAGAAAAAGTTAAGTCCGGAGGAGAGAATTTATGGCCTGGGCGAGAAAACCGGTTTTCTCGATAAAAGAGGACGAAGCTATACCATGTGGAATACCGATGCCTATGAGCCCCATGTGCCATCCACCGATCCCCTCTACATTTCCATTCCTTTTTATCTGGGTTTTATTCCTGGTAACAGTTACGGAGTTTATTTTGATAACAGCTACCGATCTCATTTTGATATTGGTCACAGCTCTTCCCGGCACCTTTGTTATCGGGCTGAAGGAGGCAGTCTGGATTATTTCTGGCTGGCCGGACCGGAACTTGAGGATGCGATAAAATCCTTTACCTGGCTTACCGGCCGAACTCCCCTGCCGCCTCTCTGGTCGCTGGGCTATCACCAATCCCGCTACAGTTATTATCCTCAGGAGGAGGTCCTGAAACTGGCCGATAAATTTCGTGAAAACAAAATCCCCTGTGATGCTATTCACCTTGATATACATTATATGGATGGTTACCGGGTTTTCACCTGGGATCAGGACCGTTTTCCCCATCCTGAGCGGCTGACAGAAAAACTTCAAGAAAGGGGTATTAAGCCGGTAACCATTATAGATCCGGGGGTGAAAATTGATCCGGAATATCAGGTTTATCGCAGCGGTCAGCAGCAGGATTATTTCTGCCGTTATCTTGATGGCCGTCTCTGCCGGGAGGATGTCTGGCCGGGAAAAACCGCCTTCCCCGATTTTACCAGGGAGGAGGTACGCCGCTGGTGGAAGAGCCTGCATAAGGATTTTCTCAATAGCGGTATCCGGGGTTTCTGGAATGATATGAATGAACCGGCAGCTTTCAATGACAGCATGACGCTGGATGAAGAGGTGGAACATCTGAATGATGGCGATCCCGGTCCCCATCTGAGATTTCACAATCTCTATGCTCTGGAGGAAGCCCGGGCCACCAGCTCGGCTATCAAAGAGTATCAGCAGGAACGCCCCTTTGTCCTGACCCGGGCCGGCTTTGCCGGCATTCAAAGATATGCTGCTGCCTGGACCGGAGATAATCGCAGCTTCTGGCGGGATCTCGAACTGGTAATGCCGATGCTGGCCAATCTGGGTATGAGCGGCCTCGGTTTTAGCGGAGCCGATGTTGGTGGTTTCACCGGTGATACCAGTGGTGAGCTTTTAACCCGCTGGATCCAGCTGGGAGCCTTTATGCCCTTTTTTCGCAATCATACCTCCCTCAATACCAGAAACCAGGAACCCTGGGCCTTCGGGGAACCTTATACTTCCATCATCAAGCGCTATATCAAGCTGCGTTATCAGCTACTCCCTGAAATTTATAATCTTTTTTATCAGCAGGCCGAGATGGGTCTCCCTGTCTGGCGGCCGCTGGTGCTTAATTATCCCGGAGACCTTGAAACCCACAATCTTTCTGATCAGATTATGATTGGGGACTCCCTGCTGCTGGCGCCGGTTATCAGACCGGACAGCCGGGAGAGAAGAGTTTATCTGCCGGGTTCAGGCTGGTATGATTTCTGGAGCGGCAAGTACTACCAGGGAGGTGAGAGCTATTTGATTGCAGCCCCCCTGGAAAAAATGCCGATCTTTGTGGCAGAAAATTCCCTGCTCCTGACCACTGAGGCAGACAAACTTTATACCGGAAGGGGTTTTTCTGATCTGGTTTTAAACATTTATCCCGGCCGGAGGCAGGTAGAGTCTTCGGGCAGTATCTACGAAGATGATGGCATCAGCTTTGACTATCAAGAGGGAGGGTATAATCTGATCAACTATCAGCTGGAATCTACCGAGAACAGCCTGAAACTGGAACTGGAAACCGAAGAGCAAAACTATTCCGGGGGAATTCAGGATTGTACCATCAGGTTTACCGGGCTGGAAGCTGCCCCTCTGGCAGTTGAACTAAATGATAAAGAAATTCAGGATAAATATAAGTACCAGGCCGGGGAACTGGAGCTGATACTTACAGAGCTGGATCAGACTAAACTGCTGGTTAAGCACTAATAACAATTCCTGCTTGACAAAAAAATTACCAGGTGTTATTATGTTTTCAAGTAAAATTTTTCTCTCTATTTAAAAATTATTCCAAAATAATTGGAAAAATATTTTTTACAGTGACAATAGAGTTCGGGTTTGCTTCACTGATAATTATACCGAGAATAAAAAGGGAGGATGCGATTCTGATGGTGAATAATGAGATGACTGCAGAAAATTTGAGATCTGCCTTTGCCGGAGAGAGCCAGGCCTATCAGCGCTACCAGGTCTGGAGCAATAAAGCTGAGGAGGAGGGTTTTCCGGGGGTTGGGCTTCTTTTTAAGGCCGTGGCCTTTGCTGAACAGATTCATGCTGGCAATCATTTTGGAGTTTTGGAAAATGTTAAGGGAGATTTTCTGGTTGCTGCCGGAGCAGGTTTTGGCATCGGTGAAACAGCAGAAAATCTGAAAGATGCCATTGCCGGAGAAAAACATGAAATAGAGCAGATGTATCCTGCTTTTTCTCAGGTGGCTAAAAACCAGAAAGAAAGCGAAGCCATTAAGAGCTTTCATTATGCTCTGGAGGCTGAAAAAGCCCATGCTGAACTTTTTTCCCGGGCTAAAGAAGCGCTGGATAGCGGCCAGGATTTCGAAGTTGATTCCTTCCAGGTTTGCAAGGACTGCGGATACACCGTTAAAGAGGAAGCTCCGGATAAATGTCCGGTATGTGGAAAAGAGGCAGAAAGTTTTAGAAAATTTGCCTGAGACCTGCATTACTTTTTTGGAATGCAGGATAATTTTAACCGGGTGTAAAACCGGTTAAAATAAAAATAAATAAGGAGGCAAAAATATGTCAAAGTATCAAATTAAAACCCTGCAGGATCCCTCTGACAAGACTGCCCTGGAGAAGAAGCATGTTCCTTATTTTATTGACGTGCCGGACAAAGTTAAAAAAGGTGAATATTTCAAGGTAACTCTCAGGATGGGCAAAGAGATTGAACACCCCATGGAAGAAGGTCATTTTATCCAGTATGTTGCCCTTTATGCTGATTATTTCCAGCTGGCCCGGGCCGATTTCAATCCAGAAGCCAAGGCAGAGGTAACCTTTAATGTTAAACTGGAGGAACCTGCAACACTAAAAGCCTTTGAAAGCTGCAACCTTCATGGACAGTGGGAATCCAGTCATGAAATAACTGTAGAATAATCTTTTTTAGCTTAATTTTATGCAGGTAATGCCTTTGCTGGCATAAACCTGCCGGAGTATCTGCCCCGGCCTGGTTATCAGGCCCGGGGCTATTTTTTATCTCACAGTAGTTGCCCGGGGTTTTCCGACCGAAAAAAGAATAGCCTGGATAAAACAGATTCCACTTTTTTAAAATTTTTAGGGTTTAAAAGGGTGAGAAACTTGAAAAAAAGTAAAAGGGGATATGATAATAAAGCAGTTAATGGTTATGTTGTAGCACTGGGAGGTGCTAACCTTGATATTAAGGGTTACCCGGAAAAATGTTTTATTCCAGGAACTTCTAATCCAGGCCGTATTTTCAGCACACCCGGGGGAGTTGCCAGAAATACAGCAGCCAGTCTGGCAGAATTGCAATCCAGGGTTTACCTGATTTCGGCAGTTGGTCAGGATTTTTATGGAGAAATGATTCTTAAGAAAACAGGAAATAGTGGTGTTAATCTGGAATATATTATAAAGTCCAGCAGATATCAAACCGGAACCTATCTGGCTCTTCTGGATAATCAGGGAGAGCTTCAAGCCGCTGTGGCAGATATGGAGATAATCCGTGAAATAGTACCGGAAAAGCTGGAAGATATGTTCTGTCTGTTAAGTCAGGCCGACTATATTTTTGCCGACACCAATCTGCCAGTTCCGGTGCTGGAATGGCTTATGGCTGCCGGTTTTGAGGCGAATATAATTGTTGACCCTGTTTCTCTAAAGAAGGCCGGTAAAATTAAAAACTTAATCGGTAAAATAGCTTATCTAACCCCTAATCTGGAAGAATTCTTTTATCTCTATGGACTAAAAGAAGATCTGAAACTGGATATAAATAACAAAAATAATTCTAACGGGACATCTGGAGCTGCAGGAAAAGTCAGAAGAATAGCAGAAATTGTCGTCAGCAGCAGAAGTAAGTTAACCCCCGGGACAAAACTTCTGGTAAGTCTGGGTTCTGCCGGGGTGATATATGCTGGGCCGGAGCAGAATTTTTATCAACCTTCTCCCGGAAAAAAGGGGAGAAAGATAATAGAAACCACCGGAGCAGGCGATGCTCTGACAGCCGGTTTTATCCGGGGATTGCAGCTCGGTCTTGATCCGGAAGAGGCTGCAGCCCTGGGGCAGCAGGCTGCCCTGCTAACCATCCAGTCACGGGATGCGGTGGTAAGCAATCTGGCCGAGCAGCTGGCTGGAAATAAGGAAACGGGGGATTTTAAGTGAAATCTTTAATTATAGCTGACAGGATTCAACAGGCAAAGTATGACAGGCGGCCGGTGGTTGCTCTGGAATCCACGGTGATTACTCACGGGATGCCTTATCCCGAGAATATCGAAACAGCTCTTGAGGTTGAAAAAATAATTGAAAAAGAGGTAGCTGTGCCGGCGACTATAGCCGTTCTGGCAGGCAAAATTAAGGTAGGTCTTTCCCGGAAGGAAATAAAGGAGCTGGCTGACAGAGAGGATGTTGAGAAAATCAGCCGCCGTGATATTCCCTGGGCTGTAAGTTCAGGCAAGTATGGCTCTACCACGGTAGCTGCGACAATGATTGCTTCTCATCGGGCCGATATCAGGTTTTTTGTCACCGGGGGAATTGGCGGTGTTCACCGGGGAGGAGAAAACAGCCTTGATATTTCTGCTGATCTAACCGAGCTGGGCAGGACACCTGTGACTGTTATTTCGGCAGGTGCTAAAGCTATCCTTGATCTGGAACTTACTCTGGAAAGGCTCGAGACCGAAGGTGTTCCGGTGCTGGGCTTTAAGACCGATGAATTTCCAGCTTTTTATTCCCGGAAAAGTGGTCTGAAGCTAAAAATCAGGGTGGACACACCTCAGGACATAGCTGAGATAGCAAGAGCCAGAGATGACCTTGAGTTGAAAAACGGTATTCTGGTTGCCAACCCTATTTCCCGGGAAAGAGAAATTCCGCTGGCTGAAATTGAGCCTGAAATAAAAAAGGCAGTAGCCGAAGCCCGGGATGAAGATATTTCAGGATCTGCTCTGACTCCCTTTTTGCTGGAGAGAATAAAAAAAATATCCTCCGGGCAGAGTTTAAAGGTTAATATAGAACTTTTAAAAAATAATGCCAGACTGGGAGCCAGGGTTGCGGTGTCTCATCAGAATCTGGAGGTTATGGGTGATTAAATTTTAAGCAAAAATAAAACCTTCAGAAGACTATTTGATTTATAAACCTGCTTATTGAATGTTTACCAGCTATAACGTCTTCTCCTTTATTCAATAAATTTTTTTGGGGTGGTGAAAGTTTAATTATGACTGCAAATAATAATTTTGATAATGGCAAAAATGCAGCCGGCAGAAGAATTACTCTGGATGTCAACAACATGTTTGCCTCAAGGCTGGGGGAGGAACACGGCATCAAGAAAGCCCGGGTATCTGAATTAAAGGCCCGGACCCGGGAGGTCCATTACCGGATACAGGAACAGAAGCCCGGTTTTACCAGATTACCCTTCCGCCAGGAAAAGGTGGTAACCAGAATTAGAGAAATGGCTGAAGAAAGAGCAGGAGATTATGATAATTTTGTAGTTCTGGGCATCGGGGGCTCAGCCCTGGGTAATATTGCTCTTCAGACAGCTCTGAATGATCCCTATTATAATCTTAATTCTGGGGTAAGAGAGGGCTATCCCAGGCTTTTTGTGCCGGATAATGTTGACCCGGAAAGGTTTGCTGCCCTGCTGGATTTTCTTGATATGGAAAGGACAGTCTTTAATGTAATTTCTAAATCAGGCAGCACGGCAGAAACCATGAGTTTGTATTTGATTGCCCGGGAGGCGGTAGCAGAAGAAGTTGGTCAGGATCGGGTAGACGAGCATTTTATTGCCACTACCAGCAAGGATTCCGGTTATCTAATTGAAATTGCCGGGCGGGAAGGCTATCCCTGTTTCAGCATTCCCGAAGATGTGGGAGGGCGCTTCTCGGTTTTAACTCCGGTTGGGCTGGTATCGGCCGCCTTTACCGGTATTAATATTTCAGAACTTCTGGCCGGGGCAGCTGAAATGGCTGAACGCTGTCGGGAGGAAAATATCTGGCAAAATCCTGCCTATCTTCACGGGGCCCTGCAGTATCTTGCCTATCAGGAAGGCAAGAGAATGACGGTTATGATGCCCTACAGCCATGCTCTTAAGGATCTTGCTGACTGGTATCGCCAGCTCTGGGCAGAATCACTAGGCAAGGAAGTCAATCGCAAGGGTGAGCGGGTCAATGTGGGCCCCACTCCCATTAAGGCCCTGGGCGCTACCGATCAGCATTCCCAGGTTCAGCTTTATATGGAAGGACCCTTTGATAAAATCATTACCTTTATTGAAGTAGAAAATCACCGGAGAAATCTTGAGATGCCGAAGCTTTATCAGGATCTCGATGGTCTGAATTATCTGGGAGGTTATTCGCTGGCCCGGCTTCTTAATACCGAGAAAAAGGCCACCGAAAGAGCCCTGGCCAAAAGAGGACGGACCAATGCAACCATTAAAGTACCTGAAGTTACGGCCTTCACCCTGGGCCAGCTCTTTTATCTGCTGGAGATGGAGACAGCCTTTGTGGGAGAACTTTTTAACATCAATACCTACAATCAACCCGGGGTCGAGCTGGGGAAAAACTATACCTACGGAATTCTGGGCCGGGAAGGCTATCAGGAGAAAGAAGAAGAATTTGAAAACTGGTCAGAGCCTGATCCTGATTTAATATTATAAACTGACTTTAAAAATCTTGAACTAAACTCCAAAAAGCTTGAATCAAACTCCGCTGATTATCTTTTTATCCCGGTGGATTGATTTGCAGGAGGAAAGTCAGGATTGAGAGATAAATCATAACCGACAGGGCCTGTTGCAGGCAGCTGACAGGGGGTGAAAATTTATTGAGGTCAGAAAATTTGTTTAAGAAATTTGAACGGGAGGGTGAATTGCTTTATGGCCGCAACATTTTTAGCAGAAAGCAGCCCCGTTCCCGGGTTCTCAATGAAATAAAGCAGGAAGTGGAGAATGTGCTGGATAAATACCCCGTTGTCCCAGGAAATGTTCTGGTTGATTTTGTTGAACTGCATAAATCCGATTATGGATATTATCTGCTGTGCCGGGATAGGGACTGGCAGCAGCAGAGCGGGGATTTGCCTGAGAAGCTGGAGCCTGAAATGGTGCTGGACTGGTGGCAGCAGCTGGTGAAGACATTGAATTACCTCAGGGCTCCAGAACTCGGCTGGAGATTTATTACCCTGGACCAGCTGAGATTTTCCGGTAGTCTTTCTAATTCCAAAAAACCGGAAGTGAGACTGCTTCCCCCGGAACTGGCTGAAATTTTAATAAAATATGGAGATGCCGAAAAGCAGCTGACTGAAGAATACTTCCGTCCTCCGGAACTGATTGAAGAGGGGGGCTCTGCAGGAGAAAAGTCTCTGGTTTTTTCTCTGGGGGTGATAATCTATTATTTTCTGACCGGCAGCTCTCCCTTTCAGGGGCGGGATAAATCCGAAGTTGTCGACAGGATTATAACCGACAGCCGACTAAAATTGCGAGATTTAAGACCAGAAATTGCTCCGGCTCTGGGGGAGCTGGTAGACAGCTGTCTGGCTTCCCGGCCGGAGGATCGGCCAGGAATGGTTGAGATGCAGGAAAAAATCCAGGTTCTTTCCGGTCAAAAGCTAAAACTGGATCCCAAAGATTACCAGCAGGAAAGAAGCAGAATTCAGCGCAGTATTAAGTTTTTTAACCTGAAGCAGACTCTTAAGCTTAATGTAAAAAGACGCTGGCATTTGTTGCTGCTGTTTGCTGTAATAATTATTATGATTCCCCTGATGTTTTTATCAACCGGAGTTGAAGAGCAGATAACCTCTTCTCATTCTGCTGAGGAGGTTACCCGTTATTTTTATCAGTCAATTAATGAAAAGAATTTAACTCTTCTCGATGACACTGCAGTTGTTGATCTGGGCCGGCTGAGAAGGATGGTGTCAGAATCTCATGTTATGGAAACCGTTCGGCAGTTCTATGAGATGCAGATACCCGAGGAGGAAGCAGAGGAGGAGCATATAGCAGCTGAATCTGTCGGGGAGGAATTTGAAACCCTATTTGGAGTGGAAAACCTGGACCTGGCACCCGAGCAGGAGAACGAAGAGGAAATAATTTTTCGGGCAGATTATCAATTTTTCATTAATACTGAAGAAGGCAGAGTAGAGCTGGAAGCCCGGGATTTCCTCAGGCTGAATATTGTTAATGATCGCTGGCAGATCACCGGAATTTCAGGATTAATTAAGGACATCATAACCGGAGATTTTGAAGAGCCTGGAAACGGTGGTTAAAGATAAGTTTATTTGATTGAGGTTGAATGCAAAGGGGGAAAAAAATGTCTGCTGAGCTGGTAGAAATTGACTGTGAAAAAGCCGTGGATTATCTTACTAACTGGATAGCTGACAGAATAACCTCCGCCGGCAAATCCGGAGGCATTGTTGGTTTGAGCGGGGGACTTGACTCTTCCGTTACCGCTGCTCTGGTTAAAAGAGCCTGCGGGGAAGAGTCGCTCGGGCTGATCATGCCCTGCCACAGCAGCTCTGAGGATCGCCAGGATGCTCTGCTGGCTGCTGGAGAGATCGGCATTGAGCACCAGGAATTGGAACTGGATGAGGTGTTTAATCTGCTGCGGAAGCAGCTGCAGCAGCTGGCTCCCGGTGAGGATAAAATGGCAGCTGCCAATATTAAACCCCGTTTGAGAATGACCGTTCTTTATTATCTGGCGGCCCGGAAGGATTATCTGGTGGTGGGTACCGATAACTGGAGTGAGCTTTCAGTCGGGTATTTTACCAAATATGGAGATGGAGGAATTGATATTGCACCTTTGGGCAGGCTGGTGAAAACCGAGGTCAGAGAAATCGCCAGTTATCTGGGGCTGCCTGCTAAAATTATTAACCGCCAACCTTCTGCCGGTCTCTGGGAAGGACAGACCGATGAAGGGGAAATGGGATTGAGCTATGCAGAACTGGACAGCTATATCTTGGGTAATAGTCTCTCTCCTGAACTGGAAGAAAAAATTGAAGATATGCGGAAGAATAACCGGCATAAGCTGGAACCACCGCCAGTTCCCGAGCGTGAGAATTTAACCAGCTGACTGTTGTTAATTTAAGCTGCCCTTAAACATGGCTGGCTGTTATAGTAGCTGTTTCCTGGTATTGCAGCAGCAAAAAGTTAAATTGTTATGAGGCCGGATGCTGATAAATTCTGGCTGCTTCAGGGAGGTCTTGGGGCGGGAAAGCAATAATTTGCCATTGAAGCTCCCTGAGAATGGAAGTTTGCTGGTAATTTCTCTGAAAACTATAAGATTAATTTTCAGTAATTTCAGATTGTAAGGGTTTTGAGGAATTTCTGATAAAAATCATAATATCAGGCAGGAGATATTACTTTGACCCAGAAAGATTATATATAGAGCAGATTTTTCAGTAAAATTTAAAAAATACGTTTTCAGGTGCTTCCGGTTACGACCGGGAGAGAATAGGGAATCAGGTGAGAATCCTGAACGGGCCCGCCACTGTTACCGGCAAAACCCGCTCAGTTCAGCCACTTGCAGTTTGCAGGGAAGGCAGAGCTGGATAATTGCTGGAAGTCAGGAGACCTGCCTGGAAATGTACCTACCACACCTTCGGCAGCAAGAAGGGTAGGGTTATAAGGCAGCAGTTTGAGCCTGCTGGCAGCTGTTTTTTATTAACCGGAATTTTTTCAAACTATTTATTATAAACCGGGTTTTTCTTAGCTGCAGCAGCTTGAACTCAGTTTTTTTATAACCAACCCCGTCTTGTGTTTCAGGACGGGGTTTAATTTTTTCACCCTCCCAACGGCTGCAGGCCTGGCCTCCTGCAGCCGGAAGTTTTTTCAATTTTTCCAGGAAATTTTGAGCAAAAGTTGAATTATTTTATCAGCACCAATAACCCGGTTTAAGCCTGGAGAAGTTCTTCAGAAAAGTCATAAAGTCATAAAGAATACGAGAAATTTCAGGGAGGGATAAAATGGATTTTACCAGTGGATTAAGAATTATTCTGGGATTCATTTTTCTGGGAGTGGCTGTATACTTATATCGAAGAGGTCGGAAAGATTGACGTTGGATTAAGAAGGATTATGGGCTGGTTTATCTGCAAGTTTAGATCTTTGATCTTCTTGTGAATTTTTATTTAATACTGGAAACAATATCCTAAAAAATTCAGGAGGTAGAAAACTTATGACTGGAAAAGGCTCAAAAAATTTTATAATCAGAGAGGTTATCAACAGAGGATTTTTGCTGGCTGGAATGACAGTTGCTTTGCTGCTCATATCCCTACCCTTTTCCGGAATGCTTGTTCAGGCGGACAGTCCGGAGGCTGTGGTGGATGATTTTGGCACTGAACTGCATTTTGAGGAAACTCCGGAAAGAATTATTTCTCTCGCTCCCAGCATTACCGAACTCTTATTTGCTCTCGATCTGGGGGACAGGATGGTAGGGGTAACCACCTTCTGCGATTATCCTCCAGAAGCTCTGGAGGTAGATACAATTGGCTCCATTACCGAACCTAATATTGAGGCTATAGTTGAGAAGGATCCCGATCTGGTGGTGGCCACCGGAATCAATCCCATAGATAAAATTGAATCCCTCCAGAATCTGGGTGTGACTGTGGCCGGTTTTCAGGATCCCACCACCCTGGATTTTACCTTTGAGTTGATCGATAAGGCAGGAAGACTTACCGGCATGCAGTCTACCGCTGAGGCAGTTTCTGCTGATATGAAGGAGAGGCTGGATCAGATTCTGGAACTTACTGCCACCAGAGAGGATGAGACGCCGCTAGTGTTTTATGAGATCTGGCATGATCCTTTGACAACTGCCGGTTCTAATACCTATATAGATGATCTTTTAAATATCATAGGTGCTGAAAATTTGGGGGCCCGGGCCGGGGACGGCTGGCCGATGTTTGATCAGGAAACTCTGATTCTGGAGGATCCTGATGTTTATATAACCAGCCCCCATGATCCCCAAGTCGATGGCGAAGAATTGCTTGCAGAAATTGCCGGCAGAGAGAATTTTGATGTTCTGACAGCTGTTCAGCAGGACAGAGTTCACCTGATTGATGAGGATAAGGTTAACCGGCCTTCTCCCCGGATTATCGATGGCCTGATTGAACTTGCCGGTGCTGTTTATCCTGAACTGGCCGAGGAGCTGGCCGGGATATAATGCTGATCTTTTTGACAGGGGGAGCCCGAAGCGGCAAATCCAGCCTGGCTGAAAGGATAGCCCGCAAAAGAGAGGAAGAGCTTGGTTCTCCGGTCTGCTATCTGGCCACCGCCCGGGCCGGAGATGCTGAGATGGCAGAGAGGATTTCCCGGCATCAGGAGAGGCGGCCTGCTGACTGGCTTACAATTGAGGAGCCCTTGAAACCGGCTGCTGCTGTAAAAAGTGCCGGTTTGCAGTCCAGAACTACAATTATTCTGGATTGTGTTACCCTGCTGATCAGCAATCGACTGCTGGCTCAGGATCCCGCCGAAGATAAAGAAGAAAATGAGGGAGAAAATTGTGTTGAACTGGAGGCTCTTCAGAAAAATCTCCAGGAGGAACTGGCAGAGCTGCTGGAACAGGCAGAAAAGAGGAATTATCTTCTGCTGGCAGTTAGCAATGAAGTCGGTCTGGGAGTGGTTCCTCCCAGCCCTCTGGGAAGAAAATTCCGGGATTTGAGCGGCTGGATAAATCAATGGCTAGCCGCCCGGGCTGATCAGAGCTATCTGGTGGTGGCCGGAGTTGTTCTGGATCTCAAGGAATTAGAGGTTAATAAAATCAGTTTGCCACCTGTCAATTCCAATAAATAGTTTTTAGCTTAAACCCCCGCCGCAAAATTAAACAGCGGGGGTTTTTTGCTGCCGGGTTAAGATAGTTTGTCACCGGAGGGAAAACATAGTATAATGAATAACAGGCAAATCAAGTCAGCTGAAACAATAAATTAATTATATTCTGGCTCATGATACCGGAAAAGGATGTTAAAATGCTATGCTGAAGGCTCCTCATAAAGCTCTGGGTTTTGCCCTGATTTTTCTTACCAGAATTCCTCTGCCCTTCGAGATCGAACATAAAGAGACACTGCCAGTCAGAGCCTCAGTGTTCTTCCCTCTGGTTGGCCTGGTTTTAGGAATCCTGCTGGCTATTCTGGATTACCTTTTCCGACTGCTTCTGCCTCTGCCGGTGGCTGCGGCTCTGCTCTTGATAAGCTATATTTATTTGACCGGTGGTTTGCATCTGGATGGGCTGCTTGATACCATGGATGGTTTATTCAGCGGCCGCAGTGGTGAAGAAATGCAGAGAATAATGAAGGACAGTGTCAATGGTTCCTTTGCCAATATTACAGCTGTCCTCTATCTCCTGCTTAAATTCACTATTTTCTGGCAGCTAGCTGGTTACTGGAGGCTGCCAGGTTTGATTTTTTTTCCAGTTTTAAGCCGGTTTTTGATGGTGGTTGCTATGTATCGTTCTCCGGTGGCAGAGGGCAGCAGCCTGGCCAGGAGTTTTGGCGATGATTATCCCCGGGTCTATCTGATGCTGGCTGCTGTGGTACCGCTCCTGGTGGCTTCACTATTATGGCTGGCTGCTTTTCTTCCCCGTTACATACTTTTTATTCAGTTTATAACAGGTCTGCTGGTTCTTTATCTGATTTCCCGGTTGATACTTTCCCGGCTGGGAGGTTTGACCGGTGATGTTTACGGCATGATCAATGAAGTAACAGAGGCAGTAATATTGCTGATTCTAATTCTGTTTCAGGGGTGATAATGTGGAAAAAGAGTTTATTTTTTTACGGCATGGAGAAACCGAATGGAACAAATTGAACAGATATCAGGGATCATTAAATATTGGTTTGAATGAAAGGGGTCGGGAGCAGGCCCGGCAGGCAGCCAGTCTGCTGGAGGAAACCCGGGAAATTGATTTAATTGTTAGCAGTGATCTGGATCGGGCCCGTGATACAGCTAGTGTTGTTGGTGAAAGAATGGGTCTGGAAGTCCAACTCCGGCAGGACTTAAGGGAGATGGATTTCGGCATCTGGGAAGGCAAAGATTATCCTACAATTCAGGAAGAATCTCCGGAGGCCTACCAGAAATGGCTGGAAGATCCTGTAAAAAACCCGCCTCCGGAAGGAGAAAGTCTTGTTGATTTTAAAGAACGGGTGGTGGGAGTCTGTCAGGAAATTCTCGAGAGAGAGGAAGAGGATGTTTTGATAGTCTGTCATGGTGGGGTTATCATGGCATATCTTGCCCATATTTTAGGAATGGATCTCAGGGATTACCGCCGGCTGAGAGTCAGCAATGCCGGGATAAGTCAGGTAAGTTATTACGAGCGTCAGCCGGTGCTCCACACCTTTAACTGTACCAATCATCTATCCTAGATAAACTGTATTTTCCGGCGGTTAAAAAAATACGGAGATCAAAAAATTCCCTCAAATTTTGGGAATTTTATTCTCTCTTTAGATGGCTGGAGTGATTTTAGTGGATAATATCAGGCGAATATATCAATATATTAAACCCTACCGCCGCCGTTTTCTACTGGCCACCATCTGTATGATATTACATGCTTTTTTAACTGTATTTTTTGTTCGGGTTTTTCAGGAGCTGCTGGAGACAATAATATCTGATATTTCTGTGGAGGAGGGAGGGCTGGTTACTCTCTCAATAATTGCAGCCGGACTGATCCTGATTTATTTTTTTAAAGGGATAATCTACTACGGTCAGAAATATCTCAGCAAATATGTTTCTCATAAGGTGATGCGGGATCTGAGAAATGACCTTTATACCCATCTGCAGAATCTCTCTCTCAGTTTTTATAATGCCAGCAAAACAGGAGAAATCATTTCCCGGGTCACTAACGATGTTAAAGTACTGGAGGATGCTCTAGTTAAGGGCACAGTTTCCTTAATTTATGAAACACTGACGGTTTTTGGAGGATTTATCTATCTTTTCTATTTGAACTACAGATTGACTATTTTTCTGCTGATTATCTTTCCTCTTATAATTCTTATAGTCGTGATTTTAAATAGAAAAATCAGGAATAAAAGCCGGGAGGTTCAGATGAAAATTGCTGATGTTTCTGATATCCTTCAGGAAACACTGGCTGCCATCAGGGTGGTTAAATCTTTCGGCCGGGAAGAGCATGAACAGGAGAGGTTTTCGGAAGAAAATCAGGCTAATTTTGAAGCAACCGTGAAAAATTCCCAATACAAGGCAGCTCTAAGCCCGCTGGTGGAATTCTCATCAGCTCTGGGTTTTACCCTGGTTCTCTGGTTCGGAGGACTGGAAGTTATGAGAGGGACCATGAGGCCAGCCGAGCTGATCGCTTTTTTTACCATGTTAATCACTCTGAGCAGCCCCCTGCGCTCGGTTGCTAAGATCAATGCCACCATCCAGACAGCTCTGGCAGCAGCAGATCGGGTATTTGAAACCCTGGACCGCAGTCAGATTATTGAATCCCCTGCGGAAGCGGTGGAACTTGAAGAAATCAGGGGCAGGGTGACCTTTGATAATGTTAGTTTTGCCTATGATGAAGAAAGTGTGCTCTCGGAAATAAATCTGGATGTCCGGCCCGGTGAAGCGGTTGCCCTGGTGGGTCCCAGTGGGGCCGGTAAATCCACTCTGGTAGATCTGATACCCAGGTTTTATGACCCTACAGAGGGCAGGATTATGATTGACAGCCAGGATGTCCGGAATATAAAACTCAATTCTCTTCGCAGGCAGATAGGAATAGTACCTCAGGAGACGATTTTATTTTCCGGCACCATCCAGGATAACATTGCCTATGGCAATCTGGAAGCCGGAGAAGGGGATATCCGGGCAGCAGCCCGGGTCAGCAACTCTCATGAATTTATTCAGGAATTTCCTGAAGGTTATCAGACTAAAATCGGAGAGAGGGGGGTTGGCCTTTCTGGAGGTCAACAGCAGAGGATTGCCATTGCCAGAGCTGTGCTTAAGGATCCGGCTATTTTAATCTTTGATGAGGCCACTTCCTCACTTGATGCCAGATCAGAAAAGCTGGTTCAGGAGGCCCTAAAAAACCTGATGGAAGCTCGGACAACCTTTATTATTGCCCACCGCTTGAGCACAGTAATTAATGCCGATCGGATTATAGTTCTGCAGCAAGGTCGAATTGTTGAAACTGGAAATCATGAGGCTTTGATCAATCAGGAGGGAATCTATTCCCGCCTTTTTCGCAGGCAGTTAACTGAAGATATCCTGGAGTCAGGAACTTAGCTGAAGGTGTTTCTGGAGAGGGATAGAAATGAGATTATAACTTAATAGTTTATGAAAGCTGTGATCTTGAATGGCAGGATTTAAAAAATATCTCTTTAATTATCTATATGGATTGATAAAAGGAGAAAAGGGGGGGATTTTGGCCTTCCCCTTGAAAGCAGGGCTCAGATTTTTATCATGGATATATGCCGGGGTTATTTTTCTCAGGAATTCTTTCTATGATCTGAATTTATTGAAATCCCGGGAATTTTCTCCGTTAGTGCTCAGTCTGGGTAATATTACCACCGGAGGAACCGGCAAAACTCCGGCTGCTGCCACTCTGTCCGCTTACTTTCAGGAACAGGGAAAAAAAGTGACAGTGATCAGCCGGGGATACCGGGGAGAAAATTTAAAGCCGCTGCTGATTTCAGATGGCAGCCAGATACTGGCAGGCCCCGGTCTGGCCGGGGATGAAGCTTATATGCTGGCCCGCAAGTTAAAAGAGACCTCTGTGGTTATATGCCGTGATAAAATAGAAGCAGCCCGGTTTGCCTGCCAGGAGTTAAATCCCGATATCATGCTGGTAGATGATGGCTATCAGCACCGCCGGCTGGCCAGAGATTTTGATCTGGTTTTAATTGATGCCACCAACCCCTTTGGGTATAATTTTCTTCTGCCCCGGGGGCTTCTTCGGGAACCGGAATCAGCCCTGAAACGGGCAGATGGTATTGTTATTTCCCGAAGTGATCTGGTTTCCCGGGAAAAAATTGAAGATATTGTTTCCCGGATTCAAAATTTCTTTGATTCTGATTTTATCTATCTTTCCCGCCATGTACCCTTTGGACTCCAGTCTTTTCAGGGAGAGCGTCTCGATTTAATATCCCTGGAAAACAGCAGGGTAGTAGCCTTCAGCGGTCTGGCTAATCCTGCTGGTTTTCTGGCAACCCTGGAAGAACTGGGCTGTGAAATGGTCCGGCATTTTGAATTCCCGGATCACCATAAATACAGCCGGGAGGATCTTAAACAGATAGTTAATTATTTTCTCCAGAGTGATAATATTGATTTGCTGATTACCACCAGGAAGGATATGGTTAAATTTAATCAGCAGCTGATTGATTTTCTTCAAATTAAGAATATTGATCCTCTGCGGCTGGAAATTAAAATGGAGTTTTCCAGTTTCTTTCCTGGAGTCAACTGCTTTGAATCTCGGCTGGAGCAGGCCCTGTCCCGGAAAAGAGGTGAATAGTTTTGCAGATTGCTGCCATAATACCTGCCCGCTATGCATCAACCCGTTTTCCCGGCAAACCACTGGCTTCAATTGCCGGCAGACCGATGATTGCAAGGGTTTATCAGCAGGTGAGTTCGACTGAAATTGTGGATTTCACCATGGTGGCCACCGATGATCTCAGGATTGTCAGGGCAGTCGAAGAATATGGGGGAGAAGCGGTAATGACTTCCAGCAGTCACAGCAGCGGCACCGATCGTCTGGCGGAAGCAGCTGCAGGAGTGCAAGCTGATATTATTGTAAATGTTCAAGGCGATGAACCTTTGATTAAACCGGAAATGATTGCTCAGGCTGTCACTCTGCTGCAGCAGGATAAAGAAATCAAAATGGCCACCCTGGCAGCCCCTGCCGGCCCTGAGATTGCCAGAGATCCTGACCGGGTTAAGGTGGTGCTGGATCAGCAGAACCGGGCCCTCTATTTCTCCCGGACAGCAATACCTGCCGTTCGGGGGGATAACTGTCAGCGGGAATCCGGTTCAGGCGAGCAGCCTGAATTTCTCCAGCACATTGGCCTCTATGTTTATCAGAGAGAATTTCTTATGACCTTTTCCGGTCTTCAGCCAACCCCACTGGAGAAGCGCGAATCTCTTGAGCAGCTTAGGGCTCTGGAAAATGGTTATAAAATTGGGGTTGGCATCTGCCGGCATCATGGGCCGGGAGTTGATCGACCGGAAGATATTGCTTCAGTTGAAGAGATAATTTTTCAAGAAGAGAAAGGCGGGTAATCCTGATTTGCTGTTGCTGTTAAGGTTTAAAGCTCTATAGAGAAATTTAAGGATAAGAAAGGGGGAAAGCTCCCGAATAGACAGGGAGCATAGTAATGGCAACCAGCATTCGATTAAATGATGAGATTGTTTTTGGCAGTCCGGAACAGCCCTTTGTACTGCTGGCTGGACCCTGTGTACTTGAGAGCAGGGAAATTGCACTGCAAACTGCCAGTCACCTTAAGGAGATAACTGAATCTCTAGCTATACCCTATGTCTTTAAATCCTCCTATGATAAAGCCAACCGGTCTTCCGTTCACTCCTTTCGGGGACCCGGTCTGGACAGTGGTCTTCATATTCTTGAGGATGTAAAACAAAAAGTTGGAGTCCCGGTGCTGTCAGATGTCCACACCGTTGAGGAGGCTGAGGCCGCCGGAGAAGTACTTGATGTTATGCAGATACCGGCCTTTCTTTCCCGGCAGACTGATCTGGTGGTGGCGGTGGGAAATACCGGCAAAGTAGTTAATGTTAAGAAGGGGCAGTTTCTGGCCCCCTGGGATATAGAACAGGTGGTTGAAAAAATTGAAACCACCGGCAATCGCAAAATTTTACTGACCGAGAGGGGAGTAAGTTTTGGTTATAACAATCTGGTGGTGGATATGCGTTCGCTAGTCCGGATGAAGGAGACAGGCTATCCCGTGGTTTTTGACGTCACTCACAGTGTCCAGCTTCCGGGAGGACAGGGAGACAGATCCGGGGGAGAGAAGAAATATGTTCGACCGCTGGCCCGGGCTGCAGCAGCACTGGGCATCTCGGCTCTCTTTATTGAAACCCATCCCCGCCCGGAGGAGGCGCTCAGTGATAGTGCTACCATGGTTCCACTGAATAAAATGGAGGTTCTCTTGAGAGAAGTTAAAGAGTTTGATACACTTCAGCGCCGGGGTGGTGTCAGAAGTGAAACATGATCAGAAGCTGAAGCAGGCTCTGAATAGATCCCGAGAGGTGCTCAGGGTTGAAGCCCGGGCAGTAAACAGGCTGGCAGATGCGGTTAATGGGGAATTTCTCAGGGCTTTAAAGCTTATTGATAAGGTCAGAGGCCGGGTGCTGCTGACCGGTGTGGGCAAATCCGGTTTAATTGCCCGGAAAATTGCTGCCACTTTTTCCAGTACCGGAACTCCTTCTTATTTTGTCCATGCTGGAGAAGCGCTTCACGGTGACCTGGGCATGGTTACCGGAGATGATATCATTCTGGCTGTTTCCACCAGTGGTGAAACCAGAGAAATCATGAGCCTGATACCGGCAGTCAAACGCATTGGTGCTGATCTTATTTTAATAACCTCCAGTCCAGAATCCTCTCTGGCAGAACAGGCTGATCTAGTTCTTGATACCCTGGTAGAAGGGGAAGCCTGCCCTCTGGGGCTGGCTCCTACGACCAGCACAACTGCTGCCCTGGCTCTGGGTGATGCACTGGCCATGGCTTTAACAAGTCTTAAGGGTTTGACTGAAGAGGATTTTGCTCTCTTTCATCCCGGAGGCTCTCTGGGCAGGAAACTATTAACCACAGTGGAGAATGTGCTTGAGATCAGAAAACAGAACCCTCAGGTTAAGCAGTCTGACACCATCCAGCAAGCCCTTTTTGTTATGACTGAAAGTAGAATGGGTTCAACTTCAGTGGTTGATCAAGAGGGTAGATTAACCGGCATTATAACTGATGGAGATATCAGAAGAGCAGCGGGAAAACAGGAAGAGAGCCTGGCTAACAAAATAGTAAATGAGGTAATGACCGATAATCCCAGCAAAGTAAAGCCTGATCTTCTGGCAGCTGAGGCTCTAAAACTTATGGAAGAACGAGAAATAAATCATCTGCCCGTCGTTGATGAAAATAACAGACCGCTGGGCATGGTCAACTTCCAGGATCTTCTGCGGGCTCGGGTCTGGTAATTAGACAGGAAGTTTAAAAGCTGAAGAAAAGAAGAGTTTAAAAGGGCTGTGAACTATATGAAATTATTATATTTATTTTATAATATTTTACTGATCCCGGTATTAGTTTTTGCAGTCCTTCCCTATTTTTTATATCTGCTGATCAAGGGGAGGGGCAGTGAGATACCTGATAGATTGGGGTTTCTTGCTACTCGTGATTTTAAAAAAGCTCAAGGGAGAAAAGTGATCTGGTTGCAGGCTGCCTCGGTGGGCGAGGTCAGGGTAGCCAGTCAGGTTATTGACTGGTATAGCAACAGAGATGATGAATATTTTTTTCTGCTAACTGTTATGACTCCCCAGGGTCGAAAGCTGGCCCGGAAAGAAGTAAGTCGAGCTGACCTGATTTCTTATTTACCACTTGACTGGGGACCTTTTCTTTTCATTTTTATAAAAAAACTTAAACCTGATTTGCTGTTATTAATTGAAACTGAGCTCTGGCCGGCATTAATAAAGGAATCCTGCCGGCAGAAGGTGCCTGTTGCTGTTATTAATGGTAGGATTAGTCGTGATAGCTTTGATAGATATAAGCTTTTCAGTTTCTTTTTCAGCCCTTTTCTGTATATGGTTGAAGCTTTTCATATGCAAAGTCCCCTTGACCGGAAAAGAATTATAGAAATGGGGGCTCCTTCTTCCCGGGTTTTTTTGTCTGGAAATATCAAGCTGGCTGAAGTGCTGCAGGATGCAAATAATAAAAATTATTCTGATAAAGTCGAGAGCGGCAATAACTCCAGCTTGTTTGAGGTTGAAGGGCAGAGAAAGGTAATAGTAGCTGGCAGTACTCATCCTCCAGAAGAAGAGAAACTTCTGGAGATATTTAATTCACTTAGGTCTGATTTTCCCGAACTGTTACTGATTTTGGCTCCCAGACATATAGAGAGACGGGAAGAAATTAAATTTATTCTGAAACAAAGTGATCTTAGTTTTCAACAAAGAAGTTCCGGTACTTCGATGATTTCCAAAGATGCCTCTGTTTTCTTGTTAGATACCCTGGGAGAACTTCGAGAAGTTTACAGGCTGGCTGATTTGGTTTTTTTAGGTGGTACACTTTCTCCGGTTGGCGGCCATAATTTTTTAGAGCCACTGGCCCAGCAGGTACCGGTTATTACCGGACCACAGGTCGACAATATTAAAAGTTTGCTAACTAATTTTCAGGATTCCGGGGCAGTTATTACATTAAAAAACACAAGTAAAGTCGAAGAAAAATGCCGGGAATTGCTGAGGGATAAGAATCGATCCACAAAGCTGGGAAGCCAGGGGTATGAACTGCTGGTAAAAAAATCGGAGTCAGCTCTGGAACAGCTTGAATTGGTTGAAAATTTGCTGCTGCTGGGTCCTGCCAGCCGCAGGGTCTTGTTTGTTCGTCTCAGCGCTATCGGTGATGTAATTCATACCCTGCCCGCGGTTAACTGGCTGGCAAAGCTCAGACCGGAATATGAAATCCACTGGCTGGTTGAGCCGCTGGCAGCACCTTTAGTGGAGATTGATCAATATATTGACAGGGTCCACGTGCTGCCCAAATATCGCTGGAGGGGAGAAGAGCGCATAAAGGGACTGGAGCTTATCCGGGACATCAGGATTTATTTTTCCCGATTGGCTGAGGAGAATTTCGACTTCAGCCTGGATTTTCACGGCCTTTTTAAAAGTTCGCTGGCAGCCTTTTTGAGCAGGCCCGGGATTCGATATGGGCCTGAATCCGGAAGGGAGGGGAGCAGACTATTTTACCATCGCCTGATAACCGAAAATCCTGGGGGAGAGCATGAATATTACATCCGGGAGAAAAAAGCTGCTGGAAGAGATTCCGAAGCTGACGGGGCTTTTAAAAGCACCAGCCACAGAATTTTTACAAATCTTAGTTTGATGGCTTCCCTTCTGGGCAGAAAACTTCCAGATCATTTAGAAATTGATTATGGTTTCAGCCTGCCTGAAAGCTGGAAAAGGAATATTAATCAGGAACTTAGAAGTTTTTTGCATAAGCATGATGAGCTCCCTCTTATTGTGGTTCATCCTTTTACCAGCTGGCCAAGTAAAAACTGGCCTGCTGTTAAATATCGTCGCCTGATCAGTCTTCTGGCAGACTGGCCAGTTAAAATTGTAATCAGTGGGTCTGAAGATGAAAGAAAAAGATTGAGGAAAGTTAAACCCGAGGCCAGCAACAAAACAATAATAGCAGCTGGTAGACTTGATTTGCCAGAGCTTTATGGCCTGCTATTAAGTTCTGAAGTTTTCCTGGGAGGAGATACCGGTCCCCTGCATTTGGCAGCGGCAGCTGGAACGAAGGTTGCAGCTATTATGGGGCCAACAAATCCTGAAACTCATGGCCCCTATACACCAAACCATAAGATTTTGCGGAAAGAAGAACTTATTTGTCTGAACTGCTGGGAGAAAGAATGCCCCTATGGCCATCATAAATGCATGGAAGATCTGACAGTACAGGAAGTTTTAACAGGATTAAAAATGCTAATAAAAAATAATTTTATATAATATAGCTGGTTAAGCTGCTGTGACTTTTGGATTTCAAGTTTTTTAGCTGTTTCCCCCATTTTTATAAGTATTACCAGTGATAACTAACAAATTTAGCACTTAAGTAACCCACAGCTGCTCCTGCAAGCACATCACTGGTCCAGTGATTATCAAGATAAATTCTTGAAATACCAACAAGAACAGCCAGCGAGTAGGAGAGAAATTTGTAATCCTCGCAAGTTTCTCCTATACTTGCTGCAAGAGCAAAGGTAGCTGATGTATGCCCGGATGGCATAGAATGATAGCTGCTATTTAAATTTAAAGGTTTAAAGTTTAATGGGTCTGGCTTTTCAACTGAAGGGCGCTGCCTCCCAATTAATAATTTAAGAAAATTTGTTGAAACTGAAGCAACAATTTGAGTTTTTATAGCATGATTTTGTAGTTTTGAATTAGGGATTGATGTAGCAATAGAACCAGTAAATAGTCCATCACCTAATTTGGTGGCTGACTCCATAAAATAATCTAGGATAGAATTTCTATTTTGTTGAACATTTTCCCGGGTTAGTAACATCAGGGCTCTAACAGAAAAACCCTGGCTAATAAGAAGTAGTAATGCAATTATAATAATTAACAGTATTATAAAAGATTTTTTTGCTAATGTTAATCACATCCTCAGGGATTTTAGTTATTGTTCTAGAAAAATTTTACCAAATCCTTTAATAATAGTTTAACACTTTAAAAGAACCAAATATTCAAAGAATAATATACAGATAAGGTTAACTATTAGCATAACATTTTTTTAATATTTGTCGAGTAATTTTAATATTTGTCGAGTAAGAAATAGATATTTTTTAATCTGGCACTAATGGTTATTCTATGTGTCTAAAATACCTTGCAAACTGGATTTTGTTTAATCAGAAACTATGTAATCAAGATATTATTTGCAATTAAGAAAAATTACTGGTTAAATTTAATCTTATTATTTGTTAAATCTACCAGGTTGAGAAGCAGTTTTCTGGCTACTGTGGAAAAAAGGGTGATTAAAATACTTTCTCGAAGGTTTGAAGAAGCAGACAGATTTCTAATTATAAATTTACTATATTTAGGGGATCTGATTTTTTCTCTACCTCTTCTGGCTGAAATCAAAAAACAGCGGCCTGGGTTAAAGCTGGACATTATCGCTAACAGTAATTTTACCGGTCTGATAAAAGGGGCAAAATTTCTTGATGCCGTTTACTCCTTTGATAAGAGGAATTCCCTGTTAGAATCACTGCAATTTGCACGAAAAATAAGAGAAAAAAACTATCCTGTAAGTTTGAATATTCATGGCAGTTGGCGCAGTTCCCTGCTTCAGTTCCTATCTTGTAGGGATTACCGAGCGGGGTACAGCCGGTTCGGTCAGAAATTTTTTTTGGATTACAGCCGAAAGTGGCAGCCTGGAGACCGGCATATGGCAGACTATTATCTGGAATGGATTGATTTTCTAGACCTTGAAATTCCTGACCATCCGGAACTTCCAGAAGTTGAAATTCCCGTCCAGGCCCTGGAAAAGCTCGCTGACAAACTAAAAAATGCAGGTTTCTGGATTGAAAATAGAAGTCAGCCAGGAAGATATGTTGTGCTCAATTCCGGGGGGAGCTGGGAAAGTAAACGCTGGCCTTCTGATAACTTTGTTAGGCTGGTCAGGCTGTTTTTGGAGAATACCAGTTATAATATTGTTCTCAGTGGCAGCAGTGCCGACCGGGCTAGAAATGAAAGAATCAGAGCAGGAATTAGAGCAAAATTAAGGAATAAAGAGAGTAATAGGGTCTGGAATGCAGCCGGCAGGACAACCATTCCAGAGCTGCTGGCTCTGGTTTCTCGGGCCGAGCTTGTGGTAAGCGGTGATACTGGGCCGGCTCATGTGGCAGCTCTGGCAGGTACTCGGGTTATATCATTATTCGGTCCTTCCGATGAAATTATGTACAGGCCCTATAACTTTAATCAAAGCAGAGTTATAAAGCATGAAGAATTGTCCTGTCGTCCCTGTGGAGAGAAAAGTTGTCCGCTTGGACATCATCGCTGTTTGCGGGAAATTTCTCCAGCCAGGGTCTGGTCAGCAATTAAAGATCTAGCAGGTCTGGGGTTATAGCATGGGGAACAATAAAGTTAAAAGTTATAAAACTATTTTTCGAAATAATTGTTCAGCTGAACTTATTGATATAATTTACAGGATTATTGCCAGTGATTTCTCTCAGGGAAACATACAGCTTATAAAAAGTAATAAAGGACATGAGGTTTATCGCTGGAAGTTTAATAATGAGCTATTCTACTTGAAAAATTATAATTATCAAACCTGGAGAAAGAAATTAAAAAATATATTTCGACCGGTGAGGGCAAAGAAGATTATAAGGTATCATAAAAAATTGCTCCAGGCCGATATAAAAAATCTACCTGTATTGTGTGCAGTAGATTATTCTGGAGGTTAGAATTTTGATATACCTGGAATGCATTAAGAGAATAAGAGTCAAAAGTAGATTTTCTTCTGGACTGCTGTTCCTGCTATTCTTCCTTTGCTGGTTTTTGTTGATAAATTATGTCACCGGAAATCTGGCAGCAGCTCAACCGGTGCAACAGGAAGAATTTCGGATTTCCGGGGAGCAGTACCTGAAAAATTTTTATCTGATCCCGGCCGGGGCTGTCGGAGAAATCGTCAGAGCTGAAGAAACTTTCTTACAGCAGAAGTTCTTAGCCGGGGGTCTTATTCTTACCGGTCTTGCTTTTGATCAGAAAATAAGAGAATATTTTCAGGGGGAAATATATCGAGGGAGCGGTCCTCTGTCCAGCTTTCTTTATAATATTGGAACCTTTGAATATGCTGTTCCTGGTTTTGCTGTCCTCTATACCTGCAGCAGGCTGGCAGAAGATACCTATCTGGAAAACACTCTCCTTTATTCAACTCAGTCTTTAATTTTAACTTCGGTTTTTACTGAAGTTGTGAAATATATTGTCCGAAGAGAACGCCCCAGGAACAGTCCCGAAGATCCTCTGGTTCGGGGAGAGGGTGACTCCTTTTTTTCAGGTCATGCTTCAGCTGCCTGGGCGGTTTTAACTTCGGTAGCAGTGAGGTATCCTGAACTTAAAATACCGGCCTACAGCCTGGCCGGAGCGGTATCCACAGCAAGGATTTATGAGGATGCTCACTGGTTTAGCGATGTTCTGGCGGGTTCCCTGGCTGGATATGGGATAGCCCGCCTTACCGGAAAGTTTTACCGGCCTGACAACAGCATTGCCATCAAACCTCTGGTGGAAACTTCAGCTGTGGGATTGTCGATTGCCGGAGAATTTTAGCAGTCAGGAATAAAAATCAGTCAGGATATGTAATATTTAATCATACTCGCTAATTTATAGAGGTGGACTCGGTGAAATTAAGCAAGGAATTTTTTCAGCAGAATGCCCTGACTTTAGCCCCCCGACTTCTGGGCAAAAAACTCATCAGGGAAAGAGAGGGAGAGAGGCTAATATGCCGGATTGTTGAGGTCGAGGCCTATGTAGGTCCTGAAGATAAAGGCTGTCATGCCTATCAAAACAAAAGGACAGAACGGACTGAGGTTATGTTCTGGCCCGGGGGCTAT
>LKMJ01000790.1_pt1 | contig 25994 bp, 32 predicted proteins | sample 643391 | NCBI WGS metagenome assembly LKMJ01 (sample SAMN04112250, study PRJNA286221) | soda lake metagenome | biome: soda lake; feature: Kulunda Steppe; material: water; isolation source: sample PL-Br10 brine of Picturesque Lake | place: Russia: Kulunda steppe | collected 2010-07 | reverse complement strand
GGCGGCCAGCGCCAGCGAGCGTTCATCGCGCGGGCGCTCGCCTCGGAGGCCGACGTCCTCGCGCTCGACGAGCCGACCGTCGGGATCGACGCGGACTCCCGTGACCGGTTTTACGACCTGCTCGACGAGCTCAACGCCGACGGGATGACCATCGTCCTGATCGAACACGACATCGGCGTCCTCACGAAGCACGTCGACACGGTGGCGTGTATCAACGTCGAGCTGTATCACCACGGGGACACGGTCTCGTTCCTCGAAAGCGACGCGCTCGCCGACGCCTACGGTCGAGCCAGCGGCATCTTAAGACACGATCACCCATGAGCGTGGAGTACGACGAGGAGGGTGGCACCGAACACGATCACGCGGCGGCGAGCCGTGAGGTCCCGCTCCGTGAGTCCGCGGAGATCGCGGCCGTCGGGCTCGTCGCTCTCCTCGCGGCGGCGATGCTCGCGTTCATCGCGCTCGATTGGCTGCGTGATGCGCCGGGTGCCGTCGGTTCGGTCGCCGGCTCGTGGTTTTCGGGCTTCCTCACGCTCGGCGCGTGGGCCGACTTCTACCTGGGGACGAACGTCTTCAGACATCCCTTCGTCTGGCGGGCGACCGCGACGGGCGTGCTGGTCGGCATCGTCGGCCCGGTGGTCGGCGCGTTCCTCGTCCACCGACAGATGGCGTTGATCGGCGAGACGCTCGCACACACGGCGTTCGCCGGCGTCGCGTTCGGCATGCTCTTCGTCGCGCTCGGCGCCGGATTCGCCGGCGGCGCGGTCGCGCTGTTCGGATCGAGCGGGACGCTGCTGCTCGTCGCGCTCGTGGTGAGCGCGCTGAGCGCACTCGGGCTCCAGTGGCTCACCGACCGGACCGACAGCTACGGCGACGTCCCCATCGCCATCGTCCTCACGGGGAGCTTCGCGGTCGGGACGCTCGTGATCAGCTGGAGCCGCGACTTCGTCGCCATCGCCATCGACATCGAGGACTTCCTCTTCGGGAGCCTCGCGATCGTGACGGCAACGGGCGCCCGGCTGGTGGCGATCTTAACCGTCGTCGTCGTCGGGCTCGTCGTCTACAACTACAAACAGTTCCTCTTCATCACCTTCGACGAGCGTGCCGCACACGTCGCGAGACTGCACGTCGATCGATACAACGCGCTGCTCATCGTGATGACCGCGACGGTCGTCGTCGGCGCGATGCAGATCCTCGGCGTCATCCTCGTCGCCGGCCTGCTCGTCATCCCCGTCGCCGCGGCGTCCCAGGTCGCACGGAGCTTCCGCGAGACGCTGTACCTCTCCGTCCTCATCGGGCAGCTCGCCGTGCTTGGCGGGCTCGCCGTCTCCATCGGGGCGAGCCTCCCGCCGGGCGGGTCGATCATCGTCATCGCGATCGTACTCTACCTCCTCGCCGTGGCCGTCTCCGAGCGATCGACGTCGCTGTCGATGCACTGATCCCGCCGTTCCGGGACCGCCATCATCGACGCCCGGTCGGCGCCGTCCGTGCGGTCGTGCGGCAAGCGCGCTCGCTTTCCACGGACTCTTACGTCCGTGTCCCCTCGCCGGAGTATGGCCGAAACCGAGACCTACACCGTGACCGGACCGGACGGAGACGAGGACACCGTGGAGTTGCCCGCCGGACTCGTCGACGTCTTAAGCGACCAGGGCGAGTCGCCGACCCGAGTGATCACCGACGTCGTCCTGCAGGCGATGGCCCAGCAGGCGCACGTGATCGTTCACCACAGCCAGGGCGAGGTTCCCGAAGACATCGCGGAGATGAACGAGACCGCCGAGCGCCTCTTCGAGGAGCGGTTCGGACAGTCGCTACAGGAGGCACTCGGACACTCCCATTGAGTCGTTCATCGATCCCCCGGGTCACCACTTAAAGCCGCGGAGTACGAATACGCTACATGGTAGACGACACGGACGCGCCGGTGTTGATCTTCGACGGCGACTGCCCGTACTGTTCGATCGCGGCGGTCGCACTGCGTCGAATCGAGGGCATCGTCGCGGTGCCGTGGGAGGCCGACCCGGTCGGCCCGTTTCTGGACGCCCAGTTCGGCGCCCGTCCGTTCGCGATGGTGCTGGTCGACCCTCGAGAGAAGCGCGTTTACGCCGGTCGGTCCGCCGCGGAGGAGCTCGCGGAACGCGCCGGGACGCCGGGGATCGTCGGCGGGCTCGTCAGGAACAACTACGATCGGATCGCCGATGTCGTCGGCACCCTCTCCGGTCGTGGCCGTGATCCGGACGACTTTCACGAGGAGTACGACCTCCGTGATGCGGCACGCGAGCTGATCGGCGAGCTTCGTTCGGCCGCGAGCGACCCGCCGGAGCCGACCCCGTGAGCGGCCCGAAATCGGACGGCCCGAAATCGGACGGCCCGAAATCGGACGACCGAGCCACCCATGGGACCTACACGCTCGTGGTCGAACTCCCGGAGCCGATCACGCTAGCCGTCGGCGCCCTCGGCGACCATCGCCTCCCCGCAGGTGCGTACGCGTACACCGGAAGCGCGCTCGGGGCCGGGGGGTTCTCCCGCGTCGACCGACACCGACGGGTCGCCGCCGGCGACCACGACGTCCGTCACTGGCACGTCGATTACCTGATCGGCCATCCGCACGCTCGGCTCGCCAAAGTCGTCAAGAGCCGCGGCCTCGACGTCGAATGTGACGTCGCCGATCGGTTACCGGCCGGTCCGGTGCGGGGATTCGGTGCATCCGACTGCACCTGTGATTCTCACCTCGCCACGGACGACACCGTCGCCACGTTGATCGGCCGCGTCGCGGACGCTCACCGTGACGCGCGCGCCGATCACGGCGACGGGTGATTGGCTCGTTAATGGCTCTCTCGAAGAAAGTCCGACGTCGGCCGTCCGGGCAGACCGGTCGACGTCGGCTCGGGACGACCGCCCGGGCAAAGCGGTCGTTCCGATTCCACAGCGTCCTCCGTCGTCCGGGCAGACCGATGGAGGACGCGTCCCGTCCGGGCGGACGGGTGACCAACCGCAGGTCGGGTCGGCGGGCCGGGCAGCACCGCCAGTTCGAGTCGTTGTGACTCGAACGATTGCCGGTTTAATGGCACCCCGGCGCCGTGACAATACGTCTCACTAAAACATAAGTCATTCGGCCTTCACGTCGTACCGGTCGATGACGTCCCGCAACTGTTCGCGACGTCCGTCGATCGCTTCCGCTCGGAGGGCCTCCTCGCTCTCGCTCGGACAGATCAACTCGGGAACCTCCGTCGGAGATCCGTCCTCATCCAACGCAACGAAGGTGAAATACGAGGTGGTCGTCCGACGACGTTCGTCGTTCTTCGGATCCTCGGCGTGGACGTCCACCTTCACGTTGAGGCTCGTCCGGCCGGTGTTGAAGACGTATCCCTCGATCACGACGACCTCGCCCATCTCGATGGGACCGATGAAGTCGACGTGATCCATCGAGGCGGTGACGACCTGCCGGCTCGCGAAGCGCATCCCCGCGATGGCACCGCAGATGTCCATCCAGTGTAACACTCGGCCGCCGAGCGCGCGCCCGAGGTTGTTCGTGTCGTTCGGGAACAACAGCTCGGTCATCTCGGTGTACGACTCCGCGAGGGACGCGGTTTCGTTCATGGCCGAACCCCGCCTCCGATCGACTTGAATCCACGGAACTGGTCGGGTCTCCGGCTCACGGGAACGGATCCTCCGGCGTCACGTCCGGCAGCCCCTCCAACACCAGCGTCGTGTAGTAAAGCAGCACGACCAGCCCGAGGATCGAGACGATCAGCAGAAAGATCAGGATGGCACGCTCGTCGCTACGGACGATCGCGCGTCGATCTCCCACGAAGGACTCCGGATCACCTCTCGACATCGATTACCGACGAATGACCCCGAAGGAATAAAAATAATCCGGCAGGAACGTCCGGATGTTTCGTCGCGCCCACGTCTTCACCGGCGTCCCGCCCAAGTCAGTGGGCCTCCGTCGGTCGGATTCGGCGATCGGTCTTCGTCGGTCGGATTCGGCGATCGATCTTCGTCGGTCGGATTCGGCGATCGGTCTTCCTCAGTCGGATTCGGCGATCGGCGTCGTCGAGCCGGTCAGCGGTTCGCCGTCGACGGGCTCGTCGGGGTTCGCCGACCGGGCCTCCCTCGAGAGGCCAAGCTGTGCGTCGGAGTCGACGTCCTCGCGGACGTGGACGGTCCCCCGGTGGACCGCGATGGCGTCGGCGAGGTGGAGCCGGACCGCCTCCAGCAACACCTCGGCTTCAAGCGGCTGCCCACGTCGTTTGATCTCCGCGACGGAGGCCCCGTCGGGGACGTCGAAGGCCCGCTGGGCGATCACCGGTCCCTGGTCGAGGTCCGTCGTCACGTAGTGGGCGGTGACGCCGGCGATCCGGACGCCCGCGTCCTTGGCCTGTCGATACGCCTCGGCGCCGGGAAACGCCGGCAGCAACGAGGGATGGACGTTGATGATGCGGCCCTCGTAGCGGAAGACGACCGACGGCGAGAGGATCCGCATGTATCGTGCCAGCGCGAGCAGGTCGACGTCGTACTCGGCGAGCAGATCGAGCAGGCGGTCCTCGTCGGTGTTTCCCGCGCCGTCGCCGACGTCGTAGAAGGGCTTGTCGTACCGCTCCGCCAGCGAACGGAGGTCCCCACGGTTCCCGATGACGACCGGGATCTCCGCCTCGCCGTCCGCGGCGAGCTCGCCGTTGGCCTCCGCCTCGAGCATCGCCTCCGGTGCGTGCGTCTCCTTGGTGACCAACAGCGCGATGCGGCGGGCGTCGCGGTCGCTCGGGAACCGCACCTGAATGTCGACGTCGAGCTCGCGACCGAGCTCGGCGAGCGCGCGACGAAGCTCGCCGCGGGAGGTGTCCAGCTCGGCGGCGTCCACCCGCATCGTCATCCGGAAGACGCCGTCGCGGACCGCCTGGTCGAGGTCCTCGATGTTGATCGACCGCTCGAACAAAAGCGAGGTGACGCGCGCGATCAATCCGGTCTTGTCTCCTCCGACGACCGTGATCTCGGTCAGTTCGCGGGTCATGCGACGATCACCTCCGCAGGTTCGAACGGCTGCATATATCCTCCCGACGACCCCGAGGGGTTTGCCCCTTTCGTTCCGAAACGTGGGTGTTTCACCGTCACAATATCCACAAATATGCATATTGGCGGCGCTCCGAAACGGTTTTTGCCCACGACTCCGCACCATCCGATCATGACGGCATACACCGCGACCGTGACCGTCCGGCTGAAGCGGGGCGTCCTCGATCCCGAGGCCGAGACGACCCGGCGGGCGCTCGAACGGCTCGGCTTCGAGCTGTCGGACCTCCGGTCGGCCGACCGGTTCGAGATCGACCTTGATGCGGCCGACGCCGACGAGGCGGCCGACCGCGCCGACGAGATGGCCGAGCGACTGCTTGCCAACCCGACGATCCACGACTACGAGGTCGCGGTCGCCGAACGATGACGGTCGCGGTCGTCCAGTTCGGCGGGTCCAACTGCGACCGCGACGCGGTCCGCGCGCTCTCGCATCTCGGCGTCGACGCCGAACGCGTCTGGCACGAGGACGGGCTTCCGGCGGATCTCGACGGAATCGTGCTGCCGGGCGGGTTCTCCTACGGCGACTACCTCCGCGCCGGGGCGATGGCCGCACGCGCGCCGATCATGGAGGAGGTCAGGGCCGCCGCCGAGGACGGCGTTCCCGTCCTCGGCGTCTGTAACGGCGCGCAGATCGGGTCGGAGTCGGGACTGACGCCGGGCGCGTTCACCACGAACGCCTCCGCGCGATTCCAGTGTGAACCGGTTCACCTCCGCGTCGAACGAGCCGACACGCCGTGGACGCGTGCGTACGACGAGGGCGACGTGATCGAGGTGCCCATCGCCCACGGTGAGGGACGATTCGAGATCGCCGCCGACGCCTACGACGAGCTCGTCGCCGACGACCGGGTCCTCTTCCGGTACTGTGACGCCGACGGCGACGTCACCGACGCCGCCAACCCGAACGGCTCGACCGGCGCCGTCGCCGGCGTCCTCGGTGAGCGGGAGACCGTCGCCGTCCTGATGCCACACCCCGAACGGGCCACGCTTCCCGACGTCGCCGCGAGCACCGACGGCGCCGGCGTGCTCCATGCGTTCCGCTGAACCGTCCAAACAACCAATAATAGTTACTACGGTTCGGTAAAATTCTCGAAAACCGTTACTGACAAGCGTTTTTATTCCGGAGGGGGTCTGCATATTCGATGGCCAGTAGCCGTGAGATCGTCGACATCGGAATTCGATTCGACGTGGGCGAGTTCACGGGCGCGTTAGGAGATTCGATTACGGTGCTTCCGATCGTCGTCTCGCTCGCGTTAGTGACGCCGCTCTCGTTATCACACGCCCTCGTCGGCTTCGGGGCCTTTCAGATCCTGTGGGGCGTCGTCTACGGCATTCCGCTCTCGGTCGAGCCGATGAAGGCACTCGCCGGATTAGCGATCGCCGGGGCCATCACCTTCGGCGAGCTCGTCGCGGCGGGGCTGTTGGCGGGCGTCGTTCTGCTTCTCGCGGGACGGTTCGGGTGGATCGGCGTCATCGAGCGCGTGGTCGACCTGCCGGTCGTTCGCGGGATCCAGCTGGCGGTGGCGTTGTTGCTCGGCATTACGGGCGTCCGGCTCGCGCTGGAGGCACCGCTCGTCGCGACGGCCGCGACGCTCGTCGTCGCCCTCGTCGCGCTCGCGGGATACCGTGACGTGAGCGCGCTCGTCGTGTTGGCGATCGGCGGCCTCGTGGCGGTCGCGGTCGCCGGAACCCCGGCGCCGACGCTACCCGAACCGGTCCTCTTTGCCGGGGGCGGTCCGACCGTCTCGCTCGGGGCGCTGGAGGGTGCGGTCGCCCAGCTCGCGATGACGGTGGGGAACGCCGCCGTCGCCACCGCGCTGCTCTGTTCGGACCTGTTCGACCGGGACGTCTCCGCCGACCGGCTCGCCGAGAGCATGGGTGTGATGACGCTCGCCGCGCTCCCGCTTGGCGGGCTGCCGATGTGTCACGGCAGCGGCGGACTCGCCGGCAAACACGCGTTCGGTGCCCGCACGGGCGGCGCGAACGTGATCCTCGGCGTGGGATATCTCGGCTTGGCGCTCGTCGCGGGCGTCCTGCTCGCGTTTCCGATGGCGATGCTCGGCGTCCTGCTCGTGCTGGTCGGCGTCGAACTCGCCCGCACTGCGCTCTCCGGCGAGAACCGGCTCCTCGTCGTTGCCGTCGGCGTCCTCGGCGTCGTCGTCAACGTTGGTGCCGCCTTCGTTGCCGGTGCGGTGGCCGCGTGGACGCTCCGCAAAAGCGATGTCCGCGGCGGGTGAGGTGGAACCGTGAACGACGACGGCATCGTCCCGAATTTCGGATCGTTGTTCGAACGCGCCGCGCAGTACGACGTTGGGGAGGTGGCCATCCGGTCGGCGCTTGCCGACCGACGGGCGGACGGGGGGAGGCAATCCAACGACGGCAGCCGTCAAAGGGTGGACCGTCCCGACGAGCCTCGGGATCGGAGCCCCGCTCGCGTCGTCGCCGACGCGGACGTGCTCGCCGCGGACCTGTTCGTCGACGGGGCCGCACGGGAGGCGCTCGACCACCTTCGGCGCCATTCGTGGACGACGCTGGTCGCGAGCGACCCGTTACTCGACGACGCGACGGCGATCATCGAGACGCTCGCGGACGCCGACCTCGCGTCCGACTGGCGACGCCGCGTGGAGGCGTGGCGCGAGCCCGTCGTCCATCCCGCCGGCGATCATCCCGCGCTGGCGTCCGCCTATCGGGGCGGTGCGATGCAAGTGGTAAGCGGCGATCCCGGTCTGACCGGTCCGGGCGCGGCCGCCGGATTGCAGGGCGCGATGCCCGTGAGCGTTCGGGAGCCGCGGGCGTTCGCGACCGTCTTCTCGCCCGAGCGCCTCCACCCGGAGGTCGTCGACGGAGCGTATCCCGGCCCCGACCGCGATCCGCGATCCTGATCGGGATCTGCGGTCCGGATCGGGATCTGCGGTCCGGATCGGGATCTGCGGTTGCGGTCCGTGCGGGGGAGAAAAGCTTATCGCGCCCGCATCGAAGATCCGTCGGCATGCCCTCCCGGAGAGCTCTGCTCGCGACATTCGGTGGTGCCGCTGCGATCGGCGTCTGGCAGCGTCGACGCATTCTCCGCAGAGATGACGTCGCGACCCTCGAGAGCGCCCGAAACCTCGAGTTTGACTCGGAGTTCCACCCGAGACCGCCGTCCGTCGAGACCGACCACGTTTCGAGGTCGTACGATCGTGCCCGTGGACACGTCGAACGAACGGCCACCTACCTCGACGATGACACGCCGCATCACGTCGAGTCCCACCTCGATCGTGCTCGAAGACGACTTGCTGATACTCCCCCTGACGAGCAGGCCGATGGTGCGGCTCGCGAGTCGGCGCTCGAGACCTACCGACTCGCGGTCGCGTCCAGCGCGACCGCACGCGGCGCCGTACTCGACGGTGAGCAGCGCGATCCGAGTGACGAACTACAGGACGCACACGACGCGCTCGTCAGTTCGCTCGACGCGACCGTCCCCGACTATGCCGGATCGACGCTCACGAACGTGATCGTGCAGTACGGCTTGGTCGACGATCTGCTCGCGAGTGCGGCCTCCGCCGAGCGGTCGGCGCGCGGGGACCTTGATACGGAGCCCGGCCCGACGACGTGGGAACGGGTGGAGATCGGTCGCTTCCGGACACACGACGCGGCGTGGCTTGCCGCCTCGCTTGATGGCCCCGACCGAACCGACGAACTGGAGGCCGCGTTCGACGCGCTCGTGGAGCGGACGGAGGATGACGTCGACGGGATCGAATTCTCGTACGATGGCGACGTGTCTAACCACGCGTCCGACCGCTGGATCGGCGTCCAGCGCGGTGGCGATCCCGAAGACGCCTTCGCTGCCGAACGGCACGCCGCGGCCGTTCGCGACCAAGCCAGCCGCGCGATGGTGACGGGAACCCTCGACGCGTTCACCGAGCTTCCCTCGTACCGCCACCTCGACGAGACGGACGCGGATCCACCGGTTGACGCGGACGACGTGCTCGCGGCGAAACGTAGTGCCGTCGACGCGTTCGTCGACGCGCGCGACGACGTCGGAGACGACCCCCTCGGTAACCACCTCCTCACCGACATCGTCTGGGCGATCGAACACGAGGATCGCCGGCTCGAAAGGCTGGTGGACAACGTCCGATCGTACGATGACGACGCGTGGTTCGAGCAGCTCTATCGATCGATGCTCGGGTGCCGGGGAGCAGCGTTGGAAGCAGCGGTCGTGACCGGCGTCGTCGAGTTGATTCGGGCGGAAGACCGGGACGGCTGAGACCTCGCATCCGCCGAACCCGTCGCCGATGGAACGGATCGCCTTCGAGCTCGACGGGCGTCGAGAGGGCGTCTTGCCGGATCAACGATCGGCGTACCACTCCGCGAACTTCTCCAGCGCACGACCGCGGTGGGAGACGGCGTTCTTTCGCTCGACGTTCATTTCGGCGAACGTCTCGCCGTCGTGTTCGAAGATCGGGTCGTAGCCGAAGCCGCCGTCACCCCGAGGTGCGACGATCCGACCGGGGACGTAGCCCTCGAAGAGCTTGACCGGAAGCCGATCGCGGGCGATCGCCTCGCCGGCGCCCGCCGCGCTCCCGTCAACGCGCTCCGAATCGCCCGGACCCGCCGCTGCCGCGGCTCCGCGATCTCCCCGGTCGATCGGGTCGGGGCTGGCGGCGAAGCCGTCGCCGTCACAGTACGCAAGCGTGCACCGGAACGCCGCCCGTCGATCCTCGAGGGTACTGGCGAGTTTCCACACACGATCGATCCCGAGCGTGTTTTCGACGTACGAGGAGTACGGCCCCGGAAACCCGTCAAGGGTGTCGATGAAGAGCCCGGCGTCGTCGACGAGCACCGGCTCGCCGGCGTGTCGAAACGCCTCCCGAGCGCCTCGGGCGGCGATCGGGCCGAGCGCGTCCGCCTGGACCTCGGCGTAATCGAAATCAAGTTGGCTCACCGAGCCGTCGTCGAGGTAGCTCTCCGCCTCGTGAACCTTCCCCGCGTTCGTCGTCACGTACCTGAGCATGGCCCTTCTCGGATCGCTCGCCACGAATACCCGTCGGTACGCTTTTTTGCCTCGACGGGAATTCGGAGCGTATGTCGTCCCTCCCGACGTTCAAAAAACGGAAGCTCATGGGTCTCATCGGGGCCCTCACGTTCGGACTGACGGCGCTGTTTGCCGTCCTCGGTCTCGGCGTTGCCGTCCCCGCCACCTTCGTGACCGGATTTTTCATCCTCCTACCGCTGGTGACCGTCCTCGGCGAGGATTTCCCGCTCGTCGAGCCGGACTCGGACGCGAACGGCGAGAACGCGAGCGACGAGGATCCGGTCGAAACCCTTCGGCGACGGTACGCGACCGGCGAGATCGACGAGGCGGAGTTCGAACGCCGCCTCGATCGGCTCCTGGAGACGGAATCGTTCTCGGCCGATCGCATCGAGGGGCCCGCGACGGAGCACACGGATCGTGAGACGAGTCGTGAACCCGAGTTCGAGTGATTCCCTCAAAAGCGCAGATCACCGCCCGTGCGTCGGATTGCGACGGTGGACGCGTATTTACGTGGTGAGTGGCGGTACTGGACGCTCCTATTAAATAGGCGCCGAGGAGCTCCATCCTAAGCAGCGATCGACGGCAACGGATGATTTTAAATCAACACCGGTCACAACGAACACTCTCTTAAGCGTCGGCCGACAGGAACGGACGGACATGTTGATCGCCGGAACGGTCATCGCCGATCCCGACACGGTCATCGACGAGGGAGCGATCGTCACGGAGGACGACCGGATCGTCGCCGTGGGCGACGAGGACCACCTCCGGAAGACCTATCCCGACCACGAACGGCGCACATGTGACCTCGTCACGCCGGGGCTGGTCGGCGGGCACGTCCATTCGGTCCAATCGTTGGGTCGGGGGATCGCCGACGATGATGCGCTTCTCGACTGGCTCTTCGAGGCCGTCCTCCCGATGGAGGCAGCGATGGACGCCGAGGCGACGCGGGCCGCCGCCGAACTCGGCTACCTCGAGTGTCTGGAGTCGGGGACCACGACGGTCGTCGACCACCTCTCCGTGAACCACTCGGCGGAGGCGTTCGAGGCCGCGATCGAGACGGGGATCCGCGGGCGACTCGGCAAGGTGCTGATGGACACGGACTCGCCCGATGGACTCGAGGAGCCGACCGACGCCGGCCTCGCGGAGAGCGAACGACTCATCGAGCGGTATCACGGCGCGGCGGGCGGCCGCATCCGGTACGCGGTCACGCCGCGGTTCGCGGTCACCTGCACGGAGGCCTGTCTCAGGGGCTGTCGGGACATCGCCGACCGACACGACGGAGTGACGATCCACACGCACGCGAGCGAGAACGTCGACGAGATCGAGACGGTCGAGGCGGCGACCGGATCGCGCAACGTCGTCTGGCTCGACGAGGTCGGGATCACCGGTCCGGACGTCACGCTCGCCCACTGCGTCCACACGAACGACCGTGAGCGGGAGCTATTGGCCGAGACTGACACGGTCGTCACGCACTGTCCCTCCTCGAACATGAAACTCGCCTCCGGGATCGCGCCGATCCAGGACTACCTCGACCGCGGGATCACGGTCGCGCTCGGCAACGACGGTCCGCCGTGTAACAACACGCTCGATCCGTTCACCGAGATGCGCCAGGCGAGCCTGCTCGGCAAGGTCGACGCGCTCGACCCGACGCGGCTCCCCGCGCCGGTCGTCCTCGAGATGGCAACGATCAACGGCGCCCGCGCCGCCGGCTTCGACCGCATCGGTGCCCTTCGTGAGGGCTACCGCGCGGACGTGATCGGCCTGACGACCGACCGAACCCGGTCGACCCCGCTGCACGACCCGATCTCGCACCTGGTTTACGCCGCCCACGGCGACGACGTCGTCTTCACCATGGTCGACGGCGACGTTCGATACGCGGACGGCGAACACGTCGGGATCGACGCCGGGGCGATCCGCGAGCGCGCGACTCGGCAGGCGGCACGCGTCGCGGCCGCAGCGGGCGTCGAGACGACGCTGGAGAGCGGGACCCGTTGAGGCTTACCGGCCGTGAAGCTCGCGGTCGTCGCCGGCGTGCGCCCGGACCCACAGCTCCCCGATCCGCGAGAGGGTGGTTCGATAGGACTTCCCGTGTGCCTCCTGTTCGATGTAGCCCTTGCCGCCGGGGCCCAGCCGGTCGACGTTGTAGATGACCTTCGAGCGGAAGGAGTCCGTGTACTCCTCGTTGAGGTCGGCCGCGAGCGTCTCGGCCAGTTCGGAGACCGACTCGAACTGACCGTGCTCGCCGAGCGTGAACAACACGAGCTCCTCGAACGGTTTGACGTTCTGAAAGGAGGCGACGGGAAGCTCGACGATGTGGCTGTCGCCGATCCGCTTCGCGCCGATGGTCGTGCCGCGTTCGTCGAACTCCGCGAGCAGGTTCGTCGTCGTCGACAGCCGATCCGCGATACGGCCGTCGTCAACGCCCTGCGCGTCGGGAGCGTCGCCGGACGCGAGATCACGGAGCAGGTCGCGGTTCGCGCGGAGCTCCTCGGCGAGTTCGGTCTCCAAGTACTTTTCGGGGGCGGTGTAGTAGGTATGAATGCGGTCGCGGTCGGCCTGGCGCTCGACCATGATCGAGTGGGCCGCGGTCGCAAACGCGAACGAGACCGGCCGCGGCATCGAGCAGACGTTCACCCAGACCTCGCGTGACTCGCCGTCGGTTCCCGGCTCGTCGGCGTTCCCCGATGCATCCTCGCCCGCATCGAGTTCGGCGTTGATCAGATCGAAGGCGCGCTCGAAGGCGGCGTCGTAGTCGTAGACGTCGTCGAGCCGCACGCGTTCGGTCTCGGCGCCCAGCAGGTTTTGAAAGTCCTGTTCGAGCTTCCGGGCGATCTTCCGGGAGTACTCGACGTTCGCCTCGCTGCCGACCGTCCCCTCCAGCAGGATCACCCGGTCGACGTCGAACTGGTCCCGTATGAGCGGGGCGATCAGCCGGTCGTAGTCGAACCCGACCGGAACGATGTGCGTCTGCATACGTACTCCAGCGGTCGGGCGGACATAAAAACCGGGAGACTCGGTCCCTTGGTAAGCACTCCAACTCGATCTATCGGATCGGGATCCCCGTCCACCCCGTACGTCCGCGGCGTCGGGAGTCGGACTCGGCCTTCCGCACGAGTCGCTCGACGCGCTCGTCGGTCGCCGGGTGGGTCGCGAGCCACCGTTCGAACGGGTCCTGAGTTTCGCGGTTCATGGACAGCGGCGCGAGCGTCCAAGCCGGCTCCGTCGAACGCTCGATGCGCCGAAGCGCGCGGGCCAGCGCGAGCGGATCGCCCGTGACCTCGGCGGCACGGTCGTCGGCGGCGAACTCGCGTTCCCGTGAACGGGCTCGCGTGAGCAGCGTGACCACGACGAGAGCGATCGTCGTGCTCGCGATCAGCGCCCGATGGAGTCGAGCGAAGACGCCCGATCGGTCTCCCGGACGACCGCGGATCCACGCGGAGCCGCGGGCCAGCCCGGCGAGCGCGAGCAGCGCCGGGGTCAGCCCGAGGACGACGAGCCCGACGAGCGTGTGGGCCATCCCGTGGACGACCGCGCTCGCTCGACCGTCGTTCGTCTCGAGATGTGCCAGCTCGTGGGCGATGATCGCCTCGATCTCCGCGGGCGGGAGCAGCCGAAACAGCGACCGGTCCAACACGATCGCGCCGCGGTCCGCACCGCCGACCGCGAGGGCGTTCGGCGCGTGCATGTCGGCGACGTACAACGCGGGCGGGTCGACGTTCATCCGGGCCGCGAGTTCGTCGATCCGCCGGTGCACGCCCGGCGCCTGCGTTCCGGCGATCCGCTCGGACTCCAGCCCGGCGATCAGTCGTGCCGTCCCGAGGCGATAGCTGAGGTACGCCGAGAGCAGCGTGACGAAAAACAGGGCGCCGACCAGCTCCGCCGTCCCCGGACGGAGCGCCCACAGCACCCGAAGCCCGTGGGCGACGAGGAACGCCGTGCCGAGATAGCCGACGAGGAGCAGCACGCCGACGAACCCCATGGCGATCCGAGCCGGGAGCCGAGCCATGACTGACGTACCGGTGCCGTTCTCAAACGCGTTTCGGCCCGGCGTCCCGTACCTCGATCGAGGACCCGTCCTCGAGGATGGCCGTCCACGTCTCCTCGGCTAACTTGAAAGTGACTTCCACCGTCGGGGGGTCATCGGCGGTCACGGCCTCCGTGACGTTCCGGAAGTCCGGTCCTTCGGCGGAGAGCAGCTTCGGAAACGGAAGCGGATCGGTGACTCCGGCTACCCGTCGTGCGAACGCAACCAGATCCGGATGAAGCCACGCCTCGAACCACGATGGAAAACGTCGAGCGTGGTCACAATTCACACAACGATAGGTCGTCCAGGCGAGATAGCGCGTGTGACACGCCGGACAGATCCCGTTTGCAGCCGGGTCGTGATCCCGACAACACGAGATCTCGCCCTCCACACGACCGGCACATTCGGGACAGGCGCCGCCGGTCATCGCGACGATCTCGGCATCGTACAACCGGTGGGCAACTCGTGAGACCTCCAGTTCCGTGCGGTTTGCGAGCGCCGAGGCCGGTAGATCGTACACCATGATCGTGCCCCGATCGTAGGGATCGTCGATGGCGCCCGGACACGCCGAACAGCGGAGTCGAACCGTTTCATCGGCGTAGCTGAACTCCTGATCGGCCCCACAGAACGGACACGGAAGATCGATCAGACGCGGTTCGATGACGGGGTCCGTAGTCACCGATCCCCGCCGGATCGCCTGTACGATGGCACGGCCGGCATGGCGCAGCTCGTATCCCTCCTCGGTCTTTCGGACCAGATGATCCGTAAGCGTACCGAGGTGGTAATTGAATCGACCGCTATCGGAGACGCCAACCGCCTTCTGAAGGGTACTGAACGGGACCGGCTCGCCGGCGTCCGCGAGGGCACGGAGCACGTCAACCCGGGTCGCGTCGCCGACGGCGGCGAACACCTCGTCCGGCGGCCGCGTCTCGATGTCGAAGCCCTCGATTCGATCGGGCATTACTGCATGTTCACACGCCATTCGTTGGATATGAAATTACCGCTCTACGCGTCGTCGAATCGCTCAAAATCCGTCGGAGGCCGGCCACGTGGTCGATCAATACCTCCGCCGGTCACTCCCCCTCTTCCGTCCGTTGGCTTCGTGGTTAGCACGGACCGACGCAGCGGACCCGCGCGATAGCGGGCACGACGCGTCCGTGTCGTGTGTCACGCTGCTTCGAATTAGTGATTCCCAGAACGTCTTTTCTGTGGGTCTTTTGATATGTTGTCGCTGATGTTGGTCAGTCCGCCCCTTCCTCGCAGTCACACCCGCCCTCGCGGATGAGATCCACGAGCGCGTAGTCCGTCCCGCAGTCCTCACAGACCGTACGGATGTCGACGAACAGCTCGTAGTTGCGCTCGCTGACGGCCTCCGACCGCACGAGTCCGTCGAGCGTCGACTCCGCGACGGCTGCGGTCCGTCCCTCCAGTCGCTGGAGCGTGTCGATCTTCCGGTCGGGATCGGGTGATCGGTCGCCGAGTTCGGCCTCCCGGTAGTCGGTGAGATAGGTGTGAACCGCTTGATGGGTGACGAAATCGGACCGAACGTCGTCGACGTCGACGCCGATCCGTTCGAGATCCCGCTCCTTACGAAGCGTGTCGGCCTGTGAGACGTCGTCGCCGGTGAGCACGCGATAGGTGCTGTCGACGTCGTCCTCGATGACCGCCTCGCCGGCGTCACGGAGCGCCGCCGCCAGGACGGCCCGGTTGAACGTCTCGGCGAGGTCACGGAGGCTCGTCCGCTCTCCCGTCTCGCCGAGCCACTCGCGTTCGAGCCGATCACCCCACCCCTCGAGATCGTACTCCGCGATGACGCGAGCAACCTTGCTGTTCGGTCTTCCGTTCGACGGGGAGCTCATTGCTCCCGATACGCGGCCGGGCGTACAAAAACGATCGCTCCGGACCGGGAACGGTTCTCGAATGGGTATCAGCTCAGCCGGTGACGCCTGCCGCCGCCGCGTTAGATCCGTGTAACCCACACGCGGTAGTCCGCCTCCAGTTCGTAGACCTCGCGGAACGCGCGCTCGATGAATCCGGCGACCCGGTTCGCGTCGGATCGGGCGGTGACGACCGCGTTCGTCCCCTCCGCTTCCTCCGGGCTCACCAGCTCGTCGATCCGAAACTCGGGGAACTCGCCGAGGAGGGTTTTCAATCGGTCCAGCTCCTCGTCCGTACAGTCCAAGATCAGCTCCGTTCCGGCGAGCTGGATCCACGGCGGGATCTCTCCGCCGTCGGTCACGTCGCTGTCGGGGTCGACGTCGGCGGTCATGACCTCGCTTGACCGTTTTCGGTGGGCGGTCGCGGCGTCGGCGAAGAGCTTCACTCGCTCCGTCTCCGTCACGGCATCGAATCGCGTCATGTGGATCGTTCCTCGCCGACCCCTCTTAAACGGAAGGAGCGGTCGGCGGCGATCGGCATCGGGAGTCCTCTCGGCATCGGGAGTCCTCTCGGCATCGGGAGTCCTCTCGGCATCGGGAGTCCTCTCGGCGTCGGGAGTCCTCTCGGCGGCGGCGATGTCGTCGACGACGGCGACGTCGTTGCTCACGCCGGTCGCTCGGCGATCACGATAGAGGCGTCCGGTCCCTCGACCACGAGGCGTGCGTCGTCGTCGCCTGCTCCGTTCGCTCCGACGGTCTCCGTCCGCACCCGAAATTCGCCAAGCGAGGTTTCCTCGCCGGGTTCGGGGACCGTCACCGAGCGTTCGTCGTCGTCCGTGCCGCCGGCTGCGGTCGCACGAACCTCGAAACCGGTCTCGGTCGGAACCACGGCGAGGTGATGGCCGTCGAGTCGCGACTCGCTTCGGACCGCATCGCCGACGTACGAGCGGACCGATTCGCCGTCATGTTCGAGGTCGACCGCGTAGGCGGTTTCGTTTCCGACGACGTTCCACTCGACTCGGTCGACGGCGACCTCCTCACGCCAGCCGACACCGCCGATGACCACCGTGGCGGTTCCCTCGTGAGCGAGAACCGCCGGGCGTTCCGCAACCGTCCAGATCTCGCGAGCGTCGCTCGCGACCACCACCCCGTCGGTCGTTTCCCCGGTGAACCCCTCTCCGAGGTCGACGAGGGTCGATCGAGGTGCGGGCTCCTCGGCGACGTACGCGACCGTGTAATCGCGGATCTCGACCGTCTGGGAGCCCTCGATGGACGGCTGATCGACGACGAGCAGCCCGAAGACGGCCATCGGCAACGAGATCAGCACCGTGAGCGCGAGGAGCACGACGACCGCGCCACCTCGTCGCGAGAGCGGACCGTCGTGGATTCGTCGCGGGAGCACGGCGGGGAGTGCCGGAAGCGAGAGCACCAGCGTGAGGATTGCCGCTCCGGCGACGCTCAGGGTAATCGGTCCATCGAGTGCGATCGACGCGACGGCGCCGAGCGCACCGCTGAGGACGACGAAAGCCAGCCACGCGGTCGCGAGTCGGTTTCGCCGACCGTACCGGGTTCCTGTGAAGGATCGGTCGGATTCGTCCTCGGTAGGTCGGTCGCTCCCAGCATCAGCGAAGCGATCGAGGGGTGACGCTCGATCAATGAGCGGACGACCGCTGCCGGCGACCGCGGTCGTGACGACGACCGCCAGCACGAACAGGAACGCCATCCCCGCACCGCGATAGAGGACGAACTCGTCGCCACCGCCACCCGTCACGAGCCAGACCGACTGGACGATTCCGACGAGCAGCGTCCCCGCCAGGACGCGATCGATCCGTGGACGCGATCCGCGGGCGGAGAGCAGGGCGACGGCGAGAAGGACGCCAAGCAGGAACCCGAACAGGTGTGCTTGGAAGCCGACGCCGGCCCAGCCGGGTGGTGCGGGGGGGCCCGATTCGAACGCCTCCCTGACGATCGGATTCGTGAACGCGGTGAACACGGTCCCGACGGCGGAGCTCACGACGACGCCGAGGACCGTCGCCAAAGGCCGGGTGACGACCGCGAAGCCCACGATCGCGTAGAGCGCGCCGGAGAATCCGAGTCCCGGCCCGAGCGAGAACGCCGCGGTGAGAAACGCGATCGAGAGGAGGGCGGCCGGAAAGACGACGACTGCGCGGATCCATGGCCGGTCGAGGAGGCGTCGCCCTCGGGCAGCATCCGCGGTTTCGGTCGTTCGTACTCCGCCGTCGGTGACGACCCGTCGGGGGGCATCGTCTGCCGTGTCGCCGGTCCTTGCACCCCTCCGAGCGCCGCCGGGATAGTGGCTCCAGACGTACTCCGCGATCGGAGCCAGGACCAGGGTTCCGGTCACGTTCGAGACGATGTGTCCCGGACCGCCGTGGGCGATTCCGGCCGTGAGGATTCCGGTGGGATAGAGGTACGACCACGAGACGAACGCGTAGACGACCGGCGCGTCAGGGTGCGTCAAACCGCTCTGAGCGACCAGATAAAAGCCGACGACGATCGCGACGGTGACGAGCGTTCCCAAAGGGAGGCCGGCGATGAACCGGTCCTCCAGCCTCGCGCGCCACGCGCCCCGATCGACGATCCGCCACGCGAACCCGAAAGCGAAGAGGAGCGCCGCAGCGAGCACGAGGCGAGTCGGTGTGAACGGCATCGACCATGGATCGGACCCGCGGAAACATACGTTCTCGGTCCGGTTCGGTTCCGTATTCTCGGTCCGGTTCGGTTCCGTATTCTCGGTCCGGTTCGGTTCCGGGTTCTCGGTCCGGTTCGATTCCGGGTTCTCGATCCGGTTCGGTTCCGGGTTCTCGATCCGGTTCGGTCCCGACCCGACCGGTCACGGAGGAGTCACGACCGCGTCGCCGTCGTCGCTCGCTCGTGCGCGGACCGTGCACGGACGGGCCACCGTTATTCTCGGCCACGCCTCACCGCACACATGGACGAGCAGGCACGCGAACGGCTCACGTCGCTTCCTCCGAGCGCCAAGTTGGTCTACTACGTCCTCGAACGTGAGGGCCGACTCGATCAGACGGGACTTGCCGAAGAGACGCGACTGTCAACCCGGACGGTTCGGTTCGCGATCCGGAAGCTCTCCGACGCCGATCTCGTGGAGGAGGGACTCTGTCCCACCGACGCACGCCGATCGGTCTACGAGACGGTCGTTGATGCGGAGCCGGATGCGGGCGTTGAGACTGCCGCGACGGCGATCTCCGCCGACGAATAGCGGCCCACTCGGCGCGTGGTCTCGCTCCCGTCGTTTTTAATCGATCCGGACGAAGCACCTCCATGATCACGATCAAGGACACCGTTCACGATCACATCGAGATCGACGGTGTCGCCGCCGACCTCGTCGACACGCCCGCCGTACAGCGGCTCAGACACGTCAAGCAGCTCGGCACGGTACGGCTCGTCTATCCGTCGGCGAACCATACGCGGTTCGAACACAGCCTGGGCGTCTACCACCTGGCGAGGCGGGCGCTTGACCATCTCGGCATCGACGGTCACAACGCCGATCGGATCGAGGCGGCGGCGATCCTCCACGACGTCGGCCATGGGCCCTTTAGCCACAACCTGGAGTCGTTGACGCACCGACGGACCGGAAAGTACCACGACGATGTGGACGAGCTGCTGTCGACGGGAGCCGTCGGCGACGTCCTTCGTGATCACGGTCTCGATCCGGGACGCGTCGCGGAGGTCGTCGCCGGTAAGGGGCCCTATGCGGGGCTCGTCTCCGGCGAACTCGACGTGGACCGGATGGACTATCTCGTCCGGGACGCTTATCACACGGGCGTTCCCTACGGAACCATCGACACCGAACGGTTCGTCCGCGAGCTAACGTTCACCGACGGCGAGGACGGCAATCCCGTACTCGTGTTGGACGAGGGGAACGTCCAGACCGCCGAGAGTCTGCTGCTTGCGCGCGCGCTCATGAATCCGGTCGTCTACACTCACCACGTCGCCCGGATCTCGAAGGCGATGTTGCGACGCGGCGCGACCGCTCTCCTCGACGCGACGGGCGTCACCGCCGACGAACTGCGCCGAATGGACGACCACGACTTCCTCGTGGCGATCCGAAGCTGCGATGCAACGGCGGAGGTGGCACGGCGGTACGACCAGCGGAACCTCTACAAGCTGTCGGTCTGGGCGGAGTACGACGACGTTCCCGAACGTGTACATGAGGCGGATCACGACGAGGAGGCCGAATTGGAACGGGTCATCGCCGCCGAAGCGGGCGTCGACGAGGATCGCGTGATCCTCGACGTTCCGCCGGAGCCCTCGATGCGTGAATCCACGGCACGGGTCACGGTCAACGGCGAGATCAGACGGCTCGGCAAGCAGTCGCCGCTTGTCAACGCGCTGCGTACCGTCCAGCGGAACCAGTGGCGTCTCGGGGTCTACACCCCGGCCGCCGACACGGACCGGGTCGGTCGAGCCGCGGCCGACGTGCTCGACCTCGATCCGGACGGCCTCGTGAGCCAGGTCCGCGGCGCGATGCCGACGACGCTCGACGAGTTCGAGTGATCCCGCGCTCGACGGCCTCGATCCCCCTCGGACCGGGGCGACGGCCTCGTCGACGAGCGCCGTGGGTCGTGACCTTTTAACCCCCCGCCCGGCGAGGGGGCCGTATGCATCTCGAGGGAACCGTGCTCGTCGGTCGCGAGTTCGAGCCCGTGGAGGGTCGGGTGGTTCTCGCGGACGGCGAGATCGTTCGGGTCGAGGAGTGCGCCGTCGATTCGGACGACGTCATTCTCCCGGCGTTCGTCAACGCACACACCCACATCGGGGACTCCATTGCCAAGGAAGCCGGAGAGGGGCTCTCGCTTGACGAACTCGTCGCCCCGCCGGACGGGTTGAAACATCGCCTGCTCCGGGCGGCGAGCCACCAGGAGAAGGTGGCGGCGATGGCACGCACCCTCCGATTCATGGAGTCGACCGGAACGGGAACGTTCATCGAGTTTCGCGAAGGGGGCGTCCCCGGCGTCGAGGCGCTCCGTGACGCGCTCGCCGGCGTTGGGATCGAATACGACGCCCGCGACGTCGACGCGGTCGTCCTCGGCCGGGACGATCCCAACGTCCTCGACGTCGCGGACGGCTACGGGGCGTCCGGCGCCCGAGACGGGGAGTTCGACTCGGTACGGGCCGCGACGCGGGCGGCGGGCAAGACGTTCGGAATCCATGCGGGCGAGCGCGACGCCGACGACATCAACCCCGCGATGGACCTCGATCCGGACTTTCTCGTACACATGGTCCATGCGGAACCGTTGCACCTCGAACGGTTGGAGGACCGGGGGGTGCCGGTCGTCGTCTGCCCGCGCTCGAACCTCGTCACGAAGGTCGGCGTTCCGCCGATCCGCGAGCTCGCCGATCGGACGACCGTCGCGCTCGGGACGGACAACGTAATGCTTGATTCGCCCTCGATGTTCCGCGAGATGGAGTTCGCCGCGAAGCTCGCCGACCTCCCCGCTCGGGAGGTGCTCCGCATGGCAACCGCCAACGGAGCCGAGATCACCGGGCTGAACCGGGGTGTCGTCACGGAAGGTGCCGACGCGCGCCTGCTCGTGCTCGACGGCGACTCGGACAATCTCGCGGGCTCTCGGGACCTCGTTCGAGCGATCGTTCGCCGTGCCGGCCACGCGGACGTCAAACGAGTTATCCTCGACGGGTGAACGGCTCGTCTGACTCCCTTTTAAGCGTCCGAGGCACGTTTGACCGGTATGCTCCCGGGACCAGTCGAGATCGTCACCGTCCTTCGGGCGTTGGGCGTCCCCGTGATCCTGGTGCTGTTCTATCTTGACGGGGCGATCATCGGAAAGTTCGCGCCGCCCGCGGCACTGTACGTCGCGTACGTGGCGTTATGGTCACCCGACGGGATGGTGCTGTACGCGATCGCCGCCGCCTGTGTGATCGCCTCCACGCTCGGACAGTTCACCATCTATCGTGGGTTCAACGAGGAGAGCCCCGAGTTCATCGGCCTGCGACGGACCCTCCCATACGTCGATCGGGTTCCGTTCGTCGTGAAAGATCGGATGGGTGACGGACGGATGGAAACTGTCGGGCGACTGTTCGATCGCTTCGGCGGGGCCGGGATCGTCGTCACGAACGTCGTTCCCGGGATCCGGTGCCTGATGGCGGTGCCGGCCGGGCTGAGCGGCTATCCACGGAGTCGGTTCCTCACGTTTGCGACGCTCGGAAACGTCGTGTATCTCGTCCTGCTGACTGCGGTCGCAAAGGGAATCAGCGGAATCGCTCGATTCTTCCCGGCGCTTTGATCGAATTGACGGCCGTGGAGAGAAATCGTTTAGTCGCGTTCGGCCGCCGATCCACACATGCACGCCATCACCCGTTCGGGGTGGATCGAGGTCATCTCCGGATCGATGTTCTCGGGCAAGACGGAGGAGCTGCTCCGCCGGCTCCGGCGGTCGGAGATCGCCGGTCAGTCCGTGGCCGTCTATAAACCGGCCATCGACGACCGATACGGGGAGACGACGATCGGGTCACACACCGGCCGACAGTGGGAGGCGACCGTCGTGGACAACGAGGGCGATGGGCCCCTCGAGATCCTCGTGGACGCGGACGGTGCGGAGGTCGTCGCGGTCGACGAGGCGAACTTCTTCTCGCCCGCGCTCGTTGAAGCGTGTAACGCGCTGGCCGACCGGGGCGCACGCGTCATCGTCTCGGGGACGGATGTGACGTTCCGCGGCGAGCCGTTCGAGCCGCTTCCACAGCTCATGGCGGTCGCCGAATACGTCGACAAACTACGGGCAATCTGCACCCAGTGTGGGGAGCCCGCGACCCGAAATCAACGGCTGATAGAGGGAGAGCCCGCCCACGTCAACGATCCGACCATCCTCGTCGGTGCCGAGGAGTCCTACGAGGCACGCTGTCGGAACTGTCACGTCCTGCGAACCGGCGAACGAAACGATGACGCGGAACGCGCTTCATCTCCCGACGGCTCGTCGGAGCCACAGTAACGACGGCGGCGGCCACCGGAGCGTCTTATCAGTGGTCCCCGCCGACGTCTCCGTCGTCTTCGGCCGCTGGATCCCCTTTGGACGCCTGGAATAGACCGACGAGCGCGACGAGCACGAGAATGGCTCCCTCGATGCGAGCGACGACGTGGAACCAGTCGCGCGGTTCGGCGTCGTCGGCGTTTCGGTAGGCAAGCTTCGTGAACGCTCTAACCACCGTCTTCGGCGCGAGTACTTCGACGAGTCCGATCAGGCCGAGTGCGAGGAACAGTTGGCGTTTCATGTCACTCGATTCGGCGGCAGGTCTCAAAAGCAGTTCGGGGACTCACCTGCGGCAGCGATGACCGGACGGACGCCTCATCCGCCGTAGACGGATGGAATGGCTCGCACGACGTCCTCGTTCTCGACCGTCGTCTCCAACCCGTCGAGATGTCTGAGATCGGTTTTGTTCCGCGTGACGACGGTGCTTCCTGCCAGTCCAGTTCCTGCGGCGTCGATCAGCCGACCTTCGAGCACGACGTAGCGTTCCTCGAGTCGTGCAAGCAGGTCGCCGTAGGTCTCTCCTTCGGCGACGTCGAGGATCACTCGCTCCCGGCCGACATCCTCCCGGAACGGGCCGAAGAACCGGCATTCGACCTCCATGTCGCCCGCTACTTCGGCAGCGTACTTCTATGCGTCGGTGATCTATTGCTAGGCGTCGGTGACATATTGCTTGGCGTCGGTGACATATTGCTTGGCGTCGGTGACATATTGCTATGCGTCGGTGGGTGAAAGCGGTTCGGCGATCGCAAGATATCGACGGATCGTTTCCGCCGCCCACTCGCGAATCTCGTCGCCATCGCTGACGAGCAGCGCCGCGAGACCTGCCTCGTCGAAGTGACCGATGATCGCGCGATCGTCGACGAGGAGGACGGCGATCGGGGAATCGCCGGGTGCGACGAACACCTCGACCGGGACGTCATCAAGCAGCGGCCGAATCGCGAATCCTGCCGAGCCTTTGATCCGGTCACGGGCCCGGCCGACGAGCACGATCCGGGTCTCAAAGGGAGTTCTATCCGCTTCGGTAGCCACTTCGGTAGTCACTTCCGTAGCCGCTTCGTCCCACGCGTTTCGTCCGTCCTCGGCGGCCAGTCGGCCGAGCAGTGACGTCTCGATCCGGGGGATAACGCCCACCACGGACGTCGCATCGGCGATCGTCGACGCGAGGAGTTCACTGAGTGCCGGCGTCCCGTCCCCTCGGTCGACGAGGGTGGTCCCGGCGTCCGTTCGTGATACCGGCCGACCGGTCGCGTTTTCGATGATCGCACGCAGCGTCACGGCCCCGTCGTGGGTCGTCATCGGCCGTCGGGCCGGCGGGGATATGACTGTCTCGCCCCATGTGAGCGCCTCGCGAGAAGCCTCGCGGTGGCACGGCGGCGGTCACCGGGGCGTTCCTCTGTCCCCTCATCGTAGTGGATGACGGAGAGTCCGAGTCCGGCGTGTAACAGCTCGTTCGCCGCGAAGCGGTACCGGTCACTGTTCGGTCCTGACGGCGTCGAATCCGTCGAGCGTAGATGATGTTCGACGAAGAGGTACCCGCCCGGAACCAGCGCGTCGATGAGGTCGGGAAACCGGTCGATTGCGCGGTAGTAGCTGACCGTGATCAACTCATACGTCGCCGTCGGGAAACCATGACTCGGTACGTCGGCACGAATCGGGTTGAGCCGCGCGGCGACCTCCGTTCCGCGCTCGGCGGCTCGCTCCCGAGTGATCCGGAGTCCCTCCGCCGAGCGATCGATCGCGTCAACCTCGTATCCGACGGCCGCGAGATGGACGGCGTTGCGTCCGGTTCCCGTTGCTACGTCGAGCGCGCGTCCGTCGGGGAAGACGGGTTCGTACTCACGGAGTACGGGAGACGGCTCCGGATCCCGGGGATACTCGCCCGTCGCGAAGCGCTCGTCCCAATCGACCATGACGGCGATTGCATCTCGGCGGCCATGAACCCACCGACGGCGACGCTCCCGGCGGGCGGCATTCGTGGCCGTCCGGTACATGGTTTCAAGCCCGGAGGCGTCAACACGTACGGACATGAGCGATACGGCCGCCGACGAGACGGATCGGGATCCGGACCGGGACGACCATGCCGTCGTTGGGGGACCGGACGACGACCGCCCACTCGAGGTCGTCCTCGGGCAACTGCTCTCCGATCGTGGGGAGACGCTCGCGACTGCCGAGTCACTGACGGGCGGGTTGATCGGGTCGCGAGTAACCGACGTGCCGGGCGCGAGCGACTACTTCGATCGGGGGTTCGTGACCTACGCCTACGACGCGAAGCGAACCGAGCTTGGCGTGGATCGGGAGACGCTTGACGCGCACGGTGCGGTCAGCGCGCCGGTCGCTCGGGAGATGGCGGCCGGCGCTCGCGACCGGGCCGACGTCACCTGGGGCCTCTCGGCGACCGGAATCGCCGGGCCCGGAGGTGGGCGGGACGGGAAGCCCGTCGGACTGGTCTACGTCGGGGTTGCATACGCCGCACCGTGGGGGACGAACGAGTCGTTTACGCGGAGCGCCCGGTACGTGCTCGACGGTGATCGCGCCGCGGTCAAATCCGGTAGTGTGGATCGTGGGTTGGCCCAGTTGCTGTCGGCGATCCGTGGCGTCGACTCCCGGTGATCACATCTTGGGGTTCTTCTCGCTCAATCGAGGTATACGTGCCCAAGCACGGCGACGATGAGGGCCGCTAAAACGATCCACGCGAACGGCTCCGCCGCGAGCAGCGCGAACGGACGGACCACGGACTCGTTGAAACCGAACAGCGCGCCGGCCACGACCACGGCGGTGACGACGATCGCGGCGACCACCCCGGCCACGCCCAACAGTGCCGAGTCCGTGGCATCCATGTAGTCGGATCCGGCGGGAATGGATATAAACGCGTTCCCCTGTGATCGACACGGAAACGGGATGGAGGGTGTCGTCGGGCGGGATGGAGGGTGTCGTCGGGCGGGATGGAGGGTGTCGTCGGGCGGGATGGAGGGTGTCGTCGGGCGGGATGGAGG
>LKMJ01000789.1_pt1 | contig 25996 bp, 27 predicted proteins | sample 643391 | NCBI WGS metagenome assembly LKMJ01 (sample SAMN04112250, study PRJNA286221) | soda lake metagenome | biome: soda lake; feature: Kulunda Steppe; material: water; isolation source: sample PL-Br10 brine of Picturesque Lake | place: Russia: Kulunda steppe | collected 2010-07 | reverse complement strand
TCGACGGCGGTCGACCCGCCGTGAGTGACGACCACGTCTTTACCTGACTCGACGAGTTCGGCGACATCGTCGAGTGCGCCGGCGGGGTCGACCGCGCGAGCGCCGCCAATTTTGACGACGACAGCCTCTGTCTCGTCCGTGGCTGTTCCGCTCATGGTGCACCCACCGGGTGAAGACCCCTGTGTTCGAGGCCGGCTGTCTCCTCGATTCCGAGTGCGATATTCGCGGCGTGGACGGCCTGTCCTGCCGAACCTTTCATCACGTTGTCGATAGCCGAAATGACCACGACTCTCTTGCTGGCGGGGTCGAGTGCGAACCCGACTTCGGCGCGGTTCGTCCCGGCCACGGTCTTGGGCTCGGGGTAGCGGTAGACGCCGCCACCGCCAGCCACCAGGTCGACAAACGGCTCGTCCTCGTAGCGCTCGCGGTAGGCTCCCCAGAGGTCGGCTTTCGACACCGGCTCGTCGGGGAAGACGTGACAGGTCGCGCTTGCCCCGCGAATCATGTCCACAGCATGGACTGAAAAGGCCACGTCGAGGCCGAGATACGCCGAGATTTCGGCCTCGTGACGATGGCCCGTGGGTGCGTAGGGGCGGACGACGCCGGAGCGCTCGGGGTGAGAGCCGGCCTCACCACCACCTGCACCGCCCTCGCTGGAGCCAACTTTCACGTCGACGACGATCTGTTCGTCCCCACCGATAACGCCGCTGTCAACCAGCGGCAGCAGGCCGAGAATCGTCGCCGTCGCGTTACAGCCGCCGGCAGCGATGAACGCTGCACCGGGTAGTTTCTCGCGGTTGAGTTCGGGAAGCGCGTAGACGGCGGATTCGAGCAGCTCCGGGCGGCTGTGGCCGTCGTAGTACTCGTCGTAGAGCTCCTCGCTGGGAAGCCTGAAATCGGCCGAGAGGTCGACGACGGTATCGGCGGCGTCCTGAAACCGGTCGACCTCGGCCATCGAGACGCCGTGGGGCGTCGCCGCGAACAGGATGTCGACGCTGTCCAGTTCCTCGGGGCTCGAAAACCGCAGGTCCACGTCACGGAGGTTCGGATGTGCGTGACCCAGTGTTCTGTTCGCTTTCGAGCGGCTGGTCGCCTGTACCAACTCGAACTCGGGATGGTCGACGAGGAGCCTGCAGAGCTCGCCGCCGGCGAATCCGCTTGCTCCGACGACGCTCGCGGTATAGGTCACGTCAGTCACCCCCCGTCTGGATTGACTGTGCGAGTTCGTTTCCACTCGAACCGACGGTCCCGCTCTCGACGACCGCCTCCAGCCAGTCCACGACTGCGTCGGGGACGTCCACGTCTACCGAGTTGTTCAGCGCCTTGAACTCGACGGTGTGGTTGACTTCGTGGACGGTGTACCCCTCTGCCGTTCCAGCTGACTCGTCGACGCCCGTCTCCATCAGGTCGACGCCGAGCAGGCCGCCGCCGACCGCCTCGCTGGCCTGTGCGACGAGCGCTGCGACCTCGCTGTCGACCTCGAAGGATTCCGTCTTCGCCCCTTTCGCGGCGTTGGTCACCCAGTGGTCACCCGAGCGACTCATCGCGGCGACCGGTTCGCCGTCGCAGGCGACGACGCGGATGTCGCGGCCTGGTTTGTCGACGAACTCCTGAACGTAGAAGATGCTGTGCTCGTAGTGACCCAGGGTCGCCTTGTGTTCGAGCACCGCTTCGGCGGCCGAGCGAGAGTCGATTTTCGCGAGCAGACGACCCCACGAGCCGACGACGGGCTTCAGTACGCAGGGGTAGCCGACCGCTTCGATAGCCTCGAGCGCCGACTCCGTCGTGAACGCGACTTTCGTTGCGGGCGTCGGAACTCCTGCTTGCTCCAGCGCGAGACTCGTCTCGACCTTGTCCGCACAGGCTTTCGCCGTCGCCGCACTGTTGACGACCGGAATCCCGTAGGCCTCCGCGAACTGCGTGAGGTAGATGCTCCGGCTGGTCGCCAGACAGCGGTCGAGTAGCACGTCCACGTCGTCGAACGCGGCTGGCGGCTCCGAGAGGTCGAGTTGCAGGTCGCGGACGTCGATTTTCTCGACGGTGTGACCGCGCTCGCGAAGCGCCGAAAGCAACAGCTTCTCGTCGTGGCGGATGCGCGAGTAGCACAGTCCAACCTTCACTGGCGCCACCTCCTGTAGCGCCTGCTTGCGAGCAGGTCAGTCGTCCCAGAGCCGGACACCTCACTCACCCCAGTCCTGTTGCAACTCGGGCGCGGTGTCCAACTCGACGGGGTCGACGCCGAGCACTTCGAGTTCCGCACCACAGGTCGAACAGTCGAGTATCTCTCCAACTTCGATGTCGTCGTACAGGGACACGTCGCCCCCGCACTCGATGCATTCTGCCATTGTACTCTCTACTCGACGGTTGTTGTACTTAATAGTTTTGAAAATACAATATAAATTATATAATAGCAAGTCCTTCTAACAGCGTCAAAAAGCATCGAAAGCCGCGTGTTCTGACTCCAACATCAGAATAGTGATACCATCCCCAGACGGGGATGGTCGTGGTGGTCGTCGCGGTCGTCGGGCTCGACCTGGCGTTGGCTCGAGCGGCTCCGTTGCAGTCGAAACGTTCCCCTCAGACATAGGTCGACACCACCGTTTCGCGTTTCTGGTGGGCGTTTTCGAGCGCTTCGTGGTGGCCGACGAGCGTTTCGCGGTGCTCGTCGAGCGTTCCGTGAGCGCGGTCGAGGTGTGCCGTCACCGCTTCAGGTGCAGGGCCGCCACGGGAGTTACGAGTCGCGACGCTTCCCGCCGGGTCGAGGACGCGGTCGAGGTCGTCGTAGTCGACGAACGCCGACAGCGGTTCGTCGAGCAGTTCGGCTGCCGCAGCTTCGAGCGTTTCGATGCTCGGCGTCCCGTCCTCTCCCCCGGCCATCTCGCCAGCGCGCGCGACGATCTCGTGGGCAGTCCGGAACGGAATCCCCGCCTGCGCGAGCAGGTCTGCGACGCCGGTCGCCGTCGAGAATCCCTCACCGGCGGCGGATTTCAGTGCGGCCTCGTCCCACTCGCCCGTCGAGATTGCGCCGACGGCCACCTCGGTCGCCTCCGTCACCGAGTCGATGGCGTCCCAGGCGTGGTGGCTCGCGCGCTGCAGGTCGCGGTTGTACGCGCGGGGCAGTCCTTTCAGCGTCGTCAGGAGCCCATCGAGTCCGGCGGTCGCGTCGCCAGTCCGGCCACGGACGAGTTCGAGCGTGTCGGGATTCTTCTTCTGGGGCATGATGCTCGACGTGGAGGAGTACTCGTCGGCGAGGTCGAGATAGCCCCTGCTGGCGAAGAGAATCCCATCCTCGGCGAGTCCCGAAAGTGTCGTGCCCAGTCCCGCGACCGCCGCGGTCGTCTCGACCAGGAAGTCCCGGGCAGAGGCGGCGTCCATCGCGTTCTCGACGAGGCCGTCGAATCCGAGCAGTTCCGCCGTGCGCTGGCGGTCCACGTCGAAAGGTGTCCCCGCGAACGCGGCACCGCCGAGTGGCGAGTGGTTGATTCGCTCGTAGGCTGCGAGCAACCGCTCGGTGTCACGCGCGAGCGCCCCCTCGTAGGAGCACAGCCAGTGTGCCACCGTCGTCGGCTGGGCTGGCTGAAGGTGGGTGTACCCCGGCATCACCGTCTCGGTGTGTTCGCTCGCCACGTCGAGCAACGTCGCGCGCGCACCAATGACTGTCTCGACAGCACGGAGCACGTCCTCGCGGAGGCGATACCGGAGGCAGGCCGCCACCTCGTCGTTGCGCGAGCGGGCGGTGTGCATCCGGCCGCCCGCGGGACCGACACGCTCGATGACGGCCGTCTCGATTGCCTCGTGGACGTCTTCACCGTCTGGCAGTTTGCCGTGGCCCTCGGTCTCTATCTCCGCGAGCGCGGCGAGAATCTCGCCCGTGTCGCCTTCGTCGATGATTTCCTGTTCGGCGAGCATCACGACGTGGGCGCGGTCGACCGCGAGGTCCGCCGCAAAGATGCGCTCGTCGGCCGCGAGCGAGGAGAGGAACTCGCGCGCAGGGCCGCCGCTGAAGCGGCTGCGACGGATTGCGGTTCCCGGTTCGTCGGTGTGCTCGTCGGTCATGTGTCGTCAGTCCAGTTGTGGCGGTTGTGAAAGCTTCTCCGTCTCGCCCGCCTCGTTGGCGCTGCGGTTGGCCAGCCGCGACTGGAAGCCGTGGTACTTCGCGACGCCCGTGGCGTCGTCCTGCGTGATGCCGCCGGTCACGGCTGCTTCGTTGAAGGAGGCTGCGCTCTCGCTGTACGACGAGTACGGACTCTCCCGAGCGACTGCACGGCAGTGACCGCCTTCGAGCTTGACAGTCACGCTGCCGGTGACGCGCTCCTGTGTCTTCTCGATAAATCCATCGAGTGCGCTCACGAGCGGCGCATCGATGAGCCCTTCGTAGGCCTTCTGTGCCCACTGCTGGTCGACATGGTTCTTGAACTGGCGCTCCTCAGCAGTGAGGACGAGACCTTCGAGCGCCTCGTGGGCAGTCAGCAGGACCGTCGCCGCCGGGTGTTCGTAGTTCTCGCGCACTTTGAGGCCGAGCATCCGGTCTTCCATGATGTCGGTCCGACCGATGCCGTGAACACCTGCCTGTTCGTTCAGCGCCTCGATGAGGGAGACGGAATCGAGCACCTCGCCGTCGAGAGCGACTGGCGTTCCGTTCTCGAACTCGATTGTGACGAGTTCGGCTTCGCTCCCGTCGGGACTGGTCGTCCACTCGTAGATGTCGTCCTCGGGGATCGTCGCCGGGTCTTCGAGCTCGGAGCCCTCGACCGAGCGACTCCAGAGGTTCGTGTCGACGCTGTAGCGACCCTCCGACCCGCCCTCGACGGGGAGTCCTTTCTCCGCAGCGTACTCGTTCTCCCACTTGCGGGTGAGACCGAGTTCGCGAATCGGCGCGATGACTTCGAGGTCCGAATCGCGCCAGACAGCCTCGAAGCGAAGCTGGTCGTTTCCTTTTCCGGTGCAGCCGTGGGCGATTCCCGTACAGCCCTGTTCGAGTGCCACCTCGAGAATCGCCTCGGCGATGACCGGCCGGGCGAGCGCCGTTCCCAGGGGATAGCCCTGGTAGGTGGCGTTTGCCTGCACTGACTGCAGACAGAGGTCGGCGAACTCCGCTCGGGCGTCAACGACGTAGTGCTCCAGGTCGAGTGCTTCGGCCGTCTCAGTGGCCTCCTCGAACTCCGATTCGGGTTGGCCGACGTCGACGGTGATACCGATTACTTCGTCGTAGCCGTACTCCTCTTCGAGCAGCGGGACGCATACTGTGGTGTCGAGCCCACCAGAGAAGGCGAGCGCGACGCGGTTTGTTTCTGTCATAGAGATTGGTTTGGTAGTGTAGTTGGATGACCGCCCGAACACTGCTGGACGGAAACTGTGAGGCAATACCGGCCGACGGGAGAGAAATGTGTGCGGGCCTAACGGCCCGGTCGTCGCTGTCGCGGTCGTCGGACGGTGGACTCACTGACGGGCGAACGAACGCCTGTGACGTGAGTCCGGCTCATGTACATATCTGTAGCCCCATGCCGATATTAATACCTTCCGGTCCAGGGAGTTCCCTGCGTGTGATTATCACGGACGCGGGATTGTAAGGTGCGCTAGTACGGATTGCGGACACGGGGTCGTAAGGAGCACTAGTACGGATTGTACGCTGCAACGGGAAGAACCGATTGAACCTCGTCCTTCCAGAAGTGTTTCTCCGCAGTTGCAAAGGTGCCGCCGTGTTCCCGTGCTGTGGCGGCGATGAGTGCATCTGGGTGGTCTGCTGGGACACCACGACTGAGAAGTGTCTCCTGTACCGCGACAGCCTCGTTCGCTGTCTGTGCAGTGACCGGGAGTATCTCCATCGATGCCTCCACTGCGTGACGAATCGTCTCCGGTGTGCCGTCGATGTACCCATGAACACACCCCATATACGCCTCGTAGAGAACGATTGATGGAACAGCCCACACCTCCTGTTCGTGCTCCTGGAGAAACTGTCGAGCCGATTCCTTCCCGTCCAGATAATCGCTCAGGAGGTTGTTGTCGAAGACGAGCATCTATTTGCTATCCTCGATATCTTCGGACAGTCCCGCTCGCAGCTTCTCTCGCATCCGTTCCATTCCGGCCTGCGTCTCGGTCTCGGTCTCCGAGAGAACGCCGAACCCTGCCCACTGGTCCCGCCGAGTGAGTCGCAGAATCACGTCCTCGTAGCTCTCACCCTCCCGTTTGTAGAGGTCGAGCCGGTCTTTCGCCTCCTGCGAAACGCGAATCGAGGTATCGCCCATGTATGCGCATACGTATGCGCATACTAAAACGCTTTCCGCCAAACTACTCCGACTCGAGTACGGCTTCGACCAGTCGAAGCGCGTCGGGACCGTCGCGGCGACCGACCACGAGCACGAGCGTTTCCCTGGTGAACCCGGCCGCTTCCACGTCCACCTCGGCAATCGCACACCGGCCGAACACGCGCTGTGCGTCGGTGAGAGCGAGTTCGCCAGTCGCCAGAATCGCGGTCAGATTCCCCTCGCCAGACGTGAATCCTGCCTCGCCGACGACCAGAACGCCGTCCTCCTCATCGCCTCGTTCCAGTCCGCTCTCCATGCGGACCCGAGCGGACCCGCCCTCGGAGTGCTCCTTGTCAGCCAGTTCCGCCGCGTAGCGCCGGAGCGCCGCCGTGACCGCGTCGTCGTCGCCGACGTCGAGAACGCGTGCTGCCGCGGTGTAGTTGACGATGCCCGCGCGTAGCGCCTCGTAGAGAAACGGGCGTTCTCGAACGGCCTCCCGGGTTCGCTCGGCAATTGACATGGTCGACCGTGACGCGCAGTCGATATAAATCTCGACCGTTCGGTCCGCTGCGTACACTGCGCAAAGAGGAGTTTCGTCCATTGTCCACGTGCGTAAAGGGTGGCACCATCCATTATCCACGTGCGTAAAGGTCACGTCAGGTGATTCTCGACAGCAGTACCACATCCATTACGCACGTACACAAAGGCTCGTCGCGTCCATTCCGCACGTGCAGAAAGGCTCGTCCCATCCATTACGTACGTGCGCAAAGGTAACGTCCGGCGGTTTTTCGCGAAAGGAACACTGGTCCGTCCTATCCATTACGTACGTGCTGAAAGGGACCATCCTATCCATTCCGCACGTGTAGAAAGGCTTGTCCTGACCATTCAGCACGTACACAACGGTCGCCATCAGCCGGTACGTTCGTAGCGAGGAGTGTTTCGGACCTGTGGGGTCGACCTGCGGACCGGTCCGCTGCTCCGACGAATCCTTTTGCCCGTCGCTGCCGTACCGTCCGTATGTCGACACCGGAGACGGCGGTCTCGCTCGAGAACGTCCGCAAAATTTACCACCGGGGAGAGGCAGTCCACGCTCTCGACGGCGTGACGCTCGATATTTCGCGTGGTTCGTACACGGCAATCATGGGTCCGAGCGGGTCGGGCAAGTCGACGCTGATGAACCTCGTCGGCCTGCTGGACACGCCCACGGACGGGACAGTGCTGGTCGACGGGCAGGACGTCAACCAGCTCTCGGGGCGCGAGCGGACCAGTCTCCGTGGCACCACGGTCGGGTTCGTCTTCCAGTCGTTCAACCTGATGCCGCGGCTGACCGCCCGCGAGAACGTCGCGATGCCACAGGTGTTCCAGGGAGTCGGTCGCCGTGACCGGAACGGCCGGGCAGAGGAGCTGCTCGAACGCGTCGGCATCGGTGACCGGGCCGACCACTACCCGAACGAACTCTCCGGCGGGCAGCGCCAGCGAGTCGCGCTGGCAAGAGCACTGGTGAACGACCCCGCTATCGTGCTCGCAGACGAACCGTCCGGTAATCTCGACACGGAGACGGAAGCGCAGGTTCTCGACCTCTTCGACGAGTTCCACGGCGCCGGAACGACGATGATCGTCGTCACCCACGAACCGCACGTCGCCGAGCGAGCAGAGCAGACGGTCCACTTACTCGACGGGAAAATTGAACGCATCGATTCAGTCGAACGCTCGGACCACGGGCTTGAACAGCCACGGGAAGACGAATGAACCTGCTCGAAAGTTTTCGCCTGTCGTGGCGTTCGATTCGGGGGCACCCCCTCCGCTCGGGGTTGACAGCCCTCGGGATTATCATCGGCGTCGCAGCGGTCATCGCGTTCGTCACGCTCGGTGCGAGCCTCCAGGCGGGCGTCATCGGAGAAATCAGCCCTGACGACCAGCGAAATATCTACGGCTGGGCGGCCGACCCCGGTGTTCAGGGTGGCCCCGGTGCCGGTGCCCAGCCCGTGTTCAGCGGAGGGGACCTCGATGCGGTGGGTGACCTCGACGAGGTGGAAGCAGCGTATGGCTACGCACCGTTACAGACGCAGTCGGTAGCCTCCAGTGGACAACGAGTCGTACAGGGCGACGGCGTCATCGCGACGGGGCCGTCGTACGTTCGGGCGACCACGATTCAAGAGGGCAGACAGTTCGAGCGAGGAGAACGAGAAGCGGTACTCAACCCCGCCGCTGCCGGACAGTTCGACGAACAGGTCGAGGTCGGTGACGCGATAACGATCACCCTCCTCGGCGGGGAACAGACAGACGCCGAGGTTGTGGGAATCACCGAGAGCTCAGAGGGGCTGAGTCCGTTCGAGGGGTTCGAGCAGTCCCCCCGGATCTACGTGCCGACAGACCCCTACTACGGAGAGCAACTTGGCGAAATATCCGGCGACGGCGACGAACAGGATGGCGTCGCAGGGGACGGCGTCCGCTTTACTGCAATCGTCGTCGAAGCGCCCTCGGCCGACGACGCGGCGGTGTCGAGCGCACGGGAAGCAGCCAGGGAGTACCTCGAAAGCGACCAGTCCGACGCCAGCGAGTTCCTCGGCGAGAATCTCGTCATCTCGCTACAGACGAGCGCGGAGTTGCTCCAGCAGCTACAGGATATCTTCGACCTGCTACAGAACTTCATCGTCGGCATCGCCGCCATCTCGCTGCTCGTCGCCTCTATCGGGATTGCCAACATCATGCTCGTCTCGGTGACCGAGCGCACTCGCGAGATTGGCATCATGAAAGCCGTCGGTGCACAGAACCGGGACATTCTCGGTCTGTTTCTGACGGAGGCCGTCGTGCTCGGACTCATCGGAGCCATCCTGGGTACGTTGCTCGGTCTCGCAACTGGTTACCTCGGGGCGTGGTACATCGACCTCCCGCTGGTCTACCCGCTCGAATACGTCATGCTGGCTATCGCCGTGGGGATCGTCGTCGGCGTCGTCTCCGGGCTGTATCCCGCGTGGCGAGCAGCGCGAATCGACCCAATCGACGCACTCAGGTACGAATGAGAACTGGAAAGAGACAGCCTACCGGAGCACGCTCGACAGCGCCGAGACCGCTCGGTCGACGTGTTCCTCCTCGATGACCAGCGGCGGCAGGAAGCGGACGACGTGTTTACCGGCAGGAAGTGCCAGCACGTGCTCCTCGTGTGCGAGGGCAGACAGCACTGCTTCGGCGCTCCCGTCCAGTTCGATACCGACCATCAGCCCCTCGCCGCGGACGTCACGAACCGAATCCCCGAGTTCGCGTTCCAACTGGTCGCGCAGATACGAACCCATCTCCCCAGCGTTCGCAGAGAGGTTCTCGTCCAGAATCGTCGAGACGGTTGCGTTCGCGGCGGTCGCGACGACGGGGTTGCCGCCGAACGTCGAGGCGTGCGAGCCGTAGTCCTCGGCAATCCAGTCACGACAGAGGGTTGCACCGATAGGGAGGCCGTTTGCCAGCCCCTTCGCGCTTGTGATCATGTCCGGGCGGATGTCTGCTCGCTCGTGGTTCCACAGCCGCCCGGTCCGGCCGAGACCAGTCTGGATTTCGTCGAAGATGAGCGCGGCACCTGCCTCTTCGGTCGCCTCGCGTGCGGTCTGAAGGAACTCCTCGGTGGCGGGGTTGACACCACCTGCGCCCTGAATCGGCTCCATCATCACCGCAGCAGTGTCGTCGTCGACAGCCGCGGCCAGCGCCTCGCTGTCGTTGTACGGGACGAACTCGACGTCCTGGAGAAGCGGTTCGTAGTGACTCCGGTACTTGTCCTTCCAGGTTAGCGACAGCGAGCCCATCGTCCGACCGTGAAAGGCCCCTTCCGTCGCGACGAACTTCGTGTCGCCAGTAGCTGAACGAGCGAACTTGAGGGCAGCCTCGTTCGCCTCCGTCCCGGAGTTACAGACCCAGACGTTGTCGAGGCCGTCGGGAGCCGCCGAAGCGAGTGTCTCGTGGAGTCGCTGGCGGCCCTCGACGGGATAGACTGCCTGTACGAACAGCAGCTCTTCGAGCTGGTCGGCGGCGGCAGACTGTACCGCCTCGTGGCCGTGGCCGAGCGGTGTGCAGGCGTAACTCGCACCGAAATCGAGATATTCGATTCCCTCGCTGTCGGTGAGAAAGACGCCGTCACCCCCGGCTATCTGCATCGATTTGTGCGAATAGGTGAATCCACTCATCGTCTATCCCCAGCCAGTACCCCCGGGGCGATTACGGTTGTGTTTCGTTTCGCCTCGCCGACGGTTCTGCGGTCACTGGTCGTCAGATTCGTCACTGCCGCCGGGCTGGTCGTCAGATCCGTCGCTCTCGGCGGACTGCTGGTCGTCAGCTCCGTGGCTATCGTCAGGCTGGTCGTCGGACGGACCGACACTGCGGTCGCTACCGGCGTCGTCGTCCGGTCCACCAGCACGGTCGCTGCTCGATTGGTCCGCGTCAGCGGACTGGTTACCCGGGCCAGCAGACTGGTTTGCGCCGCCAGGGTGGTCGTCAGCCGGGGCACCTGTCACGTTTGCTGGCGGTCCTGTCGCGTTTCCAGCGGCACCGGGCCGTTCACCGACGCCCGGGCCAGCGATGTCGCGAGCAATCTCGGCCACTTCGGGCCCGGTGAGTTCGTTCGCTCGGTCCCGCAGGTTCTGGATGGCCTCGGCGTCGACGCCGCGCTCTTCGAGAAGTTCAGCGGGAACGTCAGCTGTCGCCCGCTCAGTCTGGTTGACCGACTGCGAGAGCGCTGCAGTCCTCGCCGTAAGCTTCGCCATCTCGGCCCTGTACTTGCCCTCGGTTATCTCGCCAGCCTCACGCTGTGCCTCGAGTGTTTCCTTGCGCTCCTCGAGGTCTTCAAGTCCCTCGCTGACCGACCAGAGACGGTCGGTGAGGACGTCTGCCCTGTCGTCATCGCTAGCGGCCTGTGCGACCTGGATGCCGAACGCTCGCTGGTCGAGGTCACCTTCAAGTTCGGCCTCCTGTACACCCACGGCTCCGGCGAGTTGCTCCCCGGGAGCCGTCTCGTTTTGTTCGCCTCCGTCGTCGGTCTGGGGGGCCACATCCGTCGGCGACGCGAGCCCCATCGCCGGGAGCGCGAGCAACAGGAGCAGGCCCATCCCGAACACGCCGATAAGCATCGTGCGTCTCATTTCTTACTACTCTCATAGAGTCCGTACTGCTTATAAATAGACAATAGTCAACCCAGATTATCCCGGATTTAGTCGGATTTACACAGTTAGAAGGCAGATGTTTCCGGTGGTTTTCAGGATTGTCTGTCCTCGCGGTCCGTATCCTGTTCATCCCGGTTGGGGTCGTCCTGGTCCGGGACGATGTCCACGTCGGGCAACGTCAGGACGTTCTCGCGACCGATGCGAAACGTCTCGATCTGCTCCTCCTCCCGAAGGTTCCCGACGACCTGACTCGTCATCGCCGCGCTCCAGTCGAGCGTCTCCGCGACCTTTTTCTGTTTTATCCGCCCACCGTTCTCTTCGACGAGGGTGAGCACGCGCTCCTCGTTGCTCAACAGTTCGGACGGTGGCTCGTCCGTGGTCATCGGGCCAGACTCTGACTCCGCTCCGTTCGTGTCGGTCGTTGCTGTTTCGTCGCGCTGTCTCAGGTAGACGGCAAGCGCAACTGTACCAAGTGCGATGACGAGCAGTACCAGCAGAACTGGTGCCGACAGGAGATCCGTACTGACCGCAGAGCTGCTCTCCCTGGAGAGTTCGGCGCGTGGCTCCCCACGTTCGAAGTCGAGCGGTCCGCGCCAGACGAGACGCTGGTCGCCAACGGTGTCAGCCTGGGGTGTATGGGAGTCGAGGGTTAGCGAGTCGTCCCAGCGAAACGTCAGGCTCGTCTCCTCGTCGAGGAAGAGACTATCGACCGCGTCACCGACGTACACTGTCTCATCGTCGACCGCGGCGAAGCCGGCCCACTCGAACCGGAACACCACCTCACCGAACTCGGTGTCGGGCTGGACCGTTCGCTCCGTCTCGATGTCGAATCCGCGTACGGTCATCTCCCGTTGTGTCGTGGCTTCTCCGCTCTCGGCGATTCGCTGCATCCGGTCTTCGAACGGGTCGAGATACGCGCCCGGGTCGTCGTCGATATCAGCTTGCAGGTCCTCGAACGCCTGGACCGATTCGTCGTCATCGAGTTCGAGGCGGTAGGTGACCCGCCAGTCGGCGTCGCCGTCCGGCCGGACAGCAGCCTCCATCTCGATACTATCCGCGTCGATGTCCGTCTGGAACAGTGACTCGTCCGGAGAGTCCAGGTGAGTGCCCGTGTCGTGAGAGCTGTCAGTACCAGTCGCCCCGGCTATCATGCCGACTCCCCCCAGCGCGACGAGGATGACACACACCACGACAACACAGCGAATGCGACTCATCGTGGGGTGCTTTCGTGCGCGGGGTGAAAGGCGTTATTGCTGAGACCGGCCGGAGCAGTGCGAAGTGGGACCGACCGACACGCGGGTCGGAGCCGGCCAGAAGGAATTTGTCCCTGGAGAGAGGACAGGCAGCTATGCGAGCAAAAATCGACGTCGAAACACTCCTCCAGATCATTCTAGTGCTGATAATCGTCTGGCTTGCATTGGCCGTCCTCAACGCGACAGTCGACCTGCTCAGCGGTATCCTCGGCCTCCTTCCGAACCTGATCGGCCTGGCCATCGTCATCCTCATCGTCCTCTGGTTGCTCGACCGCATCTAGCGGACGGAACCGACGCGCTTTTTGGCGGGCTTGGCCTTTGCAGGCACGTGTATAGCCTGAACGTCCCTGTTCCGGGTGAAATTGCCAAGCGAGCGGGAGAAATTGCTCGAGAGCTACCCGAAGCGCACCACCGACCCCGTGGTGCGCACACACTGGGTGTCAAACGGCTGGTGAGCGACACTGACGAGTCCTACAGTCGGCTGGAAACGAAAACTCGAGAGGAGCTCTCAGGACAGCCCGCGTTCGAAGTCCGTCTCACCTCAATCGAATACTTTCCCAACGCACCGACCGGTTCCTCCCCTGTCGTGTACTTCGCTATCGAATCGCCGGAGCTCGAACGGCTTCACCGACAGCTCACAACCGTCTTCGAGCCGCTCGACGAAATTGAAGGCGACGGCTACTCCCCGCACGTGACGATTGCCCGAGGCGGTTCGCTCGAGCGTGCAAAACGCGTCACGAGTCGCGACATCGAACCCGTCACCTGGACCGTCGACAGACTCATTTTCTGGGATAGCGAGCGCTGCCAGCCAGTGAGTACTGTCTCCCTCCCCGCGTGAGAGGCCGCCGACACCGACAACAAATCACTCGCGAAACCGCTACGCGTCCTGTGCTTCGGCGAGCGTAAACTTCCCTTCGTAGAGTGCGCTCCCTACCACAACTGCAGCCGCCCCCGCGTCCCTGAGCGCGCGGATGTCCTCGATGGTCGCGACGCCACCGCTGGCGACGACCGGGATGTCGACGCTCGTGGCGAGGTCCTCGACGGGGTCGGTTCGGACGCCGTCGAGCCGTCCCTCGACGTCGACGTTCGTGAACAGAATCCCACCAGCACCCAGTTCCTCGTACCGGCTCGCGGCTTCGGTCGGGTCCAGCCCAGTTCCCTCCGTCCAGCCCGAAACGACTACCTCGCCGTCTTTCGCGTCGAGGCTGACGAGAACGCTCTCGGGATGTGTTTCGCTGATTTCGGCGACAATTTCGGGGTTCTCGACCGCAGCAGTACCCAAGATGACGCGGTCGACGCCGCTGTCGAGCAGAGCCATCGCGTCCGCGGCCGTCCGGATTCCCCCACCGAGTTGCACCGGGACGTCACACGCGTCGAGAATGGCTTCGATTGCCGGTGCGTTCACGCGCTCTCCCTCGAACGCACCGTCGAGGTCGACGAGGTGGAGCGTCTCGGCTCCCGCCTCGACCCACTCCGTCGCCGCCTCGACTGGGTCGCCGTAGGTCGTCTCCGTCCCGCGCTCCCCGCCGACGAGCTGGACGACCTGTCCGTCCTGTACGTCGACTGCCGGAATCACTTCGAACTCGGCAAACATTGACTACTCGTGCGTGCGCAGCGGAAGAAAGGGTGTTGGTTGGCCGTTGTGAGCCGACCTGTCCCAGTCGTTGGTTATCTGTCCTGATTTCACTGAATACAGTAACGCACCAGATCCTACATGGGATTTGTCAGGTGAGTCGGTGGAAGATGTAGAGCGCCCATACAGCACCTGAACACTGTTGATTTCATGCAATTGCTCGTGGTCTAACTGCTCAGCGAGCGTGTGGTGAGCTGACCATTCGCTTCGTGGCGAAAGGCGGTACGCTTCGTGGCGAAAGGTTGCTGTCTCCTGGTTTGGAGCCTCGACCCAATCGGCCGTCCACTACGAGTGCTCCGTACTGCATCTGTATCGACCAGTACCAAGGCGCAGAAAGTTGTATACGCCTATTAGGAGAACTGAGCATTGTGAGAGCCAGGCCTGGTTCAAAATAGACGAGGTGAGCTAATTACCCAGTTATATTACGGCATTATTTTATATTTTTCACATCCACGGGTTGTTTTATTACAACCAGAACACTATTAAATCAGTTATTGTTAGAATATAATAAGAACCCCTCGACAATGACAGACTCACAACCAACGACGGAGGAGTATCAAGATTTTCTTGAGCGAATAGAAGAATTAGCCCGTGTCGGGGGATGGGAACTCGACGTGGACACAGAAGCTGTCTGGTGGTCGAATGGAACCAGGCAAATTTTTGAAGTCCCTCTGGATTTTGAACCATCCTTTGATGATGCGATCGGATACTTCCACCCAGAAGACCAATCAACAGTTCAGCAGGCGGTTGAGGAATGCCGCGACAGAGGTCTCGCGTATGACATAGAGGTCCGAATTGTATCGAGATCGGGGGAAACTCGATGGGTCAGAGTACAGGGCGAGCGACTCAGTGGAGAATCCCTACTCCGTGGTGTCATTCAGGACATCACACTGCAAAAAGAGCGTGAACAGCGACTTACCGTCCTGAACCGCACACTGCGTCATAATCTCCGGAATAAACTCAACGTCATTACGATATACGCAGAGGAGTTGCAGGAAGAGCTTGACAAACTTGAACCACCAACCAGCAAAGCTCACGAGGAGTTAATGGGTGTTCTGAACGAACTCAACCAGACCGCTTACGAAATCGACAGTGACCTTGATGCGGTAGAGCAAGTCCTAACCCGAATAGATGATATTTCAAGATCAGAAGTGCAACAGAAAACTGAGAAAATTGAGGAAAAGTCTACAGAACTTGTCTCACTTGGTGACAAAGTTTCTGATTTTGAGCACATAATAAAAAACACGGATATCCATAGCAGCGTTACTGTCCGATCTGTTGTTGAACAAGTTTGTGACACTCAGCAAAAACAACACCCTGATGTAGAGTTTTCTATCGACTGTGGCGATGTCGCTGTGAGAGGGAACGAAAAAGGCCTCATGTTGCTACTGGAGGAAGTTATCGATAATGCGATTCAGCATAATGACAAATGTGAAAAGAGGCTTGCTGTACATGCCCAAGAAGAAGAAAGTGGCAAAGTTCCGATTCAGGTTATTGACAATGGCCCCGGAATCCCCGCAATGGAGCGTGAAGTGATTGAGCAGGGTGATGAAACACCGCTCATGCACGGAAGTGGGGTCGGCCTATGGGTTGTGAACTGGGTCGTATCACGGTTCAGGGGGGAGATAACAATTACAGACAATAATCCGGAGGGGGCGATCGTCGAGTTCTCACTTCCGTCTGCTTCTTCCGAGTGACCTGTCGTTCACTCGATGGAGATAGGAACTAGTATAGCGTAGAAAATGATTATGTCGCCAAGGTGCGTAAGAGGCCAGCCGTCACAGCATCGCGTTAGTCGTCGGCAGTTGCTGTCTGTTCGTCGAAGTCGCTGACAAGTTCGTCCATGCTGCGGTCGATATCCGCGATAAGGTCGCTCTGGCCGACAACCTCATCCGCAATCTCGCCAGTCTCAGCCGAGATCTGTTCGGCTGCGGAGACCGACTGGTCGACCATGCTGGCGACCTCTTCTGTGGATGCGGCCTGCTCGTCGGTCGCCGTGGCCACCTCGGCAATGCCGTCGGAGACCTCCTGGACGACGCCGTGAATCTCCTCGAGAATCTCGACCGACTCGTCGACCGACTCGATGCCCTGTTCGACGCGCTCGTTGTTCCGGTCGAGGCTCTCGACGGCCACTGCCGTATCCTCCTGAATCTGGTCTATCATCGATTCGATGCGCCCAGCCTGGTCCTGTGACTCCTCGGCGAGCGATTTAACCTCCTCCGCGACGACCGCGAACCCCTTGCCAGCTTCGCCTGCCCGTGCCGCCTCGATGGAGGCGTTGAGCGCCAGCATATTCGTCTGCTCAGCGATGTCGTTTATGACGTCGACAATCTGGTCAATCTCCTGTACCTGTTCCTGGATAGTCCTGACGTTGTCCGCGACTTCGTCAGCCGCCTCCCCAACGTCCTCCATCGATTCGCTCACCTCCGTCGCAGTCTCCTGTCCCTTCTCTGCGAGGTCCCGTGCCTCCCGTCCTGCCGAAGAGACCTCCTCAGAGGAAGAGGCAATCTCCTCGACTGACGCCGACAGGTTCGAGACCTCCTGGGCAACCTGCTCGATTCCCTCGTACTGCTCCTGTGTCCCGTTCCGAATCCCGCCGATTCGCTCGGCGATATCCTCTGCTGACTGCTGGAGTTCGGCCAGCGATGCCTGTATCTCGTCTGCCGCCTCGTGTTCGTAGTTCTTGTCCGAAGAGATGTCTTGCTGTACGGTATCGTCTACGTCGTCATCGATAGTATCCACAATTTCATCAGCTGTATCGCTCATAGATGCCGGGTTCTGTTGATTACTCATCAGTTATACTCTTGCCGACAACAGTTATAAAGCGCATGCCTAATTTGTTTTAATTAGTTGATTATACAGTAATACAACAGAGTAATTCAAATTTTATGGTGTTTTTAATTAATGTCTTCAAATTATCGAGTGCGTGTTGTTGCTTTCAGAACGATGTCATCGAATTCAGCGATTGCAGTTCGCCTCGGTGACGGCACATGAACTCTTCTAATCATCGGCAGCCGTGGCTTCCGTTGTATCCACAGCCTGGGTCGGCTCAGTGCTCGAGTCCTCTGTCAGGTCCGTCGCAATCGCTCTCGCTTCGCGGATACGGCTCGGAATCCCCATCCGGGCGGTGTAGTTGGTCGCGAGCGTCACGTTCTCGGGCACGTCGAGAGAGTCGAGCGCCCACCACGAGGTATCCCACGCCGGGAACCCGACGTCGAGTCGCTCGACGGCGGTGATTGATGCCGGAACGCCGACGACCTGCTCGAACTCCCGGCGGGCGATATCCTCGAGCGTCTCGTCAGACTCCTCGACGAGGTCGGGTTCGTGCATACCGCCGAGGAACGCGGTCTGGACGCCGTCGCGGCCGAACATCCGCGAGTTCCAGGAGACACCCAGCGTGTGCAAGTCCTCCCCGTAGCCGACCTGGTACCCTTTGCCGACACGGTCGTGGTCGGCGTCGAGGAAAACGAGTGCGAGCGGGTTGTAGCGCAATTCACCGAGCCCGTCCGCACCGTCGACGATGCCGGAGAGCAACTCGCCCGCCACGCTCGCCGGCGTCGTCACGACGACGTGGTCGACCTCGTAGCTCCCGTCAGGGGTGTCGAGACGGTACGGGCCTGCGTTACTGGCTGTCTGCCCGTCTAGACGGGTATCCTCCCCGCCGACCGGTTCGATGCCGGTGACGGGCGTCTCCAGTTTCACGCGGTCGCTGTACCTGTCGTACAGCGCGTTTGGGAGCGTCTGGTTGCCGCCCTCGAACGTGACCGGCGCGGAGGAGTGGCCCTTGCCGACGCGCTTTCGGAACGCCTGGAGCAGACTCCCGGCCTCTTCTTCGAGTTTCATCAGTCCTTCGAGTGCGAACGCGGCAGGCATCTCCGCCGGATCGGACCCGTAGATGCCTCCGTAGAGCGGCCCGATAAACTTCTCGTAGGCCTCGCGCCCAAACTTGCGGACGAACAGCTCCTCGGCGGTCTCCTCGGGTCGACCCGGCCTGGTCAGGGGCTCGGCGACCATCCGCGCCTTGCCTCGCCACGAGAGCAGGTCCGTCCGGAAGAAGGCCGATACCGAAAGCGGTGCCCGGCCGAGTTTCCCGTCGGCATAGACGTAGAGTTGCTCCTCCTGGGCCTCGACGAACTCGTCGGCGATACCGACAGTTTCGGCGAGCTCAGTGACGCCGGGCGTCTTGCGCATCCGTTGCGGTCCGACCTCCAGCACGCGACCGTCGACTTCGCGCGTGGAGATGACACCGCCCGGCTCGTCCGCAGCTTCGAGCGTGATGCTGTCGACGCTGCGTTCGGCGAGGTAGTGGGTGAGCGCCAGCCCGGTGATGCCCGCACCGACGATACCGACTGTGTACCGTGTCTCAGTCATCGTCTCTGTCTCCTGTTTCAGTCATCGAAATCGGTCTCCCGTCATCCATCAGTCACTCCGCGGCGCGTTCAGGCACATCGTCCCCGGTTCGTCGCGGCACTGACACTGCCGGAACTGGTAGTACGCGGGTTCGAAATCAGCGAGAAACGGCTCGACAAGGTCCGCGAACAGCTCACCGAGGCGCTCGTCGTCGTGAGGAATCGGGACCCGGTAGAACTCCTGGTCGTCGTCGATAGCTTCCTCGACGAGTTCGACATCGAGCTCCGACAGCGTCTCGCTCTGCTCGTGCAGGAAGCTGACGGGGTCGAGGACGATTCGGTCGTGGTCGAGCTCCTCAACCAGATCCTCGGTTTCGGGCTCCGTCCACGGGATGTCGCGATTGCCGTGGTTCTGGTAGCCGAGGTGGTAATCCTCGATACCGAGCATCGAGGCGACGACTTCGCAGAACTCTTCGACGTAGATATCGTACCGGCTCCCCTCCTCGAGGTAGTGTGCAGGTGTGCCGTGGGCCGAGAAGACGAACGCGGTATCGGGGTCGTTCGGGTCGAGGCCGTGCTCGTCGAGGGACGACCGGATGGCGTCGGCCCGAATCCGGTTGTACGTCGGGTGTTTGTGCCAGCCAGTGATTCCCCGGACTTCGACCTCCCAGTCGAGGTCAGCGACGGCACCTTCGAGTTCGTCGAGGGCCAGCACGTTCGTCGAGGGACCACACAGCGGGTACACCGGCAAGCCAACGAGCTGATCGACTCCGTCGCCGTGTGCAGCCTTGACGGCGTCCTCGATGAACGGCTCGGTGTACTGCATCCCGTTGTACGTCTGGACGTCGTAGCCTCGGGCGGCGAGTGCGGATTCGAGCAACTCGGCCTGGGTCGCGGCCTGCTCGTTGAGCGGGGAGCCACCAATTGCCTCGTACTCCTCCATGAGACCGGGGGCACGACGCTGTGCGAGCTGTCTGGCACGCTTTCGGGCTTCCGCTTCGGTGTCTGCCTCCTCCAGGTCCGCGTTCGCGTAGAAAATCCGTTCGAGGTAGTCGACGACACGGTCCCGTTCGGGTTCGGCCGGTTCACCGAAGTTCAACAGGGCAATCCCGGTGTCCATACCCGGGGCTTGGACTGAGTCAAGGTAGTTGTGTCGCTTGGTCCCGGTTTCCTGGACTCCCAGAATCGACACAACTTGTTTATATGCACTCGCCAACTAACGTCTGTCTCTAGCACACGGAACGATGATGAACGTGACTTCACTTTCGCGATACCGCCCGGATGCGTTTACCGCCGCTATCTGGGCGACGATTCTCTTCTTCGAGGCGGTGTTGCTGGTGGTGTACCTCCAGCTCATGAACGCGCAGCTGCTGCCCTTTCACGTCTACCCCTTCGTCTGGATAAACCTCTCGCTGTGGGTGTTCTGGCGAATCTCCCCGCCTGAAGCGTCGGCGCGAACGAAGCGGATTGGAGCCGCCGTCGCCGGGGTGTACTTCCTGGTGCTCGCCTACTTCGGCGGCTTCCTCCGGGAAGGTCACCGGTTTCACGCTCACGGAGACGTTCCGGTCGAGCAGCTCGCTGTCGGAGCCGACCTGCTGTTTCAGATACCGCCAGGGTACGGTCCCGCGTTTACCTACTCCGGCGAGTGGGTCGTCGCTGCAATCTCCCCGTATCTGCTGGTGGGCTTTCTCGCGCTGACGTATCTCATGTACGTCACGGTTCTCGACGCGAGCGGTGAGGCGGCGGTCGGTGTCGTGGGCGTGTTCTCCTGCGTGGGCTGTAGCTTTCCGTTGATTACCGCACTCGTCTCCGGTGGCGCGACGACCACGGTCACCGCGTTCATCTACTCGCAGGCCTACGCGCTATCGACGGTCGTGTTCACCCTCACAGTCCTGTTTCTCGCATGGCGGCCGTTCAAAACGAACAGCGTCCGGACAGTACTGCTCACTCTCGGCCTGGCGTTCGTACTCGTCTCCGCGACAGTACACCTCTGGCTCGGGACAACCGGCATCCTCGGGGTGGGCACGACCGAAGTCGCACTGTCGGTGCTGTTCCTCGTCATCGCAGCGCTCTCAGCACTACTGGTTGGCGGCTACGCGACCCGACGACTTCCCCGCGTTCCGACGCTCGCACTGAGTGCTGGCCTGATGGCACTCGTGTTCGTGCTGTACTTCGACTGGCACCTCTTCGGCGTCGCGGAAACACTGCTCCCGCTGGATGCTGTTGGATTAGAACACGGCCACGACCACCACGACCACGGGGAGAGTCACTCCGCGCTCGCGCAGGTCGGGGCGCTCCTCCGGGACGACAGCTTCGCGCTACTGTCGAAAAGCGCAGAGTTTCTGGCAGCCCTCTTTCTGGGACTCGTCGCCGTACAGGAGTGGGTGGACAGCGACAGAATCTGACGGCCGCAGAGCCGACATATGTCTCTCGATTATCAGGGACGTTACCCTCATTAGTTATGAGCATGGGTAATTATTTGGGTGTCGGTGCGGTAGGTTTACCCGTAATGGCAGCCACAAACCAGCCAGTCGCGGTGAACCACGTGACGGTCGTGCCGACGAACTTCGAGACCGAGCGGTGTCCGGAGTGCGAAACAGAGCCTTGTGAGTGCTGACGAGAAGAAGTTTCTTGTGCTCGACACCTGAAGCGGTGGTATGGGCCTGTTCGACCGACTTCGAGGCGACGACCGTCCACGGGTTGCACTCATCGGCATAGACGGCGTGCCATACAGCCTGTTATCCGGTCATTTCGACAAGTTCAACAATCTCGCTGCTATCGCCTCCGAAGGTGCTGCGGGAGCCATTGATAGTATCGTCCCGCCGGATTCGAACGCGTGCTGGCCGGCGCTCACGACCGGCGTCAATCCAGGCGAAACCGGCGTCTACGGTGCGACAGACCGAGAGACTGACTCCTACGACACGTACATTCCGATGGGCCGGGACGTACAGGCGGCGCGGATCTGGAAGCGCGTCCACGACGCCGGTCGAGACGCGACAGTGATGAACGTCCCTGTCACCTTCCCGCCCGAGCGCGGCATTCAGCGGATGGTTTCTGGCTTTCTCTCTCCCGACGTCGACACGGCCGCCTACCCTGACGAGATTCGGGAGTATCTCCAGAAAATCGACTACCGCATCGACGTCGACGCGACGCTTGGCTACGACGACGACAAACAAGCGTTTCTCGACGACGCTCACGACACTCTCGACACGCGGTTCGAGGCGTTCAAACACTACGTCGAGCTGGACGACTGGGACCTCTTCGTCGGCGTCTTCATGACCCCCGACCGCATCAATCACTTCCTGTACCGCGATTACGAGCAGGAAGGTGAGCACCACGGCGAGTTTCTCGAGTTCTACCAGAAGGTCGACCGCTACATCGGCGAGTTGCGGAGCGCACTCCCGGACGACGTGACGCTCGTCGTCGTCTCCGACCACGGGTTCACGACGCTCGAATACGAGGTGAACTGCAACGAGTGGCTCCGCCAGACCGGCTGGCTCTCCTACAACACGGACGACCCGGATAAACTCGACGACATTAGCGCGGAAACCAGCGCGTACTCGCTCATTCCCGGACGGTTCTACCTGAATCTGGAGGGCCGCGAGCCGCGGGGAGCGGTTCCCGAAGACGAGTACGAGGTGACCCGAAGAGAGCTGAAAGAGTCCCTAGAAGGGCTAACCGGCCCCAATGGCGAGGATGTCGTCAAGCGCGTCGAGACGAAAGAGGACGCTTTCCGTGGTGACCACGACGAGATTGCGCCCGACCTGGTCGCCATCCCCCACGACGGGTTCGACCTGAAGGCCGCGTTCAACGGGCCGGAAGACGTGTTCACGACGACACAGCGAAACGGGATGCACACGTTCGATGACGCGTCGCTGTTTATCGACCACCCCGACGCGCGGATTCAGGACGCTGACCTCTACGACGTCGCGCCGACAGTCCTGACGCTGCTCGACATCGACTACGACCGCAGTTCGTTCGACGGCGGAACGCTCGTAAAGTGACTAGAAGAGGTCTTCGAGCTGGTCGTTACCGAACTCCTCGACCGGGTCGTGGCTCTCCGACTTCTGGTGTGCCTCGCGAGCGCGGTCCATGAACTCCTCGACGCGCTTGGAGCGCTCGACACCGCCCAGCAGGACGAGCGACGCCAGTCGGTCGGTCTCCAGCGGGAAGTCGCCACCGCGAACCTGCAGGGAGCCGGTCTCCTCTTCGAGCCACTTCCGGGCGCGCTCGACGCCCTTGCGCGGGATGTGCTCCGGGTCGCCCGCGACGACGAGCAGCGCGGCCTCGGCTTCGACGGCGTGGGGCAGGCTCATTCCGGTGAAGAGCGCCTTCCGGGTGAGGCTCGTGACGGTGTTGACGTTGTCGCCAGGGTCGGAGGAGGCCTCGGCGCTGGCGTAGCCGAGCGAGGCGATGCCGCCGCCACGGAGCGTGTTCATGATTTCTGAGGAGTCGACAACACTCTCGCCGACGCCCTCGACGGCTTCGCCGGAGGCGAGAAGGAGTCCGACCCGCTGGGCAATCTGGTCGTTGATGTTGTCGAACCCCTCCTCTATCGTCTCCTCGCTGGTCCGCCAGGCGTCGTTGTCGATGAGCAACGTCGCATCGGACTCGCGGATGACGGTCTTCAGCGAGCGACCCGCGTTGGCCTGATACAGCGAGCCTTCGTCGCGACCCGGGAGGACGCCGAGAACGTAGATGGGAACGTCGTAGACGCGCCGGAGTTCGTGTGCGAGCGCTGGCGCGCCCCCACTTCCGGTGCCGCCGCCGAGGCCGGCGACGATGACGACCGCCTCGGCTTCGGTCGAAATGCGCCCGTCGAGCGCGTCCATCACTTCGGAGGACTCCTCCTGCATAATCTCTGCTGCGAGTTCGTTGTCGCCGCCCACGCCGTGGCCTTTCACACGGTCCTGGCCGATGAGCATCGTGTCAATACTGAGGGACTGGAGGTCCGCTTTCGCGGTGTTGGCGGCAAACGCACCCTGTATCGCGTTAAAACCCATATCGTGGTCGAACTCTGCCAGGACCTGTGTGACTTTCCCACCGGCCTGGCCGACCCCAATCAGGACGACTTGCATAGTACACTATTTTTCACTACCCTCTCATGTAACTGTTGCTGACTTCAACACGATTTTTATACATATATTTTACATGTTTCTGAAAGAGAATATGTTGGTTTCGTCCAGATTCCGAAAGAGATGAGTAACTATCTGACGAGAACCGTGCATGATGCGGTCTTCGCGGTGGTCGGCGCTCGTGCTGATTGCTGTCGGCGGGTTCGTCGGGGCCAGCGGCCGCCACGCGCTTGCGGTGGCGCTTCCTGATATCTTTCCCTGGGGGACGCTCGTCGCGAACGTCCTCGGAACGTTCCTGCTCGGTCTGTTGCTGTACGACGAGTACCTCGCCGACCGTCTCAGTCCGGAGACACGCCTGCTGCTCGGAACCGGTTTCTGCTCGTCGTTCACGACCTACAGCAACTTCGCGGCCGAGACGCTCGCGCTCTCGCCCGAACTCGCTGCAGTGAACATCCTCGGGAACTACGTGCTCTGCTTTTTCGCCGTGTTGCTCGGCAGGGCCGTCGCGAGGTGGTCGCTGTGATGGAGTTCGTCCTCGTCGGCGTCGGCGGCGTCCTCGGTGCGTGGGCGCGACACCTGCTCGGCGGACAGATCGAAACGCGGGCGCTCGATACGCTCACTGTCAACGTCCTCGGCAGTTTCATCTTCGGCGCGCTGCTGGTCGTCCCCGAGACCGACCCGCTGTTTTTCGTTTTCGCCGTCGGGTTCTGTGGCGCATTCACCACGTTCTCGGCGTTCGCCTTCGAGACGGTTCGGATGTTCGAGACCGGTGACCGACGGCTGGCGCTGTTCAACGCAGCTGTCAATCTCGTGGCAGCGCTGCTCGCAGTCCTCCTCGGCATCACTCTCACCAGTGCGCTCGTCTGAACAGGCATTCTGACTAACGCGCTCGTCTAAAAGCTCACTCGTCGCTCACTGGTTTCCGCCGGAGGGCATCGATGTTGTCCTGCAGGGCGTTCAGCTCGGATTCGAGTTTCTCGCGGCGGTCGATGAGTTCGCTGAGTTCGTCGGTGTTGACCGAGTGATTCTGTGAGAGCGACGCTTCCAGCGAGTCGTTCGTCGCCTCGACGAGGAACGTGGCTGTCTGGAGTACCTCGTGTGGCGCGCCCTTGTACTCGTAGAGGGTAACCCCGCCCGAGGCGGCCGAGTACGAGACGAGCGGAACCTCTTCCTCGCGGTGATAGCTCGTGGTCACGTCGAGTTCCGTAATTGGGTTATGTCGGTCTTTCGTGACCTCGACGCGGACGAGATAGAACGGCTCGGCGAGGGATGGGTACGTCTCGGCGAGGTTCCGCAACTTGTCGGCCGGTCCAACCCCGAGTTGGGCCTCGACATCGCCGAAAAAGTGCGTCGAATTGGTCAGCGCCAGCGCGACCGTGTAGAACACTTCCTGGTTGTGATCGGCGAACGCCCGGATGCGCTCGCGCAGCTCGTCGTGTTCGCCTTCTATGGACAGCTTCTCGAGTTCGTCGAGCAACGCTCGTGTGCCGCGTTCGTGGGCGAGGTACTCCTCGACGACCGTACTGAGCATCTCCTTGCTGTCCACGTCGTCCATACCGTCCCGTTTGTCGCCGGTCCTCTTACCGTTTCGGTCACCAATACGGTACTGTCATGTGACAAGAATGTGCCGGAGCAGTACGTTGAGGTGACAAGAACGTGCCGATACTTACACAATCACTCACTCCATAGCAGTGGATATCGATGCGCCGGCGCACATTCCTCACGACGGCAGGGGTCTGCGGGCTCTCGGCTGTCGCAGGCTGTCTCTCGACTGGAACCGCTCCCGGAACCAGCGGCGACCGCCACCCCTTCACTGACTCGACGCTCTCGGTTCGAATCGACAACAACAGCGACACGGACCACAACGTCGGTCAGCTAGCCAGAGAGTCACTCGATTTCTGGGAAGAGCACAGTCGGGAGTACGTCGAGTTCGGCGTCGACTTCGAGGTCGTCGATGAGGACGAACCAGACATCGTCATCGCCTACGCCGACGATTCGCTGGCCTGTGCGAACGTCGAAAACTACAGCGAGCGAGTTCTCGGCTGTGCGCCGGTGATTCGTCCCGGGGGACAGGCGCGCCGACCCACCACTGCTCACGTCGTCGCCGGTCACCGCCCTATCGGAAAAATTCGTGTGACGACAAAACACGAACTCGGTCACATCTTCGGACTCGACCACGACGACGAACCGCGCTGGATTATGTCCGATCAGCCAGCAGACCGCATCCCGCTGTACGAAGTTCGAATCGACATCTGGGAGGCAGTTATCGCGGCACAGGAGCGTGGCGGAGAAGGAAATCG
>LKMJ01000788.1_pt1 | contig 26028 bp, 20 predicted proteins | sample 643391 | NCBI WGS metagenome assembly LKMJ01 (sample SAMN04112250, study PRJNA286221) | soda lake metagenome | biome: soda lake; feature: Kulunda Steppe; material: water; isolation source: sample PL-Br10 brine of Picturesque Lake | place: Russia: Kulunda steppe | collected 2010-07 | reverse complement strand
GCAGATCAACCGGCACCTGATCCGCCACACCCAGGCTGATGGTGACAGGAACTGTCGTACCCTCAAAGGTCAGCTCCAGATCCGCAATTGACTCACGCAGTCGTTCGGCCACCACAGCACCGCCCTCAATACTGGTGTTGGTCAGCATGACAATGAATTCCTCGCCACCATAACGGGCGAGTATGTCACCAGCGCGTGTAATGCAGCCACCCAGGGCACTGGCTACGGCCTTCAGGCATTCATCCCCGGCCTTATGGCCGTAGGTGTCGTTGAACCACTTGAAATGGTCAATGTCCATGAGGATGACCGTCACCGGGTATTGCTGTCTGTTGGCGCGCCGGTATTCCTCATGATAACTGTTCACGAAACAATGCCGATTGTTCAGGCCGGTCAGCTGGTCAGTGTTGGAGACATCCTCCAGAAAACGATTCACGGTTTCCAGTCGATTCAGAGCGTCTTCCAGCTCCCGGGTCCTTTCGCGCACCCGATGCTCCAGCTCCCTGTTCGCACCCTCCTTGGCCTCCAGCAGCGCCTGCTGCGCAGACTGGGCTTCCTGAGCGGCTGACAGCGCCTCCTGCTGAGCCTGGAAACGCGCCGCACGCTCCTGGTTGATGCGATCGCCCAGAGCAAAGGACAGCAGGACGACTTCAATCACGGCCCCAATCTGGGCCCCGTTCGCGGTCACAACGTTATAGGGCAACACCCCGAATTTACTCAGTGCCAGGGCACTGGTGCCCAGCAGAAGCGCCACCCAGGCCATGACAAAATAACGCGCATAGCGGTGCCCCTGGACCCACATGATTGCACCAATGGCAAGAATCACCGCCATGATCACCAGGCCATGGAAGGAGGTGATGCGGATGCTGTTCTCATACGACAGCGTCAGGCTGAGAACGACCAGCACAGCGGACACACCCAGCAGCACCCTCACCACCCGATGCATCAGGGGCCAGCGGTGGCGAAGCTGCAGAAATGAGTCGGTGAACAGCAACGCTGCCACGCCCATCAGAGCCACGAAAAAGGTCACCGAGGTTTCATTCCAGGCCACCGCATCGGGCCATAGAAACTGGAAGGTGTACCCATGCAGCGAGCCCATGAACAGGGTGAAAGCCGCAACCCAGGCAATGTAATAGAGATAACTGCGGTCCCGTAACATCAGGTATACGAAGAGGTTGTAAAAGACCATGACCGCCATAACGCCATAAAACAGACCGGATGCGATGGCCTCGAACCGGCTCTGTTCCGCGAACGCCTGCGGCTCCCACAGGACGGGCTCGAACTGCATGCTGCCATTGGTCTGGGCACGAATGTAGAAGCGCGTGGTCTGATTCGGACTCAACTCGACCGGGATCACGAAATCACTGTGTGCAAGAGGGCGCTGATGAAAGGGATAGTCTGTACCCATTCTATGCTGGGCAATCTCATCTTCACCGTGGAAGACATGCAACTCAATGCGGTTCATCAGGGCTTCAGGAATACGCAGGTAACGCAGTGCCTCGGCGGCCGAATCAACCGGGTCCACCTCGATACGAAACCAGTGGGGCACTGCCGTGAAGCCGGCATTGACGCCCTCTCCCCCCGCACTGCGCCAGTCGATGGAGGGCTCCGCGGCCCTCAGGCGCTCCAGGGTCGGGTAGTCATTGTCAGCATCCGCCATCCACTCCATGGTCTCTGCCGCCACCCACCTTTCCGGCATGGAGGCGGCCCCCACCATCGGGAGCAGACAGCACAGGCAGATGGACAGCAGTTGTCGGAATCGTCGCATGCAAAAGCCAGACTGTTTTTATTGTTGTTCAATTCTCACCCAGTGAGTGTAGACAACACTGCGGCATTACGCCTGCTTCGCACACGCAAGGGTCATTACGAGATGGCCACAGGGTAGCAGGGCTCTCCCCATTGGGCTTCGGGGTGAGCCATCATCACCTCGATGGTCACCGGCACCAGCTGCGCGAGAATATTCACACCGTCGCGGACCTGATCGCGGTTGACGGAACTGTTCCAGGTGGAACCACCCTGCAGCATCTGGTTACGCAGTGTATAGAGCCTTGAGAAGACCTCTCCCAGCACCCGGGCCGTGTCGTCCGAGCCCAGCGCCCGCGAGGCCGACACCTTGGCGCGCTCAAACAGACCCGACCACTCACCGCGGGGGCGCTTACCGTTCTGTGAGTCCCAGTAGGGCTGGAACACAAACTTGTTGTTCAGCAGCTTGCGGATGGCATTGGGGTACTGGGTCCAGACCACTTCGGAGAGGCGTTTGCGGGTATCCAGCTGCACCAGCTTCTGCAGGAATTCGCGCAGCACCTGCTGATCGGGCATGGGGGTGTCGGTGCGCACTTCCTGGGCGTAGGCGGCATTGAAGGCGATCCAGAGAAACACAAAGGTGCCGTCCTCATCCTCACCACAGAGTTCAGCCCGGTTCAGCCAGCTCAGTGATCGATGCACCCGCAGATCCAGCGATCCCGGGAGTTGTTCGCGGATCTCACGGTGCCAGGCTTTGAGCACCTCTTGGGACTGGTTCATGGAATGCCTCCAGTTTGACCTCTGATCGCCATAGTTATACGTTCGTGAGTCATGACACACGGATTACATTACAGTAACCTGCAATGAATTCCTGAAATCACGATTATACAGGCAACTGAGTGGGGTAGCTTTCAGTGATACGCGCGGAAGGCGTTACCAAGATTTTTGGACCCGACCCGGATTCCGTACTGCCGCTCCTTGAACAGGGAAAGACCAAGGACGAGATCCAGTCCGAAACCGGTCATGTGGTCGGCATCAACGACGCCAATTTTGATATAGAGCGCGGCGAAGTCTTCGTCATCATGGGGCTCTCGGGCAGCGGAAAATCCACACTGATCCGCTGCATCAACCGACTCATCGAGCCTACCCGTGGACGCATCATACTCAAGCATCCGGAACACGGTGAACAGGACATCACGGCCATGGATGATGATGCCCTGAGACAGGTGCGCAGCCGGGAGATGAGCATGGTGTTCCAGCATTTTGCACTGCTGCCCCATCGCACCGTGCTGTCCAACGTGGTTTATGGCCTTGAAGTACAGGGCCGCGAAAAAACCGAACGTGAAGAGCTGGGCCGCAAGTACCTGGAGATGGTCGGGCTCAAGGGCTGGGAAAACCACTACCCGGATGAACTCTCCGGGGGCATGCAGCAGCGCGTTGGCCTGGCCCGGGCAGTGGCCACCGAGGCCGATGTACTGCTGATGGACGAGCCCTTCTCGGCCCTGGACCCGCTGATCAAGGTCCAGATGCAGGACGAGCTGATCCGGATACAGCGAGAGCTGGGCAAAACGATTCTTTTCATTACCCATGATCTGGACGAAGCCATGCGCATTGGCGATCACATCGCCATCATGGATGGCGGACAGATCGTTCAGATTGGCAACCCGGAAGAAATTCTGGTCAACCCCCGGACGGAGTACGTCGCCAATTTCGTGGAACATGCCGACCCAACGGGGGTGATCACCGCCAATACCGTCGCCCTGCCGTTCTCCCACGACTACTTCGGCCATGAGGATGACGGCGCCGGTGGAGCCGTATGGTACCGCCACGGCTATCCCGATATCCGGTTCCATCTGGATCAGCAAGGGCGCCTGACCCGCATGAGCGTCAAGGGAGAGGGCGTCACCCTTAAATCGGCCGATCAGGCACTGGCTGAGACGGACGGATCGCCGGTACGCCTCACCGATACGGGCGTTCTGTGCACCCATGACACCATCCTTCGCTCGGTACTGAAGGCCCGCAGTTTCAGCGCGCTGCCAATCGCGGTTCAGGACAGTGACGGTCGGCTCACAGGAATCATTGATGAGCCCGAGCTGATTCACGGAATTCTTGAGAAACGCGGTTACGCGCCAACCGAGGATACGCCATCATGAACGATCTGGTGCCGATACTCGGAGGTTTTCTCTCCGACCCCTTTGACCTGATTGACATCCCCATGCGGGACTGGGTCACCCAGTTTGTCGCATGGGTCGTGGACACCTTCCGCGAGTTCTTTCGGACCTACGTCAGTCCGCCGGTAAGGACGGTCATGGAAGGCGTTCAGTGGGTACTCACCAACACCCCCGCACTGGTTGTTCTGGCCGTGCTCTTTGTTATTGGCTGGCGCTCCGCTTCCTGGAAGGTCGGCGTGTTTGCCGTGGTTTCGTTCGCGCTGGTTGGCTTCATGGGTCTGTGGCAGGAGCTGATGGTGACGCTCTCGCTGGTGATCACCTCGGTGCTGTTCTGTCTGGTGATCGGCATTCCCATTGGCATTCTCTGCTCGCGCAAGGATGCAGCCTACACCGTTCTGAGACCGGTTCTGGACATCATGCAGACCACGCCGCCCTTTGTGTATCTGGTGCCGGCGGTCATGCTGTTCAGCATCGGCAATGTACCCGGGCTGATCGCCACCATCATCTTCGCCATGCCGCCCACGATCCGGCTGACCAACCTGGGCATCCGTCAGGTCCCGGCGGAATTCACCGAGGCGGCAACCGCATTCGGCTCCACCCCGCGGCAGATTCTCTGGAAAGTCCAGATTCCACTGGCTCTGCCCACCATCATGGCGGGACTGAACCAGACCATCATGCTGGCGCTCTCCATGGTGGTTATTGCCGCCATCATTGGTGCCGGTGGGCTCGGTCTTGAAGTGTTCCAGGGCCTGAACCGCCTCGACATCGGCCAGGCCTTTGTCGGTGGTCTTGGTATCGTACTGCTGGCCATGGTTCTGGACCGGATCACCCAGGGGCTCGGAGACAAGGCGCCGGGCAGCCGGGCCTCGAGGAACGATTGAGCGCACTTTCTTTGCAGAAACGCGGACCCTTTGGTCCGTTCACGACAATAACTCACACAGGTGAGTCCAAAAAAAGCAACACGGAGGATCGCATCATGAAACGCCTGAACACATCCAGACGAGCAGGAATGCTCAAAGGGGCCGCCCTGGTACTGACCGCCACGCTGGCCATGGGAACCGCCCAGGTCAGCGCGGCGGAAAAACCCGGCGACGGTGTCAGCGTACAGCCGGCGGTGGCCACCTGGACATCCGCAATCCCGGTAAGCTGGGCCTACATCGAGCTGCTCACCGAGCTGGGCTACGATGTTCAGGACCCGATCTCCCTGCAGAACCCGGTGGCCTATCTGGCGATCTCAGAGGGGGATGTGGACTACTGGCCCAACGGCTGGTTCCCGCTGCACAACGAGCAGCTGCCGGATGGCTTCGACGACAACGGCACCATCTTCGATCCGCTGTGTGAAGGCTGCGGCATCCAGGGTTATCTGATGAACACGGAAGCGATCGAGGAATACGACATCAGCGGCATCAACGATCTGGTTGAGCGTGAAGACGTCCGTGACGCCTTTGACCACACCGGCGATGGCCGCGCCGATCTTTACGGCTGCCCGCCCGGATGGGGCTGTCATGAGGGCATCAACAACATGATTGAGAAGTTCGAGCTCGAAGACTACATCAATCACATCGATGCCGGTTACTCCGCCAACTTCTCCGAGGCGCTCTCGCAGATCCGCGACGGCGAGCCGACGCTCTACTACACTTGGGGGCCAAGCGCCTGGCTGCTGGAGCTGGTGCCCGGTGAGGACGTGATGTGGGTCAACGCGCCCGGCATTGTTGAGGACGAGAATGAGCGCGCCTCTGGTATCGAGGGTGCCGTAAGCGACCCGATCGAGATGGGCTTTGGCGCGGCTGACATTCAGGTAACGGCCAACAAGACATTCCTGGAGGAAAATCCGGCCGCCGAGGAGCTGTTCCGTCAGGTCCGTCTGGATCTTGAATGGATCAGTGAGATAGACGGCAAGATGGACGATGAAGACCTGCGCGACAGCGAGGTCCGCCCTCTGGTTGCCGAGTGGATCGAGAACAACCGCGACATGGTTGATGAATGGCTGGATGCGGCACGCGCTGCTGCAGAATAAGCATTCCCGTCCCCATTGGTACCGCGAAGGGGCTCTACGGAGCCCCTTTTTTGTATCCAGAGCCCAGCCCGTGGCGTACGTCACAGCTCCCGTGCCAGCAGTTGCCTGGAAAGAACGACTCTGGTTTAATGCGCGATCTCACAACAATCCAGGGAAGGAAATGTTATGGATGCCACGGCGTTGCCGCGCACCCCTGTGCGGTCGATTTTACCTCTTTGTGTTCTGCTCTTCTCACTGTTGCTGGTCGGCTGCCTGAGTGCCGACGGCACTGATCCCGACGATAGGGATTCCGCCGACGTGACTTCGGACGGCGAAGGCGAAGACGACAACCCCGGGACCGAGGCCAAGCTGAGGGAAATCGTTGCGACCGACACCTACGACCCTTCCATCATCAGCGGTGTCGTCCATCTCAGCGACAGTGCCAACGATGAGCCCCTGGCCGGGCTTGATCCGGATGACTTCGAATTTCTGGAGAACGAGAACCCGCTGCTCGACACCAACTTCCTGGCGGTAGGCCCCATCGCGGAACTGCCGGATCTGGCATTCACCCAGACGCTGTCCGTGGTTTTCCAGTCCAATGAAACACTGACCGATACGGAAACCGAAGACATCCGCGACACACTCCGGCAGTTGATCGACACCATGCCAGCCTATCAGCAGATAGCCCTTTACAGCTTCGGAGAGGAAGTCACTGACCATACCGAGGATACCGGCCCCACCTCGGACACCGACGAACTGCATGAGGCGGTCGATGAGATTGACCACAATGAAGGTGGTGGGTATTCAGCCGCACTTTATGAAGCGTTGATCGAGGCGACCCAGCCGCTGGACAACAGTCTGGAGCTGGATGAAGGCATCACCCAGGGAAGCGCTCTGCTGATCACCGCCACCACCGACCTGGCCGGCAATGAGAGCCGGGAAGACGTCACTGAGGCACTGGAAGACTTCCCCACCGCCATCCTCTCCATGGACAGCAATGGCCAGGACGATCTCGCCGGACTCACTACCGGGCCGCTGTTCCACCCGGTGGCGGATTCTGAGGGGCTCCCGGACGCTCTGGAGGACGCCCAGGCCTCGCTTGAAGCAGAAACCGATTCAACCTACGCCTTTTACTACGCCTCAGCACGGCGCAGGGGAGACAACACCCTGCGCCTGGGTCTGGCGCCTTCACAGTCCCGTGCGCTGGATGAGGATCTGACCGTGGATTTCAATGCGGATGACTTCTCTTCCGTTTCTGCGGAAATCATTGTCTTCCCCCCGGATGAACTGACTCAGGGAGAGGCCGCAGAACTTGACCTCTTCACCCGCTGGAGCAACCGCACGCCGGATTACGTGGTTGAATCCGATCCGGATGGCATCGACGTTGAGCTGATCAACAGCCTGGATCGTTTGCGGATAAGCGCTGAGGAAGACGCAAGCGGTGAACAGACGGTCGAGCTTGCCAATGACGCCCATTCCGGAACCCAGACCGACTTCACTATTGAGGTTAATGAGTCGGATGAGGAAAACGGCGACGATGACGAGGAAAACGGCGGCGATGACGGGGAGTGAGGCCAGTCAGGCCCCATCCTCGTCGCCACCCGGTCGGGCACAGGCGAGTCTGTAGGCCGCCGGCGTCACGACCAAGGCAATCAGTGTGGCCAGCAGCAGACCGACCCCGAAAGTCTGAGCGAAGGGTGGCCAGAGCGTTCCCGGGGCCAGCATCAACGGAACCAGACCGCCAAAGGTGGTCAGTGTGGTGGAGCCAATGTGGCGGAAGGTGGAGCCGGTGATCACCTGTGTCATGGCCTCCACATCACCGCGCCGGGCACCGGCGTCCCCGTCCAGAGCGGCGATCATGATGATGGTGGCATTGATGGCCACCCCGACCAGACCCATGGTGCCGACGATGATGATAAAGCCGAAGGCATGCCCGGTCAGTGCCAGGGCAAGCAGTCCCAGACCGAAGGCCTGAGCGCCACTGAAGAAGACGATCAGACCGCGTCGGAATGAGTTGAAGACAAGGCTGACGACGGCAAACATCAGGATGACCAGCAGCACAACCGAGCTCATCAGGCGCGTCACCGCCTCATCTCGTTCTTCGGCCTCTCCCCCCACTTCCAGAGCGTACCCGGGCGGCAGGTCAAGCTCTGAGTCCAGTCGCTGCTCCAGGCTCCGCATGACATCCGGGGGCAGGGCGCCCACATCCAGGTAACCGCGAACAATCTGCAGCCGCTGGGCATCCCGGCGGTTGATGCTGCCCCAGGAGGGCACCAGATCAATGTCCGCCACGGCCGACAGAGGCACGCCACCGCGCACCTCACTGCCGCCGAGCAGCAACGAACCCAGTTGCGAGGGTGAGTCACGCCAGGGTTGCGGGTAGCGCACCCGCACCGGTAACTGCTCGGTCCCCTCCAGCAGGAACCCCCCGGTATGGCCGGTGACGGCGGAATCGAGCTGTGAGGTAACCTCCGTGGCACTGAACCCCTGCTGGGCGATCTGTTCATGATCCGGAGTAATTGAAAGTTTGGGTCGATCCCGGCTTACCAGGGTCTGTACCTCGTTCACTTCCGGCAGACTGTGCATAATGGCGGCAATGATTTCTCCCTGCTCCGCCAGCACCTCAAGCCGTGGCCCGTACAGGCGCAGCTCCAGAGGCGCGGCTACCGGCGGCCCCTGCTCATAGGCCCGGGCAATCACCTGGGCCTGTGGAAAATCCGCAGACATTCGACTCTGAATGCGCTCAATGACGGCACGGGTCGCCTCCGGGGACTCAGTATCCACAATGGCCTGGGCAAAGGCCGGATTGCGGTCATCCCGGGGCACCAGGTTGTAGTAGACCGAAGGCACGTTCTGTCCACTGACGAACCAGACATCCTCCACCTCGTCACTCTGACGCAGGTAATCACTCATGGCGACAGCGGTTTCGTGGGTGTAACCAATGGAGGCACCAGCCGGCATGTGCACCTGGATATGGAACTGATCCCGATCCGCCGCCGGGAAAAAGCTGATGGGCATAGCCGGGAGCAGAGCCACTCCCATTACCGGCAGTATGATGGTCAACATGGCGGCACTGCGCGGCCACTGCAGTGCCAGACGTACCACACGCCGCACCGTGCCCAGAGCAGCAGCCAGCATGGGCCGTTCCACGACGCCCGTGGGCTTGAGCAACATGGGGCTGCCGGCCGGAATCAGCAACAGCGCCACCAGGTAGGAGCTGATCAGCGCCAGTATCACGGCAACCGCCAGTGGCCCGACGAACTCCCCCGCCGGCCCCGGCATCAGCACAATGGGCATGAACGCCAGAATGGTCGTCAGGGTACTGGCCAGAAGCGGCCCGGCAAAATGACGCAGCGTGGCACGGATGGCCTCAGCGTGGCTGTCGCCTTTGGAAAGCCGATGCCCCAGGCTGTTGGTCACCACAATGGCGTTGTCCACGATCAACCCGATCGCGACGATGATCCCGGTGATGCTGATCTGATGAACGTTCACGCCCGCAACGCGGAACAGACTCAGCACCAGCAGCATGGTGGCCGGAATCGCCAGGCCAACCATGATCGCACCACGCCAGCCCAGGGTCAGAAACAGCAGGCTGACAACAATGATCAGCCCCAGCAGCAGACTGCCTGTTACTTCCTTAAGGCGCTGCTGTGTGTACGAGCTCTGGTCGAACACCACCTCGGCATTGACTCCCGGTGGCAGTGTCTTCTGGAAACGGGCCAACTCCTCGCGCATCTGCCCGGCCCAGGCATCAATGCGGCGGCTCTCCTCCATGCGCACACCCAGAAAGATCGCCTCCTGGTCATTCCAGAGCGCCCGTTCCGCTGGCGGATCAGCCAGGCTCTTGCGAACCTCGGCGACATCACCAACACGGACTGTCTGGCCATCACGGACCTGCACCGAGGCATCCCGGATCCGCGACAGCTCCGCAAAATCCCCCTCCAGCGTTACAGATCGCCGGGACAGGTCCGACTCCAGTACACCGCCGGGACTGCGCGCGTCCGTTGCCTCCAGCCCCTGGGCCAGCTGATCCGCCGACAGCCCCATGAGCGCAAGCTGCTGAGGATCCGCCTGCACCTGGACTTCCTCAGCCACCCGACCGAAAAGGTTGGTGTAGTCTGTGCCCTGGAGGGCCTGGTACTGCTCCTCCAGGCGATCGGCATAGCGGCCCAGTATGGCCTGCCCGCCAGCCGAACCCTCATCCAGAGTCAATGCTATGACCATGGTGAAGGCGTAGAAGCGGTCATCAATCAAACGCGGTGAGCGGGCGGCCTCTGGGAGCTCGGGTTCAGCGTCGGCCAATCTGTCACGCACCCGGCTCCAGATGGGGAGGACGTCATCAACCTCGTCCGCCAGCTCAATGGCAATGGTGGCAACACCTTCCCGGGCGGTTGAGTTGATGGTGTCTATTTCCGGGATGGTGCGCAGCTCTTCCTCCAGCACCCGCACCACCAGCGCCTCCACCTGCTCGGGATCCGCACCGGGGTATTGCGCCAGGATCTGGGCATTGCGAGCCGTAATGCGCGGATCCTCCTGACGGGGCAGCGTTTCAATGGCCGCCAGCCCGGAAACCACCAGCAACCCCAGCACCATCGCCAGCAGGCGCCGATTAGACAGCAGCGACTGCATCAGCGTGAATCCTCCCCGCCGCTCAAGCGCACGCGCTGACCGGGAACAACCCGCTGAACGCCCCGATCAACAAAGCGGGTGCCGGATTCAACCGTACCGCGCACCAATGCCTGATCTGAGGTGCTGTGAAGCCACTCCACATCGGCGCGCCGGACTGTCCAGACATCATCCTGTTCGGGCCTGGGCTCCAGAATCAGCAGTGCCCAGAGGCCGGAGCGCGAGCCTGTCAGCGCCTGTTCCGGCACCACAAAGCCGGGCTCCTCGAGCCGCTGAACCTGCTCCAGGCGCACCATCTGGCCCGGCGCATACCCATGCCCGGATTCCGCGAGCGCCACTCGCAGCGTCCGGGTTCGGCGCTGTGGATCCACTTCCGGCAGCCACTGCAGCACCTGCCCTTCCACAGATTCGCCAGCTACACGCAGCTGCACTCTGTCACCCTCTGACCAGTCCCTGACGTAACGCTCAGGCACGCCAATCCGGGCTTCCAGTGTTTCCGGGTTCATCACCCGAAACGCGGCTGTTCCGGCGGAGACACTGGCTCCACGCTCGATCATCCGTTCCACTACGACACCGTCATAAGGCGCACGCAACACGGCGTCTTCAAGGTTGGCGGCAATCACCGCCGAGCGTCCAGTCAGACTGTTGAGCTGACCTTCAAGACGCCGACGCTCGGATTCAGCCTGATCGAGTTCGCGCTCCGTGCTGGCACCATCCGCCTTGAGATCACGCTGACGGCGTTCTTCCTGTCGTGCCAGATCCAAGGCCGCTTCGGCGGTCTCGATTTCGCCTTCAATCTCACGCTGCTGGCCCTCAAGCCGCCGCCTGTCGATGACGGCCAGAGCCTGCCCCTGCTCAACCCGCTCACCCTCCTGTACATGGATTTCAGCCACACGGCCACTGGGCTCAAAACTCAGGGTGCCCGACTCCCGGGCACGCAATACCCCAGTGTGGGTTGTAGGCACCTCGAATTCGGTAACCGGCTCCAGCACGCCAGAACTGACTGATGGGAGCGCGTCCGGCGACGTCGCCTCTCCGGCAGATGCCGCGCTGTTGGAATGGGCTGCCACCACAATCACCGCCGCAACGATCAGGACAGACAGCACCAGCAGTGGTGCAAGCACTCGGGAGGAAACCAATCCTGTTCTCCTTGACTGTTTTACTTGTTTTCAGCGCTCGGGTCGGTACGTCCTACCAATCCCTGCCAGCGATCCTGGCACAACTGCCAGTCCAGCCCGGCTTCCCGGGTCAATGTATCGCTTCCCCCGACAACCTAGAATCAGAGCTGTCTGAAAGCCATTTCAGGCCTTTCATGACCATTTGGCGCCCGGCCACCCTGCCCGGGCGCCCTTTTCTGCCCGCCGAGCTCCAATCCGCAACCACTTGCCCTGACCGGCCGCTGTGCGGCACAGTTAAATTATGAGTACCAACTGGATCAGCCACCGTGGGCTGGACGAGCGCTACACCGAAAACAGCCGCAACGCGTTTGAAGAAGCCATGGACGCCGGTTTTACGGAACTGGAAACCGACCTGCGCAGCACGGCTGACGGCCACCTTGTGCTTCACCACGACTCCAGCCTGCAACGGACCGCCGGGCAGAACGCCCGCATTGAAGACCTGAGTCTGGATGAGTTCCGCCAGGTTCGCTACCCGGATGGCCAGCACGGACTCATTTTCACGGATTTTGCCGAGCGCTTCCGTGAAGCGCGCTGGATTCTGGACATCAAGCCCGAGAGCGCGGCCACCAGTCTCTACCAACTCAAACGCTGGGCGGACGAAACCGGAAACCGGAACTGGCTGGTCAACAATGCCCGTTTCCTGGTCTGGAACCGACGCTCCCATCAGCTTCTGAAAAAACTCTTTCCCGATGCGGTCACCCTGGCCGACGAACGCGAATGCCGCCGGGCAGGCATGTCCGTTCTGTGCGGCCTGCCGTTTCTGGGAAGCATCCTTCCGTCACGGACCTACTCACTACCGCCGCGCTTTATGGGGGTCGATCTTTATCGTCCAACGGTAACCAGTCAGTACCACAACAAAGATGCCCATCTACTGGCCTACCTGCCGAGCGAGGAAATCGACATCGCCCGGGCTCTGGAGGCCGGCGCCGATGAGATCCTGATCAATGGCCGCCCACCCAGACTATGACCGCTTCGGCATAATCCAGCCAGCAGGTTGGTGATGAAAAGTCACGCTTACGACTTGGATGTACTGATTCCGGGTTTGAAATGTCGTATCCTATAAGAAGCCTGCCTACGGGGAGCTGTCTGGCAATGACATCGCGTATTGGTGCTGGAAACTGTCTGTCCCAGAAATGTCTGGCCATTGTCTGTGGCCTATTACTGAGCCTTTCTTCTGCATTGGCCAAGGAACCACTGGTACTGGCAGGGCCTCCCTGGGAACCCTTCCTCTACGAAGACGATCCAGGCACTGGCCTGGCCGCCGAGATCGTAACCGCCGCTTTTGCCGAGAGTGGCTACGAAGTGGAGATCCTGCCATTACCCTGGCGACGGATCATGTGGCACGTTGAGGCTCAGGAAATTGACGGAGTGGTTGGCGTCTGGCGCTCGGAGGAAAGGGACGAACTGATGAAGTTCAGCACTCCCTATCACGTCAACCGCATTGTAATTGCCTCGCACCACGAAACACCCATCATTGATGGTCGCCTTGAGCATCTGCACGGTCAGAAGGTCGGGTTTCGCCGCGGCGCCTACTACGGTGACGCCATCATGGGAAATGATGACATTGAACGCCTGGCCGTGAGCAATGACCGCAACATGCTCCACATGCTGGCTGCGCAAAGACTCGATGCCGGCATTGGTGACTATCTGATACTGGAGCGCATCATCCGCTCCAACCCGCATCTCCAGGCACGCGTCCATCTGGATAAGGAGTCACTGGTCGATATTCCCATCCATGTCGGCATGGTGGAGGGACGCGGTGATGCCGACCAACGTACCGCGGACTTCAATCGGGGTCTTCAGAAACTGCATGATTCCGGTCGCCTGCAGGAGATATTGCAGAGCTACGATGTGGAAAGTCTGCCTGTATTGATCAGCGAACAGCTGAACAGTCACTGACGCCCGTAACGGGATCTTCACCAAGCTATGAGACAACTCTCATTTTGCCGCGGCCGAAGCTGTTAATGTTTCCCTGCCATTCAACTGACAGGGAAACCCGCCATGAAGGAACGCATCAAGGGGGGTGTGGCTTTATTACTGCTGGCCTTTTTGGCCGGTGGATGCACCTTCTATCATTCCATGGGCAGCAGCGCCGGCGCCTCTGTGCGCACCGTTTCAGGGCCAGACTTTGAGCCAGTCTCAAGCGATGAATGGGATGAGGAAGAACATGCCCTGATCTATTTCTACCGACCTCAGTCGCAGTGGACGGACGCAGAGCTGGAAGCACCCAGTGTATACGTCGACAACACGCACTATTTCAATCTGCGCGGTGGCAGTTACACCTGGCTTGAAGTCTACCCCGGAGAACGCCAGCTTGACATGAGACGCCCCTTCATAGGCCTGGAAGCCCTGGGCGGCACCTTCGATCACATCGTGGAGACCACATTGGAAGTGGAGGCTGGAGAGACCTATTACATCCGATACTCCGAGGTGAACGAGCCGGGCAACATCCACCCCTCACTGGATGACGAGCACGAGCTGGCCGAGACCGATGCCAGGCTGGTGGACTCAGAAACCGCCCGGTCCGAACTGGAAGAGACCCGTTTTCTGGAGAGCCAGTTGCTGGCACGCAACAGCGCGGGCAGCTCAATCGTCACCGACAATCTGTCAGCGGATTTCGATCAAAGACAGGCAAAACTGGAAAAAGAGCGGGAAGCCGAAATCAAAGCACTCAAGGAACAGGGCGACTATGAACCATCGCCCTGGTATTGGCCTCTCGGTGAAGGTCAGCCCACCAAGCCTCTGGAAACCGACAAAAAGCAGGAAGAACTCGAAGCTGAGCGCAAAGCCTATCTGACGGACTGCTGTCAGTGGGGGAAGTGGCGCCGCCAGTGCGATCAGCCCACTCAGCGCTGCGGGTTATAGGATTGATGCTTCCAGAGCAGGACCGCTTCGCCTATGCTTTGGGCTTATGTTGTGAAACAGGGACGCAGCAATGCACATCACTTTGGGACACAGGGCTTTACTGATCACCGGGCTGCTTTTCTGCCTGAGTGCCCAGGCTGAGTCAATTTCGCCAGAACGCGCGGAGATGCTGGCCGGAACCTGTGCCAACTGCCACGGCACCGAAGGCCGACTTTCGGGCGCGGTTCCGGCACTGGCCGGGCGCCCCGCCAGTACGCTGGAAGCCATGCTGCTGTCGTTCAAGCACGAAGACAACACCAACGTCACGGTCATGGATCGCATCGCTCAGGGTTACAGCGATGAAGAACTGGCCGCAATGGCTGAGTATTTTGCCAGCCTCGACGATGACGAGTGAAGGAACGCAGACATGAGTCGGACAAACAACAGCTGGATCCGGGGGCATTCGCGCCGCGACTTACTGCGCTTCATGGCAGCGGCTTCAGCAACACCGGCTCTCAGCGCCTGCGGTGGGCGCCTGTTTCGCGGCAGCCCCAGCGGTCGGGTTGTGGTGATCGGAGGTGGGTTCGGTGGCGCCACGGCAGCAAAATACATCAAACGGGGTGACCCGAGCATTGATGTGACGCTGGTCGAGCCCAAGAAGACCTTCTACACCTGCCCCTTCTCCAATCTTGTACTGGCCGGCGAGCGCAGCCTGGACTCCATCGGCCATAAATACCGGGAGTTGAAGGAAGTCTACGGCGTGAAGGTGGTCCATGCCATGGCTGAGGATGTGGACGCGGATGCCCGCAAGGTACGCCTGGCCGGTGGCGAGACGCTGGAATACGACCGTCTGCTGCTCTCACCCGGAATTGATATTCACTGGGACGAACTCGAAGGATACGGAAAGGAAGCGGCGAAACACGCCCCCCATGCCTGGGAGGCCGGTGATCAGACGCTGCTTCTGCGCCGCCAGCTTGAGGCCATGGACGATGGTGGGCTGTTCATCATCACCGCACCAGCCGACCCATTCCGCTGCCCACCGGGGCCCTATGAGCGCGCCTCCCTGGTCGCCCACTATTTCTCACAACACAAACCCAGCTCCAAGGTCATGATCCTGGACGCCAAGGATAATTTTTCCAAACAGGGCCTGTTTCAGCAGGGCTGGCAGGAGGTCCACGGTGATCGCGTGGAATGGATCGGTCGCTCGGACGACGGCGAGGTCACCCGCGTCGATGCCCAGGCCGGAGAGGTTGAAACCGCCTTCGGGACCCGCCATAGCGCCGATGTATTGAATGTGGTTCCGCCACAGAAAGCCGGATTCATTGCGGGTCGGGCCGGAGTGACGGATGAATCCGGCTGGGTTCCGATCAAGCCAGAGACCTTTGAGTCCCAGAAAGTGCCTGACATCTATGTGGTCGGTGATGCCACCGTAGCCTCCCCCATGCCGAAATCCGGTTTTGCCGCCAACACCCAGGGCAAGGTCGCGGCCGCCGCCATTGTGGCATCACTGACTGGGCGCCAGCCCACGGCACCCTCATGGGCCAATACCTGTTACAGCCTGATTGATCCGGAATACGGCATTTCCGTGGCCGGTGTCTACGACATTGAGGACGATGAAATCATTGCCACATCCAGTGGCCTCAGCCCCATGGAGGCGAGCACCTCACACCGGCGCATGGAGGCCGAATACGCAGTCGGCTGGTACAATGCCATTTCACAGGACACTTGGGGCACACGGCTGTAGCGCATGATGAATGAACTGGTCTCGGATCCGGCCAGAGCGGTTCTCTGGGGCGGGGCTCTGCTGGGCGTGCTCTATGGCGTGATCGGTCAGTGGAGCCGTTTTTGCGCAGTCCGCAGCTTGCTTGACTGGTGGTCCCGGGGCCACGGCGGTCGCCTGGGTGGCTTTCTCCTGGCTATGGCGGTGGCACTGCTTGGCAGCCAGCTGCTGCACATCGGCGGCTACGTAAACCTCAATGACAGCCACTATACCGCCCGCTCCGCGTCCCTGCTCATGGTGCCGGTCGGTGGCATCCTCTTTGGTCTGGGCATGACCCTGGCCAACGCCTGCGGAAGCCGCTCACTGGTCCTTCTGGGTGAAGGGAATCTGCGCTCGCTGGTGGTCCTGCTGTCACTTGGTGTGGGGGCAGGCATGGCGCTGTCCGGCCTCATTGCACCGCTGCGCATCTGGCTGGAGGATAGCGCACGGGTACCGCTGCCCGGCACCACCGTGCCGGAAGCGCTGACACTGATGGGACTCTCCCCAACCGTTGCCACCATTGCCGCCATGGTTCTGCTGATCGTGACCCTCGCGCTGGTGTTGCGCCCATGCCTCCGGGACATGAACGTGCGCGACTGGTGCGGAGGCCTGCTGATTGGACTGCTGATCCCGGCAGGCTGGTGGATCACCGGAGTGCTGGGACACGATGATTTCGACCCCCAGCGTCTGGCCTCACTGACCTTTGTGGCACCAGTCAACGACAGCCTGGAATACCTGATGCTTTCCACCGGCACACGGCTGCAATTCGGCACGACCCTGGTCTACAGCGTTGTTGCTGGAAGCCTGGCCATGGCAGTGCTCAGCGGTCGCTTCCAGTGGCGAGGGTTCGAGCGCACCGGTCAACTCGGCAAAGCCATCACTGGCGGGCTTTTCATGGGCATCGGCGGGGTGATCGCTTTGGGCTGCACTATCGGGCAGGGTCTGACTGGCTTTTCCACTCTGGCACTGAGCAGTCTGCTGGCCATTACTGGTATCATTACAGGAGCCCGATTGGGCTTTCGATTGCAGTCCGTCTGAAATGAGCGCTGATCCATGAGCCGACCCCCGAATGCCATCCTCGTCATAACCATGGCCTCGATGATCTGCCTGTTCACGCCAGGCGCCTCCGGTTCAGGCGACTGGCGCAATGTTGATCCCGTGCGCGATGCCATTGGCGAGCGCGATCCGATCACCAGCGGCCTCAAACTGGACCTGCCCATGGTCTCGGAAGACGGTGGCGCTATCAGTATGGGCATTGCCTTTCAGGGGAACCTGGAAGAGGGCGAGCATCTGGAAAGCATCCGGGTCTTCGCCGCCCGCAACCCTAAAGCCCCGGTGATCGACCTTGAGCTCACCTCGGCCGTCACTCAGGCCGACTTTGAGACGCGAATCCGACTGGCCGAAACCCAGCACGTGCATGCGGTGGCGATCAGCAACCAGAACCGTGTCTGGAGCGCAGCGCAGGAGGTCCGGGTCACCGTCAGCGGCTGCCTGATGGAAGACGAGGACGGGGCCAGCCCCAGCATGAAGACACCGCGGGTGGCTCTGGGCAGCACTCCTGAGCCCGGCAAGCCTTTCCCCCTGCGCACCATGGTGAACCACCCCATGGAGACAGGGCTGCGTGACGGCGAGCCGGACCCTGACATCGAGCAGCAACTGGTGGAATCCATGACGGTCAGCCAGGGCGAGCGTGACCTCTTGCGGGCCCGGTTCCACACCGGCACCTCGGCCAACCCTTATGTGCAGTTTCACCTGACTCTGGATAAAGCTGATGATCTGGTAGTCACCTGGCAGGACCAGAAAGGTGACACCGTCTCTTCCAAACAGAGCCTCGCCTTCTAGCACAGCCCAATCAGCCGGAGCCGCGCAGCGGATCAGCTATCCGGACAGATCATGGCACGGAGTGCCACTTTACAAAATGTAAACGACTGAAATCCGGATTCAGAGTATCATCCTTAAAATCACTTCTGATCACATTCTATGGCCGTTGATACTGTCGAACTCAATCAGCAACGTGATGACCTGCCCCGGTCAGGTGGATCCGTCTGGCTTTTCGGCTACGGCTCACTCATCTACAAAGTCGACTTTGACTACCTCGAGCGCCGACCCGCCGAAATTCAGGGCTGGGTGCGGCGCTTCTGGCAGGGCTCCCACGATCATCGCGGCACACCCGACAATCCCGGACGGGTTGCCACCCTCATCCAGCAGCCCGGTGCCCGCTGTCCCGGGATGGCCTACCGTGTGCAGCCAGAGGTGTTTTCCCATCTGGATGTGCGTGAGAAAAACGGCTATCTGCGATTCACCACGCCTTTGTATTTTGAGGATGGAGAGCACGCCGACGGCCTCGTCTACATCGCTACCGAAGACAATGCCGCCTTTCTCGGGCCAGCCAAGGAGCGCCACATTGCGCACCATATCCATCAGTGTGCGGGACCGAGTGGACCCAACCGGGAGTACCTGCTGAAACTGGCCAACTCCCTGCGCGAGCTGGGAGACCCGGATCATCATGTGTTCCAGATTGAAAAGCACCTCAGGGAATTGGAGAATTGCTGAGAGTCTGCCGATAATCGGCCCCAGAATGGTGACTGTAGTCCGCATCCCGGAGTCAACCCAAAACAACAGGAACAGCATCATAAGGACGACCCGTGGCTAACAATAGTTCACAAGGCGCCGTCACTGAACGACTGCGCACGGACTTTCAGCTGTCGATCATCACAATGCTCGGCGCCAGTGCAATCTTTGGAATCAGCCCCTTCGCAGTCTTCCGGTTCCTTGAGGAGAACTACATTGCCGGGATCGCAGACGTCATCATCCTGGTGGGGATTGTGTCACTGATGATCTATGCCTGGCGTACCGGGGACACAGCACGCTCGGGCTTCCTCATGGCCCTGTTCTGCTGCATGGGCGGTGCCGCCATTTCAATCATTCTCACCGACCTGGGCTACCTCTGGCTCTACCCCGTCTTTGTGACCACCTTTTTCCTGACCCAGTCGCGTATCGCGATTGCACTCAATACGATCACAGTGATTCTGCTGGCCATAGAGGGCAGCGCCTTCACCAGTGGAGAAACTCTTGCTTCTTTCATAGCCACATCCTTTGTGGTCAGCGCCTGCGCCTTCATCTTCGCCTTGCGTAACGAGTTCCAGCGCCGTGAAATGGCCCGCCTTGCAAGACGCGATGCGCTTACCGGGGTACGGAACCGCCGCTCCATGGACGATGCCCTGAAGCTTGCGGCCTCCACGGCAGACCGCACCGGCAGCCACTATGCCATGGCCGTTCTGGACCTGGATCACTTCAAGCACATCAACGACAATCACGGTCACGCCACCGGCGATCGCATTCTGATGGAGCTGACCGAACTGATCGAGTCCAACACACGCCAGAGCGATCAGCTTTTCCGCTTCGGAGGTGAAGAATTCGTGATCCTCATGCCCGGAGTCGACCGGGAAGGACTACGGGCCGTACTCCTGTCGTTACGCGAGACCCTGCGCACTCAACTGCAGGGCCCTGACGGCACCGTGACCGCCTCCTTCGGCGCGGCGCGGCTGGAGCCGGGCGAGGACTGGGAATCCTGGCTCAAACGCGCAGACGATGCCCTCTACCAGGCCAAGGAAAACGGCCGCGACTGCGTCGTACTGGCCAACTGACCTCAATCACCCAGCAGGCGCCAATGGCCGTCACCACTTGAGCGAACGCGTCCTTCTCGCTCAAGTTTCTCGAGATGGGCCAGCAGTGAGCGCTGCGCCACCCCATGGATAGCGCGCGGCGCATCGCTGTAGACCTCCGGCGTCAACTCATTCAACGCGGCTTCTCCCTGCCCGGCCAGAGCCGATACAACCTTCTGTTCCCGTACCATTCGGTGGGTGGTCAGGTAGTCCAGGACCGCATGCGGGTGACCAAGAACAAAGCCATGTCCCGGCGCGATCAGCGCCAACTCGTACGTCAGCAGGTGTTGCAGCGAATCCACATAGGCTTTCATGTCACCGTCCGGCGGGTTGATCACCACCGTTGAACCCTGCATCACCAGATCTCCGGCAAACAGAATACGTGGCTCCTCAAGCAGAAACGCCAGGTGGTTTGAAGCGTGTCCCGGAGTGTACAGTGCCGTAAGTTCGAACCGACCGACCCTGATGCCTTCACCATGGCCCGGACAATGATCTGGCTGGAAATCCTGCTGCTGGTGCGGGCCATCCGGAGCCGGTAACCCGAAAACCCTGGCCCCGGAGTGCTCGCGCAGGTAATGCGCGCCCGGGGAATGATCAGGATGGGTATGGGTGACCAGAATGGCAGAGAGACGCTTGCCCGCCCTGGCCAGTATCTGATCCAGATGGGTGCGGTCATCCGGCCCCGGGTCGATGACCACGGCAGTCTCGCCCGCCTCAATGAGATAGGTATTGGTCCCGGGTCCGGTCATGATGCCGGCATTGGGTGCCGTAAGGCGATGGACACCGAGTGCGAGTTCTACCCATTCGCCACTGCGAATCTCTGCGACTGCTGTGCCACTGCGCTCAGGATCCAGAAACCGAACCTCATCATAGGGATCATCACCCGGGTCGACTTCAACGCGCTTACCGTTTTTTTCAGCCGGCCACGCCTCAGTCGGCACCTCATCGGGCAGCTGCCGCGCAACGCCACGGTAAAGCGAGGCCAGACTGTCAAAGCCACACAGGCGACGCAGCGTCCGGACTGTTGGCGGGACGAACAGACGTTCACCACTCTGGTAATTCGCCAGTGCCTGCTCCGGCGTCAGCCAGCAGTGATCGATGGCCTCCACGCCATCGTGCCGCGCAGACTGTTCAGGCTGCGCAGTGGCCAGGAAAAACCAGGTATCGAAACGCCGGGGCGGGCCGGGCGGCGTCACCCAACGCCCCAGATAGAGCAGCTCATCCAGTGCCAGCGACAGTCCCTGTTCCCGACACCACTGGATCAGCGAACGCTCTCCCCGCTCCACCGCACTGCGCCACTGCAAATCCGGCACTGGCGGAACATCATCGCCCCCAACCGTCGCCCCGGCTGGCACAACACCCGCCTCCTCAAAGCACTCACGAAGCGCCCCGAAACGGAAACCGGCCTCCTCGGCGGAACACTGAGGCAGAGGCAGCACCTCCTCCGCGCCTGCCAGAGCATGGTCATTGGCCTCCAGCGCCCCACCGGGAAAGACATGGAAACCGGGGAGGAAAACGGCATCCCAGGTGCGTTGCAGCAGCAGCACTTCAATGCCACTTGCTCCTTCACGGGCAACAACCAGGGTGGCGGCGGAACGAATGCTCATGAAAAGGCACACTCCGGATCAGAGGATTGTGCCCAAGTATAGAGCAATGATAACAGTGTCACGAACCTCAGCAGATTGCCTCCAGCACCACCTTGCCCCGGGTATGGCGGGTCTCGATGTGCCGGTGGGCATCCTCCATGTGGTAGAAGGGATAGACCTTCTCCACATAGGGGCTCAGACGGCCCTCAGTGATCCACTGTCCCAGAACATTGAGATCGGCACTGTTGGAGTGAACGATGACCAGCCGGCTGCGGCGCCCAAGGCCAAGCCTGGCCCGGGCCTCCGCAATCAGCGTGGTGCGCTTGGGAATGGTATTCACGTAGACGCCACCAGGTGCCAGAGTGTCGGCAAAATCACGGGCCCGGTACTGTCCAAAGACATCAAAGACGCAATCAAAGGAGCCACTGATGGCCGGAGCCGGGGTCTGCTGGTAATCCACCGGATGTTCGGCACCGAGCCCGGAGACAAAGCCCAGATTGTGTTCCCCGCACACCGCTGTGATCCGGCAGCCCATGATGCGGGCAATCTGGACCGCGAAGTGGCCGACGCCGCCGCTGGCGCCGTTGATCAGCACTCTCTGGCCAACACTGAGCCCGGCACAGTCGCGCAGGGCCTGAAGGGCCGTGAGACCAGCCAGCGGCATGGCCGCCGCCTCATTGAACGTCAGTCCGGCGGGCATGTGAGCGATCTCATCCTGGCCGAGCACCGCGAGCTCGGCGTGCACACCGCCCTGGAAACGGTTGGTCATGCCAAAGACAGCATCCCCAGGCTGGAAGGCCGTTACACCGGCACCCACTTTCTCAACAACACCGGCCATGTCGAGGCCACTCACGCGGGGCAGGGCACTGCGATCAAGCAGCGGGCGGAATTTACCCTTGCGCAGCAGAACATCCTTGGGATTGAGCGAGCCCGCCCGCACCCGGACCAGCACTTCACCCTCGGCAACTGCTGGGCAGGGCCAGTCGTCCACCCACTCCAGTACGTTCGGACTCCCAAAAGCACGATAGATGATCGCCTTCATGGCCATGTGTCGCTCCTGCCTGGTGACGGTTCAACGCCTTGTGTTTGTTGGAATTACTGCAGGGGTCTAAGGCCAGTTTAGACCCCTGAGTGGCAGGAACAAGTGTCCGGATCATTACGGATTACGGATGTAGGCATTGGGACGGAGGTAGAACCACCAGTTGACCACCAGGCACAGTGCGTAGAAGACAGCGAACCCGTACATAGCCAGCTCGGGGCTGCCCGCTTCGATCTGGTCGCCCATGACCCGGGGTGCAATGAAGGCGCCATAGGCGGCCACCGCCGAGGTCCAGCCCAGTACCGGGCCTTTCTGATGCTGATCGAAAATCACCCCGATGGTGCGGAAGGTGGAGCCATTACCAATACCGCTTGCCGCAAAGAGCACGACAAACAGGATCATGAAGGCCGGGAACCAGGCATTCGGGTCGGTGCTGTTGTACGCCTGCAGCATCACCCAGCCGGTCGCCGCCGAGGCAACCACCATGACCGCAGAGATGATCTGGGTGACGATGGAGCCACCGACCTTGTCAGAAATCCAACCTCCCACCGGACGGATCAGTGCCCCCACAAAGGGGCCCAGCCAGGCCCAGGTCATGGCGCTGGGGCCATCCGGGTTACTCACCCGCTCCATGGTGCCGTCAGCCCCCTCTTCCATCATGCGACCGAAGATGACCTCAATGGACAGCGGCAGGGCTGCGGAAAAGCCAATGAAGGAGCCGAAGGTCAGAATGTAGAGCACCGTCATGGACCAGGTATGGCGGTCGCTGAAAATGGCGAACTGCTTCTGGATGTTGGGGCGGATCTGACCGGGGATCAGCCGCATGAACCCAAGCGTCAGGGCAATAATCAGTGGCAGTGCCACCCACATGTTCAACACTTCCAGACCCACAGGCCTGGGCAGGAACAGGTACAGACCAATAGCGGCGGCCACGAAGGCGACCAGGTAGAGCCCGATGATCTTGCCGAAAGCCGCCAACGGGTGTCCGGGATCCGGCGTGATGGTGCGGATGTTGTTCATGCCGAACCAGCCGAAAAAGGCCAGCGGAATCAGAAACACCAGCCAGATGAAACCGGCGTTCTGGATCCAGGTCTCGGTGCCCGCCTCAATGCGGCCAATGATGGTGCCACTGGAGCTCTGCAGCACCATGGAATCCCCGGCGACCAGGCCGAATACACCAGCGGTCATCACCAGCGGGATCAGCACCTGCATGGTGGTCACACCGAAGTTGCCAAGACCAGCGTTGAGCCCCAGGGCCAGCCCCTGCTCCTTCTTCGGGTAGAAGGTACTGATGTTGCTCATGGAGCAGGCGAAGTTACCCCCACCAATACCGGAAAGGAACGCCAGCAGCTGGAACACCCAGAGGGGGGTGTCCTTGCTCTGCAGGGCCAGACCGGTGCCGACAGCCGGAATCATGAGCAGGGCGGTGGTGAAGAAGATGGTGTTGCGTCCGCCGGCGATGCGGATCATGAACGAAGCCGGTATCCGCAGCGTGGCGCCGGTAAGCCCGGCAATGGCACTGAGGGTGAAGAGTTCCGTCTCTTCGAAAGGGAAGCCCAGGTTCAGCATCTGAACCGTGATCATTCCCCACATCATCCAGATGGCAAAGCCCATCAGCAGGCTGGGTATGGATATCCAGAGATTGCGCGCGGCAATCTTTTTACCAGTATTCTTCCAGAATGTTTCGTTTTCGATGTCCCATTCATGGATGTCCGCGTTGCGCTTTCCCATGAGCTCCCCCATGCCTTCGGAATGATCGGATGACGCGGTTCAAGGCAACCGCCTACAGCTGGATCATAACCGGAGGGAAACCGGAAATGGCATGGGCATATCCCTAAAAATCAGACAATTACCTACTCAGAGGTACTGCTTCAGAAGGGCTTCTGGAACGCCATGGCGAAAATCACCAACAACTGGAGGAGGGCGAGAACCGCCGCTGTCACCCGGACCGGGGCGGAGCGGTGCTGATCCAGGGCCCACTTGCCGGCAAAAATGTATCCCACAAGAAGCAATAGTTTCACTGTCAGCCAGTGATGGACGAAGGGCATCCAGGGCGTGACCCAGAGCAGCCCAAGCGCCGAGGCCAGAAGCACGGTGTCATTGGCATGGGGAATCCATTTCAGCGGTGTACCGCGCCAGCCGACCTGACCGGTGACATCGAGTCCCATACGCAGCAGCAACAGCAGCGCAGTGATGTAGGCGGTCAGCATATGGATGCCCTTAAGGCTCATGTACGGGTCCATGATCGTCTCCTTCGGGTGGAACTACCCTTTAAGATGTATTTCGTTTAAATCTTCGCCTGCTACAATCCGCTATACAATCGCGAGGATGCCGTAATGTCAATGTCGACGCCAGAGCACAGCACCACCCTCAAACCCGCCCAACTGTTCGCCTACCCGTTCCGGATCTTTTTCCTGTCACTGGCGGTACTGGCGGTGCTGGCCATACCGCTGTGGGTTGGTACCCTGACCGGGCGCTTCAGCCTGCCTCTGGCCATGCCGGGCCTTTACTGGCACCAGCACGAAATGCTCTTTGCCTTCCTGAACGCGGCCATCGCCGGTTTTCTGCTGACCGCCGTCTGCGTCTGGACCGGCACGGAGCGCACCCACGGCCTGGCGCTGTTCGGGCTCTGGCTGGTCTGGCTGCTGGGGCGTCTGACCATCACTCTGGGCGAGCCACTGCCCGAATGGCTGGTCCAGGGCATCAACCTGGCCTTCCTGCCGCTGATCATGGTGGATGCCGGACGGCGCATCTGGCAGGCGCGCCAGAGCCGTCAGATCATGATACTGGTTGTGCTGGCGCTGCTCTGGGCCATGCAGATCGGGTTTCTCCAGAATCCCCAGGGGCCTTTCGCGGAGGGAGCCCTGCTGATGGCGGCCGCGCTGATGCTGATCATTGGCGGGCGCATCACACCCAACTTCTCCATGGGGTGGCTGAAGGCCAGGGGTCGCTCAACGGAGGGCATTACCACCCTGCCCTGGCTGGAAAGAGCGGTGCTGGCCGGCATGCTGGCCACCTTCATTGCCCTGATGAGCGCGCCCGCTGCGTTGCTGGGTGCCATTGCCGCCATCACCGGCCTGCTGGTACTGATCCGTATTGCGTTGTGGCGTGGGTGGCGCGTCAGGGACGAGCCGCTTCTGTGGATACTGCACCTGTCGCTGCTGTGGATCCCCGTGGGCCTGTGGTTGCTGGCCGGGGCCCAGGCGCAGTGGTGGCCTGCCACTGTCTGGATGCACGCCATTGGGGTGGGCGCCATGGGTGGACTGATACTCGGCGTGATCAGCCGTGTGGTCCTGGGGCATACCGGGCGCACCCTCACGCTGCCCTCCGGGATGGCCAGCGCCTTTGTGATGATTCACCTCAGTGCGCTGTTGCGCATCGCCAGCGGCGCGGGCTGGATACCCTGGCAGACCGGGGTGAGCCT
>LKMJ01000787.1_pt1 | contig 26028 bp, 25 predicted proteins | sample 643391 | NCBI WGS metagenome assembly LKMJ01 (sample SAMN04112250, study PRJNA286221) | soda lake metagenome | biome: soda lake; feature: Kulunda Steppe; material: water; isolation source: sample PL-Br10 brine of Picturesque Lake | place: Russia: Kulunda steppe | collected 2010-07 | reverse complement strand
TGTAATAATATCGATTTGGCTGCTGCAGTAAACGCACCTGCAGTTATTGTCATCCCCACCCCATCGGGGCGAGCAGAACCACACGGCAATCATGATCATGCTGCAGCGTGGCAGGAAGCCGCCGCCAGAGAATGGGATTATGCAGTGGAAGCGGTAAAAGAAACTGCCCGTTATGCCGCCACAAAAGATATAACCATTGCCGTCGAACCGATCAACCGTTTTGAAACTTTCCTGGTTAACAGCGCCGCACAGGGAATTAAGTTTATCAATGATGTGGCAGAACCAAATGTAAAGCTCCACCTGGACACTTTTCATATGAACATCGAAGAAAGCAGTACAGCTGAAGCGATTAATGAAGCTTCTAACTACCTGGTCAGTATGCACCTGTCAGACAATAACCGCCGGGCAATCGGAAAAGGACAGTTCGATTTTGGTAAGCTGCTGCTATCATTGAAAAAAATTAGATTCCAGGGACCGCTGATCTTGGAACCTGTACCCCCACATCCCAACCCGTTCGTGGCCAATAAACTTCCTGATTTTCAATCCTACTGGAACAGTGATGTAAAAGAAAGCATTCGGTTTTTACATAACCTTGAAACTAAGCTAGAGGGCAACCGGCAACATTAGGTGTAAAAGGAGGATGGATGTGTTTACAGGTGGATATAGAGGAAAAATATTACGGATCAACCTGACGAATCAAACCTTTAAGGAAGAAACGCTTCCCGGTGACCTGATTAAAAATTACCTGGGGGGCAGAGGCATAGCCGCTCACTATTATTGCCATGAAATCGATGCCAAAACTGAGCCTTTGGCTCCGGACAACAAACTTTTCTTCTTTACCGGGCCACTGACCGGACTTAATCTACCGGCAACCACAAAATTTCAATGCGCCACCCGCTCGCCGGAAACTGGCAACTATCTGTGCAGTAACAGCAGCGGAGAGCTCGGTCCCTATTTAAAACGCAGTGGTTATGACGGATTAATTATTGAAGGACGGGCTGAAAAACCTTTATATCTGGCCATCGATGAAAACAACGTCGAATTTAAAAATGCCGGGCATATAATGGATCTGAAAACAAGTGAAACCATAGAAACCATCACCCGGGAGTGGGAACAATCCAAATTGGCTATTATGGTTGCCGGTCCGGCAGCCTTTAACGGAGTTCGCTTTGCCAATATCATGGTCGATGACCGCAGTTTTGGCCGCGGCGGAGCCGGTGCGGTTATGGCCTCGAAAAATTTAAAAGCGATAGCCGTTAGCGGCAGCGGTAATATTCCTGTAGCCGATCCCACGAAGGTTAAAGAACTAAACAAAAATGCAGCCAGAGAAGCTAGGAAAACCAGAAAGGGACACAACCTATACGGCACCAATCAATATACAGAGATCATGAACGAACTGGGCTGTTACTCAGTTCGCAACTTTACAACCAGTGTTTTTGAGGGCATTGACACCATCAGCAAAGATTACGTTACCGAACACTACAAGAAAAAAAGCAAGGCCTGTTTCCACTGCCCGGTAGCATGTGCCCAGTTTTGTTCGGTAGATGAAAACGGCTATTTTAAAGGCCTAAGTTCCGATCCTGAATACGAAACCATAGGAACAATTGGAGCTTTATGTGGGGTTAGTGATTTTAAAGCAATTATTGCCGGTAACTACTATTGTGACGAATACGGCATCGACACTATGTCGGCCGGTAACATGATCGCTTATGCCATGGAATGTTTTGAAAAAGGCATCTTCGACACCGGTGACACCGGTGGAATAGAACTGCGCTTTGGTGATGGTCTGGCAATGGTTGAGATGATCAAACAAATTGGAGAAAAGAAAGGTTTCGGAGCCATACTGGGCTTCGGGTTCAGAGGCCTGGCTGAAAAATACCCGGAAACAGTGCCCTACATGATGCATGTCAAGTGGATGCCCTTTGCCGCTTATGACCCGAGAGGTTTTTACGGGATGGGACTGGCTTACGGCACTTCCAGCCGGGGAGCCTGCCATAATGTCGGAGGATGGACAATCCGCGACGAACTGCTCAAAAAGACTTACGATCGTTTTGCTCTCGAAGGCAAAGGTGAACTGGTAAAAAAACTGCAGGATAACAGGGCCTATGTCGACAGCCTGGGCATTTGTACCGTGGTTCGCGGAACCATGAGCTTTTCCGATCAACCCGGTGGTGAAGCTCTTTCTGCAACGACAGGGATAGATTTATCACCAGATCTAATGACCATCGGGGAAAGAATCATTCTCCTGGAAAGGCTTATTTTAAACAGAGAAGGAATCACCCGGGCCGATGACTATCTGCCTGAAAGAATCATGACCGAGCCACTGCCTGAAGGTCCGGCCAAGGGTAAAGTATTGACCAAAAAAATGTATGATATTATGCTCGATGAATACTACCGGTTGCGGGATTGGAGTGAAGATGGGATCCCGAACAAAAATGCCTTGCAAAAGCTGGAGGTACCGACTTGCTCACCGTAACTGTAAGGTATGCTGGTCTAACCAGGAACAAGGCCGGTTTAAAAGAAGAAAAGTGGCGCCTGGAAGATGATTCTTCTCTGGAGCATCTGATAGACTTAATTGCCAAGAAATACAATTGGGACCAGGAGGAAAAAAAGCAGAACATTATTGTATACAACCATCAAGGGGTTAGCCGGGAAGAGTGGGCCGGCTATATCCTGCGTGATCAAGATTTAGTCCAGGTTCTATCACCTGTTGCAGGAGGGTAATCGATTTTGAATTATAGTGTTTTAATTACACCGCGTTCTTTTGGCAAGTGGGACCCTGAACCGATACGACTTCTGGAGGAGTCTGGTTGCGAGCTTAAACACAATCCGCATCAAAAACCGCTCAGTGAAGATGAAATGATCGAACATATTGCCGATGCGGACGCTCTCCTGGTTGGTATAGACCCGGTGACAGAAAATGTGCTCGCAGCAGCTTCAAAATTGAAAGTAATATCCAAGTACGGCTCGGGATTGGACAACATTGATCTTTCTGCAGCCTCTAAAAGAGGCCTGGTGGTTACCCATACCCCTGGCGCCAATACCGAAGCCGTGGCCGACCACACATTTGGTTTGATGCTGGCTTCGAGCCGCCTGATTGTAGAAGCCCATAACTCGGTCAGGGCCGGAAACTGGGAACGTTTCCTGGGCATCGATCTATACAAGCAAACTTTAGGAATCATCGGCACCGGGAAAATAGGCCGTGCTGTAGCCCGGCGGGCTAAAGGTTTTGAGATGGATGTGCTTGCTTACACCCGCAATCCGGATCACGACTGGGCTGAATACAGCGGTTCCAGCTACGTGGAGCTTGATACACTGCTCCAAGCAAGCGATTTTGTATCGGTGAATATCGCCCTTACCGCGCAAACCAAGGATTTGATCAATGCTGAAAAAATAAACATGATGAAGCCGACGGCGGTAATTGTCAACACATCCCGGGGCGGAATTATCGATGAAGACGCCCTGGCCGACGCTTTGGAACAGGGTAAAATATTCAGCGCCGCCCTGGACGTTTACACCGAAGAACCGGTGCGCAATAAAAAGCTTCTTGCCCAAAAAAGGTTGATAACAACCCCACACATAGGTGCATACAGCCGGGGTGCGTTACTTAAAATGGGCTTAAGCGCTGCTGACAATTTGCTTAAAGTGCTGAATAAAGAAATACCTGAAAACGTAGCCAACCCCGAGGTTTATAACAACCTAAAAGAAGGTGATCTTAACTGATGTTAAAAGCAGATCTGGTTGGTGTAGGGGTAATCGGAACCGGAAGAGCAGGGCTTGTGCATTGCACTAATTTTGCAGAAAACGTCCCTAATGCCCGGTTGATTTCTGTATGCGATGCCGACAAAAAAAACGCAGAAAAGACAGCCATGCAGTTTAATGTTAAAGCTTATAACAAGGCAGAAGAATTTTTAAACGACCCGGCGCTGGATGCCGTAGTTATCGCCACTCCGACTTTCACCCACGCTGAAATGGTTAAACAAGCTGCAGAGGCCGGAAAAGCGATACTTTGCGAAAAACCTTTGGCCTCTACCGAAGCCGAGGCCGCGGCTATGGGCAAAGCAGTGGAAAAAAACGGCGTGTGTTTTGTTATGGGTTTCATGCGCCGCTTCGACAAAAATTTTATCCGGGCCAATGAAATTATCCGGCGTGGCGATATCGGCGAGCCGCTGATGATTAAATCGACCGGGAAAGGACCCGGCCTACCTCCACCCTGGAACCTGGACATTTCGAAAAGCAACGGGATGCTGGCCGAAGTAAACAGTCACGATTTTGACTGTGTGCGTTTTTTGACCGGTGAGAATTACCGCTGGGTTTTTGCCACTGCCCGCAACAACAAGTGCTTGCAGTTTGCAAAAGAATATCCTGACTTTTACGACACCGCTATTGTCACATTCGGCCTGACCGGCAAAGTTATGGGTACGATCGACGGAGCCTGCCCGGCTGATTACGGCTATGATGCAAGGGTGGAAATTCAGGGCACAGACGGGGTCTTAATGATCGGCAGTATCGCCAAAAAAGGGGTTGTTATCGGCTTAAAAGAGGCCGGAGTTATAGAAGAAATGGTCGACAGCTGGCGAACCCTGTTTAAAGAAGCTTACCTTGCCGAAGACAGGACTCTCATTGAATGCCTGATCAACGGAACGACACCGCCTTCCAGCCTGGAAGACGGTTGGAAAGCTCTGCAGGCGGTCCTGGCCGCAAACAGATCAATCAAAAACGGGGCGGTAGAAAAAATATGAGCAGTAGCGCTAAAACAATGCTCGCCGCTATCTACATGGACGGGAATATCGAGGTTAAGGAAACGCCCCTTCCCCGGCCGGATCGGGAAGAGGCACTGTTAAAGGTTGAGACAGCCGCCCTCTGTGCCACCGACATAAAAATATGGCAAAGAGGCCATCGCAACATTGCTCCGGGAACCGAGACAATCCTCGGCCACGAAGTGGTGGGTCAAATTGTTGAGGCAGGTGATCGGGTTGACCAAACCATCGTCGGCACAAGGGTAGTCATTCCTCCCAACGTCGGCTGCGGTATATGCCCCGCCTGCCAGGCCGGATGGGACAGTTACTGTCCTGATTATAAAGCCTACGGCATTGGTTTAAACGGCAGCCTGGCCGAGTACATGCTTCTATCATCGTCTTCGATTTCTCGCGGCAACCTTGTTACCATCCCCGATCATGTTCCAACCCGTATTGCCGCCCTCGCCGAACCGACTTCATGCTGTTACCGCGGCCTGCAGGAATGCGAGCTTAAAGCCGGCGAAACCGTAATGATTACCGGTACAGGGCCGATGGGTATCCTGAGCATAATCACTGCCAGAGCTATGGGCGCTTCAACCATTATTGCCGTTGATCCCGTAGCCGAACGCAGGGAAAAAAGCAAAGCTTTCCAGGCCGACTATGCCCTTGATCCGGGGGCTGGTAGCTTCAACGAAGAACTCCTCGACATCACCGGCGGCTGGGGAGTAGACGTGGTCATGGTTACTGCACCTTTTGCCAAAGCCCAGCTGCAGGGGATTAAGGCAGCGGCAATAGGAGGACGTATAAATTTATTTGCCGGACTTGCCGGCGACGATACCTTCACCGGCTTCCCTGCCAATCTTGTCCACTACCGCGGATTAAAAGTAATCGGAACTACCGGCACAACCCCCCGGGAGATGCGCATGGTTACAAATCTCATGGCCGGCAACCGCCTGGAGCAGCTAAAAGACGTGGTTACTGCTGTCTTTCCTCTTTCCGACATACAAAAAGCTTTTGAAGAAGCCAGACGGGGCAGCGGTTTAAAGGTTCTGATAGTTCCCAATGAAAGGGCAAAGGTTTAAAGGTCTGCAGAACTAAAATTACAAGGGGGTAGCGGAAAATGTCTGATATCTATTTATTGGGTGTCGATCTGGGCACCATGGGTACAAAAGCGGCCCTATTTAACCAGGAAGGCGAACTAATTGCCGAAGCTTACGAAGAATCTATCCTGCGCTATCCAAAACCGGGCTGGGTAGAACAGGATCTTGAAGAAATATACACCTCCGCCGTCAACTGCATCAAAGCAGTTTTGGAGCAAAGTAAAATCGACAGTGCCAAGGTTGAAGGAATAGCCTTCAGCAGCCAGATGTCGGGTATCGGCATGATTGACAAAGATTGGCAGCCGGTTGCCCACTATGACAGCTGGCTGGATACACGCTGTGAAGAATCTTTCGATCTAATGGAACCTCTATGTGACAACTTCACGGCCGGCAGCGGTTGTCCGCCCACTTATGCTCATGCTTCGAAAATGATCTGGTGGAAAAACAACCACCCGGAGGTATTTAAACAGGCAGCCAAATTCATTGTTCCACTAACTTATGTCGCCGGTAAAATGGCCGGTCTAGCCGCCGACCAGGCCTATATTGACGAAACCTGCCTTCATTTTTCCGGTTTCAGTGAAACCGATAAACTAAAGTGGTCTGAAGAACTGCTTAACCGGTATGAAATCCCGAAAGATAAAACCCCCCGGATCATATCCTCGACGGAAATAATCGGCAATGTTAATTCAGAAGCTTCCCGTCTGACCGGATTAAAGGAGGGCACTCCCATAGCTGCCGGGGCTGGAGACCAGGCTGCCGCAGCATTCGGCGCCGGCGTTGTTAACCCCGGCGATGTATTTGACAATGCCGGTACGGCTTCAGTTTGTTCTATCTGCGTGGAGCGGTTCAAACCGGATGTCGATAATAAAGTAGTGCTGGCCACGCGTGGGGTTATCCCGGGAACTTTTTATGCCCTTTCTTTTATCAACGGCGGGGGATTGAACCTACGCTGGTTCCGCGACACTTTCGGTTTGCAAGAAAAAGATAAAGCAGGAGATAAAGTCTACCAGGTATTTGACAAAATGGCAGCCAATGTTCCGGCAGGCTCGGAAGGAGCTATATTTATCCCCCACCTCCAGGGCAGGGTCACACCGCCCGATCCCACATTAAGGGGACTGTGGGTTGGCTTTACCTGGGCCCATAACCGCAGCCACCTGTTCCGCTCCATCCTGGAAGGAATCGCCTACGAATATGCCTACTACCTGCAAATTGAACAGAACCTCCATCCTGACCTTAATTGCCGCGAGGTAAGGGTTATCGGCGGAGGGGCTTCCAGCAACTTGTGGAACCAGATTAAATGCGACATACTAAATATCCCCTACTGCCGCATCAACAGGAGCGAAGTAGGCACCTGGGGCTGTGCCATGATAGCCGGTAAAGCGGTAGGGCTGTTTGACGATCTTGCCACCACTGCCAAACAGTCCAGTCAGGTAGTCAAACGCTTCGAGCCCCGGAAAGAATATAATGAGTTTTACAAGCCGTACGTGGCAATGTACAGCCGCATTCTTGAACAGTACTCCGATGTCTTCAGCGGACTCAGTGCACTGCCCACCGAACACAACCAAAAATAGGTGGTAAATGCATCCAATCCAGCTTCTAACTCAGGAGGATTTAACAATGATCAGAAAATACAAGGATCTGAAACGAATATATAACAGCGGCATTATAGCCGTTATCAGGGCGGAATCACCGTCCCAGGCCCTGGAAATTACTGAAGCGGTCAGAAAAGGCGGTGTTAACATTATCGAGATTACCTTAACTGTCCCCGGGGCAATAGCGGTAATCAAAAAGCTGCACGAAAACTACCAGAACGGTGAGATACTTCTGGGAGCTGGAACTGTTCTAGATTCCGAAACAGGCAGGGTGGCTATGCTTGAGGGTGCTGAATTTATCGTCAGTCCCTCCTTTCATGCAGGCATTGTAAAAATGTGCAACCGCTACCAGAAAATATGTATGCCGGGCTGCATGACCGTAACCGAAATTGTCACAGCCCTGGAGGCAGGAGCAGACCTGATCAAATTTTTCCCCGGCGGTTCATTCGGCCCGTCAGTAATCAAAGCCCTGAAAGGGCCGGTTCCCCAAGCCGAATTTGTTCCTACTGGGGGTGTAAACCTGGAAAATGTCCAGGAGTGGATCAAAAACGGTTGTTTTGCAGTCGGCGTCGGTGGAGAGCTGACCCGCGAAGCTGCCAAAGGCAACTATTCAGCTGTAACAGAATCTGCTGCCCGGTTCACAGAAAAGATTAAAGCAGTACGCAGCCCCATCTAACTTAAAGGGGAACCGTCAAAATCTGGTTAAAAAAGTTTTCGGCCTTTGCCGGATTCATAATTTTACTAGAACCGGTATTACCGGTATATGCCACTGGCCGGCTGAAGAAAGAGATTTCGCATCCCCGGACCGGGAAGCAAAAAAAGTTGGACATTACAAATCGATACAAGATGAAATAGCCCTCAGAAAGTATAGAAATTTTAAAAGTCATGGCCTGGTTCCGGTCGTACTCAACCTTACCTCTCCTTAACCTGTTCCGGCTAAAGATTACATTATAAGAAAGCTGACGATTGGAGGTAGGAATTTTGAACAGAGACAAAAATATAAAACCTTTTGCCGTCAATATTGATTTTAACAGTGGTAAAGTATCTGCCCCTGCACGCATAATTACCCGTTGTCTCAGTAACCTGGATGGGCTGTTTTATGATCAGGAAGCCTATAAACGGCTACTGAATGAAAACGATACCGTCCTTTACGAAGTCAACGAAATTCCGGTCCCTAATGAAGAAGGCCATCTTCTATCATGCACGACTGTTATCTATCCGGGTAAAGTGGGGAAGGAATATTTCTTTACTAAAGGACATTTCCACACCATCGAAAACCGGGCTGAAATCTATACCTGCATCAGGGGAGAAGGTTATCTCCTAATGACAACCCGCGGTTGTGAAACACAAGCCCTGCATATGAAAATAGGGACTTCAGCTTATATTCCACCCTACTGGGCACACCGCACACTCAACTGCGGTGAAGAACCTTTTATTTTCCACGGGGTCTGGCCCGCCGACGCAGGTCACGATTATGACAGCATTGTCAGTGACGGTTTTAAAATTAGAGTATTTGAAGAAAGAGGAATCCCGGTAGTTAAAAATATGTCTTAGCTGTCATGGGGAAGGTGTTGCTGACAACCTATTATTACCAGGTCGGCGATGCTACAGGCATCATTTTGCTTTTAAAATAAATGCCCGATTGTGGCCGCTGCCCGGGCGTAACCTGAAGGTTGACACTTCGGAATCACATTAACTAAATATTTAAGTTCCAACAAAAGCCAGGAATGTGTCATTTCTGAGCTTAAAATGATAGCGGCAACTGAGCACAAAAAAGTTCCAAGCAATAAATCAATTGTAATAACGGTCTCCAAACAGGTTTATTTGTTCTGTTAGCTGTTATAATAATTGATCAAGTTAAATGGATTCAGGCCAAGCTACCCGGCCGGTAGTTGTGTGCACAGTGGAATGATATAATTAGATCTGTTAACAGATCTATGTAAATGAGGTGATAGTAGATGAATTACCTGATTATAATTAATGACGGTCCTTATGGAACAGAAAAACCTTATAACGCTCTGCGTTTAGCGATGAGCTTACAAAAAAATCATAATGCAAAAATTAACATTGCATTACTTGGCGACGGGGTTATTAATGCATTTTCCGGCCAGGATACGCCTGAAGGTTATTATAATATTGAAAGGATGTTAAAGGCTGTTCTGGCCAAAAAGGGCAAAGTAATACTGTGCACCACCTGCATGAACGCTCGGGGGATGAAAGCAGAATTTTTGCTCCGTGGAGCAGAAAAAAGTTCTCTGGACGAGATAGCCAGATTAACTGAAGAAGCTGATAAAGTGTTAGTTTTTTAAAATAACCATTTAGGATTAAAGCGGACTGACCGGTTGGGTAAAGAAAAATATGGTCCAGGCGTGCGCGCGGCGTATTGATTTGTGACCGAAAAATATGTTATGATGTTATCGAAAGAAATGAAAGGTCCAATTTTAAGCGTCAGAAAAAAAATAAGGAGTGAAACCATGGAACAGGATAAAACTAGCATGGGAATGTCCCCAAATGTAGCAGGATTATTGTCCTATCTGTTGGGGTGGATAACGGGTCTTGTATTTTTCTTCGGCGAGAAAGAAAACCAATTTGTTAGGTTTCATGCCATGCAATCTATAGTGGTATTTGGAGCGATTACCGTGATTTATATCGTATTTACAATATTTCAAAGTATACTCGTTGCAATTGCTTTCGGAGCGGGAGCCACTTTTTTACTGGTTGTCACCGGCTTCATTGGACTGCTTATGACCCTGCTTGGTATAGTTTCGCTTGTTTTGTGGATTCTTTTAATGATTATGGCTTATCAAAACAGCACTTTTAAACTTCCTATCGCGGGAAACATTGCCGAAAAGTATGTCCAATAGCAAAACCCCGGTTTAAATGTGCATCAATCTTAGACAAGAAACATGAGAATTGCCAATTTTTTTCAAAAAGCACTGGCCTTATACCAGTGCTTTTTGCTTGCCCGGGCATAATATCCGCTGTTGCTTGTAATAAGGCGTTTCCATGTACAGACTAAACCTGTTTGAGGCCCTGCCGGCAATCAGCGCTAAATAAGGGCAGTTGATGTGCTATTCACAAACTGCCCTTTGTTATATCCCGGTTTATAGTTCAGCTTCTTTTCCAGCTTGTTTAAGCCAACTAAGACAAGATGTCTCTTAGTTGCGCTTTTATTTCATTTGTTTCTTTTTCTATTTCTTTCTTAACTTCATTCCATTTCTCACTACTGGTTTCTTTTAAAGCATCTAGTTTTTCTTTTGTTTGCTCCACTCTCTGCTCAAGCTTTTTTATTCTTTCTTTGTATTCTAACTTGCCTTCTGCCGTTTTCTTTTCTGCTTGCGCCTTTAATTTATCAATTTCTGCTCGCCATTCTTTTATTTGTGCTTCCAACTTTTCCTGATATTCTTTTCTCTCCATATAATATCACCTCCATTGAATAAAAAGATTTTTCAGAGCTTTATTGCACCACATCTGCAGATCATCTATATGCTGTAAGGCTCCCCGAGGTTAATCACTGGTCGAATTTTTGCGAAAAAGTATAAAAACCGGTTAAATCCACAAACCATATAATTCATGGAGCCTTATCTTTATCCCTTTTACCTTGTATTATACCTAAATTAGGATGTTCTTTCAAGTAAATAAATGGAAGTATACTGTTTGATTTTTATGCAAGGTAATAACAGAATGATGGGCAGTGATGGTCCTGGCTCGTCCAGGGTAGAGACTGCCGGGAATGAGTTACAACCATCTATTTATCAAGTTTATGACCATATAAAGTCCCTAAAATTGCAAATACAAAAAAAACTGCTACCGCCAAGCCAATCCAAAATAATGCAGTCCCGCCCCAAATCGGACTTATACAAAAACTCGCAATTAAAGCCGAGCCCATTGCTATTACATAACGCAAAATATCTTTTTGCTTTGTATTCATTTTTATAAATCTCCGTTGTAATACAAGTATTGCTTTTTTGTGATCGCCTCTGTTAATCATGGCTTCAGCAAAAATCAAGATTGGCGTATGTCCACTGGGCTAATTTTAGCCAGAATTTTTCTTCAATAACCGACAACTTTACCCTGACCAGTTTATTAACGATTTTATTTAACTCTGCAAGCATATTGCCTGCAGTCATTATAACATATGCGCAGGGCGGTTATTATTGCTAAACATCTTCCAGGCCGGTTGATCAACCGAACTCAAATCCTGACACTGAAAATCATTTAGTCTAGAATAAATTCCGCCGGCAGTTAACTTTATTTTAACCTAGTGCAGATCTATTGAACATTTATTTTTGAACAAGCCTTTTTATTCAAAAAAATTAATTAATACTATTGACAAATCTTCTTACCTGTGTTAATATACTAGCTGCCAGGTTCCGAGGGGCTGAATAGTAAGCTGGGTCCGGTTTAAAGGGACAAAGCGGCGGAAGAAAAAGGCGCAAGCTTTGATTGGAAGCCAATAAAATCCAAGAAAACCGGGCAGCTGCAAGGAACGGTAGCCGAAAGGTAAAGCAGGGGTAAAGCCAAACTTTACCGGGAAGCATCGGAAAACCGCAGCACAGGATTTATAAGAACCGGCCGGAAGCCGGAAGAAGTCGTCTTTAGAGGCGAATGAAGCGGCTGTAGATGGTCGAGCAAAAATCCTGAAGGCAAGCTAAAAGGTCTGTTGGGGCCTGGTTTTATTATGTACAAAAACCTCGACATGAAAAATGCTATCTCCTATGGCCGCTTTTTAAATTGACAATTCACTTAGAGATAAACAGGTATATAACTGAGCAGCAACGAATCTGCCCTGTGCTCAACGAGGATAAATTCACCTGCAATGAACTAAAGATTGCGCATCCCTACTTCAGCACTTTCAACTTTTTGATCGCCCCATCCAGGCCTTCCACGGTCAACTCAAACATAGGGAAAACATCACGGATTGCCGAGATGGTGTAGCTGCCGGTCACCCGGTCCCAGAAAGGTTCCGGGATGGGGTTCAACCAGACCGCATGGTTGAAATGGGCGGCAATGCGCCGCAGCCAGGTAATCCCGGCCTCATCATTATGTAAAGACCAGTCTATAGCGCCGCCGGGCATAGTAAGCTCACTGGGAGCCATGCTGGCATCCCCCAGTAGAATAACTTTATAGTCCGGTCCCAGCATACGCAGGAAATCCTCGGTTCTTATCGCACTTTTCATATTGCAGGATGGATTCAGGTAGATGTGCTGGTAAATACAGTTGTGGAAAAAAAAGAAGCGCAGGTCTTTGAAGTGGCTGGAGCGGTTCATGGCTGTAAAAAGTTGGCTGCAGAGACGCATGTATGGATCCATCGAACCCCCGGAATCCATAACCAGGGCCACTTTGACCATGTTTTTACGGCCCCTGGTCCAGACCAGCTGGAGCATGCCGCCCTTGTCCCCCGTCTCCCGGACCGTCTCATTAAGATCCAGCTCTTCCCGGGGTCCCTCCACCTTGCTGCTGAGCTGTCTCAGCTTCCTTAGCGCAACCTCAAACTGCCTTGTTCCAATGGCTGCATCAGCCCTGAAGTCCCGGAAATCTCGCTGCGCAGCCACCTGGACGGCCGATTTGTTCACCGATTCACCGCCGATACGTATCCCCGCAGGGTGATAACCGGAATGGCCGAAGGGGGATTCCCCCCCGGTGCCGATCCATTTTGATCCGCCGTGATGCTCACCCTTTTGTTCCTGCAGCCGCTGTTCCAGGCTGCGGCGCAGCTCGTCTAAGTCCCACTCCCGGAACTTAAGCCGTTCTGCCGGAGAAATATGCCGGGGAGGCAGCGCTTTTTCCAGCCATTGAAGCACTTTTTCCGTCAGTTCAACGGGTGTTTCGATGCCCTGAAAATAACTGTAGAAGGCCAGGTCATAACGATCATAATAGGTTTCGCTTTTTACCAGCACCACCCGGGCCAGATGGTAAAAAGCGGTCAGGCTCGATAAGGCCATGCCTTTACTCAGCGCCTCCATCAGCATCATCCATTCTGTGATGGAAACGGGTACACCGTAGGCCTTCAGCAGGTAAAAAAAGTTAATAAACATAGGCCCCTGTCCTCTCTTAATTGCCTTAACGGCTGCGTGGTATCCCGGCGGCTGATTTTACCTGCTTGCCCTGTCTGTGCAGGTGCTGCAGGACAGTATTGAAATCATGATCTTTTTTCAACAATACGCCCAGGAAAGGAAACTCCGCACTCACTTTTTCGGGGCTGATTCCCCCCACGGTCAGGGCCTGGAGCCAATCTAAAAGTTCGCTGGTGCTCGGTTTTTTCTGCAGCCCGCCAACACTGCGAATCCAGTAGAAGGCAGCCATTGCTTCTTCCAGCAGTTTTTGCTCGAGTTCGGGATAGTGGACATTGACGATCTCTTTCATCATTGAAGCATCTGGAAAAGCGATATAGTGAAATATACAGCGGCGCAGAAATGCATCGGGCAGCTCTTTCTCCGCGTTACTGGTAATGATTACTACGGGGCGATGCCTTGCCTGCAAATTCTCTCCGGTTTCGGGGATGTCAAAGCTCATGATGTCCAGTTCCCAGAGCAGGTCGTTGGGAAATTCAATATCGGCCTTGTCGATCTCGTCAATCAGCAGCACCACCTGGCTTGTGGCCAAAAAAGCCTCGCCCAATTTACCCATCTTGATGTATTGTTTGATGTCGGAAACATCGTGGTCACCAAACTGGCTGTCATAAAGGCGCTGGACCGTATCATAGATATAGAGCCCATCACTGGCTTTGGTCGTAGACTTGATATTCCAGATCAGCAGTTCTTTTCCCAGGCCGTCAGCAATGCTTTGCGCCAGCATAGTTTTCCCCGTGCCCGGTTCACCCTTGATCAAAAGGGGCCTTCCTAGCGCTATCGCCACATTAACACTGTTTTGCAGTTCATTCGACGCGATATAGTCCCCTGTTCCGGTGAATATTGCTAAATTTTCATGCAATGTTTCAAACCTCCCACATTTCCTTTAATAATTATTGTTTGCTGTGCTTTTCAATAATTCTACTGAACAAAACCAACTCCTGCAAAACACCTTGATGATCCTGCAGTGGATTAAGGCATCAACTTTACAATACCTTCAATGAACCGTGCCGGGCCGTGCCTGTAAACGGTAAAATAGAAAAGATGAACCCCAGCCAATAAAAAGGCCTCGCATTCCCCACTCTCTTAAGTATTATAACCCGAGCAGGGCTTTTAATTTCTCTTCATAATTAGGATTGGCTTCATCCTCCCATATATGACCGGACAGCTGATCATGATCAAACCAAAGATATAAATCGATCAAAGATAAATCCTTTTCTTTCCCCCCAAATTTATCGATCTTAACCATTTTACCGCTACGGGTTATAGCCTGCCCGGTCAGGGCGGTAAATAAATCATTTACATCCCTTGCCGGATCAAGGTTGGTAAAAGATAAGACATTCGGAACATTTCTTTCGGGATTCGTGCTCTTAAACTGCTTCACCGCTTCATAAACATGCTTGGAAATAGAACTGTAAATTGGATCTATCCTTTTCCACTCCAAAGAACTGAGCTCAAGAGTTTTTTCCTCCAGGTAAAAAGCCAGCCCGGTTTCAGAGTATACTGCAAAGTCAACCGTTTTAATTTCACGTTCCGGTAACTTTTCTACTTTTAATCCCCTGCTTACTAAATAATCTTTAACTGCATTTTCGCCTGCTTTAGCCACAATAATCCCCCAGATATAAACAACTGTTTCACTTTTTATACAGCACCAGGCCCGGCAGTAAAAGAGGCCGGAGGTATCTTCACACCCTGTCAAATGATATAACGGTCGATGAAGTAGATACCTTTATGTAGTTTTTGGCTAAAACTGCAGTGAACTACAAAATTATTTGATTAGCTGGTAAAATATCTTCAGGCAAACATAAACCAGGAGCTTCGGCTTCTGCAATTAAAGGATATGCACAAACTACTAATTGCTTCTATTTCCCGTTGCTACTATTATAACCGAACCGGCAAATTTAATGGAGATGAGACAACAATGCAGTCAAGAGTATATTGCCCCTTATGCAGTTCTGGAACAATACCATTCGACGAGTTTAGAGGCAGACAGTATTACCGCTGTTTAAGGTGTCATTCCATATTACTGGATCCTAAAATGCGTCTTTCAAAAGAAAAAGAGAAAAACCGTTATGAAGAACACAACAATGATGTCGAAGATATACGGTACCAGCAATTTGTGGCCCCGATTGTCGAAAAGGTTAAAGACATGTTTACGCAGAGTCATCTCGGCCTGGATTTTGGAGCGGGAACCGGGCCCGTGATCACTAAGCTTTTAAGGGAAGCGGGTTACCAGGTAGAACTATATGACCCTTTATTTTATAATGATCCCGGGAAATTGGAGCAAAAATACGACTATATCGTCTGCTGTGAAGTAATGGAGCACTTTATCTTTCCCGGCAGGGAGTTAAATTTATTACGTTCACTGCTAAAACCCAATGGATCCCTCTTTTGCATGACAGAAATCTACTGCGACCAGATTGATTTTCAGCAGTGGCACTATAAAAATGATCCGACCCACGTATTTTTTTATCATCAACATGCTCTGTCCTGGATTAAAAGCAACTATGGTTTTTCAGGGTTAAAAAGACAGGGCCGGCTAATTCATTTTGAGGCCTGAGCAGCAAACTTAATCTGCACAGCATCATATTTTCAAACTCCCCTTCAATCTCATCGAACCGGTAAAACCGGATTCTTCTTCCGGTTTCCCGGGCCAGGGCTAAAAGCTCATCGTTTATCCCGGTCATTTTCTTGCGAACGTTTCCGGCATACCTACTCCGGTTGACCTGAAAGGCAAACCAATACTTAACGGTCATTCGCCGGCAGTTCCATCCAACTTCATCTGCCCCCCTTTAATCATCTCAGCAAAGTAAGTTTCACCCCGGCTGTTTTCCAGTGACAACAGCGACATTAACCCCTCGACATCGGCAAGCGCCCGGTGTGACTGCTCCGGGATAATACTGTGTTTTTCAAACAATCTCTGCAGGCTGCGGCCACCGCCCCACCTTATTCCGGACATAGAGCAGAACCAGCGTTTTTTTCTTGCGCCGGGGATTATCGCCGTCATAAAACCCTTATCAAACGAAGCATTGTGAGCAACAAGAAAGTCAGCCTGATCAATCATACTCTTGATACGGCTTAGATCAAGCCGCCAGCCGCTAAGATCCTGCATTGACAACCGATGCACCCTGTAGGCGCCCGTGCTGATAGCGCAGTTTGGCTCTCTCAACCCGGTATAACTATCAATGACACCGGTGATCCTGTGCTGATCATAGCTGAACAGCACCAGAGCCAGCTCGATTATTTCGTCTGAGTATGGGCTTAAGCCCGTGGTCTCCACATCTATGCACCCTGCAATGCCCGTAGATTTCGGTTTGGGAATGCTTTCGTTTTTTTTAGCTTCATAAACATTATCACCATTTTTTATCTCCAAAATCCGGTCTACACGGAATGTCCGGTGATCCTTTCGCTTAAAACAGTATGCCACCATGCCTAGAAAACTTTTACCGCTGTATTCCAGCATACCCACACTCTCGGGCCTGATTTTGCGTTGAGTTTTTTCATCTGTTGTTTTAAGGTAAACAATCTCCAGGGCCGCCTCCTTTTTCGCAGCGTCCCTGAGGATTTCCACCTTTTCATCCAAAGGCAGCTTTTCCTGCGAAAGTTTATACTGCCAGCCGGTAAAAAATTTCACTACTCTCCAATCAACCCGGATATCCGAATCGGTTATCTTTCTTTTTAAGAAAATGCCGTTTAAACTGCGGCAGCGGGAAAGGGCCACGTAAAGCTGGCCGGAAGCAAATGTGCCTCTGCCCAGGTCGATCATTACATTATCAAACGTTTTCCCCTGGCTCTTATGTATAGTGATCGCCCAGGCAAGCTTCAGGGGGTACTGTTTAAAAGATCCGATATTATCGGCCGCAACCGATTTTGTACTTTCATCCCAAAAAAAGCGGTAAACATTCCATTTATTAGGTTTTACATCTTCAACGCTGCCATCCTGCAACCTTACTTGCAAATTGTCATCATCAATCGCTACAACGGTACCGATAGTGCCGTTGATCCAGCGCCCCGCTGCATCGTTGTTTAAAAGCATAACCTGGGCATCTTTCTTTATTTCCAGCGATTCATCGGCTGGAAAGCTTTTTTTCTCAATATCACCCCTGATCTCGGCATCGAAATAATATAATTCGCCGGACAATTTCAGAAGTTCTTCTTTATTTATTTCGTCTGCCATGGCATTGGTCGTAGTCAGGTAGATAGTGTTTTTCGGCAGTTTTACATTTTCATCTGCGATTTGCCGGTTGAGCAAATCAACATCTTCAGTAGAACTGGTTTTATTGCGAATTTTGTTTAACAGATCGATGAAGCTTTGATCGGTTTGACGATAGATTTTCTCAAGCTCCAGGTACTCAATTTCAATTTCGCCGTAGCACCGGGCATCAAAAAAATACTCGCTTTCATAATACTCCTTAAAAATCTCCCGCTCGCGGCCGACGACCACCGGCGGAATCTGGTAAAGGTCGCCGATAAAAATCATCTGCAGGCCCCCAAACGGCAGCCCGGGGTTTTTCCCGTTTACCCGCAGGAACTCGTCTACGCAGTCAAGGAGATCAGCCCGCACCATGGAAACCTCATCAATTACAATAGCATCAAGATTCTTATAAACAGGCGCTGCTTTCTTTTTGGCTGCCCGCTTAACTTTCTCGACAGTAACATCCGGCCGGAAACCAAAAAAAGAATGAATAGTCTGACCTGCTATATTTACCGCCGCCACCCCGGTCGGGGCCAAGACCACAATATTCTTTTCAGTGACCGAGCGAAAGTATTCGAGCAGGGTCGATTTGCCGGTTCCGGCCTTGCCGGTAATGAAAATGTTTTTTGTGTTGTCTTCCATCAAGTGCAGCGCTTTTTTAAACTGCTGATTTATCTCGATATTCTTTATCACTAACTGATATCTCCTTATCATCCTGATGCTTAAACCTGCCGGCCGCTAACTTACCCGGGAAGATTATTTCGTTCTTTCGGGACTGATATCCTTTAAATGCTGCACGGCCTCTTCATTAAATTCAACTTTTTCAATTAGTTTTTTTGCCTTTTCTGTTTTGCCTTTTTATGCTCCTCAGTTATGCTATAATTATACCGGTGGAGGTAACTTACTGTGATCGTACTGCGTTTTCTTGGCAATATCGTGTGGCTGATTTTTGGTGGCATAATCGGTGCCATGCTGTGGACCTTCGCCGGGGTGCTGGTCTGCCTGACCATAATAGGTATTCCTTTCGGCCTGCAGTGCTTTAAAATAGCCGGATTTGTCCTCTGGCCCTTCGGCCGGGATGTGGAAATAGGCAGTTTTGGTATAGGCAGCCTGCTCGGAAACATACTGTGGATTCTACTTCTGGGGTGGGAATTGTGCATTGCTCATCTGACTATCGGCATCTTGCTCTGCCTGACTCTCATCGGTATCCCCTTTGGACTACAACATTTCAAACTGGCCTTGCTTGCCATGCTGCCCTTCGGAGCAAGAGTCCTTAACCGGCCCGGCATCCTGAAAACCTCCCCTGTCGCCTAATATATCCAAAGGGCAAAGGCGCAGCTTTCGTCCCCAATAAAACAAATTATGAATACCGAGTTGTTGTATAAACCGTTGATTTATCCGCAGCCTTCTTTTATGTATGGTGCATAGGGGTCGGCAGTGACCATCACCATCACCGATTCCAGGCTCTCGAAGATCTTTTTGCCCGTGGAGCGGAAAGTCTTGACCTTGCCGGGGATGAGCTTGGAATTTTTTTTGGGTTTTGCATGCAGGCTATTTTGTATTTAATGTAGTAAAACAAGACTGCACAATCGTAATACAAATCTGCGTCACAAAACATCGCTGCTGAGATAGCTGTTCGATTGGCTCATCACTAGGCGTAAAAATATATAGCCCAATCTAACGTCCACCTGTGTTTGCTTTAGGCTGTTTACTTTTTCCCTGCGAAATCAGAAGGAACAACAGACCGGCGGCAAATATAGAAATTGCTGTATAGGTATAAGCAGCCGAATGTTCCATGATCACTGACAAACCGGTAATCGCAGTTGCATTGATCGAAGCATGGAAGAGGACACAGAGAAAAATACTGCTGGTCTTTGCATACAGCCAGGTCATGAAAGCGCTGAAGCCGATTGCTGCCAGGGCATATAAGAAAAATGGATTTCCTTCCTGGCCGGAGCCGGAAATATAAAAAAGCGGTAAATGCCACAGCGCCCAGGTAATACCGATAACGAAATTGACTAAGACCATGTTTAACCGGTTCTGCAAGGACGGCTGTAAAACACCACGCCACCCGAATTCTTCAAGACCGCCCATGAGAATAGAAACAAAAAAGAAGGGGATAAAAAGAAAGATGGGTTGAATGGGGTTGTCATGCAAATACTGGCTGTCCAGGATTGAGGCCATGGCCAGACCAATAATGCCCAGCCCGACCGGGACTAAAATAGCAAAGATATAAAACTTGTAGTTAACCCTTACTTTAAGAACCCGGGAATGGAATTCTTTGAGTGAACCTTCCTTTTTTGTCAAAATAACAGCCACATATGCACCTATCGTCGGAGCGCTGCCCCCGGTGATGAATAATGCCTGCCCGAGGCCGCTTTGTAAATCGACTAGTTCTGCTTGAGTCAGGTATGCAAGGATCCACCATAAAAGCCAGGTCAGTGTGAAGGTGAAAATAAGATATATTTTATTCCTACTTGCAGCCATAAAAACCTCCTTGCCGCAAAGCCGCATCATCTTACTACTGCTAAGCGAATTAAAAATTCAAGCGGGCTGCCAAGGTCATCCCCTACAGCCCCGCCGATCAGACAACCCCTGAAGTGTTACCGGTTTCTTTTCATAAAATATAACCTGCTTCCTGCATCTTGTAAAGATTAGATTGGTACAAGAAATTTCCACTGCCGATCAAGTTGCTTCCTGTAAGCCACTGAAAACTGCTCTGGCCTTAAAACATCTGTCTTGCTCACCCTGCAGTGGTTCAGACCATTACTGATCTTGAAGTCTCCGAGAGCTAAAAGGTCGTTACGGCGAGTAATCCGGGAATTATAATGAGGAGTTTTCTAGTTGAAGCTGAATGATATTTGCTCCCGGCGTTATGGATTAAGGCAGCTGCAGCGTAACCTCGGCTGGCTGATGCAAAGCGATGCCGGCTGATGTATAATATCGATAGGTGAGCTAAAAGGCGAAAAAACATTATCTTGATTAAGGAATCTTTCTTTACTGGATGAATGTAGACTTTACCGAGAACCGGAAGGAAGGATTTGTCGGTTTTGTAAACCTTACCGGTGAGCAAAGCAATCCTATGAAATGGAAGGGGTTATTTAGTTATGGCAGATCAGTGGTATGTTTCCCGCCAGGGGAAAGAGAAGGGGCCTTTTAAGTGGGAACAAATTGTTTCTGCGTTCCGTCAGGGCAAGCTTCGAGACGATGACTATCTGTGGAGTCAGTCTACCGGTGATTGGCTGCAGGCCGGGCAGGTGCCGGGAATCAAAGGGGAAGTCGCCGGCGATAAGCAGCAGGCGGCTCAGGCAGATTCCAGTACCGAATCAAATTACCAGGTGTTAGGTTCGGTTATGCCCATGCTTGAGATAAAACTCAGGCGGGATGAACGGCTTTACGCCCAGAGTGGAGCCATGCAGTGGATGGATCATAATATCAAGATGGACACTGAAATGAAAGGTGGCGTATTTGGCGCTTTAAAGCGCCAGGTTTCCGGAGAATCCATGTTTGTCAATTATTTTACAGGACTGGCTGATGGCGCCGTGGTAGCTTTCGGGCACACCTACCCCGGCAATATAATCCCCGTAGATGTTTCCCGGGGTACAATCATATGCCAGAGAAGAGCATTTCTATGTGCTTTCGAAACAGTGGATTATGATGTTTATTTTCAAAAACGCATCGGGGCCGGCTTTTTTGGAGGAGAAGGCTTTATCATGCAAAAACTCTCCGGCAGCGGAACCGCTTTTATCGAAATCGACGGAGAATGTATAGAAAAGCAGCTGGCTCCCGGAGAAAAGATCAGCGTTGAAACCGGTTCTGTCGGCGCTTTTGAGGAAAGTGTAAGTTTCAATATTGAGAGGGTTAAAGGGATTAAAAACATGTTCCTGGGCGGAGAAGGGATGTTTTTGACAACCCTGACCGGCCCGGGCAAGATATGGCTGCAGACCATGCCCATCCAGAACATGACCGCAGAATTGTTTCAGTATTTACCCGGCAATCAAAGTGGGAAATAAAGACGGGCTGCAAAAACATCAACAAATTTGTACGGGGGATTACAAGCCTCGATAGCCTCCGGAATTTGTTCATGCTTTCTTTGGACAGCGCCGGGGGCTTATGCAAACGGATCATATTAAATCATGCTTCCCTGGCATTAATGATGAGAAGGCTCCAGGGCTGAACAGAACTGGGCTATAAATGACAGCTTTTAAGAAATAGCGGTATTAACCACCTTCCCCGTCAAGGCAAAGCCTTAAGAAAATATGCCTGGCCATCGACGACAACCTGGCCGATCGGGTTTGATGCTCTTAATCATTAAGATATTTTTTCTCCCCGGTAACCAGAAATACCACTTCTTCGGCAATATTTGTAGCGTGATCAGAAATTCTTTCCAACCAGCGGCCGACAAACAACAAATGCGTAGCCTGGGTAATCGTTCTCGGGTTTTCCATCATTATCGTCAACAGCTCCCGGAATATTTGGCCAAAAAGCTTATCAACCTGGTCATCGTCTGTTCCGACAGCAACAGCTAATTCAACATCCTCACGCATGTAAGCGTCCAGAGATTGTTTGACCATTTTCTGGCTTAAGACAGCCATGCGGGGAATATCGACCAGGGGCTTAATTAATGGTTGATCCGCAATTCTCAGCGTAATTTTTGCTATACTGGTTGCATAATCACCCATGCGTTCTAAATCATTAACCATCTTGAAAAGAGTGGCCACCCGCCTTAAATCCCCGGCCATGGGCTGTTGGGTAGCGATAACTTCAAGACATTTTTCCTCAACTTCTGTTTCCAGCTGGTCTATTTTGTCATCTCCCTCAATAACTGTCCGGGCCAGCTCCAAATCCTGATTTTTCAAAGCTTCGATCGACCGGCCGATTGCCTCTTCAACCAGGCTGCCCATGTGCTGCAGATTTTCCTGCAGTTCCTCCATTTTTTCTACAAAAACAACCTTGCGATCTTTCCTATCTGGCATATCCATAATCTTCTCTCCTCGTCACGGTTTAATTTTATCCAAAACGGCCGGTTATATAATCTTCCGTACGCTTATCCTGCGGGTTGGTAAAAAGATTAGATGTCCCGCCCCACTCAATCATTTTGCCCTGCAGGAAAAAACCGGTATGATCCGAAATTCGCGCCGCCTGCTGCATATTGTGGGTAACAATGATAATGGTATATTCTGTACACAAATTCCTGATCAAATCTTCGATACGCTGAGTGGCGATCGGGTCAATAGCCGAGGTTGGCTCATCCATGAGCAGAATACGCGGTTTAACTCCCAGAGCCCGGGCAATACATAGCCGCTGCTGCTGGCCTCCGGACAAGGCTAAAGCCGGTTCATTCAGACGGTCTTTGACTTCATCCCATAGAGCTGCACCTTTAAGACTGGTTTCTACGATTTCAGTCAAAACAGCCTTGTTTTTTAAGCCATCAATTCGCGGACCATAAGCAATATTGTCAAAAATACTCTTCGGGAAAGGGTTTGGATGTTGAAAAACCATGCCCACTTTTTTTCGAAGATTTACCACATCAGTATTTGGGGCATATATGTTCTTACCATGAATAGATACTTTCCCATCCAACCTGGTTCCCGGGATCAAATCATTCATGCGATTGAGAACTCTTAAAAAAGTAGATTTACCACATCCCGAAGGACCAATTAATGCAGCAACCCCTTTTCCCTGAACTTTCACCGTAACATTAAACAAGGCCTGAACAGATCCATAAAAAAAGTTCAGGTTTTCTACTTTTACTTCACAGTAACCATTTTCAACATCCTTGTTTAATATAGCTGGTTCATGTTTGGCAGTTTCCTGAATCCTGGTTTCTTCTATTGTGACATTAGATGTGACATTAGAATTTTTCGGTATCATTTTTTATTAAGTTCCCAAACCGGGAACTTTTAACACTCCCCTCATTTAATAGTCAAAAATCAGGTTAACGGATAGATGGAAAAACTATAATCCTTTTGCCACTCGATCACGATACCGTTTGCGCACAAACACCGCTGCCAGGTTAAGCAGGGAAACCAAGATCAGCAGAACCAGGGCTGTACCGTAGGCAATGGGACGAACCTGTGAAATGGCATGGTGCTGGGTTGACATAATGAAAAGATGGTAAGGCAGGGCCATGAACTGGCTTCTGATTGAATCAGGAAGGTGCGGGAGGAAAAAGGCTGCCCCGGTTGCCAGGATCGGAGCGGTTTCTCCCGCAGCCCGGGCCAGGCCAAGGATAGTACCGGTCAGGATTCCGGGTATAGCCCGCGGCAGGACAACTGTCCTGACCACCTGCCAGCGGGTTGCTCCCAGAGCAAATGAACCTTCACGGTAAGCTCTCGGAACAGTTCTCAGTGCCTCTTCAGAAGCTGTAACCGTGACCGGCAGGGTCAGAAGCCCGAGGGTAAAACCGGCGGCAATCAAAGATGGGCCAAAGCCGAAAATTTTAACAAATACGGCCATGCCGAAAAGGCCGAAAACAATTGAAGGAACACCGGCCAGGTTACGCACAGACATGCGCACCAGGCGGGTAAATTTGCCCTGTAACGCGTATTCATTAAGGTAAATTGCCGCTCCAACACCCAGAGGCAAAGCGAAGGCAATTGTAATCAGGGTAACATAGAATGTACCCACAATAGCCGGGAAAATCCCACCTTCAGTCATACCAACCCGGGGTGGCTGGGTTAAAAATTCCCAGTTGATTACTCCTGCACCCTTGGAAAAAATATCAAAAACTATTACGCCCAGGATAAAGAGAACCAGAACCAGGGTTAAGCGAAGAGCCCAGAAACCAACAAGCTCATAGCTGCGCCATTCAGACGACTTATATTTTTCTACCACAATACCTTTGTTAAGCACTTCAGCTTTCATTTATTCACCTCCGGCTTACGCTGGATTAAAATATCAGCTAAAAGGTTAACTAGGAATGTAATCAGGAAAAGCAGCAAACCCGCTACAAACAAAGCATGGAAATGGGTGGAGTTGAAAACCACATCCCCGATATCAATGGCAATTCCGGCACTTAGAGTCCTGACCGAATCAAGGAACGATTCCGGCCGGGCAACCATATTGCCTGTTACCATTAAGACGGTCATTGTTTCTCCAATTGCCCTGCCCATCCCGAGCATGGCGGAAGCAGTGATCCCGGAAAAAGCTGCCGGTATAGTTATTTTCCAGATAGTCTGCCAGCGGGTTCCGCCAAGGGCCAGTGAAGCATGGCGGTATTCTTTGGGCACTGCAGTAATGGCATCTTCAGCCAGGGTAATAATTGTTGGTAAAGCCATTATTCCAACCAGGATTGCTCCATTAAATGCGTTCAGACCGCTGTTCAAGTTGAAGATCCTGGCTATCAGCGGAGCAAGTACCACCAGGCCAAAAAATCCGAGGACGACAGAGGGCACACCGGCTAACACTTCAACAATCGGCTTAAAAACCTCCCTTTCCCAGGGTGAAGCAATTTCCGCCAGGTATGCTGCCGCTGCAACACCTATAGGCGCTGCAAAGATTAATGCCCCCAGTGTAACCATTAAGGTACCATAGATCATATTGAGCAGGCTGTAAGATGGTTCACCATAAGCTCCCGGGTTCCATCTGTCTGCAGCAAAAAAAGGGCCGAGACCCAGTTCAGTTAAACCGGGCATGCTGTTGGAAAGTAAAATGTAAAGAATGCCGACCAAAAATAATATAATCGCCAGCCCGCAGAGAACAAATATTACTCTCATTGCTTTCTCTGTAATGGAAACCAAATCTATCCCACCCTTTGCATTGGCCAGTTACAGCTGTTTTTTAAACCGCCCTGCAGCCTTAAAATAAAGCAGGCTGCAGGGCTTTTATTATTATCCCTGGCTTTTAGTCCAGGGCTTTTTTATTGAATTCACGGTCTGCTTCTGTTATCGGGTAAAAGCCTTCCTCAAGCACTATGCTCTGCCCGGCATCGCTTACTTCAAAAAGGAGGTAATCAAGCAGGGCGCCTTCGGGTTTACCGGCCATGTACTGGTACAGGGGACGGGTCAGCGGGTAGTCGCCGCTGGTAACATTCTCCAGCACAGTCGGATCGTAAGCTTCAGAACCTTCTTCTGCTGCTATTTTTAAGGCCTTGACACCATCTTCATCAGCATAACCGATAGCAGCATAACCAATACCGCCCATGTCGCCGATTACAGCCTCAACAATGTCTGAAGTACCGGCCATGTTACGCTTTCTTTCTGAATACTCCCCCTGCACTACCAGTTCCATGAAGAAAACATAAGTACCGGATGTGCTTTGCCGGCCATAGAGGGTAATTTCCTGGTCATTTCCGCCAACTTCGGACCAGTTGGTTATTTCACCCCTATA
>LKMJ01000786.1_pt1 | contig 26031 bp, 29 predicted proteins | sample 643391 | NCBI WGS metagenome assembly LKMJ01 (sample SAMN04112250, study PRJNA286221) | soda lake metagenome | biome: soda lake; feature: Kulunda Steppe; material: water; isolation source: sample PL-Br10 brine of Picturesque Lake | place: Russia: Kulunda steppe | collected 2010-07 | reverse complement strand
GTTGAAGGAATCGAATGCACCACAGACGTCGCAGAAACCGTGCGATTCGATGTCACTGGGGAGCGTTTCGACGGCGAACCATGCCGATTCGGCTGGCCGACACTCGACGACGAGAGCCAGATCAGTCTCGAAGACGGGACGAGCGGCGGCGGAACCTATGAACTGACGATCCGTCCGAGCGGCCAACAGACCGGACTCCCGGGAGAAACAATCGACACGATCTATCGCGTTGCTGTTGGTCTTCGCATCGACACGCCGGATCTCCGATACGGTACGACCGTGCACATCGCACCAGGTGAGCCCGATGCGTGACGACGAGAGAGCCGTTTCGGTAACGGTCGGATACGTGTTGAACTTCGCCGTTGCCGCGATGTTGATCTCGGGGCTGCTCATCGCCGGCAGCGGGCTCATCGAGAGCCAAACACAACAGACGACGGCAGACGAGTTGGCGGTGATCGGTCATCAACTCGCCGACGAGCTTTCGAGCGCCGACCGACTCGTGCGCGCAGGCGATGTGTCATCCCTTGCGATCCGAAGCGACCTCCCTCAACGAACGGCCGGAGGCGGATACACGATCGCACTGGAAGAAGACAGCGACCGGTGGCTGATCACGCTTCGAACGACATCACCCGATGTGACAGTAACGGTACCGGTGCGACTCCAGACGGATCTGCGAGAAGAGACCGTTAGCGGTGGTCCCGTTCGAATCGAGCACGAAAGCGGGCAGTTGGTGGTGACGGCGAGATGAACGATCGCGCTGTGAGCGATGTGGTCGGGTATGTGCTGGTGTTCTCGCTCATTATCGCGACGGTCGGTGTGGTCACGACGGTGGGTTTCAGCACGCTCGATGATCGACAAAGCGCAGAGCGGATCGGCAACATCGAACGGGCGTTCGACGTGTTCGCGACGAACGTAGAGGAGATCTATCGAGAAGGCGCACCGAGCAGGGCGACCGAGATGCGACTCGCCGGCGGAGAGATTTATCACGGTGATTCGATCTCGATCACCATCGCCGTGCAAGACGAAGAAGGGACGAACGTGACGGTAACGCCGCGTCCGTTCGTTTACGCCGATGGCGAGACGGAGATCGTGTACGTCGCCGGATCGGTGATTCGTTCGGAGCCTTCATCAGCGGTCATGCTTCGAGAACCGCCGTTCTATATGGGTGCAGAGACGGCAATGTTTCCGCTTGTAGATACGTTTCGAACGACGGGACCGGAAACGGTCTCAACGAGCGGTACGGTTCGAATTACGAGCACTGCACGACCGATGAACACGACGGTTCCGAGTGCATTCTCCGAGCCCGGACAGACGTATACGATCAGCGTCGAATCACCGCGAAGCGACGCGTGGGCTCGGTACTTCGAAGAGCAGGACGGGATTGGGAACGTCGTACACGAAGAGTCGGCAGGAATCGTTACCGGAGAGATTGACGCCGAGGAGATCCACGCACCGCGGTTTCGGGTTCGGCTGAGGTTTGCTGAGTAAGGAACTCAATCGAGTTCGACGGTAATCGGATTCTCCGAGACGTGAAGGTACGTCAGCGAACTCTCTCCAGTAACGATCTGATACTCGTCGAGTTCGTCTGCCGACTCGAAATCTGGCGGTTGGCCACTGATGTCGACGAGCTCACCGATGACCACCCCCTTGACATGGGCATTCCCGTTCACATCGACTCGCGAACCGGGTGCGTAAATTATGCCAGTGTATTGGGTGTTCCCTCGAAGAACGACCGATTCAGCGTCGCTGTGAACCAAGATCGCGAGTTTGTCGGCCAAACCGCCGGTATTGTACTCGCGCGGTTGTGCATCGACGTTACCACGGACGTAAAACGTGACACTTCCCGATTCCTCGGGATCCCCATCGAAATCGATATCGAGATCCCCATCGAGGTTGAGATCTCCGTCGATGATCACGGTGATATCGCCATCCGTCGTATTGAACGTCCGCTCGCCGAGCGTGTAGCCATCGGACTCATTGTACGTTCCCTCGGTGATCTCGTCTTCTTCGTTTTCTGGAATCGAGTCACAACCGTCGTCTGCACACTGTTGAATTCGGCTCTCAACGGAGGAGCTGACCGATGGAGCGATCACGTCTTCTTCCCATTCGTCGGGAATGTCGGTGTTCCCCGTTCCCGGGTCGATCGCCTTCGCCTTGAGTGGCTTGTCCGATTCGATCTGGAACGGAACGGTGAGATCGACTTCTATCGTATCGTTTTCATCGCAGGTTTCTTCTAAAACCCCCTGTGAACGCTGTCTGAAAAACGTCTCCCAACCGGAACAGTATCGGCTTTCGATGCGGACGAGAACCGTTCCGTCTTCAAGCGGATTCGATCGGTCATCATCACCATGAACGGGATACCACGGAAGGGGTTCGGACCCTCGACGAACGGTGCCACGGACGTCGCCGTTCGCGTGGCCGTTTCCGGACACCGTGATGATCGGAAACGTGAGCGTTTCAAGGCGGTAGTGATATTCCGGGGGCGAGATCATGCTACTCGATCCGCCGCGATACTCCCAGACGCCCCCGCCCTGGTAGGCGATCTCAGTATCACCGGAACGGTATACAATCGCACCGAGAGATGCGTTCTCGATTTCTTCCGGTTCCGATTGACCGGTCCGGTTGATCAAGAGGGTGACGTTCCCCGCGTTCGGATCGACCGCCAGCTCACCGGTTGACAGCCGCCCCATAGCGAACTGTTGATGGCCCGATTCGCCGAGTCCAACGAGGCTGGCTTTCGAACTGAACTGCGCCATCGCGTTCTCGGTCTGCGATCGTTCCGCGTCCGCGCGCGTGTCGCTGAGCGCGGTCCCACCGACCAAAAGAAGCGCGACGACAGCCATTGCGGTGATCCCGAGCAGAAGGATCACTCCGACAGGACTAGAGACACCGCGGTTACTCATTCGTTAAGGATACTTCAGATCCGCTTATGAAGCTCTTGTTCGACTCAGTGTTCGATTCTCAGCGGATCGTTCACCACAACTGCAATTTCAATCCGAGCCAACACGAAACGACAGAAATGTACTGCATCGTTCGTTATAGACCCGCGAGATTGAAGAGGGATGCCTCTGTGTAGTCGGTATGGACATCGATACTGACGAACTCGTTGCGTCTTTGACACCACGCGAGGAGAACCCAGCGATCAAAACGTATCAAAACACCGTTTCAGTCGCCTGTCCGGCGTGTGAGAAACCGTTCGACGACCTCGTCGTCTGTAAGCAGAACCCGACCAGCCTCAATCTCTCGAAACAGCTGGATCTCTGTGTCGGCGTCGAAGACGATCGGGCGTTCATTTTCACGCACAAACCTTAATCCGAGGCGTCGGCATCCGCCCACGGCCCGATGCCGAACAGGCGGCCTACCGCCCAGCCGATCAACAGCGGCGTAACGATGAGGAGACCACCGACGCCGACGTATCGAACCGGTGGCGGCTGTAGGGCTAAGTAAAGGAGATAGATGGATCCAAGCAGTGGCCATGCTTCTCGGAGAAACCATCGAATGCGATCGAGCATACCGAATGCTCGGCTCGGAGTGGTGGTCAACGTTCCGAAGCGACTGTCCCACCGAAAGCCGGAGGGATTTTAACCGCCGTGTGCTATGGTCTTGGACGACAATGAGCGACACACTCTCCGTGCTGATCGATCAGGATGTAAAGCCAAAGGACGTCTTGTTCGACGCACTCGATCGGGACGCATCGGTGCAAACGGATATCGAAGCTGACGAGGACATCGTAATCGAGGCACTCGAAGACGTTGACGTGCTCGTCACGACGTCCCGGCTACCAGTAACTCGTCGCGTGCTCGAAGAGACAGGATTGCCGATGGTTGCGAAAGTCGGGACCGGTATCGACAACGTCGATCTGGAGGCGGCAGCCGAACTCGGAACGACCGTCGTGTACACGCCGGGGATGAACGCGCTGTCCGTCGCCGAACACGCCGTTACGCTTTTGCTCGCGGTCCACCGAAACGTTCGGCCGGGACGACTCGCGCTCGAAAACGGGAAATGGAGAGATGAAGTTCCGAGCGCAACGCCGGTGACGGAGACGACCTGTGGCATTATCGGCTTCGGAAACATCGGAAGCCGCATCGCGCGACTGCTCGGTGGCTTCGATGTGGACATCCTCGCGTACGACCCGTATGTACACCGGATCGATACGAACCTGACCGGCGCAGAGTTGGTCGATCTCGAGACGCTTTTGGAATCCGTAGATTCGTTGATTATCGCGGCCGAGCTGACCGAGGAAACCCGCGGAATGATCGACGAAGCAGCGCTCGATCGACTTCCGTCCCACGCCGTGCTCGTCAACGCGACCCGCGGACCGATCGTCGAAACCGATGCGCTCCTCGATGCGCTCGAATCCGGGTCGATCGCGGGGGCCGGGCTAGACGTGTTCGAAGAAGAGCCGCTCCCGGCCGATTCGCCGTTACTCGCGTTCGATCAAGTGGTGACCACGCCACACATCGCGGGCTCGTCGATTCGCGCCCGTTCGGGAATCGTCGAAACGCTCGCCGGGCTCATCGAGGATCATTTCGACGGAAAGCCGCTTCCACAGCGGTTCGTCGCCGCCCGTCCGGGCGAAACCTGCCTTCCCGAACGAGTCAGACAAAACCCGTTCTGAAAGAAAAGGGTCCGTCTATCGGCCGCTGAAGTCGGGATCTCGGCCTTCTTGGAACGCTGCAACGCCTTCGGCGTGGTCTTCGCTTTCGAACATCTGATCGCGGATACCCGCGATCCATTCGTTTTCGGCGTCCGAGAGGCGGCCTTTGTCCTGAATGGTGTGGACGATCTTCTTCATGTGCTTGAGCGAAAGCGGTGCGTTCGTCGCGATGTTCCCGGCCATGTCGTACGTTCGAGCTTCGAGTTCGTCGAGATCGTCCACGACGTAATTCAACAGACCGATCTCGTAAGCGTGCTCTGCGGGGAGACCGTTCGCGGTGAAAAGCATCTCTTTGGTCTTCGCCGGACCGATGATATTCATCACGCGGTTGATCGCCTTTCCGGTGTAGACGAGGCCGATTTTTGCGGGTGTGATACCGAAGTTCGCATCCCGTACGCCGATTCGGATATCACAGCAGGCGGCCATCTCAACCGCACCGCCGTAGGTGTGTCCGTTGATCATCGCGATCGTCGGATACGTGTAGCTCTCGATCGCGTCGTTCATCGACATCCAGGTCTCTTTCTGTTCTTCGGTTCGGTTGCTTCGATCGAGAGAGAGGTCGAAGCCGGCGCTGAACGCTTTATCGCCGTGGCCTCGCATGACCACCACTATCGCCTCATCGCGCGATTCGAGATCGTGCAGGATCTCGGTGAGCGAGGCGGCCATGTCGTAATCCATCGCGTTTCGACTCCCCTGTTTTTCCAGCGTAATCGTACAAACGTTGCCGTCGAGTTCCGTTCTGATATGTCCACTCATGATCGGGTGATTGTGTTATCGACGCGCCGTCGATATATTCTTAACCCGGTGAGTCACAATCACATAAAATCATCGGCTGGTAGCGACGGGAAAATATCCCGGAAGATAAAACAGGTGATTCTGTGAAGGGACGAGACGTTCCGAGAGTCAGTGAGTTACCGAACCGAATCAGCGATCGAGGCGAACTCGTGCAACTGACTTCGCTGATCCGCCGTCGGGAATCGGACGACGAACCGTTCGACACCCGCATCCATATACTCGCCGAGCAGGCTTTCGACGGTCTCGGCGGTGCCGAACACACCTCGCTTTTTGACATCTGCATCCGATAGCCCTCCCTCGGAATTATACGAAACTTGCTCGCCGTAGTAGTTGTGATAGAACGTGCGTGCCTCATCGATCGCGGCGGCGTCCGAATCCGAAACGATCACATCGAGATAATACGCCGGCGTGATCGACTCAGTTGGGCGGTCGGCCTCCTCGAGTGAGTCGTTAATGTGCGTTAACCCCGCCGCGTACGTGTCGGGCGACATCGCGATCGGAAGCCATCCATCTCCGTGTTCCATGAGTCGGCGCTGGATCGTTTGCGGGAAACCGGTACTCGGATCAAACGCCGCTGAGGCGACGTATATCGGTGGCTTTCGTGCGGGTTTAAATCCGATCGAAGCGCCTTGTAACGTGTAGAACTCACCGTCGTGATCGACGGGCGACCCCTCCCACAGCGACGTGATGACAGAGAGCGCTTCGTTGAGCCGTGCGCCACGCGATTTAGGATCGATCCCGATCTGTCGCATCTCCTCGCGTTCGGGCGGGCGAACACCAACGCCCACGCCCAGTGACAGACGACCACCGCTGAGCTGATCGAGCGTTGCCGTCGCATGGGCGACGTTTACCGGATGTCGGAGCACCGGGAGATACACCGCGGTCCCCAATTCGATCGAATCGGTTGCGGCCGCGACGGCGCTAAGCGTAACGATCGGTTCGAATCGTGGTTTCGCAAGCACGCTATCGCCGACCCACGCGGAGCGATAACCGAGCGATTCGGCCCGCTGTGCGAGGCCGATGATATCGGCGTGAGCTCGAGCCGTTAGTTCGGCCGTCGACGAGCTCGAAAAAACCGTTCCGCGTGTCGGGAGTAAGTATCCAAAGGTGGTCATGAGTGTCTATGCGGCTGAACGGCGGTCGTACTAATAAAATCGAAGGGCGAAGGAGCGAGCGAAACTAAGAGCACCTACACGTGGTGTGATCTGAACATTACCCAACACGCAGTGAGACGAGGTTACAGCGGATCGAGTTTGTCTTCTTCGTCCGTGATCAATGCGGAGATGTCGTCTTCCCGCGTCGATTGTTGCTTTTCAATGTTCTCTTGGGCGTCGACGGCTTGGCGTTGAAGCGCCTCGATTCTCGGAATGTCAGTCACATTGGACAGAACGATCGTCGCAGAAAGTGTCTCTGCACGTTCACGTGGGTTATCGCCGGCCAAGACTTCCGCACTGGCGGTTTGCTGTTCGAGCCATTGCCGGCCGGCTTCAAGCCCTTTTCGAGAGAACGACGACGGTGGTCCCGTGATCACGATCAGCGAACGTTCCGCAGTGTTGATTTCTGCTGGACACGTCAACCGGGAATTGACCGCCTGCCGAATCAGTCCGTTCACTTTCATGGCGGGATCGGAACTGTTGTCATCGGGGGTCACGCCGTTGGATTGAAACCGCCCGAGGAGTCCGCGTTGCGCTTTGGATTTGAGTTCGGACTCGGCGTACGCGATCGTGCTGACACCACCGGTCGAAAGCGTTCGATGGATATCGCTCGAATCCATCGCGTTTTCGGACACCGTTTCGTCATCGAACTCGCCCGCAGAGAGTACAGTGATGATTCGTTTGGCGATCTCCCGGTTCGTTCGCTCATAGCTTGCTTTTAATGAATCCTGACTCGCTCGCCAGGCGCCGTTATCGAACAGCAATAGATTATCGGTCCCGTTGGTAAACGAGCGAAACGACCGAGCCGCGTTTAACGACGCCCGTCCGCCTTCCGAATCGCTCGGAAGGACGGCTAATCCGTACACAGGCGTTTGATAGCGGTCGCGGAGTTCCGAAGCCACAACGGGGGCACCACCACTGCCAGTTCCGCCGCCGAGTCCAGCGATAACCAAAAACGCGTCCGTCTGATAAATCGAAACCTGATCCAACGCCCGGTCGATTTCGTATTGGTCCTTACGTGTGATTTCGGCCCCGAGGTCGGGGTCGCTTCCAACGCCGTGGCCTTTAACCCGCTCGTCCGTCTGTCCGATCAAGAATCGGTTTTCGCGCGGCAGTCGTTCAAGCCGTTCGAGATCCACACGCGCGGAGTTGATCGCGAGTGCGGAAGTGATCAACGACCGATCAGTTTCGTATTCGTACTGCAGTAACTCATCGACGATCTTTCCACCGGCGTTCCCGATCCCCATAACAGCCAGTTTCATAGTGGGTACATTATCAAACACCTACTTTGTATGATACCGATTACACCGAAAATCAGCGAGGATAGGTCACGCTTACTCGGAGAGATGAGACGGCTGTCAGTGTAATCGAGAATCCGACATTTTACGAAACAGATATATCCGACCTTGTTTCAGTGTAGAAGCATATATATTAGATGACATACCTATCAGAAGCATGTTAGGCCGTCGATCAGTGTTGGTCGGAGTTGGGGGTGTCGTTGCGGGTGGTGGGACACTGCTCGGTACCGGCGCATTTGCGACCGTTTCGGCTGAACGAACGGCCACCGTCTCGGTCGCCGGGGATGCCAGTTCGACTTTGGGGCTTCGTCCGGTCGATTGGTGCGACTTCGAGCATCCGGGCCAGGGGAATGGACCACCGATATGCCCACCGGCAGATCCCCAAGGAAACCCTCCGCCGTTCCAAGGCGAAGGGAATCCGTACGTTACGGAAGTCGACGGACGAATCGAGATCTGGTTAGGCGGCGTTCGAGACGAGGCGGACGGCCTCAATCCGAACGCGATTACGACGTTCCGGTACCTCGTCGAAGCCACGAATCAAAGCGATCGACCGATTACCGAACTTACGCTCAAGTTTCTTACCTCGGTAATCGATCCCGATGACACGTTCGGCTTCGTAATCAACGACGGAGTCGACGGCTCTGGGTACGAAAAGACCGACAACGGAGAAAACGTCCTGACCGGCACCAACGGCATTCCGAGCCAACTCGGAGCAGGTGAAAGCATTATTTTTGGGATAACGGTCGATCTCATAGACGGCGGCGACGAGAACAACTTGCTTCCGGAAGGAGAGGAATATACCCTTCAGATCACCGCTATAGCTGCTGGCTGATTTCGTTCGCTGGTTAACTGTTAGAGTTGCTGACAACCATCTCGGATTGCCGTTCACCTCGCTCTGTAAGATGAAATTTTGCGCCTACCTCCCACACAAGAGTAGATATCGCCATTCCATTGGCAGACGCTTGAACTCGGCCAAACCGCTCTCGTAAGCGAAACAATCGATGGAACACGGGGAATCTTTTATCATCGAACCGATCGGACGATGGACAATGAGAAGCGTTTACAATGAATTAGTTACAGGTCGCGAACCGCCGGTGAATCAAAGCACAGGGAGGTTGTGATGGTCGACGCTCGTGTGAACGGAGCCGTCCCAGAGTGTGACGCAGCGACCGCCGCAGAGATAATCGAACACGGAGAAACGATCCTCGCGGGAGGGTTCGGCAGCGTCGGCTATCCGAAAGCGGTACCAGCCGCACTGGCTGAACTCGACCGAGACCTCGATCTGACCGTGGTCAGTGGTGGCAACGTGGGCCCCGAGATCGATGTCGAGTGTGTCGGCCGTGGGATTGTCACGCGCCGCTTCGGGTATCAAAACCGGGACGTCTCGACAGCAGCAGCGAACGACGGCTCGCTCGCCTATCACGATCGGCACCTCTCTCGCGTCGGCGACGAAGCGCGAACCGGCTTTTACGGTTCGCCGGACGTGGCGATCGTCGAAGCGATCGCGGTCGGTGAAGACTGGTTCGTCCCCACCCAATCGATCGGCCAAGTCCCGTCGTTCGTCGCTGCCGCGGAGAAGCTTATCATCGAGGTAAACGAGACCGTCTCTCCCAAATTCAGTGCTTTCCACGACGTGTACCTTCGGGAACTCCCGCCGAACCGAGGAGAGATACCTCTCGAAGATCCCAGCGGACGAATCGGCTCCTCACGCGTACACTTCGATCCCGAAAAGCTGTCAGCAGTCGTTCGGACCGACCGTCGCGACACCCCCTACGAGTTCCGGACGCCGACCGATTCGGACCGTGCGATCGCGGCGAACTTCCTCGAGTTTCTCCGAGCGGAAGCCGACCGAAATCCGGCTCTGTCATCGCGAATCGCCCTCCAGTTCGGCGTCGGAAGCCTCGGTAACTCGCTGATGGAGGCGCTCGATTCGGATCTGCTTTCGGACCGAGAGCTGGTGTATTTCGGCGAGGTGATCCAAGACGGCTTGCTCGACGCGCTCGATAGCGGTGCCGTGTCGACGGCCAGCGGCTCGTCTCTTGCGCTGTCCGCGGAGGGAACCGAACGGCTGTTGGAAGATGTCGACCGCTATGCCGACCGGGTCGTGCTCCGCAACAGCGACGTCTCTAACAACGCTGGACTCATCGATCGCTTCGGCGTCGTGAGCATCAACACGGGCGTCGATGTCGATATCTACGGCCACGCGAACGTCACTCACATCAATGGAACCCGACTCGTCAGTGGAATCGGTGGGGGTGCCGACTTCACCCGAGCGAGCCTCCTCGGGATTGTGGTACTGTCCTCGACGACTTCTGATGGAGAGATCTCTCGAATCAAACCGATGGTTCCGCACGTCGATTACACCGAACACGATCTCTCCGTCGTGATTACCGAACAGGGCGTCGCCGACCTGCGAGGGTTGTCTCCGAGAGAGCGAGCGACAGAGATCGTCGAGTCGTGTGCACATCCGAAGTATCGTCCCGCCCTTCGGTCGTATCTCGACCGCGCGACCGAGAAGGGCGGGCACGTCCCGCACGATTTCGACTCGGCGTTTTCGTGGTAGAATGTCGACAGATGAGCGAACTACAGGCGGGCGTACTTATTTATCGATTTGCGTAGAGAAATTGAATGTTCTATGCAAACAATACGCATTCCCGAAAAGAAAGGGTTGAGTTTCCGCATCAAAACCGGTGAAACGTTCCAAATAACGGACCCAAATGGAGGCATGGTAGCCGACCTCGTCGCATTCAATGAGGAAGACACCGTCGAGCGGTTCTCACCGAAATATACGTACCGTCGTGATGGGCGAGTTCGGATCAGTACAGGCGACACGTTATATACTACCGAAGGTCGTCCGATACTGACGATAACGGATGACGACTGTGGGACTCACGAACTGCTCCGAGGGCCGTGTAATCACTGGATCCTTCGAGATTACTACGAGAAAAACGGTTCAGATGGATGTCGGGAAAATTTGACGCAGGTACTAAAACCGGAAGGGATTGGTCTCGAGCAACTCAACGAGACGATGAACGTATTTATGAAGTCAACCCTCTCAGAACAGACATATCTCGATACACGGGAGGCACAATCTGTCGCCGGTGACACGATAGCATACCGAGCGGAGATGGACGCGATCGTCGGCATCTCCGCCTGTCCAGCATACGCCATACGGTATGATGAACAAAAGCCGCTGGATATAACACTCCCTTCCGACGCAACGATCCACAAAAACTTCTGACACGGAGATATGAGTCTGCGGTGTTCACGCCATGGGTTCGCGAATGGTTTGTCGCGACGTATTTAAAACCGACTCGAACGAAGTGAGAACGAGAGAAGTGGACTCGCCGGGATTTGAACCCGGGGCCTCTCCCATGCCAAGGGAGTGATCTACCCCTGATCTACGAGCCCGCAGATCGCATCCGATACTATCCCGAGCCAATTCATAAACCCATCGAAGCGACAGGCAGTGTGCGGAATCGTCCCACGCAGCCACATTCAACAACAGTTGTACAAACACAAATAGATCGGATGACGCGATTCGCTCCGTTAAAGTCAAACACCTTCCCCGGATAGTGAGAAGTATGAGCACAGAACAGGAACAGCGAACGATCCGATGTCTGGTGGCGAAAGTCGGCCTCGATGGCCACGACCGCGGTGCCCACGTCATCGCACGAGCGTTCCGCGACGCCGGATTCGAAGTGATCTATTCTGGACTGCACAAATCGCCGGACGACATCGTCCAAGCGGCCGTTCAAGAGGACGTTGACGTGTTGGGAATCTCGATCCTTTCGGGCGCACACGACACGCTCGTTCCGAAAGTGATGGCCGGGCTCAAAGAGTACGACGCCTTCGACGACACGCTCGTGCTCGTCGGCGGGATCATCCCCGAAGGCGATCGCGAAGAACTCTACGAAGCGGGCGTCGCCCAGATCTTCGGCCCGGGATCGACGATGGAAGAGACAATCCAGTTCGTCCGAGAGAACGCACCCAAACGATAGATGCTCAAGGACGACACGCTCATTGAGGAGTTGTTGGCGGGAAAACACCGTGCGCTCGCGCGTGTGATCACGAAAATCGAAAATCGCTCGCCGGGGTATCGCGAACTCGTCTCACAGCTTCACGAACACACGGGCAGTGCCGAAGTTATCGGCATCACTGGTTCTCCGGGCGCGGGCAAATCAACGCTTGTCGATAAGATGGCCGCCACCTATCGCGAGCGCGGCGAAACGGTCGGTATAATCGCGATCGACCCGTCGTCTCCGTTTACCGGCGGCGCGGTGTTGGGCGATCGGATTCGAATGGCATCGAACGTCGGCGATATGGATGTGTTCTTCCGATCGATGTCTGCTCGCGGTTCGCTCGGCGGGCTGTCAACGGCGACGACGGATGCCGTCAAAGCACTCGATGCGTTCGGCAAGGACAAGATCATCGTCGAGACCGTCGGGGCCGGGCAAAACGAAATCGAGATCGTCAAAACGGCAAATACCGTGGCTGTGTTGGTCCCACCGGGCTCCGGCGATGACGTACAGATGTTGAAAGCAGGTATTCTCGAAATCGCCGATATCTTCGTCGTCAACAAAGCAGACATGGAGGGCGCTGACCGGACCGTCATGGAGCTCCGAGAGATGATCGGGATGCGTGATGCGTCGCCGTTAGCGGGTCATCACGGTGTCAGTGCGATGGGTACAACGGATGCGGACGAGGACGAGACGACAGTATGGGAACCACAGATCGTCGAAACGATCGCGAAAAGCGGTGAAGGCGTCGAGGCGTTCCTCGAAACGATCGCGGATCACGTCACGTGGTTAAACGAAAGCGGCGAACTTGAAACGCACACGAGAAAGCGATATGAAGCCGAGATCCAGACGCTGCTTCGAGAGGATACCGCCGCGTTGCTCGAAGAAGAACTAAAGTCTCGCGGTGGGCTCAGCCGGTACGTTGATCGTGTGCTACGGAAGGAAACGGATCCGTATACTGTTGCGGACGAGCTTATCGAGCCGATCGAAGCCTGCGTTCGAGAACGGCGTAACGAATAATCACCGGTAGGCCGACGAAGTCATTCCCCGCTGTCTGGGAATCGCTGATCGGTCAAGAAAGTTCGATAGAGACCGATGAGAGTGGAAATGGATCTCGATCAAGCAGTTGTTCGATCGTCTCGAGTTCTGCACGAAGCGTCTCGTCATCACCGTTTTCGAGCGCTTCACGTGCATCCCTCGCGCTCACCCGTGCGGCGTTGACGGCTTCGCCCTGGCTGCGCGCTCGCTCGCTCATGAGTTCGTGGCCGAGCCAATCTCCGAGCAATTCGACGAACGCTCGTTCCCACGGCGTGAACTCGGCCCGGTCGCTCCGATCACAGAAGCAAAGCGTTCCGTACTGTCGATCTCCAACGTACACCGGCGTTCCGATGTACGACGAAAATCCGACATCGTCATCCGTTTCAGGCCCGGCTGTGACGGCCACGAGGCCGCTTCCATTGACGGTTAAATCACCGATATCGTCCGATAAGGGGACCCCCTCAGCGGTATTGAACGGCAGCTGTTCATCGACGCTTTCGACGAGGATCTCAACGCCATTGTCGGAGCTGCGGACTACCGCGCCGTACTCTACGGTGAGCGTTTCGCGACCTAGCGTTAGCAACTCTTCGACCGGTGTCGTGACACTATCGATAACCGTTCGAGCGAGCTGTCTGAGTGCGGCTTCGCGTCGTTGAACCGCCTCCTCAGCGCGGTATCGTGCGGAAACGTTTTCGATCCGGTTTGCGAGGACGTGCCATTGGTCGGTTCCTCGACGTTTCCGAAAGTAATCCGTTACGCCCTCCGAAACGGCTTCACTCGCGATCTCTTCGCTGCCACGGGCGGTAAAGAGGATAAACGGGAGATCGGCGTCCATCTCACGGACGTATCGGAGTAGCTCCAATCCAGTCATCTGCGGCATATGGTAATCGCTGACCACACAGTCAATGGTACCCGTTTCAACGGCTTCGAGGGCTTGGTTCGGATCGGTTTCGATTTGGATCGAAAACGATTCTCGGAGCGTATTGAGCTGGTTTGCCATAAGGTCGGCGAGGGAGGGATCATCGTCAACGAGCAGTACACGGGTAAGACCGGCCATGTCCAGAATCTATCACACAGGGGGTTAATGTTTCCGTCGAGTTCATGAGACGGAACGATCGCTCCGAGCACGGTGGGAACGGTCCGTTCAAGGGATCTATTGTGCGCATGGTGTTTCTGTTATCTATGAGGTAGCAACGGCTGAGTCATTTTAAGCCAGAAGTTCAGAACGCTCGTCAGATCACGTATGTCGATGAGAGTTACGTGTCGGGAGAAGTCTGTCGATCGGTCGTTCAATAGGAACTATCGGAAGTATGCACGTCGTTTTCGAGATTATTCGGAGAATATACTAATTTCCTCTTTGAAAGGCAAAAATAACATTAATACATTGCGGATTCAATTTTCAAGCACGCGAAAAAAGCCCCGACAGCGTTAAATACCCCATCCCCGAAACCCGAACTGTTCCGATGCCGAAGGTCAAACTCACCGTTCCGGAGCATCTCGAGATGCAGATCGCTCAGCTCGTCGAAGAAGGCGAGTTCGTAAATCGAGAGGAAGCGATCGAAGAGCTGTTATCGACGGGGCTCCGGGCATACAAGACGAGCGGCCCGATAGATGACGACGAACCGGGATTCGAAGAAGATGGGATGATGGGTCACGACGACGAATACGTCTTCTGATTGTGTTATACGGCGGATTTTCTGTTCGATTCAATACCTGAGATCGATATGGAATGTCGATCTGTCGTAACGAACGAGTGACCGAATACGAACGCATGCGGTTCTCTATCGCACAAGCGTTAAGCAGTATGTTGTTATATCGGTAGATATGCATAAAGAAGAGTTGCTCGAACTACACGCCAAGATGGTGTCGATTATGGAACATTTTCGTGACATGGAGAACATCGATAGCTCGGTATTCGATCCGTATGATGAACTCGATGTAACCCCGGACGATGTCCACAAGTCGAAAAGCGAACACAAGCATGCGGTGTTCGTCCTCGGGAACGCGCTGGCGAACGTCATGGCAGAAGACGAGTTTTCCGATGCCGGTCGAATCGGAAAGCGGATGGAAGAACTCGCAGACGACGCCGAATCGAAATTATAACGAGCGTATACATAACCGGTCGTCGGTGAACACGTAACCTAAGACAGTGGGGCACAAACAGTCGGCAATGGAATCGCTGCGGAGCGACGAAGAGACCCCACGGTCGGGAGGGGTTATCAGCCGGACGGTGCAGCTGACGGAGATGCCTACGTTACGTACAGCGCTCGCGCTCGCTGAATCACCGCGAACGTTTTGGGCTGCCCCTGGGGAAGCGACCGTCGTTGGAAGTGGTACAGCGAAAGCTATCGAAGCGGATGGTCCCAACCGATTTCAAGCGGTTATGCGCGCCGCAGAGGAGCTGTTCTCGGAGGGCGATGTGCACGCGAGATCACTTGCGGCTCGTCCCCGTTTATTCGGCGGATTCGCCTTTCATGACGAGCACACGAATGACGAAACGTGGAGCGGATATCCCGGCGCGAGATTCGTGCTCCCCGAACGTCAAGTGACCTACACAGACAACGACGCTTGGTTGACGGTCAACGCTATCGGAGAATCTGTGAACGCCGTCGAAGAGGATCTCAAAGACGCGCACGAACAGCTTCGAACGCGTTCGCCATCCAGCGAACGGAACGTCTCTCCGGGTATTGTTTCTCGAAGTAGAACGACCTCGAAAGATGCGTGGAAAGCGAGCGTGACTGCCGCAACGGACCGAATCAGGGCGGGAGAGCTGCAAAAGGTCGTCTTCGCGCAAGCGCTTCAAACGAAGCTCGCTTCGCCGCTTTCGATCCCAGATATACTGATCCGACTGGGGACGACCTATCCCGATTGTTATCGGTTTCTGTTCGAGCCGCACGAACGTTCAGGGAGCTTTTTCGGCGCGACGCCGGAGCGATTAGTCGGACTTCGAGGACGGACGGTCGAAACTGGAGCACTCGCAGGGACGACCGGCCGGGGGGAAACACCTGAGGAAGACGAATGGCTTGCCAAGGAGCTGTTAGCTGACGAAAAGAACGGACATGAACACGACCTCGTCGTCGGTGCGATCCGCGAACAGCTGAAGCCTCACGCGGCGTCTATCAAAGCCGAAGCAAAGCGGATTCGTCGGCTTGCTACCGTTCAGCACATCGAAACCCCGATAACAGCCAAACTCGCCGAAGACGAACACATATTAACGCTCGTTGAAGCTCTTCACCCGACGCCAGCGGTCGGGGGACTTCCGCCGGATAAAGCACTAGCCACGATCCGAGATACAGAGCCATTCGAGCGTGGCTGGTACGCTGCACCGGTTGGCTGGTTCGATGCAGCAGGCTACGGGTCGTTCGTTGTCGCGATACGATCGGCCATCGCACACGGCGATCTCGCAACCCTGTTTGCCGGGGTCGGGATCGTCGGTGATTCTGATCCGGACCGTGAGTGGGACGAAGTACAACTCAAATACCGACCGATCCTCGATGCGTTGGAGTAACTGATGGGACAGACCAACATCAACACGCTCTGGGGACAGCTCATTGCCAACGAGCTCGCTCGTTCCGGTATCGAACACGCGGTTATCGCCCCGGGAAGTCGATCAACCCCGCTTACCGTTGCGATCTCGTCGCACCCCAACATTGAGGCCGTTTCGCACCTAGACGAACGCTCCGCTGCGTTCTTCGCGCTGGGATATGCGAAACGAACCGGACATCCGGCACCGTTGGTTTGTACCTCCGGCACAGCGCTCGCGAACTTCCATCCGGCAGTCATCGAAGCCGATGCCGGACGTGTCCCGATGCTACTGTTGACAGCGGATCGTCCGCCGGAGTTAGCTGACAGTGGAGCGAACCAGACGATCGATCAAGAGAAGTTCTACGGCGATGCTGTACGGCACTACCGAACACTTCCCGAACCCGAAGCTGCCGACCGAAAGATTCGATCACTTTGGAGTGCGATCGCACGAGGAGTCGAAACCGCACGCGGACCGAACGCTGGGCCAGTTCATTTCAACGTGCCGTTTCGAAAGCCGCTCGAACCGAACGTAGACCCAAGCACGGTTCCGGCGGGTGTTCCAGACGGAACGCTTCCAGTCGGATTCGAACGGCCGTTCGAATCCGAAGCGCTAGATGGACAAGAGCCGTTCGTGAGAACGATCCGTGGCACGCCCCTGGTATCGGAATCGGACCAACGAGCGATCGTTGCAGCGATCGAAAGCGCCGAAAGGGGGCTCATCGTCTGTGGGCCGTCGAACGAGCCGAGACCGACCGGTGACGTACTCCGTTCGTTTTCACGAGCGAGCGGTTTTCCAATCATCGCTGACCCGTTATCCGGCCATCGCTTTGGCGACCATATCGCAGATGTAACGGTATGTGGTGGCTATGATAGCTATCTGCCAGCGATCGAGATGACACCGGATGTCGTCATCAGATTCGGTTCCGCCCCGACATCGAAAGCGCTGCAACAGTATCTCCAATCGGCAGAGAGCAGGCAGTTTCTTATCGATCCAGCCGGCGGCTGGCGGGCAGCGACGTTCACGCCGACAACGCGTATACTCGCCGACGAAACGCAGTTCGCGATCGACCTCACAACACGGCTCGACCGCGAGGCAGGGGCGTACGCTTCCCGACTCGCCGACGCCGAGTCGACGTACTGGCAGTTTATCGACAGCAAAGAGCCCCCGGAGGGCGCAATACTCGCTGACGTCGTCCGGTTCGCACCGGATCCATCGACACTGTTCGTCTCGAATTCGATGCCGGTTCGAGATCTCGACCGGTTCGGTAAACCCCGAGCGGCGGCATTGACAGTTCTTGGAAATCGCGGTGCGTCGGGAATCGACGGGATTACCTCAACCGCCCTTGGTTCGGGATACGGAACGGACGACCCACTGGTCCTTGTCACCGGAGATCTCGCGTATTATCACGACATGAACGGGCTGATCGCGGTCGCTCGTGCATCAGTTGATGCGACTATCGTCTGTATTAACAACGATGGTGGGGGAATCTTTCATTTGCTCCCAATTAAAGAATACGACAGTTTCGACAGGTGGTTCCGAACTCCACACGGACTCCCGTTCGAACACGCCGCCGCGTTATACGATCTCGAATTCGCCCGAACGGACGATCGCGATCGATTCCGCGAATTATACGCCACCTCGATCGAGAGTGACGGCACACAGGTGATCGAGTTCACGACTGATGCGGAACGAAACCATCTCGTTCGACGGCAACTCGAACGTTCAGTCTGTGAACATCTCTCGACCTGAACGGTTCGATCTCGGAACGAACGTGCACCAACCGATTTCAATCACGGATCACGACGGAGTGAACTCGAAGACAGAAACGGTTCTATGAACCTATTCGTTGCCAAATTCCTCATATAAATAGACGCCCAAAACGCCACCAAGCGCGCTGAACCCGACCGTATACACCATAAGAAACCCGATCACGAGCGTAACGATGAATACGATACTTACTGCAACGATCGGTTCAAGCAAGAACGCCAACAAGACGAACGGAACGATAACGAGCAACGGGACCAGCGCAATAATCCCCGAGAGCGCGCCGACTCTGAGCCCGCTGGTTGTACCTGCTCCCTCAAGGTAACCAGCGATGGCTCCACCAAGAATCGGTGAAAGCGGGACGAAGAATGCGGTGATGACAGTGACAACAGCACCCACTAGCGCATTGAGAAGCGTGTTGGGTGTTCGCGTGTCGGCTCGTTTTCGAACATCCGAGTCACCCGATGGCGTAGTGTATGATATCGGCTCGGGATCAGCAACCGAGTCAGATTCGTCGACTTGAGCTGATGAATGCGTATCGGTCGAGTCGGGATCAGATGGCGGGCGATCGTCGGGCATACACCATGTGTTATTCACCGAGGATATAAATCCGATCGTGAGGCGGGGTTTTTATGTTTCGGCGAGTGCCAACTCGGGTATTGATGTCTCTGCCGCGCGGACCGTTGATGGTGATACTCCTGATCGGAGTATTGCTCTGCTCGCTGTGTTTCAGCGTCGTCGGAGCGGCAGGTGACAGTCGAGTTGCTGAAACGCAACCAGCACCGTACACAACGGTCAACAACGTCGAAACGGAATCGTTCGAGGCCGAACAGACCATATTCATTATAACGGTCTACGAGGACGGTAGCGCAGAATGGCGATTCCGGTATGAACAGCGGCTCGAAACAGAGACAGAGGTTGATGATTTCGAAACCTACGCCGAGCGATTCAATACCGAAGAAACAGAAAGCTTTCAGAACTTTCGAGATCGGGCGGATGGGCTAACCGCCTCTGGCTCCAACGCAACGGACCGTGAGATGTCCGCCGAAGCGTTTCATCGAAGCGCCCGAATCGAGGAACGGCCGCCAGCAGGAGACGAGTTTGGAATCGTTGAGATGTCGTTTAACTGGACTGAGTTCGCTGTAATCGAAGACGAGCAAGTCGTCGTGGGCGACGTGTTCGTTGATGGGTTGTATATCGGCCCCGACCAACAGCTTCGGTTCGAACGCGGGCCAAACCTTCAGTTCGAATCAGCCTCCCCGGAACCGAACAGCACCACCGCTGAAAACCTCTCTGCGAGCGAAACGATCACGTGGGTTGGCGAACGGTCGTTTACCGATAGGCAGCCCAGAGTCGTGTTCGTCGAACGAGATTCTACCGTTCCAGCCACCGAGGAAGAACCTAACGAGGCGTCGAACGGCTCAAATGGGCCATCCGACCCGACATCGGGGGATACAACAGGTTCAATGCTTCCGCTTGCCGCGGTCGGCATCGTGATTCTCCTCGGTCTCAGTGCCGCGTTCGCCTATCGCTCCGGATGGTTCCCTCCGACTGCCACGAAAGAATGGGGACGCCGCTCTCGAAACAGCGCTACCGATCAAAAGAATAGTCTTGAGTCGATAACGGGAGTCTTTCAAGCAGATACATCAAAGACCAGTGACACCCCTAGAGACGACCAGCAATCTGGCGAATCCCCCCCGAATCTCACCGATAAAGACCTTCTTTCGGATGAGGAACAAGTCGTCAAGCTGCTGGAAGCTCAGGGAGGTCGGATGAAACAAGTAGAGATTGTCAATCAAACTGACTGGTCAAAGTCGAAAGTCTCGATGCTCCTCTCAGAGATGGAATCCGAGGGGACGATCTCAAAGCTCCGCGTCGGACGGGAAAACATCGTCTCACTTGCCGGTCACGAACCCGACGCAGCCGGATCACCGTTCGAAAATATGTAATCGGACGTGATGAGTGCGAAACTGGCTCATGGTGGTACTGAAACGCAATTGTTATACGTTTCTCTCAGGTATATCGGATTGCGACACAGGCTCCGTTGGTGTAGTCCGGCCAATCATCTTGCCCTCTCACGGCAAGGACCAGGGTTCGAATCCCTGACGGAGCATCCCTTTCCTTTCGCCGTCTTGCAGTTTTCGTCCGTGAATGGAGTGAATATAACGTATGATCACGGGCAAACCGATTCGATGTACCGACACACCCCGCCGCCCTCTTGCGATTAGCGAAATTTCGAGGGCATGCAAGTTAGATGTGAAAAATCCGGCGCCGTACGGCGATTGGGTGAAACGGGTGGGCAAGCAACTGGGTTCCGTCCGAGGTGGCAGGCAATGACACTCGACGAAACGGCAACCACCCCCTTAGAAGGGATCACCGTCGTCACCGAACCGACTGCGGAGCGCCTCAACGAACGACAGCAGATCGATTATCGGAACCAACGCGAGCAGTGTCTCGAATGGCTGCTCGTGTTCGGCAAGGATCCGAAAAAAGCGGACGGGTACGCCCGCACGACCGTCAAGAACCGCGCTCATAGGATGGATCAGTTCTACCGCTGGGTGTGGGACCGCGAAGACGGGTACACCACGAACGTCACCCACGACCACGCGGACGCGTACCTGCTGTGGCTTGCGAAACAGGAGCACAGCAACGCGCACAAGGACAACTGCCGAAAAGCGCTTCAAATGCTGTACAAGTGGCGAGCGCACGAACACGGGTTGGACGAGTGGACTCCGGAGCTATCGTTCAGCACGGGTCACAAAACGACCACGCCGCGCGACTATCTGACCCGGGAAGAACGCGGTCTGATTCGGGAAGCGGCGCTCGAATACGGGAGCGTTCCAGGTACAACAGCCTCGATCCCGGTGAGCGAGATAGCTGGAAGGCCTACCTCGCCCTCACAACCGACCGCGAGTTCTAAGGGGATTTGGTGTTCAACTCTATTTGACCGTCTTATCATTTTTAATTACAGTTATTATTTTTTATGTACTTGGAGTCAATTGAGTTTTATTCACCGGTTATATCAGAGTCCACAAAGCAGAGTTATAACCGAAATCCAACACCTGGATCGTGTTGTGGCCGTGTAATTCACAGTAATGGACATAATATCTTCCGCCCATTAATTTAATATACCGCCACATAATATCGTATATGAATCACAATTCATGGTCAATGCGAATTTATTTACTGTATTTCGTGAGATACATGGAGTCATAGATGCCATATCTCTTATCGAGATTCCACATTTACTGAAAGAGGCTTATTGATGAGTATCTTCAATTTTAGAAACATAATAGAGGGATAGAAATGAGTTTAATGTAATTACCAGATATAATATATTAATTCTATTTATTCAGATGTTAGTAATATTGAAAATGCCACGGACAAGTGACTTTAGTCGTTCGGCTTCGCATGGAACCAGCTTATTTGAACGCCATCGATTTAGCTGCCCTGAAAAAATTTTGTGGTCGCTGCTCGCACTCCCGGTATGGGTTCGGGTTCGGCATTGGATACGACGCGAAAGCGCATTCAGCGTGTTTTTTCGAAAAGCAGATCTCGCACACGCCACTCACTGCATCAAAATACCAGATCGGGTGGATTGTTCCGAACAGGTTGCACGGAAAACCCTTGAGAACCTCCGTTCTCGGGGAAAGCTCCGGACGAGAACGGTAAGCGATACGCTTTGAGTCAGGTGATCGGGAGACGATGAGGGAGGTGAACCACAACCGCGAGCAGATGAGTTTCGACCGTCGTTTCGACAAACTCAATCATTCTTTCTCACGATCTCACGGCGATCGGTACCCAAGAGGATCGCATCGCGGGGATCATCGCGCGAAACACGTTCCATCAGGGAGTGGTTGACTGACCGAAATTTTGCTCAGAGTCTCGTTGAGTTGAGTCTGGGCTAAGCGATGACATCGTCGAAACGTTCGCTCCGAAACAGCATAATAGTGCCCCGGTAGTTGGTTATTCGATCCCGTGGGTCAACCAGATCGCGAGTTATATTGACTCCTCGTCCGAGTCCCCTTTGAGCGCTTGTCCACCTCTATCGGAGTAGTTTTTCCGACCGATGGCCTCATCGTCCACCATCCCAATCACGCTTTGAGTTACGTCTTTGGCAGACTCAAACTTCGTCTCACCCAGCGGATCGAGAACCTCTCGCAGGGTCTGATCGCCATCCTGAAGCTTGATCTCTCGATCACCGTACGTCTCAAGCAGTTCCGATTTGTCTATCGGGTACTCCTCGTTCTCTAACTCTTCCGCAAAGGAGCCGAATTCAACGCCTTGCTCACGACTTTTGTCACTAGTGGGCATACAGAACGTATGAGCGGGAGTATAGAAAGGAGTTGTGTCTACTCACGCTCAGTGTTAGCTCATACATCGCATATGATCGTAATCCATCAACGAAATGTGACTTCATCGCTTGAGCGACATACTAACGAAGACTTATTCAGGATACAAGTATTCAATAACAATATTAACATAGTTATGCTTAGTAAGCCAACCTTATCGTCCAATGGTCTATTTCACAAAGATTATGCTCTTTGTAATTGCATGTCTCACCGGATTGAATTGCATTTTGAACAGTACAGTCGCGAATTTGCGTTTTCATTGAGGTTTCTTGCAGGTAGAACGACAAATTGTTACTAAGAGACCGCCAATCCAAGGAAATTAGATACGGTTGTCTTTCGAGTCGCGATTAGTAGCTTACTGACGAAAGACGAAGTGATGAATGATCTGCGATGCGAATTTAGAGGTAGCTATCGTCCCACTCGTCGGGATTGTGCATGTTTCCGCAGTTTTCACAGACGACTTTGCCACTTCCATCGATCGAATCGGTAAACGAACCACAGTTGGTACAGTAGTATCCGAAGCGCTCCTCTCGACGTTCTGTTTCGAACACAAGCAAGAACGGTGCTTCGTCACCGGAGATAGATTCATCCAGATCGATATACCTCGGCTGTCCTTCGACCTCTATCTCTTCGGATACCGGAACCGTGTATTCATCGTCCGTCAATTCCTTAGCGAAATTGCTGTAAACTTCCGCTCTAAACGTCTCTTCACCGAATTCACGATCGGTTTGATCAACGGATTCGAGATCGAACCGTTCAACGAACTCGCTGCCCTCCTGATTTTGGGCTAAAACGATCGCGTGGATTTCCTCTACGACACGCTCTCGCAGGTTAGCCATTACTCGCTCTACCAGTTCCGTTCCAACCCCTTGGCCGCGTTCCTTCGGATCGATGTGAAGCCAAACGATTTCGCCGCGTTCGTCAGTCTCGATCTTCGCTTCTGCGAAACCGAGAAGGCTATCCTCTCGCTCTGCGACCAGCACGATTCGTTCATCGTCGTCGAGGCGCGCCGCGATGCTTTCGGCTCCGAACTCGGCGTCGACGATGGCTTCTATCTCTAGCGGACTGAACGCGTACGAAGCTTGGAACGATTGCTCCGCGATGGCTTGAATACGGTCACTATCGCTCTCTACTGCTTCGCGTAATTCCATGCTGTAAGTTCACTCGCAACCGGGATAAGAACTCCGATGATCAACCTCGAACGCATCCGAAAGGACAGATATTTGGCCACGTAAAGGATGTGACAATCGTTCAGTGGCGGCCGCGGCGGGGCCCCAATCCGTTATCGCTCTCTGGGAGGGACGAACGGTCCAACCGAAGTGGTCTGTCGGGGTGAGGTTTGATTTAGCAGGCTTCTCACGGGTAACCAATTAGCACACGAGGATATATACTGCCGGAAGCCTTCTCTCGAATCGGACCTATGGTAGCTGTAAACGCACCATCAAGAGAACTGAGACATTTGAGTACCGCTTCCACGCTCCTCGATGCTGTGTGGGAGTTCACGAAAGGACGACCCAAAAGCGGGCTCCTTCTTCTCGGAGCCGCCGCTGTCTCCACACGCCTTTCGGGATTCGGAACGATCGTCTCCGTTTTCCTTCGACTGTACCGACGACTCCGCTAGCACCGTCGCAACGGACCGATTCAAACCGGCCTCATCGTAAACTCGCACGTTTTTCGGCGGCATAACGGTGGACGGCAGTTCGACGACCGAACAACTTGATCGAGTCTCCAGCTTATACGTCGGGTCGGCCGTAATGATTGTCATACACCTCGATCGCCGCTTTGAGCGAACCGACAATAATCGGACCGAAGAACAGACCCATGAACCCGAACACAGAGATTCCGCCGAGGACTCCAAGAATGATGACACTCGATCCGATCGTGGCGTATCGATTCACCAACACGGGACGCAGATACTCATCGGAGATACCGACCACGAACGCGCCGTAGACGAACAGAGCGATGCCCGGGAACGTACTCCCCGTCGAGACGAGATAGGCGCTCGCAGGAGCCCAGACGGCAAACGTTCCTATCAAGGGGATCAATGCGAGCAACATCATTATGAACGTCCAGACAATGGCGTTCGGAATGCCAACCATCGCGAGTCCGATTCCGGCGATGATACCCTGAATAATGGCAACAAGGACGTGACCGATCAAAACAGCACGGGTGATGTTGGTGATTCGCTTCAGTAACTCATTCGTGACCGAGGTGCGCAGCGGCGATACGTCCCGAAACCACGCGACGAACCGGTCGGTATCCCGGACGAAAAAGAACAGCAAGAACAACAGTAAGCCGAAGCCGATGAGAAGGTGTATCGTGGTTTCGACGGCGGTGACTGCACCGCTGAAAACCGACTCGCCGATAACCTCGCCGGAGGATCGGACGAACGAATTCAGATCGACCTCCATACCTGTGTAGGAAGCGATCGGACCTTCGAGCGTTTCGAAGTCAAACTCTCGCTCTTCGAAGTCACGGATGTAACCCAATACGGCGCTTGCGACGAACGCAAAAATAAGTACGAACGGGAGTATGATCGAGAAGACGCTCCCGATTACGAGACTCAACGCGGCGGGGGTACCCCCGATTCGCGGTTCCAGACGACGCTGGAGTGGGCGAAGAATGAACGCGAGTACAATGGCCCCGAGGATGAACTGAATATACGGAAGCACGATAATCGCCGACAGAACCACCAAGAGCCCGATAAATCCTAACAGCAGTCCTTTATCCAGTTTCATGAATTCACGTGAACGAATGTTGCTTCCTGAACGTGCTCCTCATTTCACACCGGTGGAGGACTGCATCGTACGCTGGAGGAGAGAACGCGTCACACTCCAGCAGATAGCTCATCATACATTGAATACAACTTTGAGACAGATAAAAGGTAACTCACGACAGATAGTGTTCAGATACGCTGATTCCATGCGAAGCTAAATGACCCGAGCCAGTCGTCGGCTGTTTCTGCGTTGGCGTTGGTAAAACAGTTTGAGAAACAAACAGTTGTCTTTTTTCTCTCGAAACACGCGCTTGACACTATTGCGATTTCCCTGGTTTTCATATCTGAAATCGAGGCCGGGTCGTTGACAGTCATCTCAGCGATACAGATCCACCGACGAGAAATACGGTGTGTTCTACGTCGTGTTTCTCGCGGAGTTCGCGTAGAAAATCTCAGGTCAGCAATCATAGTCACAACGTGTTGATATGTATCACATAACTAACCGCCGGGAGCGCCTGGTAAGTAAGTGAGAGAACGGATGTACCAGAGTCGCCAGAGAGGTTGTGATGGAAGCTACACGAGATCCTGTGCAAATCCGTCGCGTTGCCGTCTTCCATGGGGGTCTCATCGATGCTACCGACGTCAAGTGTGAGAAAGAAACTTAAAAGAAACTAACCGATGCGCAATCAACTTCAAATGGCGGGATCGATTG